>Ga0116229_10010061_pt1 | contig 14271 bp, 9 predicted proteins | sample S1TSphgellanicum_3_FD_87313 | JGI IMG/M metagenome (GOLD analysis project Ga0116229, IMG submission 87313) | Host-associated microbial communities from peat moss isolated from Minnesota, USA - S1T2_Fc - Sphagnum magellanicum MG | ecosystem: Host-associated > Plants > Peat moss > Unclassified...
GGAGTTTGCCTTGGGAGTGTGAGGGTTCACTCCCTCACACTTTCTAACACTTTCTCACACTCCCTAGCACTTTCTTGCACTCCCGGGAGTATGTGATGTGACTCCCGGGCTTCCTTTTGCTTTAACTCCCGGGCTTCCCTTTGGCCCGCACCCTTGTAATTCCCTTTGCCTTGGTTGCGAGCCCAAAGCTAGGGTTGCGACATGGACTCTCCAGTCATGCAACACCCACAATAATAATTATTCCTACAATACCCACAATTCCAATTAATCAAAATGCAATTAAACATTAATATGGGACTTCCTTTACCTTTGCCCTATTACACTTCAAGTGGACAATGTTCAGTGTAGTAGAAAAAAAAATGACATTTTAAACACCACATTATCAACATTTTATTTGTATGTTTGGAATTTAATCAACCAAGTGTCATCCACCAAAATCTAAAAATAATGTAAGTATGTAGATATAGAATCTTCAATGCCATCTAATGTTGTTACAAAAGGACCACCTTCAATTGGACGTTGCATTGGCAACACATGGGTTGCATGAAAGTATTTGCTAGTCAAAAAAGTTTGGTGGATTTAATAAAAAAAGGTTCATTAAAAACCTTGTGGTTTCTATAGATTATATTCAAGTAATGAACTTACAAATTGCAAAACAATGAAAGATAGCTTAACGTGAAATCTTGCAAGAACAATTGGAGTATTTTGGACACAAAAATGAAAAGATAAATTGGACATAAAGGAGTATGATGAAAGTGATTACTAATTTGACACAAATCATGGGTCAAAGATTTGTAAAACATAATCTAGGACCAATTTCCCCATTTTGACATGGTTTGCCAAACACAAAAAGTTTCGATCATGAGGATCTACTAAACCCAAACCCAATATTTTGAAAGCATGAACATGCTTAGAAACTAATTTGATGTATAGATGTCAAACCATACCATGGGATTCAAACCTAATATTTTGAAATCAAATGAAGAACATGTTAATGGGATGATTGTAGTTTATCATATCTAGGGGTATTTTTTAATCTACATATGTTAAACCAAATCATGTAACTCAAACCTAATACTTTGAAAAAAGACAATGTCAAATAGGTGATCATATTTCTTGATGTACACATATCAAACTTGACTATGCAACTTAAACTTGATACTTTGAAAAACAAATGATGGCAAGATGCCTATAATTGATCATACCTACAATTTTTTTCATGTACACATGTTAAATTAAACTATGCAACTCAAATATAATACTTTAAAATAAATGTCAATGGGATGATCGTAAGTGATGATGATTGCAAAAAAATTTGATGTAAATGTTATACCTAATTTTGTTGAACTACAAGGTAAATCTCTATTTTTTTCCAATGTTGTTCATTAGAATTTTTTGTCCCTCTAGCCCCACATGCACCTTTACATTAGTAGAGACATTCCTTTGCATGTCTTGTGTTGTCTCCAATTCCAAAATACATGATACTTTTTAAATATATACCTCTTTCCTACCAATAATGTCTTGAAATGGAAACATGTATATTATCTATTATGTTGTGCACATTTGGCAATTTACACCACTTTTTGAATTCCAACATCATAACTTCCATCTTTTGTCCCATGAGCCATGTTATAAGATTTTTTAACGTGATATTCACATGTTTAACTTCATGAATAACAAGTTTAATACAATTAAAGCACAATTAGGGGGATTATTTGGACTATCATTGTTTTAGGTTTTTTGGATTATAAACAAATGTAAAATTTAAAGCCATATTCAACGTTAATATTACATTGCAATTTTTAAAATTATCCATGTTGAAAATTGCAATAGACTTTAATGATAATCATATTTTAAAATATGAATGGATTCTAAGAAAAGAGTGGATTCATTATGGACTTTAAAATGATGACATTAGGTTTGTCACACATATCAAATGAAAAATGTGAATTCAAGAATATGTCATAGTAATATATAAAAAATGGCCACCATCATTTGAGGAATTTAAAAGTAAAATGCATTGAAACTTTCTAAATACAAAAAAAATTAATTTTTGAAAATTTAAAATGCCATATTTTTGTCATTTTTGTATCATTTATAGTCCATTCACTATGCCAAAACCTAGCATTCATGATTAGGATATTTTACAATTATGTCCCATTTTTAATCATGTAATATGGAGGACATGCCCTTGGGTGGGCTGGCCCATTTTCATCGTGCTTATTACCACATGATTATGATCTAGTACAATCAATGATTATAGTCATAACTAAACTACATGTACATAATATTGATAATTTCAAGGCTAATTTAATTTAAGTAAGTAGGTATGTTAGGTTAGTATGTATATAATAGGTAGCTAGGCAAGTAAACTAAATAATTACATACATGTAGGCTAGAACTAGACAAGGTGGTAGGCTATTTAGTTAATACACCTAATTTAATTAATTATAGGCCTATCTAAGTGGTAACTATTAACTCTTAGTTCTATACATAAATGCATACAAAACAATTATTAGAATGATCAATAAGCCACTAATTGTTAGATCTACCAACAACATTTTCTCTACAATTCTAACAAGTTTTCTACCTGTAGGTAATTAACCAAATCTTGAATGCAAACCTCCCAATCCTTCTTAGTTTCTTACATTCAACTTTATTAGTTTTCCCACGCAAATTCAATGCTATCAAAACTTCCAAACTTGTAAAGAAAAAATGATATAAAACAAAACAGGGAGGAATGGAAATGTTGCCCCACTTCCTTCCAAAATCCCATTTGAAATAACAAGAATACAAAAACAACTACCATATGTCCCAATTTGAACAAATTGTCAATCTACCTACCTATCTAATAATAGCCTACCTATTTGTTTAGTCTCATATGGCCTACCTATTCCCCTATCATTACCCCCCCTTACTTCGAATTTTGTCTTCGAAATCCTTGCTACGTGAAAGAGAATAATTATTATAGAGCCTAAACATTTATTCTTGGTAAAAAACTTGTGCAACATCCTATAATAGGTGAACTTCAACTTCATGTTCATCATCCATTGTCATTCCATGTATTAGTTGGGAATAAAAAATATGTTTCAAATAAAACATCAACTATTATTGTTTTAACTCCTATGCAAACTACTCCAAGTCCTGTAAAATCAATGATGGAATATTGAACTTTGTGGATTGTGATGGCATCTTTTGACCCTCCACATCCTTTTCATGTCGAACTAGTTTAATATCAAAAAAAATACCACCACCTCTAAACTTTGTTGGTACAACAATAGGTATCAGTGCCTCTTGTGATGCATGTTAAACTTATGGAGAATTTGGTTGAATACCACTAGGACCTCCTTGAATGTAAGGGCTACCAAGTGGTGACTTTGAACTCAATATTGGTGGAATGTATTGGAAGTCGAGAAAAATAATCCTATTTTGATGTCGGTAGAGTTGTTCATTAGCTCGTACCTATTTCAACACATGCTATAAATCTTCTTTAAACATATTTTGTGCCTCCTCCCACCATTGTGTTAACTCACCTACTTAAAAGCCCAATGTTTCATGGCACAAGTTTAGGAGACCATTATCTACCTTTAGGTCTTCATATTCTTGTAACCTATAGTATGTAGAATATTGTTATTATGTCTTCAACTTGGTGACAATACTTGTCAACATGTTGATCTCCTTTTGTAGTTATTGTTTCTCTAAATCAAACTTAGATTCAAATCATTTTTTTGCAAATTTAAGAGTTGCACACTTGTTGGTTGTTTTGGTTTTTGCAATTTACAACTCTTTTACATGTGCCTATAAATTGTATATGTTCTAATCTACCACCTTCCTACTACATTGCTAGCCAACACATCTTGATGCATACAAATCACATGTCTACCTTGGTCTTGTACTTCATGTTTTAAAGTTTGAATTAATGCTTTTGCTTGTTCTAGATAATTATGAACCTACATTTTTTTCTACCACATGTTGGTTAACTAATTTTAATCCCGACATCTCCAATAATATAATAAACATATTTTGTTGTATTTTCTTACTTGTTGGAACGTACATGTTGTTTGTTTATGTGGATCATCCCCCCTCCCATTTGTACATTTGCAGGTGTATGGAATCTTGATGTACATAATATCTTGTGAATTAACATTAGAAGACACATCAAATGATTAGTATGCAAAACAATTTATTGTGGAAATTCCTACAACAAGGCCCGGTCTATCCCTAGCTCCTAGATGTACCATTTATGGTTCATTTTGGTATACCTAGTGAATGGGTTTTAACTTTGGTGTGGTTTGTTTCTAGACTAGTGCAAGTGGTTCTAGCACCTCCTATTGTTATGTAGGGTCATGAGGTTTAAATAATCAAAGTCTTGATCCATTGTAGGTGTTGGAGACTAACACCTAAATTCCAAAGAATGTTGACTTTTATCCGCCAATGAAATTGGAGTTTGATTATAATGTCGAATATTTCCATAGTGAGGTAACACTTGTTTGCACATTTTTTTCCATCATTAAGAAGGTGGACCTTCATTTTCCTTTTCATTTGATTGCACCATAGATGGGGGCTAAATGTGAGTGTGCCTTTGTTCCATCAATGTTACCCATCTTGGTGATTGATTTTTTGTTCATAGTGGTCTTTAGGTACTTTGAAGGTGTGCCCAAATATGTTTTGATGTATGCCTGCTTGCACCTATAAATGTTGATAGGAATACCTATTTTGTTTCTTCCTCTAGAAACCTATCTTGCATAAAAATTTCAATTAATGGAACAAAGTTATAAACGTCTTTACTCTCTTCCACTTTACCTATTCCTTTTAGCATGGTTATCTAAGCTATAGTCCAACATTGCAAATCTTTCATATGGTTGAACATAATGTCAATTTAGTTCACCAAATCATCAAGATTCGTAAGCATGAATATTATGGCATTTTGGTTGCTAAAGTAGCATGCATGTTCATGTTAATGGGTGAAAGCACACTAGCGAGGGGCCAACTTGGGCAATTTGATGACATGTGTATAAAATATATTTTTGCAAAACACATTACATTTAATTTTGGGTTTCATTTTTGGTGATTGGGCTTGATATATTGATTTTCACATAGTTAATGATATTTAATATTATTTGAAAATAAAATAGAATTTAAATATTAAATTCTAAGAATAATGGCTATATTTATGGTATATGTAGTATAATAGACCATGTTTTTATTTTTGGATTGCATTAGGTTTGGGTTTGAATTGTCAGCCAAAACATGTTTGAAATGAATTTTTTTTAAATGGCCCATCTCACACATTTGTCATCTTCCATTTGAAAGTGATAGTTGGTTAAAATCTTTTTTTACCACATACTTATGGCCATCACCCCCAAAAATACCCATTTGTGATATGATAATTATAAAATTATTCACATGGTTCACAAAATTATTCTAATCATATAGAATCAAAATGTTTAATAAATATTACAAATTTCATAAAGAATACAAATCATTTCAATTATTTTTTAATATATTTTCATTTTTTAGTATTATGTGATTTTTTTTTGGCACAAATATATTTTAACATCACATCATATTAAATTTAAAAATATAGTTTATTTTGAATTTGATATATTTGGGTTTGGCTTAAATCCTTCATAATAATGACATGGTTGAAGTTCAAACATGGGACCCCTAAAAACCAATACAAGGTGACAACAATCTTGGCCCCTTTGTAGTGTGCTTTCACCTTAATAGATGATATACAACAATTATACAAACCTAATGTTGTAAGGATGTGTCATTTTGGAGACATTCCATTGCTCCTTCCTTACATGTGCACGAAGTCCAATTGCAATATTTGTCAGTGCTTATTTTGCACATTCCTTTGTGCAAATGGCTAATTATGCGTCACCTACATCAAAGATCTTGAACTTTGTAGCAATGACCAGTCTATCAATGCATACCACCTTGTTTTGCACTTTTGCAAATATCTAATCATTAATGTTGATCTTCTAATAATTCATAAATTGTACCAGTATGTCATGTTGTGGAATTTCCCAATCAATGTAGAATTTTTTTATTAAACTAATGACATTTGCCCAATGTCCTTTCTTCCTTTCATGCTCACCCATGCATGTATGCGCTTGAACTCTATCATATACTTTTGTGGTGATGATGCAAACTAGAACTTGCTTTCCTCCTCTAGAAGAACCGATTTTGCCATCTTTTCTTCGTGCCTTTAAATTGCATGCAAACTTTAAGGTACGAGTTGTTATGTAATACCTAGTTTGTTTACATGTTGTGTTAATTGTGTAACTCAAGATTTCAATGTTGGTGTTGCTAATGTTAGAACCTCTACAAGTGGTGTCATTTATTCTTCCTCCTTCTATTTGACATGTTTTTTTTTCCCTAATCTATGAGCAACACCATCTCTATGCATTGTGGGCATTGTTGTTATTTGTAGAGCTTTTTCAACATGTGTTCAAACTCCTACCAATTTGTTGCTACAAACTTGCATTGTTGTGCCATCTTTGCCAAATTAGCTTTATCTTCATGTTCATGTTCATTGTTAACTTTTCTAAAGAAATCTCGAAATTAATTTTGTACGTTTTCTACAATGAATGTGCCTTAAGAAGTTCTACACATCACTTGTTATCCATAAACAAAAATCAATGCATTTAACTATTAGGGTATTTTGTTTGAAATGACAATTTCCATTCTTGGTTGCCTCCTTTCTTGGCAACAAATTAGTTATTCCCACATGGGCCACCAACGTACAAGTGTGCTAATGATTGTGAACATGCTTTATTAAATGTTTCATGTGTATATGTGGATGTTTCCTAAGGTTCATCCTACACCTCCTCATTTACAAAGTCATGTGTATTAACTTGTTCCTTGGTTTTGTCCTTCCAATAAATAGGTTGACATCTAGGTTGTTTCCCACTACTAGTATTTGTACAACTTGTTAAGTTGTTAGTACCCATATTATCAGTTAGAGTATTGGCATCATGAACCTCTTATGATTGAAAGTTATCATTTGCATCCGAACTACCCATTGTCTGTACAACCAGTTGAATGACTACCTATCCCATGTACTTGTAAGGTTTCAACTTGTTCACATTCACCAAAATTAGATGCGGTTCAAAATTCCCCAATGTTACTAATCTTACAATATTGTTAGGAAGACAAATTTATATACAATAAGGTCCCTACTAATGCCTAGTAAATTTCCCAACCTTTTCTTTTGTTTCCTTTGGAAACCATTTAACACATAATCACCAAAACCACAACCAATTTTTTTCCAAGTAACATTGTTGTGACCACAAATAAATGTTCCAATGTGCTTCTGCAATGTTTTCTTGCCCCTCCATCATGTACTCCTACAAATTTTCCAACTCATGTAGGAAGTTTGTCAACACTTATATTGGGTTTGGATCTCATAGTCTTTTTTTAATGTAGGGCATAGTATACTTTGTTGACATCACGGATGCAAACCACACACCAACTAGTATGGAGTGTAACTAGTTACCATTTTGAATGTGGTACAATACAAAAATAGTACCATAGATAAGTGTTCATCCTAGTCCTTTTAGTTTTCATTTACTAGTTTTGTCAATAGAGCCTTGATCATCTTGTTAGTTGATTATGCATGTCCATTCCCTTGTGGATAGTAGGTAGTTATGCTTCAACAAAAAATGTTTTGTCATATGTTTAATAACATGATCATTACTAAAATGAATTCCTTGATATGTGACTAAAGCTAGTGGATAGTTAAACCAAGTGAGGATGCATACATAAATGAACGCGGCTATGATTGCAACTATGTTCGTTTGTAGTGCTCTTTCTTCCACCCACTTTGTTGCATAGTCTATCGTAACAAAAATGTATTTGTTCCAACTGTGTTTACATGCAGGTTCCATTGGCCCCATGAAATTTAAGCTCCATTTCATAAATGGTTTTTCTAGCAATGAGATAACCATTTTTGCCAAACTCATTATTTTTAGACCACCTACTTATTGACATGAATCATAACATTTATAATATTCCAACACATCCTTGAATAAGGTCACACACCAATAACCAACATCCAAAGTCTTTTTTGTTGTGATGTTTAACACAAAATTCCCACCTCTAACCCCTTCATGCAACTCTCATAGTATGATATGTATCTTTGTAGGTGTTAGACAAGGACGTAACCAGTTGTCATGTCCATGCCTATGTAATACACCCTCTTATATTGTAAAAGGTTTTACATGTTGAGATATTTTCTAGTTTTGAGCTACTAAAAGATTGTCCAAAAATAGACCTATCATTAGGTGATCGATTACCTCATGTAACCACATGGGTTATACCAAAAACAACAAGGCATCTATAGTTCAATATAGAACACCTATAAATTCCTATGTATTTGGCAATCTAGACAATACATTTGCCACCATGGGTTTTTTGCCAAGTTTGTATACAACTTTAAAATCATACTTTATGAACATTAAAAGCCATTTAAATATTTTCCTAAATATTTTTGGCCTATTGACCATGTATGTTAATGTCATGTGATCAACACAAAACATAAACTTGTTGCCCAATGGGTAATGTCAAAACTTATGCAATGCAAACACCATTGTTAAAGCCTTTTGTTTTGTTGTGGTATAATTCCATTGTGCCTTGTTCAACAACCTGGAAGCATAAACTATTGGTTGATAAAGTTTACTTGTTTAGTTTTGAGCCAACATAGCCCTTATTACCAACAAAGAAACATTTGTATGAACATGGAACTTTGGTTACCAATTAGGTGAAATTAATATCAAAGCCTCAATGTATTACTTCTTGATGAGCTCCCGTGTTTGTTGACATTTTGTTGTCCACACAAATGGTTATATCTTTCACATTAGCTTGGTTGTACATGTGTCATTATGAACACAAAGTCCTTAATAAATCACCTGTAAAATTGTGGCATATTGTTGTAGTCATGTATCTACTATGGGTTGGTGGGAATGACATGTTCACCAATGCCTATATCTTCTTGCAATCCTATATTTTTCCTTCTTTATAAACTATGAACCCCAAAATCATACCTAAAAATACCATGAAAGCACATTTTTCAAGGTTGAAGTTAATACCATACTCCTTGCATTTTAGGAAGCCTAACATTAACTTGGACATGTTTGTCCCCACATCATTGTAAACAATGAAGTCATTTTTAAAAAATCTTCACGAAGTGATCCAATTATTCCTTAAATACCCAATTTATTATTTGCTTGTAACTAGGAGGCCTGTTCTCCACACCAAAGGGCATGACCAACCACACGAATGTTCTTTAATCCATTACAAAAGTTGTATTGCACTTTTCCTTTGGTGTGATGGATATTTCCAGTGATACCCAAAATTACCATCTAAGAACAAATATGCTTCATGTCCAACCATTGTGTTGCATTCTTCATTAATAAATGGTAAAGGATATGAGTATTTTATCACAACATTTGACTTACAAAAATCTACAAAAATCCATAACCCCCATTTTCCTTTAGCACCACTACAATTGGAGATAGCCATGTTGCCTCTTTTATCGGTTGAATAAAACTTGTTACTAACAACTTGTTAATGTCTTATTTGATTATAGCAACATAGTTTGGATTCACGTGGTACCTATTGATGTAATTGTAATGTTGAATTCAATCTTATGTTGTGCAAAAACCTTTGAACTCATGGGTGAAAGTACAGTATGGTGGAACAATTTTAGGTAAGTATGAAAGTCCATAATTGCCTAAATTGCCACTATGTAGAAGCAATGTGAATACAAGATACTTTGAATCACACAAGTCATTTTGCAAGTTATCATTAAAAATTCATTATAAAAAAATTCCAAATCTAATTTACATTATGGAGAAGTTAAATTTGAATATAAGTTTCTAAATTATTACTTTCACTAAAGAAGGGACTTGATGGGGGGAAAACCATAATTAAGGTACATAAAAAAATTTGGTCATCAAAGTTCTTGTAAAATGTTTTCTTTAATATTATTGCACCATATTATCATCGAGTCTTTTATTCAATTAAAAAATTATATGAAGGTGCATTAAATCCATATGCTATGATTATGGATTGTTGTAGGTTTTTGGATACTTCTTTAAAAGTCCACTATGTTATGACAATTCAAAAACAATTCAAAAAATTCATACAATGTGATTATATTATATTTAACATAGTAATGTTGAGTCCTTTATTAACATTAATATTTAATCACATGGTCAATTACAAATTTCAAAATCTTGCTAAAACTACATTGTGACAAAATTTTATTGACAATGTAGTGTATTTTCACCTTCTTGTAACAAGATCTTAAGAGAACATGTTTGTGTTGTTGTTAATTGTGCATTAATCTTCACACATTGTGGTTGCTCAATGGTGCATAAGTTTAGTTTGATGAGTTGTTCTTCCTCTGTTAACATATGTCCTACCATTTGCATCTATTGCACCTATTTCTAAACATGTGTTTCATCTACCTATATATCACAATAATGTGGCAATAATAGGTCTTTGTGTACACCATGTCCTACATGCTTACTGTGGGTTGAATTCCATTAATTCAGAAGTATGTCATGTTACACTAATGCTTGCAATTGTGCTATTCGGTTGTGAAATAACATCCCATTTCACGTATGATTCAGGTAGTATTTCAGCCCCTTCCAATAATACAATAACACCAATGGAAAACAAGGTCAATTATGTTGTAAACATCACATCCTCTTCATCATTTGTAATTCCATGTTGGAAGTCATAACACACTAACACCTCCGATCATTTAATGTCAAATACCTAGGTGTTTGGTTATAATAATCGTTCTAATTATACCATTACCTTGAATAGTTACCAAGTTATTGTTGTAATCATGTGAGACTTTGGCATCCCACAACCATGGTCTACCCAACAACATTGAATAATTGGCATCCACTACATTATTCTATAGTATTATAAAGGTTTACACATATGGTATGGTGTGAGGTGACTTTTCGTCCCTCTACTCCCGGTTCTACAAGGTGATTATGCATGAAAGCACAAATGCTACTAATGAAGGAAAAATACAAATGTAATTTTGGAAGTTAGATTGCGTTTGTAGTTGAAATTAAGTAACCTACCTCCTATGCATTATTTATGATTAAAACTGATAGATATATTTTTTCAAGCTCACACACTACACGTTCTAGGACTTATGCCAAATTGTCATTCATCCAAACCCAATGTTTAAAGACTTAACACCATGTCCAACCTTGCTACAGACCACTAGTCACTTAAAATGTTGTTTCTCACACATAGATTGTTCAAATCTAGCTTGTAACAACTTTCTAGAAAGCTAACAACAAGGCACAACTACCTACCAAATTTCATGATCTGCAGCCACGACAGTAAGGAGTTATACGACCAAACCCGAGAGGGTTTTACCAAGGTGATGATCAAACCTTGCTGCAGACCACTAGTCACTTAAAATGTTGTTTCTCACACGTAAATTGTTCAAATCTGGCTTGCTATAGCTTTTTAGAAAGCTAACAATAAGGTGCACCAACCTACCAAATCTCATGATGTGTAGCTACGACAGTAAGGAGTTATACGACCAAACCCAAGAGGGTTTTACCAAGGTGATGATCAAACCTTGCTGCAGACCACTAGTCACTTAAAATGTTGTTTCTCACACGTAAATTGTTCCAATCTGGCTTGCTATAGCTTTTTAAAAAGCTAACAACAAGGTGCACCAACCTACCAAATCTCATGATGTGCAGCTACAACAGTAAGGAGTTATACCACCAAACCCGAGAGGGTTTTACAAAGGTGATGATCAAACCTTGCTGCAGACCACTAGTCACTTAAAATGTTGTTTCTCACACATAAATTGTTCAAATCTAGCTTGCAATAGCTTTCTAGAAAGCTAACAACAAGGCGCAACTTGCTACCAAATCTCAAGATCTATAGCTAAACTAGTAAAAAGTTATGCTATGAAACCCGAGAGGGTTTCTGAGATTCTCTAGAGTTCCAACCTTCCAACACTATCACTAAATTTTTATTCTACTTTTCTTCCCTCTTCCCTCTACCAACATTAAACATTATTTTCCTCTTCAAGAAGCTTGTTAAAGAAGTGTTCAAGGTTACATGAAAATTATCCCTGAAGCAAAGAGAGAGCCCCAATCATCCGAGTCCGCCTTTTAAAGAGAAAGAGAAAGGAGGTGAAAGTGGATCCAAAGCTTGGTGGCCAATGGAATGTTCCATGCTTGGTGGCCATTGGAATGTTGCATGCTTGGTGGCCATTGGAATGTTCCATGTTTGGTGGCCATTGGAATGTTCCATGCTTGGTGGCCATTGGAATGTTCCATGCTTGGTGGCCATTGGAATGTTCCAAGCTTGGCGGCCATTGGAAGGTTCCAAGCTTGGTGGCCATTGGAAGGTGAAGGAAAAACCCTTTTCACCTCTTCCATTTTCCCCCAACAACTTTATTTACATCCTCAATTTTTCCCTTTAACCTCAAGATTTTATTTTACCATGGTCCTAAGCCGTTACTTCCGCCTTTCTTTCCTCTTCTTCAAACTATAAATTACGATTGCGCACCTCAACGTAACAAGTCCTTCACACCTCCATTGTCAATTTGATTTCGATTGAAGATCTAACCTTTTTTTTTCCTTTGTTTGAAATTATGGCGTTGCGCACGGTCACATCTTACGGGTCGCAAGTCGCACAAGCGAATGAAGAACTGCCTCCGAAGTCGTCTTTAGATCTTACCCTAACACAACATCCTCGCAATGAAGAACCCGAACCTCGAGAAGTGCGTGCTCGTCTTGAAGTCGAACCTCCTCGAGCCTGGTACTATTGTATTTCTCCGAACTTTCGCACCCTGGTGATCTTGGTGCAGGTTGACCCCACTTCTGGTGACGAACCTGAGACTGTTTGTGAAGGTTATTACGAAACTGAAGATACTTCTATCTTCGCATGGTCTTCAGTTCCCGGTGTTGGTCACTATCGTTGGTTGCGCGGTCCGATTCGTCGACTGCCTCTCAATAGCAAGGCGGATTACCTAGTTCGCACCATCCGGCGCATCTTAGATTTCCTGCAGTTGTGAACTATTCCTAAGGCATAACTCAGGATTTTACATGTACTTGTAGCTCCTTGCTGAGCTTATCCCTGTTATAAATAAATGTTTCAATTATCATCAAACTCCTATTGCCATTAGCACACTATCATACTATCTATTTAATTGTCGAGTTGCCTTGAATTAACCTTATGTTCAACGACTTGAAGATTATTCTACCTCTATTAAATCTTTCATCAACATCCCTTCAACTGCTTTAAGAATTTTTAACATCCTTACTACTTCCTAAATACCATAACAAGACTAATGCTACGTTGAACACCGTAAATTTTGGTCTCTATTTCTACCCCCAACCCTCTAGAGATTCCTCACCCCTAATTACGCAACAGAGTTCTTAAAACTATGGTTATTAGTCTTTGCTAAAGGAAAGAATTAATCCAACTCCTTATTCACCAATGACGCATGTCAGACAAGAAAATAACCCCCATTCGCACCATGCACACTCATCACTCCCTATGAAGTCGCTAAAAGCCCTTAATAACCTTACCCCACTCAAAAAACCCGGATGTAACTCTTAAAAACTGAGATTACCGCACATGGTTGTGTTGGTATGGCTCACATATGGCATGCACCAAAATCCTCATTTTTTAGATTAAACCTATCAGTTTATTAATGATTTGATCAACCATCCTTAGTTTATAATTAAGTGTTGGTTTGGGTTTTGGTAACCCTAACTTATTGCAAAGTTGTTATGTAATAATGTGAATTCTAAATCCACCATCTAATAAAACATCCTTAGTGGGGTTTTTAACCACCCAACCTATATCATTACCATGTGATTGTTAATTGCTCCTACATATAAACCTTTTTATGGAGTGATGCTTCATTTGTTATATTACATATATTCTCCACAACTGGTTTGCACACCCATGTGTTTTTAACCATCTCATTTCTTAGGGGGGTGAGGTAATAAAAAAAGTAAAAAAATGTGTGAGTAAAAATATAAGGTGCAAAATATTGCGTGTTGAGTAAAAATATAATTTAATTAATTAAAAAATATGATACATTTTATTCAGATAATCAATTTAATTATAATAAAGGGTATGTTCTAATATGAAATAATGGATTATAAAGAATATAGGGTGGCTATAATATGTATATATTAAAAAATTAGATAATAATAAGGTGATAAAAAATGGGTTGGATAATCATCTAATACCCCC
>Ga0116229_10010062_pt1 | contig 14271 bp, 13 predicted proteins | sample S1TSphgellanicum_3_FD_87313 | JGI IMG/M metagenome (GOLD analysis project Ga0116229, IMG submission 87313) | Host-associated microbial communities from peat moss isolated from Minnesota, USA - S1T2_Fc - Sphagnum magellanicum MG | ecosystem: Host-associated > Plants > Peat moss > Unclassified...
GTCAACCTCATGGAGCTGTTATTTTAACTCCCGGATGGTTTTAGAATCCTTCCCATTTGTTGCCTTAAGCCGATTGATTGAGGCTTCCAGATATTACATCTCACCAAAAATGTTCTGGTTGCTTTCTAGAAGGGCATCACATTCTGTTGCTAATCGCTTAAACATCGTGTTGATGTTTATGACTAACAAGATGTACAAACTAGACATAATGAAATAGGATTTTAAGTTGTTTAGAGAAACATGGACTATAGGGCCTACCAAACTCTATGGTCTGGTTATTTGTGGTGTCTCAAAAAACATGAATCGGAATTGGAAAACATTTGCCTTTGGTCGATGTAATGGACTTCTAGTTTCCATACTAACACCAAAATTAAACTCTGGAGGAGTTTCAATGTCAAATATGATATTCATTAAAATGGTTTCAAAGGAGAACCATTTGTGCAAATGCTATGATAGCAATGCTCTTGTCTCTTGCTCTATCGAAAGGGTTTCCTTTAGTGATAAGATATCCGATGTAGGTTCTAAATTTTTGTCCCAAAAAGGTTTTTGGTTTAGGTTTTTTTCCAAGGACTTAGTGTCATTTATAGTGTTTGTTTTGCTAATGTGCGTTTCCCTAATGCGAAAGATTGAAGGTGCAACCACAACCAGTTAATGGTTTAGGATCATGAGCTTTTTCACCACATAAATGAAACAACTCCCCTTCAACTAAATGCCTTGGATCAAAGTGGGCATTTTAGCAATGTACATGCCCTTGAACATGGGCACTTTCCATCCTTCCTTGTCCACCAAAACTTCCGGTGAAACTATTTTCAGGAAATTCGACTTCTTTTGGTTTGTTGATAATTTTGAGTGCCTAGCATGTGGCAGTTATAACATTTCTACCATTGTGTCTTCAATCAATAATACTAGAACCCCTTCTATTATTGACTTTATCACGTCTATATTAGATCCGACGATACCTTGAATGAATTATTTCACTAGAGGGTGGATGGGTGTGAGCTCTAGACTAAGAATACCACCTACCCTTACCTATTTTGCCCAAGCAACATCTCTTCCCACTATCCACATGTGTAGATTGTCCATTTCAATAAAAATGACCTTTTTATCAAAAATGGACACTATATACTTGACACCCAAATGTCATTTTAAACATCTACATCTCAAGAAATTATCAATTGTATAAAGAATTTTTCAATACAATGAGTTTTGACCCTTCAAATCACTCTCCAAAAATTTAGGAGTCCATCGAAACTTCAACTCCCAAAGTGGGAGCCCACTTGGGAATGTGTGGGTTCATTCCTTCACACTCTTTTGCATTCTCTCGAGTGTGAATGTGACTCTTGGGTTACATTTTCAACTCACACCTTCCCATGCCCCTTGCCTTAGTTGCGAGCCCAAGGTTAGAGTCGTGACAATACTTCCCTCATTAATTCCCTTTGTCCGAGGTTACATCCTGTTCGGAATTTGACTTTGCTTCTTTCAAAGATTGACCTTTGAACATCTTATTTTTGTTCACGCTTCCTTTCATGATGACCAAAAATGACACAAACAGTGGACTGAATACGAAAGACAATGAAGGAGACAATAGGTAAAATAGAGGAGGAAATGAACACCTAACAATACTTTTAGCATAACGAGGCAAATAATTGGCAAGCAATACATGAACAATGGTAGTATTTAAATACAAAAATGATTAAAAGTTGATGGACTTTCAGTAACAGTTGAAATGGTATATCATACGTGATCATTGGAAATGGTTATGATTGTCTTCTAGTAACCATTAAAAATGATTATAATCATTTTGCCAGTTTCAGTTGTAACAATTTTTTGGTATAGTTGTTTTGTAATGTTTGTTAGTAATTGTTCCTTTGTATTTGTGTCTCAGTAATGTTAATTCCGTAATTGATTATTCATAATGCCATTTTCATAATCAATTTTTCATAATGGTTCATCATATGGTTATTGGTAATCATTTATTTGTTGTTGACATTCGATTTGTTGGATTTGGTGGTGTTTGATTCTTCACTTCTAGTGTACACATCCTATTTTTTTTCAAGGTGCAAGGGAGAAACTATCACCAATTTCCCTTCTCCAATTTCCATTTTCACATGGTCGTTTCCAACTTTTTTAGGTACATAACTTGTATTACATAGCACCCAGTTTAGTTTTTCTTGCACCATGTTTTGTTGTTCTCCATCCCATTTAGTGTTTTCTCACATCCTTGATTTAGTGAAAGCCCATCCATGCCAAGCCCATCATCTAATGGTGGAAGGGAAACGTTCATGATATTTTCAGTTTACAGTCAATGAAGTATGTTATCGAATCTTTCATATTTGGTTTTGGAGATGTTGTAACTAAATCCTTATTCAGTTCTTGTTCTATGCCAAACCATTTTTCTAGTGAAGTAGTATTTGATTGTGTTTTTGGAGTAACTTGAAGCTCATTAAATTTCGATTCTTGGTCAAAGAACTATTCCAATGGAGCTATAATCAGTTCTTTGTCATCTTCCATTTCTGATTGGTTATCCTCATTCTTCCAATTGCCCATTGGGATCGCCCCCCCCCCTTGTACCCTTGATTCTCATTTTCAAAAAACTTCAAAGAGTTGGTAGGGCTTAAATTTGTTGACGTCTTCAAGAAATTTCAGAGAGTTTGTAAAGCTTGAGTTTGTTGACATTTACAAGGATGGGGTGTGGATCAAATTTGTTTACTACGACCAACAAAAAGGTGTTGTTGGGAAGACAATATTGGATTCAATAAAGCCCAAACCACTACTGTTTGAATTTTTGGTGTGATTTTTGGACTTTGAAAACCATAAGACATGATCACCGAATGCAAAGGATTTCTATTTGTAGTGTTGGTGCGCACATTTTGCCAAGTTGGATTGTCATTTTGTTGTCTCAATAATAACCTTTTTTTTTATAAAAGAAGGAGATATTTTATGGGCATTAATGGATGAAGCCCATATATGAGTAAGAAAGGGGTATGCCCAATGGTGACCTTGAATGTTGTCCAGTAGGCAAATAAATTTGTGTGCAAGTGTTCCTCCCAATCATTGTGCTTCTCATTCACTAGTTTAGTGGGGAGTAGGCCAATGATGTTGTTAGTTGATTCGGCCTAGCCATTCCCCTATGGGTAATAGGTAATGGAACTTGTATGTTTAAACAAAAAGTGCATAATCAAGGTTTGAATGGCATCATTAATAAAGTGCACACCTTGATCGTTAAGTAAGGTGAATGGGCAACCGAATTGTATAAGGCTAATAATTCGTACATGAATTGTGCCATGATTGTTACAATGTTTGTCCACAATGCTTTGGCCTCCACCCATTTGGTAGCATAATCCATTGCCACTAGAACATAACGATTACATGTGTAACAACTTGCCAGTTTGATGGGGCCTATGAATTCAATGCCCCATTTTGTGAAAGGCTTAGTAAGGAACATGATGATTAGTTTAACCTAATTGGTGTGGACCAAATTGCCCGTCTACTAGCATTTGTCACAAGATCTACAATGGTCCATAACATCCTTGTGAAGAATTAACCACCAGTATTTAGCAACCAATTTTTTTTAGATTGTGATGTTTATCAAAAAATGACTTCCACTTACCCCTTCGTGCATTTGGAAGATTATCGGAATTTCTTCCAAGTGTAAGCGCCATTGAAAAATTTGCTCTTGGCCCTATTTGTACAACTTGCCTTGTAACGCATAAGGTAAGGCCCTTAAAGTCAATTTTCGTTTTTGTTCTAGTGTGTATGAAATTAAAAAATCTCTTGTTTGTAAGTAATAGTGAATTTTTGGCAACCACACCGGTTGGAGTAAAAACAATGGAACATTAGCAATTTTATCTAGCACTCCATTTGGTTCATTGGATGTCGATAAATGGGATAATGCATTTGCAACTGAATGTGGTTTTTTTGGGTTTCTATACCACCAAGAAATCGTATTCAAGAAAAAGAAAAAGTCATGAGGCTATCAGCCTAGGGTTTCTTATCCAAAAAAAGGAAGGCCATATGGTCTACATAAAAAACAAACTTGGTACCGAGTAGATAGTGGTGGTATTTATGAAGAGCATACACCATCACCAAAGCTTCCCTTTCGGTTGTGGTGTAGTTTTTCTCTACACTATTCAATAATTGAAATGTGTATGCAATCGGTTGGTCACATTTTCCAGTTGGGTTTTGAGCCAACATAACATTGACTATTCGATGTGGATGTGAAACTCCAAATCCCACCTTTGTGCAATCTAGATTAGTGCATCCACATACTACTACTTGATTACCTCCCATGCATGTTAACATTCATGAGTCCATTAAAAAACTTTGATTTTTCGCAACAATTTCATATTTAGCACTACAACAAAAGGTGTCCATGTACACCAAGTGATTTCACTGGATTTTGAATGAATTCACTGGTTGTAGTGAATGGGGATTAGTGGAGAAGCAATGAATTCATTGGTCTACTTAATGAGGACTAATGGACTGCACCCACATTTTGTTGTAGTGTAGAGCCATGATGAAAGCAAAGTTATGGATAAAACAATGATAAAACTGGGCCATGCCATTGAAAACTTGAATGTCCTTAGGGGTATCCAGTTTTGGCATGTTGACTATGGCTGCAATCTTCTTAAGATTCAGTAGCTACCCTTCCTTAGACACAATGTAGCCATGTGTGACACTAGAAAACACTAGAAACATACATTTTTTCAGGTTGAGGCTAATACGAAATTTTCAACATTTGTTGAAACATAATTGGAGTTTAGCTAAATGTGTTTTCAAATCAATGAAGATGTTGAAATCATCCAAAAACAACTTCATGAACACACCAAGATATTCCTTGAAATCCATACTGATAATTCATTAATAAGTTGATGGTGCATTCTTTAATCTAAAAGGCATGGTTAAGCACACGAAAGCGCCCCATTAAGTGATGAAGGTTGTTTTGTATTGATCTTTTGGTGTTATCATGATTTAATGGTAATTGGAAAATCCGTCCAAAAATGAGTATACTTTGTGTCCAACTACCATATCCAAGATCTCCTTCGTAAATGGGAGGGATATGGATCCTTTTTCATGGCTACATTTAATTTCCTGAAATCAACGCAAATGTGCAAATTACCATTTTTCTTGGGGACCACCACAATGGGCAAAAACCAAGTTGTTTCTTCCACCGAAATAATGAATTTTGTAGTCAATAGTTTGTCTAAATCATGTTTAACCACACCTATAGATCATGATTGGGATTCATCCGATACTAGTTTTGATGGGAAGGTGGTATTGTTATATCCACTTCAATTTGGTGTTCCTTTGAAATCCTTGTAGGACCATGTGAATATATCCTTGTATTCTCGAAGCAAAAATTCCACTTCTACAACTATCGAAAGGTCCAAATCAACATTGAGTTTCACTAGCTATGGCTTGGTAATAGTGCCTAGGTTCAAATCTCAAATCTGGGCATCTTCTTGTAATGTTTTCAAATCTTGCACCTTTAAGTGTGCAAGGACTTCATCTATCAAAATTTCCCTCAATGTATGAAGGAAATCAAACTTTAGCTCCTATGAATCGGTTTTTGGAGCAATGTAGGACACAAGTGTGCCTAGTTTTGGTAGGGTAATTGTTCTAATGGTGAATAATTCCAATTCTTCCTAAAAGAAAATTTCCTCCTCTTCATTTGTGATGTCATTGGCAAAATCATAGTAGAGAAGAACTTTTGGTTGCTTAGTATTAACATCCAAGTGTTTTGTTACCAAAATCATTTGAATCACTCCATTGCTTCTATAGTGATCAAGTTTTTCCCTAATTAGGAATCACCTTAGCATTCCTAAGCCAAGGTCAGCCAAGGAGCATGGAATAATTGCCATCCAATACATTGCTTCGCAAAATGGTAAATGTGGCAATTATGGAATTCCATGTATATGTATTTTTAAGTCCCGAATGATTCTAACTAACTTCGTCAAACTTTGATCCACAATTCGGAGCATATAAGGGGCGAATTTGGGGGAAGGCAACCCCAATTGTTTCTTCAAATCTTATGTGTTAATGTTGGCGCCATAACCTCCGTCTAATAATACATCATCCACCAAATTTTTCCTACATGTACTTGGATAATCACCATGTGAATGGTTGATGGCAACTAAAGCCATTGCTCAAATCAGTGGTAAAGGGGGAACCAGTTTTTGTTTCAAAAATAATTTAGAGAAAACATATTGCTTTAAGTTTGGTGCAAGCTAAAAGAGTTGCTCGAAGGTCAATGTATGTTTGCTTTCAAATAATTAGTCTCCAATAGCCTATTGAACCAAAATTGGTTCTTTTGCAACTTTTGAAATGTCAATTTTGATTTCTGAACTAAGATTGACCAATATGGCATCCTTCATGTCTTGGTGCTTATTTGTTCCTACAAGCAGTCCTTTAGTGGTCTCTAGTGTTTGAAGTTGTAATGGTCTTTCTTCTTGTAGTTGTTCAATAACATCCTCAAATGATTTTTGAAGTTGTTCTTCCTCTTGCCAATTTGTAACAGTCTTGTTTTGATTTCTCTCCTTTCCCTTGAAGGTGTCAACTTCGGAGATTTAACTTTTGGTAGTTATGGCCAACACCATGTTAACTACAACATTTTCCTTTTTCAGTTTGGAGTTTGCCTTCTTGTTTTTGAATATCTCTAATGCTGCTTGCCAATGTGGCCAGTCAAAAATCTTATGATCAAGACCACCACAAATAAAACAAGAATATTGAATGATAATATTCCCAATTTTGTTATTCTAGTTTCCTTTATATGGGTTTTTGGTTGTCTTCAACGGAGCAAATACTTCATTCACACATATATATTTTTTCTCCTTTAACTGATTGTTTGGGTTTTTTGGGTTCCAATGGTAGTATTCTTTGGTATGACCTGATTTTTTGCACTAACTACATACTAATTCACTCTTCCTGGAATTTGCAATTTTTTTCGATTTTGGTGGAGGTTTTAGTAATTTTTGGTACTCATTGGCATCCCCCATGCTCTTGCATGTCATTGTAGCTTCTTTGTGGAAGAAAAAAATATTTCATTTCATCCCTCCAGATTGGTTACCCACAAATAGGGTACCAATCTGGCTCGTAAGCAAATTGTCGTCCACTTTATGGTGTAAGTTGTTTGTTAGTTTCAATATACATTCATAATATACCTCCATTTTTTGTCCGCTACCTGTTTGATGACTCTCAAAGCCATATAGACCTGTTCGTTTGTTTGCATTTTTCAGTAGTGCTTGTAAAAAGTTGCCTCCAGTTCAAAAAATGTGCATCTGGGTTGAGATTGTATGAAATTCTTCCCCCATTCTGAAATTGCATCCCTCAAGGTGAAACAAAATAAATTCACTATGTTTGGATCATTCCTCTCCCCATTGGTTAAATCACCTTCTGAAACACCCGGACATGGACATTAAGGTTGGTTCCTACAATATTAATAGGGTAAGCAAGTGATTTTCAGTTGGTAGGTGCCATTGGATACCAAGGAGGGTACTATCATCCATGGTGGGCCTATCCAGGGTCCCCTTGTGGGTGTGGTCATTGTTGGAGGTTCTTTTCCACCCATTGTTGGTCCAATGCCTGTTTTCACCTTTTCTAGATTAAAAGGTCATTGTAGCCCTTGTTCATGTGCCTTAGTTGAATGATCAAATCCATTAGATACATGAGCAAAAGCTGCAAATAAAGTTGCATGGAAGCCAGTGCCACAAAAGAGCCATAGCCCTCTTTGGAAGGAAAAAGATTTCTTGTGGGATTTGAAAATCTTGGAAATTCACCCCTATTTCCCCTGATACCATATGTGAATCAAAATTTCTTGGTATAATATTTGGGTAACTAGGGATTATAATTATGGGAAGATTTCCTGGAAGAAATACAACTTGCAAACCTAGTTGAACTTCAACTCAACAAGATCTATAGGGACAACAGGTTAACAAATGCCCAAACCCATGACAGAATGAACACACATGAGGTGAAACTTCCACATTGAAAATAAAAGTTACTGGATTCTTTGGGTGAAGCTCATCATCGCCTACAAGACTCATCCTCAGCAAACGGTTGCTACAATTATCATCCAAGGTATCTCTCTCTTGAAGGTGCTTTAATTTTCTAAGCGTTCTCAAATTTGATTCAAATTGATCTCCAAAATGACTAAACTAGGTAGCATTCCTTCATGGTACCAAAAAGTTGGATTTTTGGTAGGATCCCAAATGGGTTTTTGAAAGTCTCTCTGTTGTAATGTAATAGGCATTAGCCTTGAGAGAGGCTCCCCCATCAATTCTGGTAATTGAACTATTTCAATGTCCGGTTTTGTTTTTTCGATCATGGTTTCCAATGTGTCATTATTATGAAATGTAGTGACAATGTCATCATCCATCTAGATAGATGTAGTTTAGAAATCGGCTTAGCCATCTCTTGTACTTTCCTACCAAACCTCATCCAATTTCTTCCATATATTTCTCATCATAACAATCGACACAATACACCCAAACAAAAGATGACAAACAATTTTTTAAAAATATATATATTTTTTATTATGTTAAAACAAAAACACTTAATGGAAAACAAACAATAGAAAAATTTAATAAAAATTAAAAGGTAACAATCCTCGTGATATTAAACCAAAAATGCTAATGCTAAATAAAATCAAATAGTTTTATCCTTATCCCAAACTCTAAATTCATGGAACTAGGTATTATGTTTTGTATCCGTGATATGGTCACCAAATGTTAAGGCCACCCAATAAATAACCAGGTTTATATGTGAAACAAAAATTTAATAAATTCCTATCTAAGGGGGGTGATATTTAAAACCACCAAAATTCAACTACAAGTATATCAAATAGATGTTTGGAATATTGCAATTTTCGATAAGGAAATCACATTACAAAATTTGAAATGGGGGCAAACATCTGCAACCACCTTAGATATCAAAACATAAACTTAAAACTCATGTGATAGCAAAAAGATAACCATGGAAAAACATTCACATCGAATGAACATACTCGAAAACACAAAACCTTGTGAAGAAATACCACTTTAGCAAAAAACATTGATTACTTCAAAAAGAAGGTGAAAAATTCAAAAGGCTTGACCTTTCTCCATAATTAAGCTTGAAAGAACTTTGTACAATTTTCTTCTTTGTGAGAACGATAAGAAACTAAAAATCCACCTAGATACATACTTTCCAAACTTTGTATAAAAAAATCCTAACTAATAGTCTAACTGATCATTTTTAGATTTTTGGTTCTAAAAATAAACATTTTAAAATCAAGTTTTGGGTAAAACAAATCCAGTTTTGGTTCCATAAATCCAATTTTGATTACACCAATCTAGTTTCGATTACTTAAATTTGGTTTCGGTTCCATAAATCTAGTTTCAGTTATATTGATCTAAATACATTTCTACTAGATTTAGTTATAAAAATCAAATTTTATTACAAAGTGTTTATCATTTCAATAGAAACCTTTCCCAAATTTGGTTGCCATTAGACAGCTGAAACAAATTTGGTCGCAATTTGACGATTCCTAAATGGTGACCAAATCTGCTAGCATATCCATTTGCGACGATCAAAATACATAGCCACCATCCAATGGTGACCAAATTTAGTCGCCACGTGACTATGGAAATCAAAAGCCTTTTAGTCACCACATGTGAATGGTGACTGAAAAAGTTTCAATCGCCACACCTTCATGGCGACTGAAAATTTTTCAGTCACCATAGTCGCATGGCAACCAAAAGGTTTTCAATTACCATGCATGTGTGGCGATTGAAAACCTTTGATTGCCACAATGTGTTTCTCCTCCACTCACCCCCCTCGCCTGCCCCATTTTTTTCCCTTCTTCGCTTCCTCCCTTGCCCCCATGGCAACCAAAACCCTTTCAATTGCCATCTTGTGTGATCCCCTCATTAAAAAATGGGTTTACTGATGGGAACCCATTGGGAATTTGAATGGAACATGTTGTGAACAAATGGAAAAATAGAAAACAATCCTTCCTTGTTGGGAGCAAAATTTGATGTAATTTTGTAACACACCTAAATAACTTGGGCATCTTGTTGCGATGCACTACCATTAATGATAAACTTCTACATGCATTTGGAATACAACAAAATTGTAATAAACAGAAAACGAAGAAAGATTTCTCTAAATTCTCAAAATGAAATGTGTTTTCCTTTTTTACATTATGTAAGTAAAAATGAAATGAAAGGCCATGAGTGTTGTCAAAAAAAACCATAGCAAGTTTCCAATAGAAAGAAAATAAAGAGATTTCAAAAGATGCATGCAACAAGAATAAAAAAAACAAGAAATCCAAAAGGTTCCAACCATAGGTCATTACATAAAGATATCATTCTAATAGTTATATAGCAATTTTGAGTTAGAATAATTCATTTTAACATATTATGGAAAGGAACATGGTAGGATGAAATACTATGGGAGCCTATTGTCATCTTACTTAAACCATCTCCAATGATAATACTGGAATTGCAATTATATGTTTCTCATTCACTCTAAGCACATTGTCATCAATGAAGTTCAATATGTAACTAGGTTCAACTATATTTACATTAATGTTAACAAGATCCTAGGGGAAACAACTTGTTTACCTATATTGTTGTATAAATATTGATTCGATACAATATTGAAGCTATTCTACAATGTACATATGTTGCATACAGTGGCAAATTCCACCTCACCCTACTACTATGATCTATTATTTCCTTTACTACTATTTTCCCCAATATTAATACCACATTGTTGACTAGCATGATTTCCTAGCCCCATGGGTTCCCCATTCAAAATTGCATCCAACCTAAAAAGATGATCTATCTCATTGAACATTATGACTTTGTGAGAAGATATTGCAGTTAATAATGTAAAAGTAGCATCATCTTTCAACATGGCCCTTTGTTAGTTTCCAATGTCAAGTTGGCTTGGTTTTTAGCTTGAAGATTGTTTATGGTGAACCCCCGCCTAATCTCCTCACCCATCATGTTGTACCAAGCACACTCTAAATTTATACCATATTCAAATTTGTTGGTTTTTGGGTTATACCACCTTTAAAACATTTGATAAAACCAACGGCTTGGTATTAGTTGTTAATGGGTACAATAATTCACATGCCTTTTAAATCATGGATTCATCATATTTCCATTTGTCATATTAACTCCCCATATAATAACAAACATGCCAACATTCCAAATCCATTTCATGTCTATGCCCCATGCTTGTGGCCTATTAGGCGTGTTCAACATATTGTATTCCCAATGTTGTGGCATGGTCGTTCGAAAATTGAATTGTTCTTATAGGTGCCAATGAAATGGGGCCCTACATTATGGACATTGCTTCCTTACCACCATTAAAGTGATTAAGCATTGTAGATGGTACATGTGTTGGCAAATGCCCAAAATCCATGCTCCTTTTGGTCCAAATGGGGAGCAACAAATGAGGGATAGTTTCCCATTGTGTGTGAAAGGTTGAGGTGTGGGCCATAAAAGTTCCCCCTTTTTTTTTACATGGTAGTGATGGTAGAAGTGAAATTTAAATTCCTATAGAATATTTCACATTATTGTAACAACAAATTTGCATTTCACATGCCTATGTTCACTATTTCTATCTTTAAGTCTCAACAAATTTAACACTATCATTCATTCCAACATTGAATTCATGGTTATTGCATAACCAAAATTTGCACTTCAAAATACATTATAAAAAATTCCAAAAACAAGATTACAATTCATTTCATCATAATCTAACTCTATAGGAAATCCACACAAAAGATGAACATAGAATTCACTATAGAAGTCTATGTTTCTTTATATTGCTAAAAACATGAATCCAAGTTATAGTGTAATCCCATGTTTTGTTGAAAAAAAATCCCAAAACAACACTTGAAATTTGTGCTATATCAAAATAGAGTCTATGGTTTTCTACCGCAAGTACTTCTAACTCTTCCTACTTTCTTTCAAAACTCCAACTCCATGTCTCATCTTCTTCTCTTTTTTTTGTTTTCTAGAACTCTCCCCCTTTTGAACCATCCCAAGTCACATCATTATGATATAAAACAACAAGAATTCAAATTTCAAACTAACAAAGTTTCTTGATTAGTCCTTATCATGTTTGCCTTGTTCATACCGAATCACATACTCAGCTTACCCCCTTAACATTACCCCTCTCTGTATGTTGGATTTTGTCCTTGAAATCCTTGTAAAATGATAAAAATGAAATGATAGTATTCTATATCCTTGTAAACATTTGTTTCCCTTTACACAATGTTGTAATTGCAATCTACAAAGAAACTAGTGAATCTATATCTACGTTTTGCTCTGCAATTCCAATCTCCTTCCCCACTAATTTAGTTTGTGGTTCGATGTCCAAATGCCATATCTTGGAAATATTTCTTTTGTTGGTGCTAGAAGAGCCTCCACCTTTTCCTGTTCCTAAATTCCCTCTAGTTTTTTTTTTCCTTAACCCCCTTTTCTAAGGTCTTGTGGTATCTCTAGTTGTACCTCCTCCTCCTAAGTTGCTCCACTTCTAAGGTCCTATGATTCTTTAGTCTATACTTCCTTTTCTTGAGTTATCCCATTGGGCCTTGCTTATGTGTTTTCATTTTAGCTCGATACCTTTATACTTGTTGGACTGCCACAAATGAAATGTGGAATTTTTTTTTGATAAGCTTCCAACTTGTACCTTAGAATTATTTCATTAGCTCTATGCTAAGCTAGATTCTTCTCCAACTCCTTTGTAAAATATTCCTTTACAACTTCCCACCATTCTTCAAATTCTACGTTAGAATCTTTTATTTATTTATTGTCCTCATTAGTGTACAGTACTACAACATCTATTCATAATCCTCTAGTCTTTTCTTGATACCAATTGGATCCAAACTTTTCTCTTGTTCATGTGCCCTTTCCAACTATGTTTACAAGTGCTACAAAGTTCTCCGATACTCCTTCTTATCTTCCATGAACTACTCTTTTTCTACCTATGTTGTTTTTCTTCTAAATTTCTTAGACTATAACATAGATACATTCTTTAGATTTATCAATTCCAAATTTGTTAAAACATTCTCCTTCTCCTTCTTTTCTTTAGTTAGTGTTTTCACTTAACTATCTAAAGCCTCCTATTATTTCTTATGAAGAAATAGTGCTTCTATCCACTTCCTCTTTATGGTTTCCCAGATTTCAGCCTTTTGTTTTAAATTCTTCAATTGTTCATCTTGCTACTTCAACCGTGTTGAGCTACCCTTCAGCTCCTCATTTTCATCATGTAGTATCTTAATGAGTACTTTATTTTTTTGTTCAGCCTTTGCCTTGTTCTTCCTCCAGATTTCCACATTATGCTTATACCCCTTTTGGAACTTCCTTTCCTTATCCAATTCCTCTTGTAACACTACCTTTTCCTTTTCCCCCGTAACGAATCTATTTTTCAAAGTGTTCACTTCCAAAGTCAAATTCCCCATATTTAGACTCACAATTGCTATGGTCTGGAATAGCTCAACTACTTTATTTGCTTTCATTATTTTTGCAGCTACCTCCTCCAGAGACTTTGGTGTACTTATCTATGTCATAGGATCTCCAAATCCTTTTGCAAGCCCCAACTCCTATACCATTCTTCTCCCCAATTCAAATTCAAATGGGAATCCTTTTGTAGATTTTGGCCTATTAGGTGGTACTTGTGGTTCTATTGGTCTAAACTCTTCAAAAGTAGGTTGTGTCATCACTCTCTTCGCTTGCAGTGCAATAGCTTGTAAACCTTCATGTGTCTACTATTAATGTAAATACAAATGTTGTTATAAATGTTGAAAATATTTTGGACTTGCAGTGATCTCCATCCAATCTTCACATACATCCCCTTCAAAATGCAAATGTTCCTCACCCTTTAAAAATCGTATGTCATGTTCCCTTTTAATTCTTTAACTTTGCTCTCGCAGCTATCTTTCATATGGTGATGTCATCAATGGTATATCTTACCTTTACTGCCTTAACTATTTCTCCTATGCAGATGTCATCTGTGGTATTGATGCAGTCTGTTTAACTACCTAGACCAGTGGTGGTACTACCCTTACCATTGTTGGTACTGCATACGATTCCACTTTGTCCCTCATCATTTTCTGTGCTTTCAATCTATGCTCTTTTATTCCTTCTTCACTCCTGAACATAAGGCTCCTCTTTTTTCAACTATGTTCTTCCTCTTAAGAGCACTTCTTAGAGAGTTTGCTATAGCTTTCTTTGTGTTTTATTGTGTTGTCTACATTTCCTCCCTAGTTTTTTAAAC
>Ga0116229_10010064_pt1 | contig 14267 bp, 13 predicted proteins | sample S1TSphgellanicum_3_FD_87313 | JGI IMG/M metagenome (GOLD analysis project Ga0116229, IMG submission 87313) | Host-associated microbial communities from peat moss isolated from Minnesota, USA - S1T2_Fc - Sphagnum magellanicum MG | ecosystem: Host-associated > Plants > Peat moss > Unclassified...
AAATCAAAGAAAATAAGGTTGGCATCATCCCAATTAGGGCTTAGGGCGGTAGGAATGTCTTTGTTTTCCAACATGTTTTTTGTGTTGTTTCTTTTTGTTTTGGTTGAACGCACAAGGAGGCGCGTTCTACAACACAACCACCCTACTATTTTTTTTCCTTTCATTATGTCGAAAAGGTGCGTTAGAGTGTCACCCCCCTTTCTTTCTCCCATCTTTGGCAATTCTGTCCATGTGTAACATTTTATGTGTAGTGTGTGGGACCAAGATCCTATCCCCATGGTCAGTTGGTGGGTGGTGTTGCAAACTAAGGATGTTGCACAGGTCAAACTAGATAACCAGGAGGTTCGTTGGTATGGTGGTGTTCGACTCAAGTTTCTTTCTATGGTCAGTTGCTAAAGGGAGGTGCGTGTTTAGTCAAATTTTGCTAGATTTTTTTGTTTCATCTTTCAAAATATCATAATTTTGAATCATACTGAAATATGCTAACTACTTTAGGTTTTTATTTCTTGCATCATAAATTACAATTTTTTTATATATGTCATGTAGATTACACCCCCACTTAAGCGTGGTAAATGATTTTGAAATTTTGAGATTTTGAAACATGCTTTGAATTTTTTTAATTTTCAAATTCCATAACTTGTAAATTGTGAGAATTGTTTGAGTGCAAATAGAAGGGTATTATCATCTAAAATTTTAAACATCATATTTAAAATATTAGAATAGTCATTTACTCTAGTCCTTTTCACACCAAAAAAAAAAACAAAATTGACTAGTTCTAATGCAATTATTGTTCAAGTTCAAGAATCCTTTTTTAAAGCCAAAACCTAAAACTAAATTTGATTAATTTTTAATTTGAATTCTTCAAGTACATTCATGTTAATTATTAGCACAATTTGGAATGATTAACATAGCTTTCACATGTCAAAACAAAAGCATACATCAAAAAAATTACAATTTTCACCACTAGTTGACATGGTTTTTGGCTCCTATGAACGTATTTACACCCAAATGTCATCCAACTTTACAATTTATTTTGCAATCCTAGACTTCTCAAAATTATGGGCCTTGTATTATATTCATATAAATAATATTGGGTTGGGGTGAATTTGGGAGTTTTAAGGAGTTTTTTCATGAGATGCAAATGATTGGAAATCAATGAAAACCTTTTAAAGGACAAAATTGGACAGTCCGTTTCCCATATGTTCACATTGCTCATGTTTTCTATAGAATATCCAATGATGTTCCCAATAAAATCATTACTTACTTAGGCTTTGCATTGCTTTGCAGTACCATTGATGACCAATTGACATAAGGTCAAAATATTAATATATTTAAATAAATTGCTTAAAAGATAATTAATTACCAAACATTGGTAATCCACTTAGATTTTCCATGAAATCGTTTCCTCTTCCATTCATGTTTAAATATGAATTTTAATTTTCACCTACTAAAACATTAACATTTTTAGCACCCATGATGTCTTTTTTGGCACCCCTCATTGTCTCAAAAAACATTTTTTTGGGCATTTCCAACATCCCCCAACATCCTTCTTACCATGCTTCCGAAATATATATATAAATAAAATGACCCTAGTTCCTACAATGTCACCTATGTATTTCTTGGTGTTCTTTTACATTATATCCAATGCCTTCAACCCTCAATGTCTTGGTGCCCCTTATTGCATAAAAAGAAAATTTTCATGTTTAACCTAACACCCTTGGTGTTTCAAACATTCCTTTTTGACATTCTTGCTATTGTTTGGTACCATTTTTTTGTTCCTTATCATTATTCCTTATCATGTTTTTTCGTTATTCTCCATCTTTCATCGTCCTTTGGTGTTGTCTTAGTGTGTATTTGTTGTTCTCCATGCTAACATCATTCCCAAACCAAAACATCACATTAATTTTTGAATTTTCACTAAAGAGGTTTGAATTTGGGAATGTTTTATAGGTCAATATCCCATCTTAGCATGTCCTTGTAAGATATTGGCCTTGTGACAATCATAATGATTTAAAAGCTGAAGAAACTTTGGAAATGTTAGATGGGTTAAATCTTCACTAGTTTTTTAAAAAGACCAAAGTTGAAAGGGGAAATATATTTTATTGATTTGAATAATAATGATATTTAGAAGGGTTAAAATAAATGTTTTCCCATTTCAAGGAAAGGTGGTTAGAAGGGGCAAATTAAAATATCCATCCCTAAGTCATGTGTGCAAGTGATATTTAAAGATTGTTAAATGTTATTTCTCACTCAATATCAATGGATTTGATGTTTAGAATGAGTTTATTAAGTCCAATTAATGTCATAAACATAACATTGATAAAAATAATGTATACATGTCAACTTTGATACAATGTTGTAATGGATATTTCATTTTCAATATTGATTTTAATATGTTTTTTATTTTGATTGAAAGGTGTCCATTAGAATATTACATTTTTAAATATTCGATTTAACTATTAAAATATAATGTAGGTATATTAAGATATTTTTACTTTTGATTTCAAACATTATTAAACTCAAACTAGCAAAAAAGGGGTAGTCATTTTGAAAAAGGTCAATAATTTAGTTTTTAAATTGTAGTCAAAACAAAATTCGTATTGATTTATTTGTAATTTTGATTTTCAATACAAACCAAAAACTACCATTGTGTTAAATTCAATATTACCACTTATTGGAGTTATGAACATAATGAAAATAATCAACATCAAATACATTAAATAAAGTATGGATATAAAATGTGATTTAATTGTTTAAAATACACCAAAACATGATCCTTTCATATGAAATAAAACGTTGAAATTTAAAACATTTAACACAATTTACAATCATGATTTGTAGGTCCAAAACTTTAATTATGGTTTTAAATTCAACTTTCAAAACATAAATAGTGTGTTATTGAATAAGTCATTAAGTTTAAAAGTGTAGTTGAATGGAAAGGTGAAACATGAATGCATTTGAATGTGAAATGTGAACTTTTAATAACAACATTAGATTTTTGAGTAATATAGAATTTGAAATCAAGAGGTAGACTTTGAATATGTTTTCATTACATTAAAAATGGAAAATTAATTATAATTAAAAATTATTGTGATAAAATTTTATGGTTTTTAAAGTCTTCTCCATCTCAATTTCCACCCAATTTGGAAGCATTAATGTATTGCTCACAAACCAAATCACTTTTTTTTCTTCTTCCTTTTTTCTTGCCACCTTCTTTGTCTTCCTTTTTTTCCTTCTTGCAATGCTTCTATAGCAACAAATCATTCATCATCCCATACATTTAATCCAATTAATGACACACATTGAGAGAAAGTTGTAACCCCTACAACATATTCATGGGATGTAGAAAGCACACATGATTTAATAAATTCATAAATATTTTCAAAATTTCTTAAATACTTTTGATTAATGTAATATAAAGGCAATTTCAACAAATGTTTGTAGAATAATTAATGAATTTTGAAATTTTCATGTCAAGAATAAATATTTTTGAATATTCCAAGACTATTTTCCTTCACAAAAATTTGTTCTTTGAACAAAGTAGATTTTTAAAATTACAAACGAATTACAAATGATATAACTAGTGTTAAAGATGCCAAGGTACTACAATAATAAATAAATTTTAATATAAAAATGAGTTCCATGTACAATAAATCACACCATAAACAAGATGGATTTTTTCCTTTTAGTGGGTCACATTCGCATAATGGACAAGGATCACTGAATGAAGTTTTAAATACATACAATCATTTGATCTCATCAAGTTGTCTTTATTTCATAACATCATTTTCATATTCTATCTTATTTTACAATGTCAATAATAGTTTTAAAGCTTTCCATAAGTATCAAAAATATTTTAGATTCATATAATAAATAATCACTAATTTTTTAAATATAAGTTAATAGGATTTATCATCAAACAATGACATTTGTAATGAAAACAACGTTGGTCATTTGCCCACAGAACTAATGTTGTTCCAAATTGAATATTTAATTAATGAATCCCTCAAAAAACTAATAAAAATATTATGAACTTAATTGATTATGAATATATAAAAGGATCATTTTTATTTGAAATAATATCCATGCAAAGGTCTTTCTATATATTTATGATAACAAAATTTGGATTATCAAACATGCAATTATCTTAATAAATTATTGGTAACCATTGATTTTGCCACAAGACATGCACAAAGTTAAATTTCAGTTTATTATTCATATTATGTATGCAATCTTGTAACAATGATGAAATGGTCCTTTGCATGTATAATGTTTTGTAAACATTCATAAATCCTTATTCAATTTTGTTGAAATTTGATTTTTGTGAAACAACAAAATGTCAAAGGTGGATTTCAAAGATAATATTATTCATAAAATATACCTCTTTGGCCATTAGTTGATCAAATTTCTTTTGTATTTTGTATCTTCAAATTGTTTTATCTTTTGCTTCATCTTGTTTAAGTAATTTGACAAATATGTAAGTTTCAAATGTTTAGGTTTGTTTCTTCTCTTTGGAAAGATGAATAGCCATGTCATTTTAAAAATGTTTGTAAAGGCATAAGTGGGTTGATACCATATGGCTTGTGCTATATAGTAATGATGTGATGTACCAAACTTAATCAAATGATCAAAACACATCAAAATATTTTTTTAGCCAAAAAGAACAATACATAGCAAGAACATTGAGGAAAACTTTCCTTTTTTGGTCCACTAATTTTTTCAATTGCTACTTTCACATAATGTAGACATAATGAGTTGAACATCACTTGTTTTGTTCATGCCCAAAGACAAACAATTCATGATAAAAAAAGGTTCCATAAAAAGTTTCTATATATATATTGCACAATTCTGATTTTTAATTCTATGGTCAACTTTCGTTCTTGTTTTGTGTTCAGAACACATTTTCATTGAATTGTTACCAAACTCATAACACGTTTTCACATTTTTTCCCTCTTGCCCTTCAAAATTAAAAATATTGAAAAAACAAGAAAGGGACAAATATTCTTGTGAAGTAAGAAAACATTCAAAATTTTCTTGAAATGAGAGACACTAATTCATTTAAGTATATGAAATTGAGGCATGGACAACATTGCAATGAAAATTGAATTGAATTAATTTCAAATTGATTTCAAATACATTTTAAAACTAAGTAGCTAGCACAAATGAACAAATACATGAAATTGTATTTTTTATTGTTCATTTTAGTTGTGTGCCATATTTTATGTTAAATTCAAAAAAGTTCTCATGTTTTTTGTCATGTATTTGTTAACATTGGAAGTGTTTTCAATTAAAACTTATCATTTGTTATTCTTCCAAATTACATTTTGAATTATTTAGTTTATGTCATTGATGTTTGGTTTTAGTTTTCAACACATCATCTACATTGATCCTATTTAGGGTTGGTTACCTCATATATTGCTTCAAACCATATTCATCCACGAAATTGGCTTTTAATATCCATCAAAATTGAGATATGATTGGGAAATTTGAATATGAACTAGGACCATGGTATTCAATTTTGTTGATTCAAGTATTCATCAACCCATATTTTGTCTTGATTGCCCAAAAGTCCATTAATGATAGTTGACATTGTTTTGTTTTAATCGTAAAAGTGATGAAACTAGAATAAGGTGTTAATATGTTACACTAGTAAAAAAAATTATGGGTTGTTGATATGGCTACTTATTGTCAATTTGAATTTGTGATTCTATGCAAGAACAACATTGTGTTCCAGCTAATTACAAAATCATGTCACACAATCTCATTACTAATACACAAATTGGAACAATAGAGTTAAAGAACATACAAAGGCAACACACCAAAGAAGAGTATGGCATCTTCAAGAAATATAGATATCAATGAGGCACAAAAAAAGTTTCCCAACACATGGCAAACATCATTAAGTAGAACAATGGTGGTGGATCCTCTTTATTGTTGTTTCACCTTGCTTTGCCCGCCATGTGCTGCATACTTTCAACGTGAAAGAATTTTACACAACGATTGGTCTCGTTATGTATGTTGTGGTGGAAACTTGCCATGCAGTGGGAATTGTGGAGAATCAAATTGCCCACGATTTTGTGGAGCTTTGGAAGTTTGTTGTTGTTTTTCCATGGCAGTTGCTACAACAAGATACATGATCCAAGATGCACAACAAGTTCAAAACACACAATGTGACAATTGTATCATACTCACAGTGTATTGCATGCAATGTTTGGATTGCATATGTCGGTTCACTGCATATATGACAGAAATGCCAATATTTGAAGAAATAACATGTGTCATTGATCGCATTGCTGACATTTCATACTGTGTTGTATGTTCATGCATGCAAACACAACAAATGTTAGAGCTTGACAAAAGAGATGGTGTGATAATCCGACCATGGAGCAACATCCCACCTCAAGAGCAAATGATGTCAAGGTCTTAAATTTTTTTATTAAGAAATCAATTTCATACATATGGTTGTTTGAAATTTTTATGAAGATGATTTCGGTGTCAATCTTCCAACATTGATTTATATTATATTTAAAATGCACTGTACAAATCAATACAGGTCCTATTTGAATAAAGTAATTTTCTACATTGGATGTATCATATCATCACAATTATTTAAAAGAATTAATCATAACTTGCATATGTGTTATTGCAATTGACCCCAATTCTACTTCTGTAAGTGTAGATTCTTTAATTCTTTCTTTCAACAAGAGTTGCTCAGAACTTTTTAACCTTCATGTTTCGTAACATCCCTCCATCTCAAGGAGGTAAAAGAACCCTCCCTGTCTCACGCATCATGAACAACGTTCAACTCGTGCTTTATGATGGCTAAACCCTGAAGTGGGAGACATTCCCAAAATGCAAGACTCGACTCGACTACTGTCTTGTCCTAGTCTCCTTATTTTGGGAACGCCCCCACTCTTGGGCTTTACCCAACACAAATAAACTCCAAATGTAGCCATTCTAGGATAGTCTGGTTGTTGAGGATTCTAGTTGCAAGTGGACCTTGAAGCAACTAGATAGATTGGCCTTCTTCAGCCAGTATCGAGGCTCAAGGTGACTAATATCTAGTCTGTAATCCGAAAAATGTTTACTAAACTCCTGTGATCTGTGCGGTATCAGGTGCATACAGCTCCACAGATCTTCTCTTCCTTTTGATGACGTGATTGAGAATTCTGAATTGTTCAATCTGGTGGGACTTTTGTCATCTGCTAACATATGTTCCCTTATTGTCACTTCTCCATTGTATACACTATGTAAATGATTCTACAGCCAAAGAGACATGGAGGTTTACATTGGTTGACAGTATAGATAGCATCATAGTTTTGCCAGTACAAGTGATCCAAGAGTTGAAGCGTGACCTTGTGTGAGGAGTCATAGACTTACAGTATTGAATTCTTGGTGAGGGAAGGATAAACATCTGACTGGTTGAAGCAACCATAAACCTTGCAGCAGTGCATGTAGAAGGTGTTTGGTTCAAACACAGGCACTTGTTGGTGGGATTGAACCAGCCCACTACTTGTTCCAGTTGAAAGCTTGACAGTGGAGGCATTAAAATAAAGACAATATTGTCAGCTACACTTGGGTAACAGTCACAAAACTTCAGTATTCACTAAATTGCAAATCATTTCTTCCAGTGGCCCAATTCATGTTCCCCCTAGTCAAATGCAGTAGTATTCAAAGAAGCACCCCTGATTGAGGATCCTATTGCCAGCAAAGTAATCTCCTTTACATGAATGAAACTTAAAATCTGACAAACACCTACTGCAACTACACTGCCAACTTTCCAGTTCTGTCAATCAGTGGGCAGACAATCTCAGCCACCACTGGAACAAGGTGGATTGTCTGGTGTAGAGAAGGGTTCACTACAAATGACCTAGCGACAGATAGAAACCCATTGCCTTATGACCAGGCCTGACTGGTTTTGCTCCTGGAAGGTCTAAAAAAAAACTAAAAACACTTTGTAATGTCTACATACAAGCATTTGGTGATCTAGAGGCAGTAGCACCTAAAGATTACTTTTGTCTTCCAAGCTACAAAAGGATGCTGCACTATCAGGCAAGTACAAGACTGCATTACTCATTGGTCAGGAGAGGGGCTTCTTGAGATTTGCTGCCAGGTTGATGGAGATCTGTGGTCACCTCTATGCCCCTGTCTCCATTTCTAGGTGCAGTTGCTATCCCTACACATGCATCGATTAGATTCAGTTCAACAACATCCAGTTCATCGAAGAGGGAAGCAGTTACCAAAAACACAAATCAGTGTATCACAGCTTCACAGTGCTATCCTCAGTGCCATGTTGAAATCAAAATGCAAAACCCCACAGGTTTCCGATTCTGCAAATAACATTCATACTGGAGTTTGTGAAATTGATTACCTGATGCCCAAATTGCAGTTGCAAGGAAGAATATGCATGTCAGGCCTAGAGTGGTCAATCGCCAATTTTGTAGCCAGTCCTGTGAAACACACAACCCAATGTTATTGTTATTGGCAACTTGTAGAAAAACAATTTAAAGTTTGCCAACAAAGTCTCTTCACCCTTCAGACTATTGCCTCCTTTCCATAGCTAGACAGATTCTTCCCCAAAGGATTAACCCCTAGGGACCCACATTTCACTCTCGGTGAACTGTTTACCCAATGGCCACCACTATAACCAGGTTGGCCATTTGTCAGCTGTTCTAGCATGGCCAATGGTGATACACACAACCACTTAGCAAGGTGGCCACTTGTGGCTATTGGCCTTATGATGACAACTCATAATGTAAAGCTCATTTGTAATTGTTAAGCTTTGGAGCCCACAAGCTCAGCTCTGTGGGACCATTTAGGATTCCTATATTTCAATTTCTGAAACAACCTGACAAGAGCTCCTATGCATACAAGACCCAATCATGTACAGCTGTTTGTTTCAGTACATAAGAAATTCAGTATGTTCTCTATCTGATCAATGTAACAAGGCTGGCACTGGGAGGAAGAAGAGGGCCACCATGCAAGATACCTGGAAAGCACCCACAATGGGAGCTGATGGAACATCTCCAAAAACGTGTATAACAACTGTTGACATGGCCATAGATAATGGTCTCAACACTGGAGTCACACACCGTAATGTCACAAAATTCACAGGACCCTGCAAGTCCACCCCAACCCCACAAAAGGATTTCTTACTCTCGATTCCATGCTTAATCCTTACGTCATTAGAGTACAATAAAAGAGGCACACAAACTACAAAAGATCTATGAACCAACAATCCCATGGTCATGTCCAGACCAGAACTGTAGGAAAGGCCATATCCTCTGAAAAGGAGCAATTCTGTCTGAAAATGAAGTTGACCATAGCATTGGTAAGCATGGAGCTAGCATGAACACTTAATCTGGGTCAGGGACACACCTGGGTGGCAAAAAGAAAAAACTCGCCAATAGCAAAGAGAGGAATAAAGACGGCCAAGCTAGTTGACAAGAATGCAAATAGACACATTGTTGCTCCCAATGCTGTAGACACAGCAAGCAGCTAGACCCACAGCACCCAACCACAGTGAGTTCTCAAGCAGCAATTCTAACTGCACCTCCTGGTTCAGATGATAAGAATGGATGTATTCCAGAATTCTGCAGAGGTGGTTGAATGACTTCTTTAATTTTCCAATGCAAGCAACAGATGATATGCATGAGGCAACAAACCTTGAAACCATTCCTGATTGTCGATCCCAAGTAATCAAGAAATATGCCTCCAACTACAGTGCCCAAGATTCCAGATAGTATCGTCACCACACCAAACACCAAGTCTGCATTCTCCTGCTCATTTGCACAACATTCACTTCTGTAAACTTTCCAATTTTGCTCCAAAATCGACCATCAACAACAACAGAAGCAAAGACTGCGGGCAAAGAAACTGCTGCTCTCTGTAAAAACCTATGGGAGACTGGAGGTGCCATACCATACTATAAATCGCTTGACCTGCCTTGGGACCCCAATACGCATATGCACCCAATACAAAGTTGAATGTGATGTAACCTGTGGTTTAAATTGGAGACAACAGACTTCAGTTGTAGTTCAAGATTGGACAAATGACACTTCCTTCAGTCATCATATTACTGGCATTAGAATGCTCTGCACACTTGCACAGCAGGCATTTATGTGTTGTCTCTACTTACTTCTTCACCACATATATGTTCACCATGTGCAAGCAGAAACACCCAAAACTGATAAGATGAATGTAAACCCATTATCATCCACTAAGTGGATGGAACCAAAACTGTTGATAACTGCACCTACTTGAGAACTGGATGCTTCACTTCCTGAAATGGCATGGTCTTGATCACTGACATAGTAAAAGCAGGGACATCAAAAGAATGCAAACATTCCAACAACAGACATAGGGGTAAATTACCTAGAACATTCATGAGGTACAACCTGTTCATTGCTAGCTTCTTACAGTCATCCAGCAGACCCTTCACTTCTGATGCAACTCCAAAACTTCTGGACCTGAAGGCCACAGGAACCAAAGGGCAAAGAAACCTCTGACTTCCAATTTACAAGCAAGCCAACTTCTAAGAAATATACTCCAGTATTACAACAGGAGGAGAGGAACACCTGTTAAGACAGGTGCCAGTCAAGATTCTTGCTGCGCAAATCCTACAATCAATAATTACACATCACCATCCAGTATTCAGAGAATTGCTAGGTAATGCTCTGTCTTTATGAGACTTTACTTACAAGACTGGTATCTTGCCACCTTCAGCAGCAAGTGATGGAAGAACTTCTGGACCTCCCTCCTCTGCCAAAGCCAAAGCCAAGTCACTGTTCCATCATCAAGTGGCAGCAGAAGCCATAAAAGAACTAGAAACAAACACAAACCCTCAGAGTGCAGAGGAACATTTAGCATCCAACCTTAAAAGACAAGGATGAACAGTATCGTTGCTGCAGATGTAAGAGGGGCCATTTAGCAGCTGAACTTACCATCAGTTAGAGCTGCCGATACTTCTCCATCATTAGATTGTTCCACTACAGTCTTCTCCAAGCTTCCTGCAAACATGCACCATTACAGCATTCAAGATCACAGTAATTGAAGATAAAGAAACCATGTAAAAATCTACTCAAATATATCACGCCACATGACTATTGTGTCTATTTAAATGTTATTTGGAAGGCCGTGAAACAGAAGAGAGTGCAATATGATGGAAGATGTAGCACTTGCATTGCACCTTTGAGATGAATTCGTTTTGACATAAATCCAAATATCGCAAATGGAAGCATAAGTAGACTCTCAATCCAGAAAGCTGAACGCCAGCCCAAGGACCCACCTACCTTCAAATGCCCAAAACATCCCATCAAGCCCAGTTGAATTGAGCCTATAGTTATGTCCAATATAAACACAACAATGACATGAGACACTAGGCCACCAGGAAGAATCTTACAGACCCGTCAAGTCAAGAGGATTTCTGCTGTGTCATATTTAACTTCATGTCAGGAAAAAAATAGAGTGACCCTAAAGCTGAGAATTACATATAGCATATGACCATCCAGATGCAAAAGACTAAAGCCGGAAGGATTTCAATTCTTCAGAAATGAAGGTCTTGGAGAAAGGTCCACACCACACCACCGAAGACATAGCCGAGTGCTATTCCAACAGGGATGCACATGTAGAAAAGAGCCAGCCACGCTGAACTCTGCAAGCAAATCATGGCACCGCTCACTCAGGCTACCACAGGCTTTACCAAATGTCATGTTAAACAAGGAATCCAACTTTACATAAGTAACAAATAGAAAAGCATGCCTCCATTAGGAAATGTGAACCTGTGCAGGAGGGGCGACATCATCGATGAAAGGAGCTGCAAGACTAATGAAGGATGCTTCTCCCACTCCTACCAACCTGCAATCCTGGCTTGTTGGTTTGTTATATTAAACTATAGTCAGCCTGTTTGGTTCATTTCAGCATGGAGCAAAGCAGCTGAAGTTGCTTGATCAATTTCTTCTGGAATGGTACCTGGTGAGCGACTAACCTAACTTTTCACAAAGAAGAAGACAGATTGTAACCCTAGAGATGGCAGGCCTTGATGTGAATATGTAAATTATGAAAGATGATATGGATGGTTGAACATGTCCATAGATAATTTCAGCTTCAGTAAACTTCAGCATCATTCTACACATGCAAGTAAACTGAAACCACAATGGTTCTTGCTGGTCAAGATGAGCAAGCTTGCAGATGGTACAAAATTTCAAGTGAAGCTTTAGCTCACATGCGAAAACTTGTGATGGACCAAAAATCAACAGAGAAGCCACATCCTGCAGTTGCAAATGTCCACACGGACAGCCCAATGCCAATAAGACGGAAAGGATTAAATCTGCACCCAGACATAGTGGATCAAATCATCATTGAGAATCCAGAAAATGAACAAGGCAAATGATATACATTCACACAACAAGAGTCCATATTTCTCTACCACTAGCTTGCATAAAATTTCTCACTGCACTAGTGCTGAGAACACTGCAAGAAATTACAAATTTTCCACACCTGTGTACACATTCATGCAGCAACACAAATGCAGGAAATTTGAAACAAGTAAAACAGCAGAACCTTACTTTTTTGATAAATTCGCAAAGATTGGCGATGCCACCACAAGTCCAACCATGAAAGCAGATGAGAGAACCCCATCCTGAAAATATGACAACTTGAAATCACCCCTGCAGCATTGCAAGAAAACCAGAACACATAAGGTTAAACACAAGGGTTTATTTAATCCTAATCCCTGCATGTGAGTAAGATGCTCAGACACCAAAATTGGTAAGGTGACATACTGAATGCCACTGCCGCTAAAGCAGGCTTCATGTTCCAAACAGCCAGGGTCACCTGGAGCTCCATTTACCCCATTGCTTGCTATTACTCCTCGATCCAGGTAGTTCAACATGTTGATAAGGCAGAAAAGTATGAGCAGCCTGCAGTTTACATTGATCAGTTTCCTCTGGCATCAGCAAATAATGGCTTCTTCATCAACTCACATTTCAGAAATATAGGTCAAAAAGCTTCATGGGACTTCTCATGGAGCCATACCACTATACAAGTTTGATTGAATCGAAGAAAATGGAAAACCCTAATTTACAGAATGGGACTATTCACCCTCTCCTGTTGAAAAACCCAACCTCTAGAATTACAAAACTAGGGTTATGTAATTACGCTCCATAAACTGACAAAGCAACATCCTCCCTAAGCACAGTCTTGAACCCCAATACTGAAATCTGGAGCTCGAGCAGAGAAGAACCAACAACGACAAAGTGATAAACTGGATCAAAAGCATTAAGCTGAAAAAAAAGACTTGCACCACTTGATGACATGAAGAAATCAAGGAATAGCACAACCAACGAAAGAAAGAAAAGGGGAGACCCAGAAAAGGAAAAGGAAACCCCCCAGGAAAAAAAAAGCCGAGAGAGAAGTCTGTCACCTCGTGGGCGTAAACCAGCGTGGCTGCTCATTGATATCGCGCCTTTCCCCGCCGTCAACAAGGAGAGAGGACTCCATCGTAGTTGCTGTGTGCACCGTGGGCATAGCTGCTGCCGTTGGCTCCGCCATCGCCATCGCCTCTCTCTCTATTTTGAACTGGGCGTATAGAGCATACGGCACGTTTGTACTGTTGTTCAATGAATAAATGGAAAGCCGCTTGGACACGCTTGTGGCTGTAGTTTAGTGGTAAGAATTCCACGTTGTGGCCGTGGAGACCTGGGCTCGAATCCCAGCAGCCACAAATCAAGTGTTTCTTTTGTTTAGTAATTTTTTATAATTAATTTACATGTGATATAAATTTTAGTAGTTTTATTTCAAAGTAGGAAATAGCTTCAAGTAGTTTTATTGAGTCTTCAACAACATTGAGATGGTGTATTGTCATTTTCTTGGTTGACACTAGTACCCCTACCAAAACTTTTTTGGTAGCTTTTCAAAGAGAGGAGCACCACCTTTTTAAAATCATTTAAGATGTTTTGGTTGTTGTTTTTTTCTCGCTCACTCTCTAAAGTTTGATTACACATCATAAAAGAAAAAACCATTTTTTTGTGATGTGTTCTTTTATATAAATCATTTATTGTTTACAAAAGTTGATTTTGATCTGTAATTTTTTGTTTTTATGTCATTGCTATTGGTCTTTTTTTTTTTTTTTTTTTTTTTTTTTTTTTTTTTTTTTTTTTTTTTTATTGTAATATAATGTAATTTCTTTACTTGTTTTTTTTTTTTTTGTGTTTTTGTGTTTTTTCTACCTTTTTTTCTTTATAAACTTTGTTTTTTTTTTAAAATTT
>Ga0116229_10010071_pt1 | contig 14260 bp, 4 predicted proteins | sample S1TSphgellanicum_3_FD_87313 | JGI IMG/M metagenome (GOLD analysis project Ga0116229, IMG submission 87313) | Host-associated microbial communities from peat moss isolated from Minnesota, USA - S1T2_Fc - Sphagnum magellanicum MG | ecosystem: Host-associated > Plants > Peat moss > Unclassified...
TGAGCGAGGGCCCCAAAAAGCGCATTTTTCCTCCAACAAAAAATTTTCCGAGCTTTTTAACAAAGTGCCCCCCCCCCCCCCCCCAACAAAGGATTTCAGTTTTCCTCATGCACATCATGTGCTAGCCCTTGAAGAAGGGCCCCAACCTGTATGGTAAAGTCCTAGGGTGAGGGCATTCCCAAAATAACAGGCTTTGGATGAAGTAATAGCCAACTCAAGCCTTCCATTTTGAGAATGTCTGCCACCCCTGGCCTTTACCCAAGTGAAGGTTATCATGAATGTAAACAAGGGCAAGGACCGAAGTCCAGGCAAGCAAACAGCCCAAAAGAGGCAGGCCACAAGGAGGAAAGGGAACTGTTAATTACTGAAACCTCCACCAGTTCGCTTGGAGTGTATAACTTAAAAAAAGGGAGATAAACCCCATAAAACTCCAAGCCTAGAAGAACCCTCCCTTGCAATAACAACCCACCTTGAAATGGAGGTGGCATGTGCTCTTTGTAAAGGCATCAACACTCTCTATTTATAGAAGGAATGCAACATCAATAAGGGAGGGCCCCCGGTGCTCTTTGCTATCCACGTCATGTTAGCAAATCGATGAAGTTGTCGGATTACTCATGAAAACATCCAAAAACTTTCATGGCATGAAGAAAAAACACATGTATTGAGTAATGGTCATGATAAAATCCTTCCTTCACATGAGATGCCATTAACACTACCATGAGAAAAAGTCGCATGTGATACCAAGTATGCCCGAATGGGGTCGACAATAACGACATTGGTTAATGTGTGAATGTCATCAACCAACAAAACAATGTTAACTCGTCAACAAAAAGACTAAAAAAAAGGCAACAAAAGAATGCGAATTTGTTCCTCAAAACATGAAACCTTGCATCTCTTGCAATGGACGCAAAAGTATTTTAAATGATATCATGGGATGCAATCTTCTCCCCACTATGGGTGCAATGAAGGAGGTGGATCCCCACGGGTTTAATGGTTGGCCACAAATGCAATGTGTCAAACTAAAATCCAAAGGATGGGGGAAGCTTAACCTAGTCCACATCTAAGGGCAAACGAAATCATGAGATGACAAGGCAAACAGATAGCCAAGCCCCTATGCCAAGCGTTGCACAAGACTTCAAGCATGCCCAATGCAAATGAAACACATGTCAGAAATGATGTTAAAAAAAACATGGTGGTGTCATCTCTTTGAAATAGTCTCCTAAAATTGATTTGCTCCCCTTGTTACAAGTTATTTGAAGAAAGGAAAACACATTGTCGCAATCGAAGGATGAAGTTCATGAAACAACCTCAAGTGTGCTTGGAAATGGAGTGAACCCAAACTGTTCACCTCAATGGCCTCCAATAGAACTGAGGAAGATTTGGAGGGGGAAGGTTTTTACACTTAACCTTAAAAAGTGGGAGGGATATTATGCATACTAATAGGTAGTAGGCATAAGATCCCTTCCATTCTTAAAGAATAAATGTAATATCCCTACACTTTGTTAAAAGGGATGTTCAAAGATATGACATGCCTTCCAAATACACAAAAAAACTTCTTTGAGTGTTTTATTAGTTGTGTAATGGGTATTTGAACCTTTAAGAAAATTTCAAATTCTAAAATGAGAAGAAGACAAATTCAATGGCAAATATGAGATCACATTATTTTTTGTTCTTGGTGGTTGGAATTACAAGTCTTTGAATGGCATAATGATTTTGCATTAGCTTAGGGTAATGGTAATTTTAAATTTTAAATTTTAAAAATTCCTCAAGGTAACAAGTATATATGAATTTTAAAAAAAAAACACTCTCATAATAAATGGGTATATATCAATGTTGGGTGGATTTTTAGAAAATCCAAATATCAAGCCCAAATATTAGGCCAAATATCACAAATTATGATAGTTGGGGTGATATCCTATTTGCCAAATTTCAAAGTTGTGAAATCTAGCCATGTAATGTTTGGATTTCAAATATTTAAAATCCAGGCATGAACTCAATTTCCTACTTGGATCTAGATATCAAATAAATGGTAAGGGCATTTTTGAAAATAACTAGTTAGGTTTGAAAAGAAATGTTAAAATTTTGAAATAACTAAACCTTCAAACCCTAAATGTTGTGTTTTTAGCCTCCATGCATCTAGTCCAAAAGTATAAATGGCTCAAGCTAATGTTCTTCCCTTCTTTCACATTATTTTAAAATTATTTTTGTTGTGTGTTTTCCTTTTTCCTTTACATTTTGCTATGTCCTTCCTTCACATTTTGTTGTGTTTTTGTTCTTTTTCAATGCTACTACTAAGTCTATGTTTTTCCTCACACTATTGTTAGCTTCATGTTTTTTTCTTCATACAACTATTAAATTTGTGTTTTTTTATTGCATTGTTGTTATGTTTTTCCTTTGCACTATTCTTGTTTTTTTGTAACATTGAATTCATGTTTTCCTTCATGTTGATGTTTTGTGTTATTTTTTTGTGTTACCATTATTGTGTTTTTCTTTTCATGATGTTTTTATTATGTTTTTCCTTCACATTACTATTGTGTATGTGTTATCCTTAGCATTGTTGTTGTTATGTTCTTCTTTCACATCATTATTTTTTTCAAATACATGTTCTCTCGTAATATTGTTGTTCCATACTTTCTAAGGTTGTTCCTATTACGTGTTCTTCTTTTACATTGTCTCATTGTGTTCTTACTCTTCATGCTTGTAGCTTGTATTAGACCCCATGTTCACATTTTATAGGTCAAAAGAAAAGTTTTCTTGGAAATTTTACTTTTCAAAAATAAATGTTTATTTATTTTCCATTTCTCCAAGCTTTGTTTTTTTCTTTTCTTTTTTTTTTTAGTTTTTTTAATAATTATGACCTCTTTTTTTGTTTCATGTGTAAAATTATTTTGGTGTTGAAATTTTTTTATGGTTCCTAATATTGTTTCAATATTTAATTTTTTTTTATGTTTTGTTGTGTGGGATTAGTAACAAAATAGTTTTGTATTAAAACATTACATTGCACATCAGTCTTTCCTGATGATGAAGAAAAAAAATGAGAAATGAATTAAATATTTTTTTTGTTTACAACTACTTGTAAACATTTGCATCTTGTTCTTTAAGCATCCATAATAGTAACAAATTACATTTTAAAAAACTTATAAAACTTTTTGTTTGCTTGAATTTCTCTACCCTTCACCTTGTTGAACATTCTTGTGAAAAATGGAAGGGTAAAATAAAATTGAAAATAGAGTAATGTAAAATAAAAGATGTAAAATATTGATGAATGAAACCATATTTGAAATGAAAAAAAATAAAAATAAAATCCACATTTACAAATTGAAATGAGCACCATTTTTTTTAAATGAAAATAAAACTAAGTAGAAGTTTGAATTATTACATTTTCAAGTCCTTTCATGAAAGTTTTTTTCACACAATGTTATGCATGGCTTGGTGGAAAAGACAAAATAAACATATATGTCTTGTTTCTCCTTAAAGAATATCATTCTCCTACTACTAGTTTTGATTTCTAAATGTCCAAGGGTGCTCATATATCTTTGAGATTGATATAAGTTTTTTGGGGCACATTGTAACTCTTGGCTTATTTGAGGCTATTGAAACCATAGGACATGCATTGGCTTCATTGATTTTGTGGATGCATATGGTTTGAGGAATAAGATTACAACAAATGTTAAAAATGAAGGTTCCAATTTAAACAAAACAAGTGTTTTCAAGTTTGTTGTGAAATGTGAGTTCTAGGCTTGCACAAGAGCTTTCAAGGGACATGTTTTGGGCATGTTTTCTTCAAGGCCTACTAATATGACACCATTAATGATATAGTTTGTAAGGGCTTCAAATATGTTTTATTTTATTTTTGTAAAACTAAACATGTAGATTTACAAATATGCATCACTTGGCCAAAGAAATATAGTATAAATCGATAAGAATGGAACAAGCCTTGCATTGAAACTAGTTTGGGGCTAATTAGGAAATCAAACATTCTAGTGAAAACTAGCTTAATTTCATTTTCATACATTATTTGGTTTTTTGTTTTTCTGTTGTTTCCATGGAAAATCAAACATTACTATTTTGCTAATTAAATTGTTTCTAGACATGTTTGTAAGTAAGATCATATTTCTTCAAAAAACATTGCAATTTGAGGCAACAAAGGTTATTGGCCATGTTCCTCCACCTTTAACTTGGCACATATTTTAAATCATTGTTGTTTTTTTTTTTCTAGTTGTGAGTGCTTGTGTGCTAAACCAATCATGTGGGCATTGGTTACTTTCTAATGCCTTGCATGTAACAATAACCGTGACATTAAAACTTAGGGGGAAAAAAAAGAATTGCATCTTCTATGGATAATATGATGGAGGGTGATTATGATGTGACTTTCAAGTTGTCATTCCTTCCATCTAACATTAAAAAATAAATTTCTGTGATTTTGGATGGTTTTCTATCATTCATAAAGAAGTATGAAGAAAATAAAACTCATAACACATTTTTAAATATCTAATGTTAAACCCAAGATTTACAAGTTTTCAAATGGTTTTTTCTTTTATTAGTTGCAATTAAGGTTTTTTTATTGTGGAAAATAAATGACCTTTGTTTCTAAGGCTTTTGAAATGCCACCATGTACTACACCCTATGGCAAAATCTACATATTTGGTAGATCAATTAAATGATGAAAATTCTAGTTTTATAGTTTTTAGACAACTACTGAGATTAATTGGTCAAGTAAGAAATTGGTGAATAAGGAATTGCATATGTGGAAAAGGTACCAAATGGATACAAAGGACATTAAATGTCTTTTGGAGTGATGGGGAAGACATGAATCCTTTTTCCCAATTATAATTACTTGACATTGTAGAATACCAAATTGAAACTAAAAATATTTGTTCCTTGATTGGGATACTTATGGATTGGAAGAAATGTCAACAACAATAAAATAATTTAAATAACTTAATATTTTTTAGCAAAAATTGGTTTAATGATCCTAGGGTGGGTGGCATTTCATTGCCACAAACATTAAATAAAAGAAAATTCTAAAAAGATCCTTGAGAATATGTTTAGTGTTGATATGTATCTTTATAGGGACTATGAAACATGGCACAAGGTCAAACATAAAAATACATATCAACATGTAAAAACATCAATACATAATGGTCCAATGATATGTTTCATTGCTAAAGATTTTACTAAAAAAAAAGATTTTAAATTGTTATGGAAGGCAAACCTAGCACCTTGCAAAATAATCAATGGACGTACCTTTCCTTTGACAAATTTGATTCATGAGACCCAACTTTTAGAGGCACGTTTGAATGAATTTATTCAAACATTATGTTCAACATCATCAAGTTGTCTTAAAATCTAATAATCTTGGGATTTTTCTACTTCAAGATCCATAACCCAAATATCAATTAGCTAACTTGGAAAACATACTCCAAGATTAATTATCACCCAAGGCGAAAATATGTTGAATCAGTATTCATTGGAATAATTGTTTTTTTGCAAGCAACAAGGATTGCACCTTTTATAGTTTATACTACCCAATTAAAAGTTTTGAAAACAAATGTGCAAACAAATTTTCATCACAATATCAAAATTTCAAAAATGTATTTGAAAAAAAATGTCAACATATTGTCACAACACTAACCATATGACTTTGCAATTGAAGTATAAGGAATGCGATGACCATTTAGACCCAGGTACAAGCTCTTTCAAAAATTAGTGGGCTAAACTACGAAATTACATTGATGAAAGTCTTTTCAAAAACTTCATACAATATTCAAAATCATCTACATGCACACCAATACTATTTGTGAAGAAGAAATATGGGTATTTCCGCATGTGTATGGATTATCATAACCTTAAGAAAGTCACCACAAAGAATTGTTGTCCCTTGTCATTGACTTTAAAACTTTTTGAACAACTTTGTCAAATAAAAAGTATTCATAAAAATCAACTTGAAAAGTGCCAAGGTTTATTAGAAGAAAAATTGTCATTCACTTGACCAATAAATGAATCCTATGTTTTCTTGAAGTTTGGATGGATCTAAAATTTTTGCAATCTAACATTCTTAGTGCTATCACCCAAGGATGTGTTTACCTAGTTGTGGTGAAAACATTCTTTAACAATTTGAAAGCTTTCGTAGCATCTTCATCCCACTTGAATTTGTATTTTCCTCTAAGTCATGTAAACTTTGAAACTTTAGTTGGATTTAGCAAAAATATTTATATATATTCCAAATGAGTGGTCAAAGAAAAAGTTTCAAGAAAGTAACATTTGGGGTTCCTTTGTTCAAAAGCACAAAACGAACATGTTTATTTACGTCTTTTAATGCTTGTAGTTTCTAGGAGGGTTTGAGATAGTCCTTTGTATTGTCTTTCTTTAATCCACTAAATAATAGATATTAAATAGTGGATTAAAGTTGTCACAATTTTTTTGAGCAATTTTTAAAGGCTACGATTAGAATGTTTGAAAGGACTACATACATGTCTACAAATTTGTAATAATTCCCATTTTTTTTCATTCAACAATCAAGGTCGTACCCTAATTATTATAATTGATAAACCAAAAAAAAAAAAAGTTCACAATGGTGTAATTTGACACTTAATGATAAGGGGTCAAGCATTTTAGGAACACATGTCAAAAACATTTCAAAACACAAATTTCTTACTTGTGTAGCTTATGTAGATGTTTACAATTCTCCCATAATGCACACAGGTGAGGAACACAAAGCCCATGCAGTGCAAGTCAATAATAAAAATGACAATTATAAATAATTAAATTACACTAGGTTCACCTTTCCTTGGTTTTTTATGAAGTGGTTTTTAGTGGTACACCATTCAAGGATGGGTTAATTCGATTCCCATTTTGATTCACACAAACTCATCAAATCATTTTTTCTTTAAACGAATGTTTTAGATTATTTTTATATTATTATCATGTTAATATATCAATGTGGGAATAATGGACAATTGTACCTTATCGGATTCCATTCAAGAATTTTTTGAACTACTGAAATAAATTATGAAATTCATGACAAACAAACTTTTAACTATCATTGATGTGTTCAAGGAAAGGTGACATTTGATTAAAAGAATTCAACATATACTCATAATTTATATTGACCACAAGAACCTTCATGAATGTTCACGAATATTTTGTGAATGTTCAAGTACTCAATTATTGCCAAGCAAAATGGAACATGTTTCGTAACTATTTTAACTTCATAATTGCTTATCGTCCAATAACCAAACAAGGGAACTTAGGGAGGTCACTTTGTATATTTCAAGAAGCACCTGAAATAAAAAGGAATTTTTTATTTGCTATGAAATAATGGCATATTTTAGGTATATTCTCTTAACAAATTATAGACACCTTATTTATATTGGAATAAAATATATATATACATATTTTAATAAATTCCACCTTACATTGTTTTGCACACAATTTGGAATAAAATGAAAATGACTTCCATAAACAAGGGAAGACAAATGCATTATCACATCATTCCTATCTTTTTCGAAACAAGGAGATGTTTTTGATCAATAAAGGTCCATCCTTTTAAAATCAAAATGATTATGCCTTATATCAATTGAAAATAAAAACCTTATTGACATGAAATTAATTGAACAAATATTGGATAACTTTCAAGAAGCTTCTTTTGTAAAGGATTTGAAACAACACTTTTATAACAAAAATGATAACATTTGTGACTTAGATGAATCTAAAGGCTTAATTTATTACAAAGATTTTTACTATGTTTCACCAAGGCCAACACAATACATGTCCTTCAAACACATCATGACCTTTCCATCTACCATGACAAGTGCTGTTTACATGGTTGTCAAAGAAAGAAATTTGCATTGCTTTCACTTGTGATGGTTTTGTTTATTACCAACAACTCATGCCATTTCTTGTCATTGACCAAATAAATACAATTGCATTTGGATTATTGATAATCATTCAATATTTTATGTTTTAGTTTTTGAACCTTTTCATGAACCTATGATTTTTGGGAGACGTATTTGACCACCTCCATTACATGAAATTGATGTTGAAAATTTATTTGAGGTCAAAAAAATTGTAGCTTCATGTATTTCTTGTAGATGTTTGGAATACTAAATCCATTTGCATGAATATGACATTAGTAAATGTATGTGGGGACCAATTTTAAAACTTAAATAATGCATTGCAAATGGTTTGAACACTTCCTCAACAACATCCATCCAAACTTAGTTCGATGACAATTCCAAATGTTGCCAAAGAATCTTGTCATCACATTTTCTAAGGTTTTAGAACCTCATAATTTATGTCAATTTTTTAATACTCAATTTTCCCGTAGACATGGGGAAATTTTATTTTTAAAAATTAAAAAAATTAAATACTATATAAATGATAGGAAATCCTTTCTTGTGTATCTTGTAATCATTCATGTGAAATCATGGAAAACTAAGAGATTGAAATCACATCATGTAAAAAACAAGAACTTTCGCTTGTAGATCTCCTAACTGAAACATTTCTATTATCTCATTTAGGGATTCATGCTGATGATTTTCAAATAAAAAATCATTTGAACCACAAAGGCATCAAAGATCCATTATAGATGTTGTTTAGTAATTGTCTTCCAAGTCAAACCTTCCCATGAAAGTTGTCCAAAAATCATAAATTTGAAAAACATTTTATGAATAAAGATGCAACCCTCTTCATTTGGTTTTTGGTAAAAGACGTTGATCATTATCATTGGTTGTGAAGGTCATTCAATATTTTATCCCAAGAAGAACAACTATTTTGTGTCATAGAAACTATACAAGACATTTTTTTAATTTTCTCTGACTATGATTCATGTTCATCATTCCTTGCAAAATGTGTTGCTAAGAAAAAGGGTAATGTCACAAACATTAAGCATAAAGGAAAATAATTAAATAATTAAAAATATATATCCTTAAAAGTTTCTTAAAAAATCTTTGAGGAATATGCATTATTATTTTTATGAACATTTTTTTTTTCTTGCAAGACTTTGTTAATAAAAGTAGCTAGAAAAATAATTAATAAAAATTTGTAAAAAGTTTAGTTAATGCATTTGTGGTTTGTAGAAGTTTCTAAAAAATGTAATTATTGGAAAATTCTTAAAAACGTGATCAATGAAAGTTTATAAAAGGTTTAATGGACAAAAAATTCTAAAAAATTGAAGAACTTCTAGAATGTTCTATTGAATAATATAAATAAAAATCACAAAGGGTCAACCTTCAATACAAATTGTGTCCTTTGTATTCCTAATCCATCTCATACCTAATTTGCATCATTTTCAAACATAAAGACATTTAGTTCTTGTTCATTGACAAATTCCTTATTTGTCAAGTCCATATAATTTTTTCAAAGTTATATTTTTGTCTTGTCCTTTATCATTGATAAAGTTGATTCAAGCTTATGTTTCTTTCAAAGAAGAGTTTTAAAAATATGAAGTGAATTTGAACAAGGTGAACTTGTGGAAATTTAATTTCATCCCCTTTTACATGGATTTTGTTATCCAGGATGTGACAATCACCTTGAATATTTGACAAATGTTATTTTACAAAATATTTGAAAATTTGAAAATTGGTCTTAAATTTTTTTATATTTGATATTCTTGCCATATATCTTAAGTAAAATAAATAAATTAAAAAAATCCAACCCAATTCTCAATACCTGTTCTAAAAATGGAACCACTACACATCAAAAATGTGATAACCACCCAACATTGGTACATGTATGTTTTATTTGAAATATCAATCTTATGGCAAGTGTGTTTCCAGCTAAACATAACATGAATATAAGGGTAAAACATGGGTAAGATTGAATGACACAATATTTTGCATGAACCTACAACAATTGTTAAGGGTAGAGTACAAGGGGCCTAAGATGAGATGGTAGTCAAGAGTCTAGCCTCACACTTTGGGAATGTCCCTTGCCCAAGGGCATTACACATTATAAAGCATGAGGCAAATCGTATGATAAGCCTAAACATAAAAAGCTTCTCCTAATGCTCAAGCAAGTGCTTTAAGCTCATGGATAGACCCCTACCACTTGGACCCACAACCCAAACAATATCCAATAGGGTCCTCATCTTGGTGTAAAATTGGTTTGAATTCCTTTTTTTTTATGAACCCTTTGAAAAAGTGTAAAAGAGACCTCACAATTCTCAAGCCTACAATGCCGATCTTAAATTTGAAGGGTGGGGTTGCCCTTGACTCTAGCCCTCTGTGAAGGGCTGCTGTCAATCCTGCCTTTCCAAGTGAAGGATCTTTCTAAGGCCCACTTTAGACTAGGAGTCAGGACTGAAAAAACTTGGGGCCAACTTTGAGCATTTTTGGCTTGTTGTTTGGCCATGAGGGTTGCAGATTGGCTTCCCAAATTTGTTGGTATCCTTTTTTAGCCTTGGGGCCAATACAGGGCCATAAAGTTCAGCATTTATTAGTAACTTGCAAGAGATTGAAAACATTTTTTCAATTTCAGCCTTGACTCAAGGTGTAAAGCCCTTAGGGCTGATTTCAACTTTTGCACTAATAGAATGCTTGATATGAGTTGAACCATGGCCTTGGCTCCTATTGCAAAGTGGGCCTAACACTTGGCCTGAGCAAAAGAATCTTTGCATTTAAAATTTGAAGGCTAATAAATAACATTTATGATATATCATACACTCTTTACAAATATGTTACACTCGATATCTAATATGGATGTGTGCTTTACTCAACTACATTGAAAATTTTGGTTTCAAAGTCTTCCATCTTGAATCATGGCACAAATCTATGGCCAATTGTCAATATAACAACACTACATGTGTACACTCCTTGATTGTGGGTTAAAGTGTTAACATATGTCAAACAATCATAAATCAAAGTATATTTAAATTACAAACTACATGGTTTTAAAGTGCTTGAAATGTGTATACGATTTCATCAATCTTAGAACATATTTATGAACAATATTAACAAGGCGTAACATAATTGCACCAATGGCAAATGTGAGAATTAGAACATACCACATCAACAAAGCAGTAAAATCCCGATTCTCTTTACTTTGACCCCTTTTCATGTTCACTATCATAGTGTCTCTAAGGGGGGTTGCTCTCCAATGTTTCAAAAGTACTTACTTGATGATGGGCTAATTAGAAGTGGCTCCTTCAAAAATAAAATAATTTTCTTTTGAGTGCACCCCCTTACTAATTAATAGAAACAAACAATATACACCCCGAGAGCAGGACATAATAGGACCAACAAATAATATACATATTTAACAATATTCAAGTTTCTAAATGCATGAAACACCTCTTGATGTACTTATTTTGATTAAAACCCACCCACCTGATGTTGTTTTAGTACGAATGTAAGCTTGTCAAGGGCATGAGATTAGGGCATCATTTAACTTCATGTCTCCACCCCACCACATACAAAAAATATGCTATGGGGCTCCACCATTACAATTCATGAACAATGCATCCATAAATTGGTAAAAAGATTGAAAGTTGAGAAGCACATGGCACTTGTGGAAATTTGAAAGTCTTGAGTCAAGATATCTTGGGTGCATGAAACCACGTAGAGGATATAATATAATGGTATAATATAATGGTACACACACAGCCTTAAATGTGTGTGTGTGTGTGTGTGTGTGCATGCGCACAAGGAACACTTTCCATTGTGCATAAGTGTCATTGGCCAAGCAAGCCTTATGCCATGTCCAGACAATTAGGCAATACGACACTTCAAAACACATGCAAATCAATAAGGATCCAAAGACTTATGTGTAGGGTAAATCCCTAGGGTAAGGGGCATTCCCAAAAGAAGGTGCCTAGGATGAATTGCACCGCCTCATCCAAGGCCCCTGATTTTGCAAATGTCCTCCATCAATGGGCTTTACCCATTATAAGAGCACACGGCGAAGATGATTATGAACCCAAACATTAGTAGATTGTGAGGTATATGAAGTAGACGGTTCTTACACCTACTCCTTAGGAGTGGGAGTGATCTTATACCTACAAGTAGGAGATATTCATGGATATAAGGTGAACCCCAAATACAATAGGAAATGTCTTGGGGTGTGTTGTCTATCTAAACTACAATTTGGAGTGTCAGAACAACAAGTTGGTTTGTTGTGATTCTCTTTAAATTCTTTTGGGAAACACACATGGTAAAGGTTACTAATGATGCTGGTGTGGGTTTTTGGCAGTCTGGACCCAAATGATGAGAAAACTGACTTGTCTCATGTGATTGCCCTAGTTTTTTATACATACCTTGTTCAGAAGCCCTGTGCCTAAAGAACAACAACATTATGTTCATGTTTGTGGGGATCTAAAGCACACACCTCAGCTTGTCAGTGGCAAACAATTTTTGTTTTGGGCTTCTGGTAGATTCTGTGTGTTAAGTAAGTAAGTTTACATGACAAATGCAAATGAGTGCAACATGATTGCTCTGAAGAGTGGGATCTTAGATTAAATTGTCTGTGGTTGTACAGAGGACGAGAGGAGCTCCAGAGTCCAGCCATGGCTGGCTTTTCCTCTGCAACCATATTGATTCCCTTGACACTGCATTTAAGTGCATGACTCCAAAACACCACTAAATAATGTTTTTTGTTCACTCCATGAATTTGACTACTACCATACTTGACTTGACTTTCATGGACACCCCCTTTCGTTTTGCATTGAACATAGCACAAAACATGGGTTGTAGTACCCACAAGGTGAAGAGGCTCTTATTTACAATCCCATCTAATGTTTTTTTTCCTCCAACAAATTTTATTGCTTTTTCAACCACAAATTGGGAAATTTTTGTAACTTTTTTCTATTTTAAATTCAACTAGATTTTTGGGGAAAAAATCACAATTTTTTTAATATCACAAAAATTGGGAAAAGAGACCCCTAATCCCATCATCTAGAGGAAGGGAATCATCTTCTCTCTCTAGCATGAAAGAAATTAAATATTTTTATGTAAAGGAGCATAGAAGATTTTTCACATAGTCCAATTCATCCACAAAATCAACTACAACTAAAAGCATTGTATCATATTTTGGTGGTTTATTTCCATGACCTCTTCCAAGCTTGCATTGCCAACAATACTATTCAGCAATAATGTCAAGGACTTGTTAAGGATAGATTTAATCCGATCCTTTAATTTTAAGGATGCTTCTTTCTAACCATTTTGGATTGGATACAAAGAAGTTGCCACCATAAATCCTTATTTTAACTATTATATGTTGTCTCCAATTGTGGATCCAGTTGAAAATTTCAACTTTCAAGAACAATTTAACAACCATAGGAAACTTCACCAAAACAACACCACCATGATATCTATAAGTCCTACTTCCATTGTGTACCCATAACCACCTTCCCCTTTATTTTATTTCAATTTTAAAAATTGAATACAAAGCTTATTTCCACTTTTCTCTATATTTTTCACATTTTTTCCCATGCATGTTGTTGTCAAAATAAATCCAATAGCTCTAAACTAAAATTGTTTCAACAAGTGTTCAATTCAAGGTTTCAATACACCTAACAAAGTTCTTAAATCTTCTACAAGCTAACTTTTCACTCAACTTTACAATTTAAAAGTTTCAAAAATGAGGTGCCAAAGCTTTCACCCCTTCGAAATTCATCTTCAAAATATTCTCCTAAATGTACATGTTCCAAGCTTCCTCAACACAAAAAAATGCTTTTTTAAGAGGTTCATGAACAAACTACCATTTCAAATGCCTTCCAAGGCTCTCACAACCATGCATGTTCTTTCTTCTTGTTTGAGGCCTATCCCGGTCATTCTCGTGCTCTCTTTCTCCACCCCAAAAACACTTCTATCATAACTCCATGTTGCCCCAAGCCTTTAGCCATCCATAACTAGCTACCCCAAATCTTCAAAAGTGGAAAGTGGACCCCATTCCTTCCACTCATGGTTTGCAAATGAAGCTTACATAAACCCTAAAGTGTGAAGCAACTCCATCAACCCTATTTCATCTACTTTAGCTTCTGAATGAAACTTTCATTTCACCCCAATAAAAGAGTTCTTGACATTTGTTAGCACGTAGGTCCTTACTCTATTACTTCTCAAAAAACAAGGTTATTAATTTGACTATACATTAGTTGAAGACAACCTATTACTTAAGCCAACAATGGCCAATAGTGTCATATATTGGTTGATAAGCCCATACATTTCCCAACAATGACACACATTATCTGACAATAAACTATACAATGGTCAATAATGCCATGTACACTAGCTAATAAACACATACACTACTTGATAGTGCCACA
>Ga0116229_10010073_pt1 | contig 14258 bp, 9 predicted proteins | sample S1TSphgellanicum_3_FD_87313 | JGI IMG/M metagenome (GOLD analysis project Ga0116229, IMG submission 87313) | Host-associated microbial communities from peat moss isolated from Minnesota, USA - S1T2_Fc - Sphagnum magellanicum MG | ecosystem: Host-associated > Plants > Peat moss > Unclassified...
ATATTTATGCTTGGTGAAATATTTGAATTTCCATAATTCTTCTTTTTCCCTTAAGATACATGTTAATGTAAATGGCAAGGCCACGGTGTGACACACACCCCCTTGTTATTAAAAAGAAATGTGACTCCAATATTTGACATGAGCTCATCACAAGTGTGAAGAATAGGGGGAGCAAGAATGCATGCATGGAGAGAAGGACAATGGGATGAGACTGAACCAACTTCTTCACCTTTGAGCTGTGCTTGACTCAAGATCACTAGACAAACAAACTAAAAGAGCACAGCATCTTCTGACTTCCTACCTATGATCTCTGATCATCAATGTTATCTATTTTGTCTAAAGCAATTTGGAAGGAGGAAACCTACCTCTAAGAATCACATATTTACAGAGATGAGGCTAAATGGGAACCAAGCATCTCTCTCTCACACACACACACACACTCCAAGCATCTCTCACACACCCACACTCCAAGCATCTCTCACACACACACTCCGACAAAAACAACAACAGGAACAACAATGGTATGTAAAACCTGTGCACTTTTGCCAGTCTTTGGCACCCACTCCAAAGCTCAAACTTCCACACACAAAAACATCATCATCATTTCTCATATAAGAGTGTGTGGGTGGGCCTGAAATGTGACTTAAGTGGCCCAGGTCCCCATTAACTTTGCATGCCCTAATGTGCCGTGCATTGCAAAGCTTTTACATTCATCATTAGCATATTCCACTAGTTCACCTTTCTATGTACGCAAGGAAGGTAAAATAAAATATAATAATAATAATAATAAATTATTTATATATATATATACATAATTTGTTATTATTATTTTATATATATATGATTTTTTTTTTTGTGGTTCAACTACCAAGGCATCAAGGAAGGCAAGAACGACCAACCATATAAAAACGACAACTTGTTCGAATGCCAGAGTGAATCAACAGACAACAGCATACCATGACTTGCGAGGGATGGATGAATGGATGGTGGGTGGACGGGAAACCAAATTTTCCACTGGGTTCCAGTTCCATTGCTATCTAACCATTGTGGTTAAGCTCATTACAACAACCCACTAACAACTCAATAGCCCTTAGCTATGTATTAACTAGTTAGTGTTAAAAGCACAATGTAATGTCTAATGGTTTTTTTTTTTTTTAAATTAAAAAATTAAATTAATTTTAATTTTCTTTATTTATTTTTAAATTAAAAAAAAGTTGCAAAGTCTTCCCTTACAAAGTTGAGAAAATTTTAAAATCCTAATAAAAATTTACCTCTTGCCCCTAGCATGTTTGCTTTTGTACTATGGCAGGACCTTGCAGAGCACATTCCAAAGGGGGGACCATGTCTGATCCGAGCCTACTAGGGTGAGCTATATTGTTCTGTTAGGTCCTATTAGGGCATTTCCAAGGGATGTTCCAAACCATAATTGCTTTTCTCACCATTGATTCACATTTCAAAGCGTCGGAATAGGACCCCAAGACCATATTATGGTATTGAAAGGAATATGTATGTAAATTTTCATGTGGGCTTTGCATTTAAGTTTGTATGTTATCTCTTAATATCAACCTTGCTGAAAACTATTTACTTTTCACCATAGTCAATCAATGATTTGTTTTGGGTGGTGAATTCTCACATTTTTTCGACCTGAAAAATATGATTTTAATATAAACCAAAGGACTTTTATGAAAAAAGTTGACCCTAATTCACCAGATTTCACCAAAAAAAACTCAAATATTGTTAAAAAAACTCAACGTCTTCCAGCAAGTAGCAAAAATTTAAAAGGATTATTTTTTAAAAATTATAAAAATAAAATAAAATAAAATTGTCAATTTGTTTTTTTTAACGTTGTGCAAACCGAACCACTCAGGCGTGAGCATTACGAGACTCAGGCCTGGACTTGGCTTTGCCTTGTGGGGCCCTTATTCCATTAATGAATGCCCATCCCTTTGGGCATTACCCTTCACACACAAAAAATAATGTTGGCAAAATATTATAGAAAATATTCGTGTCCAAAATGTCCTCTTGCTTGCTCTTACAAGCAAATTTGTGTGAGCCATCCCAGGTTAGATTGCATGGACAGGTGAGGAAGCCAGTTTGGAGATCATTGGTGTGCAGATTGCACAGAGAGAGAGAGAGAGAGAGAGAGAGTGTGGGCATCATCAAAGGTACAACAATACCTTGGGGATTGTAACATGAGCTAACTGTCAATGCGTTTATTATATCGGGAGACATACCTCTTCCCCCGACAAGGGCATTACTGGAAAGAGCACGGCTCTCATGTGTGACAATGGTGGAGAGGTCGCCTGATTCTCCTTAATGCCCTTGTCTGAAGAAGATTCAACTCATGTAAAGATGTTGTAAGAAAAATAAATTATTCTTTTTCTGGCTTCCACCAAGTTAAACAGTAGAAGAATCTGTTCCCAAGAATGCAAAACTCTCTTGAAACCAACACGGTTTCAAGAACTTTGCTTCGTGAATGAAATTACCTCACCCACTAAGTACATGAATGAAATAACTTCATCCACTAACTTCATCCACTAGGGTGAGAGCAAATTATGGTGTAATACCCTCTGAAATACACTAGGCAGTTTTCTGCATATCTTTATGGATTACGGAACTGACCCCCCTGGTGGTCAATTCTGTCCAACCTTTGGTCGCTACACAAGCTCAACACATTGAGCCTGGTGGCCACAAGCCTCGCAGAATCAGCCACCAAGGACCCATTCCGTAGGTAAACAAACAGGGTTCTTTAGAATGGCCAATTCCGCCTAGAGAATTTGGCTGAGGGAATTGGCCAGCTCCACCTGCTATTTGTGTGTTGGAAAATGCTTTGAAAACTCTTTGGGCTTTAGCAGTTAATATTATATAGGATAAGGCCCGACAAGGTCAAGGGCATTGCCTTCCAAGGGCCTTGACCTTCCAAAATTCTAGACGGATGAAATCATCCAAGAAATCACAAGGTGGATCATCTACAAGTCTAAAAAATTGGAAGATTGGTGGGTAGGTAGATAGGTAAGTAGGAGTAGGTCAATAGCTTTAAAAATAAGCTAAGGTGATAAGTATGTTAGTTTGTAGGTAGGGGGGTAAGGTGGTAAGTAGGTGGGTGTGGTTGGATTTGAAAAACAAAGACCCAAAACAAAATTTCTAAGGAAAGATAGGGCTAAGCCAAAAAAAAAATTTAATTCAAATTATGCTAATTTGTGTGGATAGCATATGGATAGGAAGCGATGAAAAATCGGTGGTTAAGTAACCTCATACATCCCCAACTAGTATGGTCATGGGGATTAGTTCACTTTGGCCCTTTGTGAAGGTTGAAGGAATAGGTAAGTTTTTTCTCATTTTGTAATGCAAGATGAATTTTTGAAAGTTGGTTAATAATTTGAAGCAAAATTAGCCTTGGTTTGAAGGCCGGAATGAACTAACAGCCATCGCCACTCCATGAAGGATGGATGTGCCTTTCCGCTAGGTTCAAGTTCCTTAACTAACCACAATGGTTATTTTACTTCTTGTTTTTATTAATTACCTATTAACAACGCATTAATCTTTACCTATGCACTAACCATGTACATGTATTCACATATCAAATATTCACCTATTGTCCTACCTAGTTTTCTACTTACATGACTTGTTTTTTACAAGCCAGGTTACTAAGGTGAAAACCAATATCAACTTGGCTAGGGTGAGGTATATATATATTTGAATAACCAATATTTAGGAATGAAAAAGAATTTCAAAGAAGATTTCATAAAGAAAGAGGGGTGCAAAGAAATGTTATTTGATTTTAATGTGAGCTTTGTTTTTATTCTTCATCAAATGGCATTTTGTCATTTGTATCTTGACCATTGTACATTAGATCGATTGTGAAAAAGGTATTTGTCATGTGTGTTAGTTTAGCTGTTTGGTTAAGTCTCAATTAATAAAGGATAAATCAAGTTAATTTAGTCGTTTGGGTTTCTATTTCAAATCAATTTGAGTGTGAACATGATTTGAAATATTCTATGACTAAAAAATATTTTTAGTTTGTGTGATTTCAATTCATCGAAAATGATTTGAGATTCAAACATTCTCTACTATTGTATGCAAATGTTTTGTGCACAATGTTAATTTTTACATTTTTGTGTTATAGAAGTGTTAGCTTTGGATCCTTATATTCATTGTATGTGAATGACCTTTTGAATTTGAACATAGTGTACTATTTAGAATGTTTTTATATTATATTTTATATAGTTGATGACAATGATAATTGTAAGCGTCAACATAAGAGCACACAACATATTTGATCCTAGCCTAAATCACCAAATTTGAAAATTATGCATGATTGTGAAATTGTCAAATTTTGCTAACTAAAATTTTCAAGGAGGGCTTCCATGGTAGCTAGAGAGAAAAAGACAAGGTCGTGTTTGAACCGATGTTGGTAGCTTCCATCTACATTACACCCAACTAACTAGACTAAGTCCCAATTTTTTTTGGAAGTCTTTAAAAGTGGAGGTTTCAAAAATCCAAAAAAAATTATTTTCAAAATTGAATTAAATTTTCATTGAAAAAAATCAAAAATAAAAATAAAAAATCAAATCAAGACCCAAACAACATTGGTTTGAACAAGTATTGAGAGGTTTTCAATTTTTGAAATATACTAGGTATACACTTCAACAACCGTTCTCAAAATTTAAAAAAAAGATGGAGATTCTCAAAAATCATAGAATTGATTGACCCAAGTAACTACGGTTATTTTAAAAGCAAAGAACTCAATCAAAAAAAGATGTACTCAAAAGTGTCAATTCTTTGCCGGTTCTTTCATGAGACCCACCAGTTCTTTGAAATTTCTGAAAAGCTCAGAACCAGAGGTTATTTGATTTCTGAACATATTAAAGAACCAGAACTGGAGGCTCTTTGATTTCAAAAATTGAAAAAAAAAAAAAAATAATAATAATAAATTGGTTCTTAACAAAATCAAGGAACCATGGAAGACTGGTTGAACATTGAACCCATCACATTTTTTTAGGGTTTGTATTCAATAATACCACTAGTGTAGTAGGAGCCTAAACTTTCAGTGATGATTATACATACAAATCTTAATAGTGATCAAAATGTGTTTGTTGAACATGAATTTCTTTGAAGTGTTGACTCTTTCACCCACCCGAGACCTTAATCTCATGGAATGGTCTCACCCTTTGCCCATTATGTTGGTGCATTTGCCTAGCTCACCCTAACAAGCTTGCCTAGCACCTTACCCAACATAATTCGGGTACGGGCTTTGACCATTCCATAGTACATGCGAATGATTCTATTGCTATGGTTAGAGATGCTTTAACAAGACACAAACATGGTGTGAAAATGGGTTTTCTTTCAATAAATGCATGCTAGATATTATGAGTCTTAAAAGATGTTGGAAAAAAGAAAATGATTACTTTTGGTTGGTTGACATGGTGATTGCCTCACATGTCATATTTAAATGCTTTTTCAAAATAAATAAATAAATAAATAAATATACATATATATATAGATGTGCGAGGGGAAAATATTAATACTAAATTTGCATGTGATAAATAATGATATTGCTCCAAATATAGTGCATTGCTAGAGTTGCTTTTAAAAGTGATAAATAATAAGTTGATCAAATGTTGCCATTTTGTTGCTCAATGATTTTAGAGAGTTGCGACACCAACAAGCAAGCGTGTTTTTAGGTTGTGCATGAGGGTTGTTGTTTGCAAGGGCGAAGGAGTCTTTTGTAGAATATTATGAACACCTCGTGTGTAAAATTATTACTAGAAATTACTAGATACATGGAGAATGGACCAATCTCACCTTTGTGGTAAAGTGGACCAAAAATTGTGTCAATTGAACTTGCATGGTACCTATCACTTTTTGTTTGGAGTTTACTTGAGGTGAAGGTGAGGTGTGACCCACCAAAGCTTTCTTGTGAAAACTTGTTTCCACCACCCACTTGGATGCCTTCCCCGCAAAATCACATGTATAATTATTGGCCTATGTGGTAGCATTTAAGTGGTCCCTCACTTTTTATTTGTTCATTTTTTCATGTTTATGGGTGAGAATAGGAAATAAACACTCTACATAGGTAGGGTAGTGATTTTTCCTATGGTGAATTTGTTTTTCAAAATGATGAAAGAATGTTTTTTTGGGTGTTTAGTTGTTAAATTTTGAAAAAAAAAAGAAAAAGTTGATTTGTGTTTCAAAATTGAAAATTTCTCTATTTACTTTTTAGTAGGTATCCAAAAATATAGAAGGATGATTAAACTTTTTGTAGGTTCATATTTTTTCATAGCCAAATCTGGCTAAAGTGGCCATGGGATATTACTGAGAGGGAGAGTCTAAAAATCAGTTATGCCTGAAATTATTGAAGGTGGTCTAACATATTATTATGTACCCATTTTTCAAAAATAATAATGGTTTTCACATGGCCTTTTTCTGCCTTCTTTTAGTTCCCCTTACAAGGCCCACAATGAACAAAGTCTTCATGGGTTTACCTGGCCTAATAACCATTGTTCAAAACCCTAAACCCTAAACCCTCTTCCTTACTTCTTTGTCCTCTCTTTGTGGCATGCTTGTGCAGCATAGCATGTCCCACACTCTTGTCTCTCCCCCCCTTTCCCTCCCCCCCCCCCCCCCCACAAGCCAAATAGTTTTGAATTTTTCAATCTATACCATTTCTTGCTTGCTTTGGTGCCACCAAGGGGGGGTGACCATTGGTTGTGAAAATAAGGAAACCATAAACCTAATAGCCTTTTAGGTCAAAAAGGCTCATCACTATCAAATAAATATTGCTTCCTATGTTTGGTAGTAGGTATTGACCTTGATCTCTTGTATGATCTTTTTTGAGTCTTTTTTTGCTTTCTTTTTTGTTTTGTTAGGGTTGCTTGGAGTTGTTTGGATGACTAAACAATCATGAAATTGATGTCAACTTTGATGTCCTCATGTCAAGGGGAATCTTGTCAATTGTCTTCATACAATTCGAGAGCATGTACAAAATATGGACTTATGATCCAATTATATTGCCACCTTCAACTATATGCCACAAAGTCAAAAGCCATGAAAATTAAACACCAAAGAATTGGGGGCTACATTGACAAGGGATTTAGTGTCTAGGATTCCATTCTACCAACCTTTGTAAGTGTTTGGTATAAACCAATTGTTGAGGAATGTCATATTTCAACAAGGAATGTGGAGAGGAAGGAGGGATGGGTGTCTTTTTAGAGCATGAAAAACATGTTCTTACCTTTTCAAAGATCATCTAAGATTCTAATCTTGCATTGCTCATTTTTGTTTGTGCTTCTCTTTCTAAGGGAATATTTTTTCAGTTTGGGCCTTTTGTTGTCCTTATCCAACAAAGGTAACTATGTTTCAAAGGGTGAGAATTGGAGAGGTTAATAATTTTTTTAGTCTTTGTATGTATTGTTGAACATTGAGATAAAAGATTGCTACTCTTGAAATTTGGGTGTGTTAGATTTTTCTTGTTAAATTGGTTTGGTTCAAGGAAATGTTGGAAGATATAACACTTCCAAGATGCAACCAAATTACAAAAGGAAAGGACAAAATGAGTTGAGCCACTCATATTCTTGAGTTGGTTTTGCACCTCAAGTTTACATTAATCAACTTATCTCCACCATGGTGACATCTTCATCCTTGTGGAAAAAGCCTAGGTTAAGTTGGTAGGTAATAGGTAGTCAGTTGACCTAGGTCAACCTAAGGTGGCCAAGGTTAATTCAAGGCTAAAAATTTTGAACTTTATAATTTTGTGTTAACTATAACTAGTATAAAAAAATGTGGTAGTGCAATGGATGAAGATTTGAACCCCAAAGTGAAGGTAAAAGGTTCAAATCCTCATTTTTGTAACCTATGATATTTAGGCCATTTGGCTTCGGTTAGGTAGCCTAATCTAGGATTCTTTGATTAGAAATCTAACATTTCTTTTTAATCTAAGCTACCTAACCTAGGTTAAGGTAGCCTAGGTTGCCTAACTTAGGTAATTAGCTTAGTTAAGTTAAACTATGTTGACTTTTGGCTAGATGAATTAGGCTAGGTTGGGCTAGGTTGGGCTATGTTGACTTTTGGCTACGCTAGCTACATGGGCTAAACAAAGTTGATGTTTGGTCATGTGCAATGACTCATAATGTGTTTACAAATTTTTGACACATATCATCTATCCATTAAGGCATCTTTTGTAACATTTAATCAAATAAAATAACTAAATTGAGATGACATGCATTTTACATGTCATACCAAGGTCATTGATGACATGGAATTTCAATATTAAGCCAAAATAAAAAAAACCTTAGTTGATAAGGTGATTGGGTTTTGCAATTAAATGTCCTTTGTGATTAAATGGGTGAAATGACATAGGTTTAACAACTCATGAGTGACTAGTTACATATGTCCTTCTTGATTAAGACATAGTCGCAAAACCCAAGATGTGTTGTTGTGTAATTTGTAAGAACTAAAAGTGGTAGGGCAAAAGGTTTGGGTTAATGTCAAATGGAAACACAAAGGGAATGCTATTACTAGGGAATTTTTCCTAACAATTAAGTTGAAGCTTGGTAACACTTAAGAATGAAAGATAGGATGTGGTATCAAGGTAAGAAAAATTGAACAAAATTTTTTTGCCATTTTTACAACAAATTATACAAAACAAGTGATGAAACCCCCATGCAAATGGTTTCGAAAATCGAAACAAAAAGTGCTTGAATCAATCCCAAGGAAGTTCACAAAGATCATGAATAGGTGTTTGACAAAACCCATTTCTAATAAGGAATTTTACCTAGTTGCAAAATCCATGGCCAAGAATAAAGTGCTATGAAATGGTTATTGAATTTTACACTTTCTTTTGATACTTCATTGGTGAAGATTTTCACAGGATGATTGAAATATCAATCAAAGAAAAGAGTTTTTCCAAAGGTATAAATTACAAAGGTTTGATAATTCTTTTGTTTAAAGTTGGGTGAGAAGGAAAGCCTTGGTAATTGACGGCCAATTACTTTTTAAAACATATCTTACAAAATCTTGGCTAACATTTTATAGTTGACGTTGCAACCCATTTTTATGGATGTGATTGATACATATCAAACAACATTTCTACCACTTAGGTAAATCCTTGACAATGTCATTTTAGGTCATGAGACTATAGGTTGGGTTAAGTGCCTAATCAACTTTTGATTTTTTTGAAATTGAACTTCACTCAAATATATGACAAGGTGGGATGGGAATTTTTATTTATGGAATTAAAGAAGATGGGCATGACTATAGATTTCATCACAATTGTAAGGTTGTTGTTCAAAGACACTAAAACTACTATGTCTTGATGGCAACATTTTAAAAACTTTCAAAATTGAAAGGGGAGTTTAGGAGGGCTACTTCTCAGCCCTCTATTTCTTTATTCTTGTTGGCAAGGTCTTGAATTACATGGTCAAAGAAATAGGGGGACTAGGTGACATCAAAGGAATCTTTTTTCTTAGGGGAACAAAACAACATATTTTAACATAATATATTGATGACATTGTGTTAATAGTAAGGGGAGATGAGGAAAACCTATGTAATGTGGTTAATTTATTACAATTATTTCTCTTCATAAGTAGGTTGGAGGTCAACTAAGACAAGTCAACTACATATTGATGCTCCAAGAAAGAAAAAGAAAAACCGAAATGGATAAATTCTTTTGGCTAGAAATGGGCTATGGAAAAAGAGCTATCCAAATTATTAGGTGTCCAATTTGGCTTGGACGTTGATACTAATGATGTAGATGAATTATTGATAGAAAAAATCTAAGAATTTTTTTGATATTGGGCACATTCATGGTTGGGGTACACAAAAGGAATGTCTCACCCCAAAGTCACTCCCAAGACACCACTTTAGACGACCATTATGTTTACGAAATAATTTATTTAGTAAATTTTTTAAATTTATTAAATAATCACATACTTCTTAATTAAAATGGTGGTGATTTTTTGTGATTTGGATTATTAAAACATGTCCTTAAGTGTCCTAAAAGATGGCCCAAGAACCATGTCTCACTACTCAATTTTATTGAAAAAAACTCAACATGACTAGCAATATTTGTTCAAATTGCTTCATATTTTAACCACATATAGAATAAAGTATGTTTTATATGATGGCACAAATTTTTAGTATGATCAATCACCAAATTTTGTGGAATTGATGCTAGAATCTTGGATTTTTTCATAAAATGGATGCATTAATGACAATAATCAAATTAATTTTGTTAATTACAAATTTACATTCCAAAGGTTTGGAAAGAAGTATAGGAGATGTGGGTGCGAAAAAAAGACATTATTTGATTTTTTAATAGGATTTTGGCACTCCAAATGAAAGTATCTAAAATGTTTAAATAATCTTACATTCCTTTTTTATTTATACTTGAATAGGACATTCAAAATTTGTTCAATTGAATTGAATCATTCATTACAATATTTATTGGTTGAAAGTTTAAACATACATATCCCCCTTTCATTGTTTAGCATCTCAAAACATTCATTTTGTTAAATCCTTGTTTTAGAATTCAACACATAGGACAAATGGGTGTCATGGTTCTTGTTGTGGTACCCCAACTGGGAATGCACCCTATTAATGTATATTGCATCTAACCCTAGTTTAAAGAGTAGTGATTATCAATGTTGCAAGTACTAGCGTTTACACTTTGGTTCTTTATTAATGTGGAGGTGGATCTAGAAAGGCTGTATGAAAATGTAAAACCCTCTTGAGGAATTTTTTATGGGCAAGGGGTAAACACCGTGCAAGGGCTATTGTTAAATGAGGTGATTGGTGCATGCACAAAAAATTGGGAAATTAAGTCTAATCAATCTAGAAGAAGCACTTGTTGTGTTATTGTGTAAATGGGTGTTGAAAGCCCTTAAGCCAAGGGATTCAAACCTCAAAATTTGGCTCTGATTTAAGTTGAAGAAATGCAAACCATCCAAACATGCTATGTGGATCCTTGACCTAAATTGGGCTTTAGTTCATATTCATGTCTCACTTCTTGATTCAAAAATATGGATGAAGGCCATGGAGGCATGGAAACTAATGGGCGTCAAACTCCCCATTGTTTGGCATAACCTATAAAGAGATGTGCTTGTGGTGGGGCTTTTCCTTTAAAGGGGGCAAAATTTGGATCTCTATCCAATAAACACATGAGATGCACAAAGTTGTATTATGTAGGGTAGGTGACCTTTGGAACAATGATCTCAATTACTTTCACTCTTGGTTGGGAGGAAATTAGGGAGAGGTTTTAGATGGAAGAAAGTGATTTAAGTATCTTCAATAATGATGGAAAACATTATTTCAAATTGGGTGAAAGAACTAAAGAACCCCATGTAGGAAATAAAAGATGGCATTTGGGTAGGCATCTTTGGAAATTTTGAAATAGACTTGGTTGGGGTTTTTTGTATTTCAAAAGAATTTCAACTTAAGTTGGAATTTGGCTTTCAAACCAAAGTCTATATCCCCAAAGGGATTGAAGTTCATGATGTTGGATCCAAGTCAAGGTTGAGGCAACTAATGAAAGGCAAAAGAATATTCATGAGCTCCCTAACAAGAATTAGAGTCTATGCATGGCTAGGCTTAGGTTGAAAGACCTTCAAGTTGTTTTATGGACTTTTTATTGAACTAATCATTGACCTTGGATTGTGACAATGGGATGACTAAGTAGAAATGATGGGATACAATGCAAAGCTAGGCAAATAACTCTTAAATCCAAGGAAGATCTTTACTTGTGATGTACATGGAAAATGGTAGCTCATCTTCCCATTGAGCTTCCAATTAAAGTGGAAGGATGTGTGGAAGAAACAAAGAGCTAGAAAAGAGGTTGGATTTATTTGGTCCAAGTGGCATCAAACCTTTGTTGTTAATACATGAAAGGGTAAGGTGAATCACAACATTCAATTAGATTGCCCTTCATGTGGCTCCTTGATGTTTCAGTTAACAAGTTTTAACAATGCTTTAGGGTTAAAAAAAATTGGGAGCTATTGTTTAGATTTTTGCATAGTTTCAAGTTGCTTGTTAGTTCTATTGGCATTTGGAAAGCCTTGAATCTAAAGTAGTGTTTGTTTAACAAAAGACTATTTAAATAACCTTAGGAAGTTTAACTTTATTTGGATTTTACTTTAGGGTGTAGTTTTATGGTCCATTTGGATTGAGAGGAATGATGTTATTTTCAATAACAATAGTGGCAAGATGTTAAGTTGGGGAAGGTTTTATGGGATGACCTTTTTGATTATGGTAACACATGTTGTAATAGATTAAATTACATCTTAAAGAAGAAGGCAAAATACTTGCATCCTTTGATAACACTTGGTGCCTTCACCATGCCATATGCACCCATAATGCTAGAAAAATAAAGTGGTGCTATCAACCACTAATGCATGGTCATTTTATTTGGTAACTAATGTTTTTGGTTGGTCAAGGTTGGGTGTCCCCTCAGTTGCCCCTTCTTCCTATAATGGTTCATTTTATGCAATGGATTCCTCCATTTGTGCCAAAAAAATAAAGCAAAGAAAAGGAGTGTGTTAGGACAATTTGCCCACAAGGTTGCTTCACAACACAAGGTCACAAGGCACAACCCATAAAACAACAAATTGTTTAGTGCCAAATTATGAATGGTTGGTTGGTGAGTCTTTTTGGGTTGCTAAAATTTGAATGTGGAAAATGAGTTGGAGGGCAAACCCATCCTTGGGTGGTACCACTAGGAAAATCACACCTCGATTTTCATGGACCCATCAAACTTTAAAAATTCATAGGTTGAAACATTTAAATAAATAATTTTGTTTTTTTTAATGAGTACATTTATTAGGTTTTATAGATTTTGAAATTTCAATAATATCAAGAATATTGGTTATGTTGATGTTCCTAATCATTTCATTTAGAAAAAGTTTCAAGAATGTAATGCTAGTTATTTTTCCTTGAACTTTTTGGTCAAGATCATAAATTTGAAACATGATTTGAAAATTTTCTTGGGAATGTTTTTTCTAATGTAAATTTGAAGTCATTTTATTTTTACTTTTTTATTAAGAAATTCATTGAGTAAGTATAATTTAGTTTTGAATTTCCAATGTCAAAGTTGTTGTTTCCTGAAGGGGCCATCTCTATAAATAATACAAAATTTTAACAATTTTCATTTTTTAATTCCAAAATAAACTTCAAGCCATATTTTATGGCATGTAGTGGATAAACATGAAAAAAATAACAATTTATAAGTGTGAAAACATTTAAAGGAAGGGGTCTAGGAAAATGATTTGGTCACTTTTGGTTCCTTAAGGAATCCCTTGAGGTGGTTTTTAGTGGTACCACCTCATCATGGCTTTGCCCTAAATTCATTTTTATACCAAAAAAATTCAAATTTGGTAAGTATTGGGTTTGGGGGAACCTTTCCATGCATTCTCTAAACTATGTCAATATGCTACAATGGATTAAACAATTTGCAAAGGTTGCACAAAAGGATTTGTAAAAGTGTATCACTTGGGTCAAAAAATCAATGAAAGGTAGACAATAGTGGAATAAGGCATGTTTGAATTATGGTCTATCCCAAGGAAATTGAATACCCCAATGAAAACAAGGTATCATTTTATTTTTGCTAAAATGTTTTAATTTCCATTTCATTTTGAAATTTTGGCACAAAATATAATCTAGCATATTTTTTTGTCATTGGAGATTTGGTAGCAAGGTTATCATTTTTAGGAAGCTATTATACTTTGTTATAACATGCAAAATACTATGAATATGACTATAAAAATGTGACCTCCTTTGACATGACACATTTCTAATATTTTTATCGATTATCTTGGCCCTATTGTATCTACTTGTGTTTTGAACTAGTCTAGGGTTATTGGTTGTTAAGTGATGCATTAAAGTTTTCCATATCCATGAATTTAAAATTCAAGAATGAAATTGAAATTGCAACTTCCTTTAATAGCCTTATGGATGACATGCAAATGTTGTTTTTGAGTTAACAGGTTTGGTTGCCAACATAAAAAGGAAGTTGTTCGGGTTTTGGATTTTTTTCTTTCCCTTTTAAAGAAATATGAAGGGAAAATAATCCATAATATGCTTTTCTTGATGTTGGACCCTAGATTTAGGAATCTTCATTTATTGTCTTCACTTTTTAACCATGAACAAATGAAGGCCATTATTGAGGAATATGATACAAAATATTTATATCTCATGTTTATGAAATGTCATCATTATTTGCACCCCTTGGTTGAATTTGAAATCAACATTGTTGACTAAGGAGTTGATGA
>Ga0116229_10010074_pt1 | contig 14255 bp, 8 predicted proteins | sample S1TSphgellanicum_3_FD_87313 | JGI IMG/M metagenome (GOLD analysis project Ga0116229, IMG submission 87313) | Host-associated microbial communities from peat moss isolated from Minnesota, USA - S1T2_Fc - Sphagnum magellanicum MG | ecosystem: Host-associated > Plants > Peat moss > Unclassified...
CAACAATTAAATTGCCTACGAATTCCCGAATACATTTCATGTTTTTGTAACAAAGGTGAAGCATGATTGCCAACATGTTGTGGGTCTCAGAATGATTGTACACCATTGAAAAGGTGAAGAATGGCATAATATCTTCACAACTTACACCATCATCCTTTTCTTAGATTCCTACATTTTTTAATCATATCACACAAATTAGTGATTGATTCAAAGCTTCAATGTTGACCACATCAACATTCATAACAAGGCACAAAATGAAAAAAGAAATAAAAGCATTTGACAACAACCAATACCCTTGAATTTGATTTAAAAGACATTGCTTGACAACATGAAACAATGTATTGACTATTGCTTGAGCACTACCCAAGTTTGTCCAATTAGCATTCTAGAAAACAAGTGTAAAACTTGTTGTTGTCCATAACATATGGAAATTGCAATTTGGTATTCAAAAGTTTTTTGAAACAAAACAATTCTTGAGGAAAATTACATCTTCACAAGAGTCTTGAACATCTTTGTTGGTACCCTTGCAATGATACAAAATCTTTTCATTCTTGCCTTCCCTTGCTTGATTTTTTAATCCAAGGAGTAGTTTTGTGTAATGTTGTTTGAATAGCATTCAAATTCACCTTTGAAAAACCTTGGTAGACTTTGGCATCATCAATAGCATACAGGTGCAAAAAAGATCAAATGAGCCAATGGCATTACTTTAGAAAAGGATTACATGTCCTTTTGCCCAAAATTAATTCTTTCATACAAATGAATTTTTGAACAATTTTCTTACAAATTGTTATAATAAATGTGTATAATTGTCCAAGTACATGACATGTTTCTTTGTTTATAAATTTTGAATAAATATGATTTTTTGAAAGTGTCCTAATTCCTTGTAAATTCAATGTTTCATCTTTAAAAATGATAACAATTTCAAATCATAACCAAAATTTGGTTTTTAAAATTTTACCATTTTCTTATATAATAAACTACAACTTTTTTTAACACAGCATGTACATTATACCCCATTTATATGTGGTAAAGGACTTTTGAAATTTTAAAATTCTAGATCAATTTTGGAAAGTTCTTTGAATTTGTAAAGTTTTACTATTCCACATATTTTGGGGTATGAGTGCTTTTTGAATGTCGGTAATATGTGTTTATGTTTTTAAAAAAATTCCCATCGATTTTTTAAAATTATATGAATCCTTTTGATAGTCCTTTGTAAAATTGATTTCTTTTTATGGTGTTCATTTTCAAAAATTATAAATCGAAACCTAAACTTAAAATTTTATCAAATGAATTTTTGCTTTAAACTCCTTAACATGCAAATGAATGAAAAAGAAACAACTTGCCATGATTGCCATGGTTTTAAATAGTAGAACATAAGTATTTCTCCAATTTTGACTAGATTTTTCCATCATCTGACATCATTTTTGGCTCCTTCGATTATGATTACACCCATACTAAATTGCCTTTCACATTGCATGGCAAAACACAATCCCGCAAATGGGGTGGGTAACAAAAAAGGAGAACAAGAAATTATTAACTTCAATGCATTGGTCAACATGTTCAAATTTGAACCTTCATCTTTAACATATGCAATGCCTTTGTCAAGCAAATCATATGAATTAAGTAGAATTATTGATAAAACAAAAATGATAGCAAACATGTTATAACTAGTACCACATGCCATCCAAAAATCAAAATAAGCTTTGCATGTAATTAAAAAAAACAAGAATTGAAAGGACATATTTCTTTTTAATTTTTTTTCACAATAATTGGAAAGATTTCATTTAATAGCTATTGTTGAAATGAAAATTATATTTGTCTGAATTGACAAATAACTAAATGCATTAGCCATGGATTTTCAATGAATGACAATAAACAATATCCTTTTGTAATGTACAATATAAGTCTTCCAAAATCCTATTGCATTGGGTCAAATTTTGGTATAAGGTTTGTAGTTACCAAAAAAATTCTAATATGAAAGGAGGGACACTTTTCATTTTTTTTGTAACTTGTTTCTCATTAATCAACAATTTTTGCCATTGTTTGTAGCAAAAATAGACCCCACCTCCTATGCATTTCATGATGTTCATTAAAAGCATGTTATTTCATCAAGCTTATGCCATGATCTTTGTTATGAATTATACGCCATTTGTTTTTCCTTTGGGACAAATTCCTAGCATCAATATACACTTTTAAAGGGTGACAACACATCAAAACATTTTTTGATTGCAAGAATTTATTATAAAAACACCATTAATGAAAAAAACCCCCAATAATCAAATGCACAATTTTTAATTAGCTTGGAATGAAATGTTGCCAAGCTTCTTCCATATTTGGATTAAATGTTTCTTTTGATCTTATTAAGGGTGATCTAATTAAGGCATTGGATGATTACATAAACTCTTCTTGTGGGTATAACATCTCTTTTATAACAAATATTTGTTGCACTTTTTGATGTGATATTTTAAACTACATCCATAAAACAAGAAAAAAACATGAAACTATGAGGGTTGCAAAATATGAAGTCTAATGAACATGGGTTTGGGTTTTGTCAAGTTGGAAACTCAAAACTTAATGAACATGGGTCTAATGTAAGGTCAAGTTTTAAGGTGTAAGTTTTATATTGCTCTATCAAGTTCATTTCATCATGAGCATGTCAATGGAGGAAGCTTTGTGTACTACTTTGTAAGGATTTGCCCAATCATAATAACCTAAACCAAATAACAAAAAAGAAAAATGTGAAATGCATTTGCTTTGAAGCTATGAAGTGCAAGTGCAACCTAAGCACAACAAAAATAGGCACAACATGAACATGACAAAATGTAGTTGTAGGATGAACATGACAACATGCAAGCATAACATGAGCATGATGAAATGTAGTTGCAACTTAAGCTTGACAAAAATGACAATGTAATGAAAAAAAACTTGTAGCCAAAATATAGCTCTTACTTGCCCAAAAAGAAAACCAAAAACCAAAAACATCTAATGGAGAAATGTTACCTTGACAAAATTGTGAAATGTAAATGTGATGTAACCAAACCACAACTAGTAACTGCAACCATGAAATGCAAGCATGACCACAACCAAATTATTGAAATTCCTACAAAAGCAAGACAAATACTTGTGAATGCAAACATAATGGAACTAGTAATGACAAACATGATAACTAGGTGTCAATTTAACATGTAATAATGAGCTTCAAAGTGAAAGGGTTGTTGCAAAGCACAAACACAAAAAGGTTGCATCAAAACACAAATGCAAAAGCTTGAGAATGAAAGGGTTATTATAAAGCACAAACTCAAAATTGTAAAAACAATGAAACTCTTGAAAGGAAAATGATGGGAAGGTGAAAAGATGAACAAAAAACCTTAAACCATGATACTTTAAAAAGCCCCAAAACTTAATACTCGGACCTATTTAAGACACCAAAACCCAAAGAGGTCCCAAGGGTTTTTTGTCACAACCCCACTTTGGGGCTAAGTGTGAGAATGCAACTCACACTCCAAAAAGTGGGAAAATGGAGTCCTCGGGGACTCCAGAAAACTTAGAAGACAATTTCAGGGGTCAAATCTCCTTGCTTTGGTGCGTTTTTTATATCAATGGAAAGGTCTTGAAGTGTAGATTCTCAAAATGGCCTCGCATGGGCCATTTGGACATCGTAGCCCAAGTTATGGGCAAAAGAAGAGCCGGGAGTCAAATTGCTAGTTTGATTCCCGACCACAAAAAGTCGGGAATCGACCTCTTCCCGATGTCGCCTCAAAGAGTGCAACATGGCGTTGGAAAGCTCTCGACAAGAGCTACAACTTTGGTTTAGACCTCGTCCCGATCCGAGTTTGGGGCGAGGAGCTATGAGCGTCCAAAGTCCTGGGACTCCAACCCGGGACAGTTTCGGGACTCCAACTTGGGAGTCCCAGGAAAAAGAGCCATTCGGATGTAGCCTCCGCAGTGAGACACAGAGAATACTATATGGGGGAAGGTGGTGGCTTCCCCTGAGTCCGGGCCGTGGTGAATCTTGTGTGTCAAAGTGCCCGTGGCTTGTCCCAACACCCCAAGGGTGTTCCCGAATGCTAACTAACCCTCTTGTGGTTGGTTTTGGATGCAGATTCGAGCTTGATAATCTAGTCCCTCTTCCTAGTCTAATCCCAAGACTTCTAGCATGCCCCTCTACCCCCTTCTAGTGCTGGAAGTCGAGAGCGACCCTCAAGTCCCAACTTTCCGCAACTCTACATAGTTGAACCTTCAAGTGAGTTAAACCATGGACTTGGGAGTGCGTCATTTCTTCCAACAAAAAAAGGCAAGAAAAAAGTTTTGGTTTTATTTTAATTCTGCTATGATTAACAATTCACAAGTAAGGAACCAACATTAAACTTTTAATATTTGGATCCAATTAGGTCAAGTTCTTGATTCCTATATCCAAAACCTTTAGTTTTAGCACTTGGATTTGAGCAACTACACAATATTAGTACCAATGTGGGTGTTGGTTCAACTTGGCCGTAAATATGGCCATTGAAAGGTGTCACTCACTCAAGAATGTAAAGGTGTTCCTACTTGTTCACCTTGGCCCCTACCTAGGTAACTAGGTATGTACTATGTATCACAGGTAAATGGGAGTGAATGTGCATGGTTACTATGTAAATAGGTAAGGCACTTGGTGACTATTAAGTAGGTAGATGCTTGTGGATGGTTAGTACATAATTACCATTGTGGTTAACTAATGGACAAGAATACATGCAAAGGTGTTTCTTGTCAACACACCATCCATCCTTCATGGTGCACTGATGAGTGTTGGTTCATTGTTCACTCCAATCATGGTGAAACTACTCAAAATCTCAAACAATCTATTTGAATGAGTGGTCATTCAAACATTTTGTTGAAAGAGATAATGTAGATTTTAGAAAGACAAACAACAACAACAACAACAATAATGAGCGCAATAGTTTGAAGTCACTAAAAGATTTATCAAGGAAGGAAGAGCACCAAACCTAATTACAAAGATTTGGATTAAGGGGAATTAATGCTTCTTCATCTAAGAACAAATGTGGAATATTGAGAATTTTTTCATGATAATTGGAAAGGCTTTGTTAAGGCTTGTGGGCTAGATCATTGGAAAGGGGGTTTCACTAGTTTTTTTTTGGGGGGTAGGGGGAACTTGTGGGTTTTCCTGCAGTAGGTGAGCTTTGTAATGGAAGCATTACCTCCTTTGGTTTTTGGGCCTCCATTCAATTTTAGTTTAGGCATGGTTTTCTAGGCATGTGGCCGATGTGTTCTTTTTTTGTCCCTCAGGGTTAGGAACAAGGTTTATCATGATGTCCCTTGTTCAGGTTGTAACATTTTTTTTGTATTGCAGCATGGCATGTCACCAAAAACATTTTCAAAATTTTCAAACTTTGCATTCCAATAGCACCCCTAGTTTTTTTATCACCTTTCTAACCCCTTCTTGCCCCATGGTAACTTGGGCTTATTTTGGCATTAGATCTGTTTAATGCCTTCCATTTGGGTCAACCTTAACCTTAATTATATGTGCACATTCCTTTTCTTTTGTGTCAAGAGGTGCAAATTGTTATTTGCCTTCCTCTTGACCAGCTTGCTCAAAACCAATTTGATGTGATTGCATAAGACCTATTCTTGTTGTCCCCTACATGGCGTTTTGTTTTTCTTCCTTGTGGTGGAGTAATTGGGCATAAGGAAATTAATGTGCGTTTTCAAAAAAAAATTAACCTTGAGGATTGAGTTAGTGGTTTCATTTAGCTTCATAAGTTGAGTTCCCATGTGGCCATTAGCTACATTCCATAATTTATGGTTCACATTCCTAGTGTTGCTAGGTTTCCAGTTTTGGTCAAATCTTAGGTGGCATTTGGCCAATTGTAGCGGGTGAGGTGTTTTATTGATTGTTTAGTAAGGCTTTATGTTTATAGTTTTGCGATGTGTTTTTTTCTTCATATGTCACCACATCAATTCGGCATGGGTTGTTAAGGGTGGTTACAAGGTAGTGGTCCATAATATTTGAATTGTTTTAGATGTCCACCTTGATTGGGTGGTGTTTAAGGTGGATGTAACAAATGCTTTTAACACCATTTTGTGTAAGGCAATTTTCTAGGAGCTTTGAGCAGCATGAAGCTAGTTGTTTTAACTTTTTCAATTTGTTTGTCCTTATATGCCTTTTAGTTTTTTTTTGTTCTTCAATCATCACTCTCCCTTGGGAGGTTCATTTGTCATCCTTTCATCTATGGTCATGCATAAGGATGACCCCTTTGTTGGGCCTCTTTTTGTGTTTGTTCATTTTCGTGTTTTACATTATTTTTTGAACGTTTTTCCTTCATGTCTTTTCCATTCTTTGGCTAATGACACCCATGTCTTCAACCTTACCAATGTTGTTCCTTTTGCTTTTGATCATTTTCTCTCCCAATTGGCTTTTATGGGGTTGGCAATTTAGCCTTGCAAATGTTTGGCTTGGGCCCCTTTTGGGTTACTTTTTGGGTTCACCCTTTTAGTTGATTTTTGTTGCCTTATTAATTGACAATATTATGTTCCTAAGCTTCCCTTTTAATTATGGTTCCTTTTTTTCATCATTTTGGAAAAGGTTTTGGATGAAGATGTTTGTCATATTGATGTGTTCCCAAGGTTAAGGGATGTTCGGATAGCATTTGGGATCCTCTCTTGGTGTTTTGCTCAAAGGCCTTTTTATTTATTTCATTGTTTCTTCCATCTTTTGGGTTTTTGAGATGAGTTTGCTACTTTTGATTCAACATTGTTGGGAGTTTTTGACAAACTTTTAGGCCCAAGTTTTTTTTAATGCCTTTAGGTTCCTTTAGTCTGATAACAATTTTGTCTCTTAATTTTTAGTGGAGGGTTAAGCTTCACTTTTGCAAAGGGCATTACTTTAGTGGCCTATTTAAGGAATTAGGTTTTAGTTTCCCCCATCATTGCCTCTAGGTTTTTGTTGGACTCTCACTTGTTGTGTCAAATAAGTAATTTGATTTAGTTATTTTTATTGGAGGTGATAGGAATGAGTAGCTCGGTACACTACCTTTCCAAGTCCATTTGAAGTTGGTGCAAGAGTTTCTTCCTAGTGATGATGGTGTGTGTACCCCCTTTTGAGTAGTTGGCAAAAGGAAGAATAAATCAATTTCAAGAGAATATTTAAAAAAGATTGCATGACCATTTTTTTTTAGCATCATCTTTGATTTGCCCTTTGATTTGCTTTGGGTGTGTTTGAAATCTTATGTAGATACATGGTTGTTTACTCACCCAACGATCTTTTTATTGTTTGATTCCAAAGGCTTTTCTCTTGCGCTACACACTTAATTAGTCTTCCCCATCCCTTAGCCCTTGGGTTGTCACATTGCATTTGTGGTCATCCTTTGGACCTTATGGGGGTTCCCTTTCTTCATTGCACCCATGGTTTAAGAACACTTGAAAGAACATGGTATCAAGTGTTATCATCATATCTCATCATGTATCATAAGTAGTTAGAGTAGTCCTAATATCTATTACTCAAAGTGTTTATATCATATGGAGTAGTGCCTTGATATTCAATAACTCTTAATTGCCAATCACATCACAACATAGATCAACAGCATAATAAGATTTCAAGGCCAATAATGTACAGATGTAGCTTCCAAACATGAAAAACATGAAATAATCTTTCCTTCTATTCATCCTCTTCCATTTTCTTTGAGAGTGCTAAAGAAGCTAATAGTCTAAGAGACAAGACAAGAAGACACTCTTTTATCTATAAATAAAATGCAAAAAGTCTTGGGCACCACAAGGTTTACACAAAGTGTGGAAAATGAAGCTCGAATAGAGACATAACAGATTGCTGTTAAAACCTACATCATATTTTATTTTAGGGATCTGAATGCACCACCATACAACAGTCAAGCATAAATAGAATGACATATCTATGAGATTGCAGAGAAATCTCAACAACACTTTGATGGCATCACGACAATGTTCAGTGGCTTAAAACGTGTGAAGAATCACTCACAAAGTGTCAGACCATCACCTTCATCATGAACAGAAGTGACAACCTGTCATGACTATCCCACTGACTTCATCGGCTTCCAATGGTGCAGGTAAATACATAATAACTCTCATGAAAATTCGGAAATCTCCATATACCCACAACCAAGAAAGCGAGAACAAATGGTGGATGTAAATAGGTAATAACTCTCATGAAAATTGAGAAATTTCCATATACCCACAACCGAAAGACTGAGAACAAATGGTGGGTGAGAATCAAGAAATTTCCATATACCCACAACTAAGAAAGCGAGAACAAGGCTAAAACTTTTCCTTGAAGTCAAAGAAAAACTTCCAGATATGAACTTACAGAACCAGGCAAAACAGAAAAACACAGAAGGAACAAACTGGAACAAAGAGAAAAAACAAGCTGCATGAACAAATGTGACAGTTTCTCACTTGTTCAGGGACCTTATCTATCACAACTTCCCCACTAACTTCATCAGCTCTCCCTCTGGTGTAGTAGATAAGCACATAAGAATCCACCAAAAATTTCAGGTAAACTATAATACAAAATCTGTGTCCTGAGTTTCTGTGGCAATTTCTGGAAGCAATCAAACAACTCAGTCATAATGGTAACTGGCACTGTCAAGAGAAATAGTGAATTAAGAAAAATGAATAGTTATCCTTATTCAAGCTGCAAATGCATGAATGGAACATATCTGTGCGTCCCATCTACACACCCAAACACAGATTTGTTTTTACTCCATCTTTTATCCAGAAAACCCTAATTCACAGATTCTGATACACTAACCTTCTCCCTCGCATGGCGGCAAGAGAAACTTGTTCCACCCCTGTCAACCTTGCATGGCACCAAGAGTCACAACATCAGTTCTGTGTCCTTTTGTTCACTATCATCTATTCCAAGAAAATCCCTAGCTCTTGAGCTCAAACCTGAGAGTCCATTCATTCCCCTGGAAGAATCAATCAATCTCAAGCTGTGTCAATGCTGTTATGGTTTCTTCAAGCTTGTTCTTCAAATCTCTACTAAGCCAATATCATCGTCTTCATAAGAAACGAGAATTTCTCCTAATCTACTAATCAAGTTCCATCTAAGATTCCTTGTGAAGATCTCTCTACAAAGTGACAGCAGCATCTGCTCGGCGATTCAGCTCCTGTGTCCTCTTGGTGTGTTTCATGGCTTCCACAAGCCACAGCACTCCTTCCTGGATCCCTGAACCATCATAAGCAGAAATGGCCTGTACCAGAGAGGGCCGATCGTTAAGCTCCTTGAGATCTAGGTATTTATCAAGCTCCTCAGCAACCACCGCTCCTGGCAAATCCTGTTTGTTTGCAAAGATCAGCATTGGAGCTCCTTGCAAATCCGGATGTCTGAGAACTTTCTCTAACGCGGATTTGGCGTCATCAAAGCGCGACTGAGTTGCAGCATCCACGACATAGAGAACGGCGTGAGCTTCCTCGTAGTACTTTTCCCAGATTGTCCGTAACCCTAACTGTCCTCCGAGATCCCAGAAGATGAGTTTGGATTTGTGAGCTTCTACACGACCGATGTTGAGTCCCACAGTGGGAACGATTCTGTCTGGAGGAAGTCCTTCCACATCTGAGTAAAGCGTTTTCAGCTTCTCCAGCAGCGTTGTCTTACCTGCCTTGTCGATCCCCAGAATAAGAACATGGAACTCCGCTTTGCTGAAAATGTACTTCCACAGCCCATATAGCAATGAAAACATCCCTTCCAAAATCCTCTTACGATCCCCAAACCCTTCCACAACGGATACGTCAACAATACGCCATGGTCCGCGCTTCCTGAACCTTCCCGCGGTCCGAATTTTGCGGCCAGCAAGAGCAGATCTTAGTGAACCCTAAGACAGGAGACTACCGAACTAACAAACAGTACAACAACCCACAGATAGGGAATCTTCTCCACCCACTTTCTGAAACACAAAACCAAAACACCTCCAAACGCGAACCCATCAGCATCTGAGAAACAAAAAAAAAAGAAAAAGACTTCAGAATCTTCTCCAGAGCCGACTACTGCTGCTCCGGACTTTGCCAACAGAAAACGTTCGCGAGAACCACCACCACCCACAAAAACGCCACAAAATCTATCTGTATCTCCAGAACAACACAAAAGCAAAACAGAAACTACATCATATGAAAGAAAACCTTAAACACCAGAGAGATTTCTGTTAAACGGATCTGAAAGCCGTAGAATAGAAAAGCAAAGCTGTCGAGAAACGAACACCCGATCTACTGATCTTCTCTGCTCGAGTCTTCTCTGAACACGCCCCTCCCCCGCCCACCTTCACTACTGTCGAGCCTTATGGTAGAGGATGACAATTCCACCGAAGAAGACGACATATTCCATGTCATTGGGTGACTGTTCCATTGTGGAATGGAAACCTGCTTTTCCAGAAAATGAAAGCGGTCATACATAGATTCTGCCCATTGCAGGGTTCTCCTTTTCTTCCTTGATTTCTACTGGTTCTCTTTTTCCTCTGCTTTTATATTTTTCCTTGTCCATTTGTCCCCTGTTGGTGTGGTTGTTTTTGTTGTGGTGTTTTGCAATGAAGTTTGGCATGTTTTCACATCATCATTTGTTGTTGGGTAATGCCCAAGGAGTGGGGCATTCCTGGAATAAGCACCCCCCCATTGTGGAGCTCATGGGTGATTATTTTTGAGAATGCCTTGCTCTGAGGGTGTTAGCAGATGTAAAGTGCTGTGGCAGGAAAAAAAAAAAAGTCATTTTTTTTCTGAAGTACCAGGCGGGCATTTCAAAAAATGGAATGCCCTCTCTTTTGTGCATTTCATTTTCCAAAATGCCCTGTGAATTTTTATGCTCTGTAATGTGACCTGCAATACACTAGAATTTTCTGCCTGGTGCTTTATGTAACATAATTAAATCACTTTGCTTTGTTAAGATGGGTTTCCAAGGCAACCCAAAGAATCATAAAATTCAGGTTCACATCTGCTGGCTTTTTTGTGCCATGCTTGGCTTTGAAACTAGGCAATCAATCACTTTGTTTTGCTAAAAGATGGGTTTCCAAGGCAACAAAAAGAGCCACAAACTTGTTGGCTTTTTGGGTGCCTTGTTGGCTTTGAAACTTGTCATTCTGCTAGTGACAAGCTTTTTGTGTAAAAAGATTTGGCAACATCATGACAACAAACACAAACATGAGGAGAGGCCAAAAGGAAGAGAGAGAGAGAGAGACGTGAAGATATGCTATCGTGTAACCTACCAGAACCGATGTTGTCATCAAGCATCTAATGGCATGGAACCTTGAATGTGCTGGTGACACTGGGCATGTTCTGTTGAGCCCTATTTTACATGTGTTTATTTGTTGACCTATTTTTCAATAGTAAGGTAATATTTATTGGGCTTCTTTACAATGAAAAAATGTATTTTCATATTTGGGTTTAGAATTGCATAGCATTCATTGAAGACGTTGTGGGAGTTTCATGATTGCTATTGTAAAAGGCATTTCATGTTGGGGCAATAGATGTAATGCACGAGTTCACTAGGGTACCTTATACAAGTCACTCATGAAGTGTCCAAACATGACATATCAAGGAAATCAATATGGCACTTAAGTGTTGTCTTGTCTCAAGTCACCATAATATTAGGCTTGCAATCCCATAGGCCCATTCAATGGCAAGGACACATCAAGGAAGATATATATGCATAAGTATATATGTGGTCACCCACAGGGCTATGGGCAAAATAAATGGAAAAAGTATATTGATATCCTTCCTTCTGTCCTCCTGTTCTACAAACAAGGGCCATATACTCCAAACCCTGGTCCGAAGTCCTGTTCACTTCATTAAATTAGCCAAGAAGGTCTAGTTTCAAGGAAAAATTCATAAGGGTAATACTCCAAGGTCATGGTCTATTGGAATCTTTTCTTCTGTACAAATTAGAACAGCTCACACAATCTGACCCCATAGGTACAAGACAGTAAGTAAAGCTTTGATGGGATTTCTGTTGGAACTAGTGAGCTGAGCACCTCTCTTCTAGAAGCATGCTCATGGCCTCTACAAAGTTGGCATAAACTATAGATGTACCTGAGGAACTGCCAGTGAACTGCAAATGACAAACCTTTGCTACTTGTATAGTAGATTGAATAAACTGAACTTGGATCTCATCCACCAGATAATGAGCCAACAGAATGAAAGAAAAGCAATATGGGTGTCAGAAAAACCGACATCCAGATTTATGAGTGATCACAAAGTTCTTGGAATAGTACTAAGTAATAACAAATTTTTAGACTTACAGAATCCTCCCCAAAATTGAGTATAACTACTGCTCATTCTTGTTTGCCTGCTGGAGTCAGAAATCTCTTGTATAAACAAGAAATAAATCTTGACCATATGTCTTCATGTAACATATGCTGTGGCCTTGACCTTGGAAGAATGGTTGAGCACCTGATCTCCTAATTGGAAAATTGGTGTTGGAAGCATCATTGCAGATTCAAAAGAAAATCTTGCTCAACCCATCCTCTCCTTTCTCATCATTAGGTGTCTCTACTCCTTTGACAGGCTCTGATTTCTCCTCAGTTGTTGCTGTATCCTGAGCTTGGTCTGATGAAGCAATGCCCGAGCTACCAGACTTCCCCAAAAGATCTGGAGACACAGCTGAAGTAAGGAAACTGCGTTTGATGAAGCCTGTCCAGGATGCCACCTGGGGTACTCCATGATGAAGGGTGGATGAACTTGCTGCGCACCTCTGCAAGATCCAGACATTTGTACCATATAATATTTCTCAGTATCATCTGATTGAACATGGTTTTTCTTCACACGTGGAAGCAGCTAGAACTTCAAGCTCTAAAGTTCTGCAAGTTGAGTTACAACCACATTTTCCTTTGGTGACAAGTACACAAGGAAAAGGCAAGTCTGGGTACAAACTGCTGCTGCCTGAAGAAGTCACAAAGAATCTCAACTTGTTGCCACTGAGAAAAGTTATGTACCTTGAGAAGAGAGGATAGGAAACGAGAATCAATTGTCTTCTGTAGATGAGATGTCTTTGAGTGTGTTTGAACAGAAAATGGTGGGGCTCGAAAACATCGAATCTGTGGTGCCTTTTGAAATGCTTTAAGCAGGGCTGTTGCATGCTTTATGTTGCTCATGGCTTTCTGATGTCCTCCCTCTAACAATCTGCACAAACTTCCACAAAGTTTCATAACTTCCTTCTCTGAAAGTCATCAGCATTTGAGGGCAGACACAAGGAAATTCACCAAATCAACTTGAGACAAAACCATTAAACCCTGGCCCAGACCACCTGATCAGTACCAGTTTTCAAACATGGGCCTGGGAGGAGAAAGACAAGGATGGAGGTTGGAACCAGATCAACCTGAGACAGAACCCTTAAACCCTGAACCCTGACCCAGATCAACCTGAGACAAAACCCTTAAACCCTGAACCCTAACTCTGACCACCTGATCAGTACCAGGTTTTGAAGATGGACATGGGAGGATAAAGACAGGGATGGAGGTCAGAACCAGATCAACCTGAGACAAAACCCTTAAACCCTAAACCCTGGCCTTGACCACCTGATCAATACCAGTTTTCGAAGATGGGCATGGGAGAAGAAAGACAGGGATGGAGGTTGTACAACAGAAGAATCTGAGGGAAAAAAAGATAGAGCGGATGAAGAAAGAAAAGAACACGTATAGCCAAATCTTTGGGCATGAAAAATGACCATTCTGTGTTAACTATACGATCTGACGGTGAACAGACCAGAAAGAAGTAGAGGAAGGAGAAGAGGAAAAAAATCTAATACCTACAGCATAGTCTGACCTCACAAGGCAGCGATGAGAACTCACCAGGAAAACTAAGAAATGACGCAAAACAAATGAAACTGTGCAAGAAGTCAAGACGATCTCGATGTCCAAACCAATGTTCATTGCAAAAGATGGAGAGGGGGAAAAAAAGAAAAAACAAGCAAACAAACAAGCGAAAAAAAGAGAAAGATAGTCACCCAAGTGGAAGCAGGGGCACGGGTTGTCCGAGTTGATACCACCCGCACAAGAAGATGGCGAAGAAGAAAAACAGTGGCTACCTGAAAAACTTCGAGCGAAATTCCGGGATAGGAAGAAATGAAAAAAAATAAAAATAAAAATTACATTGCAAAAAATCAGATGAAATCTCAGGGCATTCAAACTGAAAAACCCTGGCAATGTTCGTCAATCAAATCGACGACGCACAGTTTACAGCAGAGAGCGTTGCACAGAGCAGAGCGTTGTAGTACGAGCAAGGCAGAGGCGCGAGAAAGAGGAGCG
>Ga0116229_10010076_pt1 | contig 14255 bp, 12 predicted proteins | sample S1TSphgellanicum_3_FD_87313 | JGI IMG/M metagenome (GOLD analysis project Ga0116229, IMG submission 87313) | Host-associated microbial communities from peat moss isolated from Minnesota, USA - S1T2_Fc - Sphagnum magellanicum MG | ecosystem: Host-associated > Plants > Peat moss > Unclassified...
AATTAAAACATGCAAATGGGAATGAATTAAAATAATGTTTTAAAATTCAACCACATTTTCACAAATATGAAACAATGAATCTCAACACACCTATATGGTTTTTCATGATTTCAATAACCATTTTAAGGTTGAGATGTAATACAATCCTAAATTTTTAAACCAAAAATGTAAGTAATAATTTGGGCTTCAATATATCATTAGTTAAGTTTTGGACTGGAAATGTGAAAAATGAACTCACATTCTTTATTTGAAGTTATGAGTTAGAATTTAAATGGCCAAAAAGATGGCCAAGACATAAATTGGTAGTTTTGTTCATAATCACTAAAAATTTTAAAACATTCAAACCTAACTTGTCTTTAATTTTGAAAAGTCATTAAAAAGGTACAAGGAAAAAATCTAATGCACATCATAAAGATCAATGAAGCTTCAAAATCAAAAAACAAGTTTGGTACAACAAAACATTAAAATTGTTGAAGAAATTATTTAATCCATTCACCACCAACAAATAAATTAATGTTGTGACCTTCCAATTCACACTTATAAATTTCATGAAAATCCATCACATGTTTCATATTTCATTATTAAATCCTTGCCATGCATCCATTAATTTAGGAATAAATGGGTGTAAACAACATATAACAAGCCAATGTATTTACTTTGCATTTAGGACTATTGTCCTTTTTAGGGTCCTTTTGCCCAAAAAAAAGTTTTCATAAAGAGGAATTTTCAAATGAAATCTTTTGCAACTTTTATTTTATTTTATTTATAGTTGCACCAATATGTCATATGTTTATTTACTATCAAATTCGAATAAATACAAAATTTTGAAAATGCACTGATTTTGCCTGATTTTGTGCTTCGTCTTGAAAAATTGTCATAATTTCAAATCATACCAAAAGATGTTAACATTTTCAAGTTTAATTTTTTAATTCTAAACTACAACTTTTCCTTAAACAACATATACATTACATCATATTTACATGTCTTAAAGTACTCATGAACTTTTTAACAACCTTAAATTTTGATAAACACAAAATTGAAAAAATATGAAAATTTGAGTGTTTTTTAGATGTTTCTAATAATACCCTATTACTTTTTAAAAATTGAAGATGAAACAACTTGTATTATGAAAACTAAGGGGCCTATTATGAAAGTAGTGTTATTGAATGAAGTTGTTAAACATCCTTTGTCCAAACTAAACTTTGATATTGAATCTTTTTTTAATTGATTTTAGAATTTTCAATATCCCTATTAATCAATAACCACAACTTTCCATGATTCACATGCCATAACAAGAATTCTAGAAAAGTTGACATTTTGACATCAGTTTTGGCTCATTTGAACTCATCCGCACCCAACCTTTGTGTCATTTTCATCAATTCAAGTTGATAATGAATAAAAGTATGAATTAAACAAAATTCTTAACTCAAAGATATCAAATTGTTAATTACAATACCTCATTCATTAACAAGGATATGATGTGAACGAACACACATGGGAACTAATTAAACACTTATTGAATGTCATGTAAAAAGGTGAAATTTTTCCCTCATCAATTCCATGTAAGATTAAGGACGTTATTCATGGAATTTGTTATTAAAATGAAAGGTACTAAGGTGAAATCATAGTGAAGTATACATTTCATCATCCTTGTCAAACAAAATATAAAATATCCATAAAATAACCATAACATATTAAAGTAGAAAATATTATTTATTTCAATGATCAATATGAACATGTTTTTTCAATTTATGTCAATGATATTGAAGAGATACATGTTGAAAATATATTTAAGTAAAAATTTCAAAAATGTAATTTTTTTTTACTTTGTAAGTTGTTTAAACAAACAAAATAAGCAATAAATACATCAATTTTTACTTTCTTGATTAAAATCATTTAAATTTTACTTATGCATTTTCAACTTCCAAGGTAAAAATAATAATACATCAATTTTTTATTATAAAATACTTTTTAACACAATTCCACTAGTCAATTTTGAAAATACTTTTGACCTACTTTTAGTACACTAAAGTTTTTCAAACATTTTATACAACAAACTATAATTTCAATATTTATCATCATGATGCTTTGACAATGAAAAAAAAGTTTTCAATTCTATTTTTTTGCATTTATGGGTAAAAATATGACTTCACCTTCTCTAATTACTTTTTATGTATATTTGATTGTACTTCCACCCAATGTCATAGACACCAACATCAACAAACATCACCATTATCAACATAAATTTTAGTTGAATCATAATTCATTCATCATTCATTTTTAGTTTGTTTGTAAATCACTCATAATGAAATCAAAGTTCATTCTTGATTTAGTCATAATTTATTCACAATTCATTTTTATTTAATTTTTACTTCATTCATAGTTCATTCATTGCTTAAAAGGTTCTAGTTTCATTAAACTATGGGTGTATTTCCATGAAAATTTCTTTGAGTTAAGTCCTCAAAGTTGTATAAATAAAGATAAGATCTTTCATTATCTTAAATTTGTTCAACACTAGTTTAAAGTACAATCATGTTCATTGTTTGATAAGTTATTGAAAAAAAAATTTATTTGCATTTTCTATTTTGCATGCTTCATGTTCTTGTTTTTGTATTTTATGTTATGTGTTTGGATTTAGATTTAAGCCTTGTTTTGTCATAATTTGTTTTGATTTTTGTCTATTTTAAAAATATTTTATGTTTGTAATTTTCATGCATGTGATAACTTCAATATTGTCAATAGTAATAGTCTTGACCTTCAACAATACCACCAAGGATGGTACATCGACAAACAAGACTTGCATGACAAATAACAAACATGTGTTCGAATACATCATTATTTGTTTGAAGTCAACGTCAATTTTTGGATGGCTATGATTCATTATTGAACCTTAAATTTCATTGAAGTTATTGTTGGAAGTGATAGTAAAGATGAAGCCATTTTTTGTGATTGTCCAATTGAGCAAAAAACCACTTAAAACAAAACATCATTAGTGAGATGACTAATGTGCAAGCTAATTGATGTAATATGATGTTCAATTTTTTAATAAAAATTATAGAAGGTTGTTAAATATATCAAACATGATTTATATGGTAATTTTTACATAGTATTTTTAAATTATAAAATTTTCTTATTTAATATTAGTAAAATGAATTACCTAACCTTTGAACTTGATATGTAACATATTTTTCATGGAATTTTAAGCATTTATTTTCCATTGAACAATACCTTTTGATGTTAAATAATGATTACAGTTGTAGTTCCACCTTTGAACTTATTGTGTAAATCTTTATATACCTTCACAACCAAAGGTGCCTTCCAACCTTTTCAATGAACGAAAGATCTTGTCAACATTAAATTTGCCACATCAATAGTTACACCATTTAGGTCCCCTTTAAGCCCACCCACCTATCATTCCTACAAACTATTCCACACCAATATAATGAATCTTTTACATTACATGCAAAAATTTACCCAACAAGGTCTATTTTGATATCAATGCTTTTGTTTATTTTTTATTAAAACCAAATCAACTCCTAACAACCATTCAATTCTAAAACTTGTTTTCATTAATTCCCCATCAACTTTCACTTGAACATAGTGTTAAACATATATATCCTCATGCAGACATTTCATTTAAATGTACAAGGGCCTCACTTATACTCTTACATTTGCATTGCCATTTGGTGCAAAACATAGTAAGCATTACAATTCCCATTGGATAAGTTGGCACAAGACCTTTTCAACGTGAAGGTTCAACGCTTGTTTTTATTCCTTAAATCGTGTTATTTGCATAATTTTTGAGGACTTAAATTGGGGCATAAGAAACTTAAAACCAATTTAATATTTAGTTAGGGGTTGTGACAATGTGTAAAAGGGGGCAAATGCATGGTTGAATAACTCATTTTTGAAAAAACAATAATCCACACAAAATCCATTTATAATATAATGTGGTACCATTATTCAAATGGTGATAAGGTCCATGCATGATAGTAATGGGTCCGTATCAATAGTTGCCAAAATAAAGATTCCAAAAATATGCACTAGCGAAAAAAAACTAAAAATTATAAAAAAAAACTATAAGGATTTATGAAAACATGGTTCAATTATGGGTGTTTAAAAATTAGAATTGGGTTATAAATTTTTGAAAGAAATATTTCTCATAAAATTTTATTATTTTATGCTATTAGGTACAAATTTTTAAGGTACCAAAAATCTTATCACATTATCACATTTTTACACTCTTTTCTTTAATTTTTTATTAATCACGTTTCACAATTGACATGGATGCAAAGTGAATGATATTGATGTTTCTAAATATAGGATGGTTTAATTTATCATGTTTTTAATATGATAATATTTTATTCACTTATGTGTATGGGAATCAAAATGTAGGTTATAATTAAAAATTGTGTCCAAAACTACCTTTATTTCATCATAGGTGGAATACTTTAAAAAATTTGAATTTACAACACATTTTAAGTTGTAGATAATTTGGAATGGAATTTGATATGTTATCAATTTCTTGCCATTCCAACTATATGACCAATTTTTTTTTTGGGACTCCAAAAGTCCACTATTGAAGTGGATGTACTTTCATAAAAAATAATTGGATGTATGTTTTCATAATCAAGTTAATTTAAAAAAAAAAATCAATTGAACAATTTAAGATTATATGATTTGTTAGGAAAATTTGAAACAAAATGAGTACTATAAAAACCAAAAACTCATCGCAAAATTGAACCATTTGAATTCTCATGCATTCACTCAAAGAATATTCCATATGGGTTCAAGATTTGGCAACAACGTCATACTCCCAACCTTCTTATCAATGTTTGGATCATAAATATTTTTATCACATCTTTGTCATTGGCTATGCAAGCATATATTCATGTGTTGCATTTTATTTTACACATGAGTTGTAATTTTTTTCTTCATGTGTAGCAATTCATATGTAGCATGTGTTCATGTGTTGCACCAATTAACACTTGTAATTTATTCATAGTTCATTCATAATTCATTTGGGTTCATTTTTAATTCAATTGATCCATAATTCACTTATAATTAAGAAGGTTTTCAAAAAGGTTCCTTAGATAGTGGGCATATGAAAGCTTCCATGGATTTTCTTTCTAACTAAGTCTCCGAAATGGCATAAATAAATGTAAAACCTCTCATTATTTTTAGTCAGTTCAACATTGGTTTGAGGTAGGATCTTGAACCATGGCCTTGTTCGTTTCATTTCATATTCATGTTTATAGATATGTTATTAGAATAATTTTTTATTTAATATTTTTGTTTTAAATATTTCATGTTTTGTATTTGATTTTCATGTTTGGAGTTAGATTTAGGCCTGTTCTTGTTGTAGTTTGTTTACCTTGGAAATCCCTTTTTTTTCGTAGTCTTCATGTTCATGAGAGCTTAGAACCCCTCAAAATTAGTCACAAAATACAAATTTTCAGATTTTGACAAGATTAGTACAGCAAATTTGATGGTGATATCATGGACTTTGGGTAGATTTGAAAAGTTTAGAACTTGACTTGATCAAATTTTCAAAAAGTTTCAACGTAGGACGAAGTTTTTGTACGTGCTAAATATATTTGGATCGAATTAATACACATCACAAAGTATGAAAAATGAAAAACATATTTCAAAATTGAAATAATAGGTGATATTTTTGCATGAAATTTAAGGTGAAAAATTACAATGTTATAAGAATAAGAAATCCACTAGAATTTGGGAAAGTTATGACATTTGCTAGGACACTTTGGTCATTAAATGTGTTTTTTTCATGTAAAATATTTTCATCAGATAACTATTGATAATGAAATATATATTTTTTTAATTGGGCATTTTATTTTATTTTCCCTTGTTAATGGAACATGTCATCCAACATGACACTTTATAGCCATAAAAACTACATGTGATATATAATTGTACATTTAATGTACCCAATCCTTTTAATTTGACTATTGGATCAAAGGTTAATTTAACTTTGAGTGAATTTTGAATTATAAAATGTTGTCATGCACATTCTAACAACTTTTTGTTGGAAATTAGAATTGACAAAAGGTTGGCACCAAGAAAAAGCTCATTGTGCATGTCATATTTTTTATACATCACCATTTTTTGCCTAAAGTGATTCACCTCTAATGTGCTTTCACCCTATCAAGTGTTTCAATTATGAATTTTTTTCATTCACATCATCCTTTATTGAAGATTCATTGTCCAAAGGTGCTAAACGCGCATATTTTGCCTTTGAAGTTGGGTGATGTCTAAGTTGCCTTTGAATTTTACCTCATTGTCCTATGCCTAGGTGGCTTGGGACTATGATGTGTACCACTCTTTCACATTGCTACGTTTCATCATTTACGTTGTTTATTTTGTGAGGGATTTCCCATCTCAAATCGTTGTTTCCTCACAAGTCACTAATTGTTGACAATGAGATAAGACAACCAATTGAAGATTGCCCAACCCAAGAAAGAAATAAGCATGTCTAACATCTCTTGGGTCCATTGACCTTTGATAAGCCTACAAGCACACCTCTCTTTCATATACTTTAGAAGCATAGGGTTCATTTCAACAACTACTATCAACCCAATAGCCTTTTGGGGAGTAATGCTTTCATAGCTTCACCCATAGTTGATTTTTGGTTAACCAATGTCTCGTTAAAGCCTTGGTTTGCATTGATAACAACACCTTCCATTTTCATAAACAATTGAAGACAATTTGCAACCTTTTGCCATCCCAAGGGTTCACCCCTTCCTCCAACTGAGTAACTTATTGAAAAACAACTAGCTTGACTTCAAGATTCCATCTCTTAAAATTTGCACCATCACACTTTTTTCCTCGAAGCAACTTCCAAAGACTCTTGATGTTCATCAAATCTAAATCCTTTCATCTTGTGGCCCTCGCAAGGTGCATAGGTTACAATGCAGCTCATCTTCCAAATGTTTTCATTGTCTTCCAGATTTCTTTTTGACGGAACATGAATGCATCTGAATCTCAATGGCAAGAAGCAAATCTCCAAAGTCAGTTTCTACAAAGTATTCTGTGGGTGATATATCCTCGGATTCCTTTCTATTTAGAGAATAGCCATTCAAGGGCCTGGCAGAGATCCCTGTCATTCATAGATGTATGGGGATAGGATGGCATTAATGACATAGGACATGCCTGCTTTCACACATGATCAAGTGCAAGCACACACCATGCATTTTTAGGAGAAGCATTTGAACTAGAAGTAGAGCCAATGCTCAAATGGACCTCCATTCAATAAACCTCAATTCCTCCCGGTTTACAGCCGAGCATGACTAACTATCCACACCACTATACACTTTCCCAAAAATATGGGGGAAGTGGGCACAGCCCCAAGTATTCATGAGTATATATTACAAAAACTATTGAACAATATAGGCCACCTGCAAGCAAGAGGGCATGTGTATGAGAAAATATGTCCTAACTAAATCAAATCCAAGCTAAGCCCCTATCATTCACTGGTTGTGGTCGTCCTCTTGTTGGTGTAGGAGGCCTCTGCACATTGAGTTCCTAATACATCCACAAGCATAACACTTTGTTAAACTATTGCAACATGACAAGCTCAATGCTAGAGATGTGGAAGCTACAAAACAACAAAGAAACAATCCAAATGTCTAGTCATCTGGGTATGTAGCACTGATAGGTTTTTTTTTCGTAACAAAGTGTATAAAAACAGCGCAAATTAACCATCAAAGATAGGTACCTGCATCCACGTGTCTTCAAGGTGGTGCTCAGGTGATGACTCAGGAGAAGTGAAGGCAGGTGGGATGGGATGGATCAGTTTGGGCACCACCACCAGGTCCCTTCCGAGGACTAAGATTGCTCCCGCATTGTTGGCAGTTCCTGAACTCACACAAAAGCTTTTTATTACTTGACTGCAACTATATTCTTCTAGCCCACATCAATGAAAATATTGAGATGAAAGCTTGGACAGACAACAAACTGTCCAACTGAGAAGGTGTTTTGTCCTCCCAGTTTCACTCCCCAGTTTGAACCACTCTCTTGGACTTGAAACAATTTCATGTTGACAGAATGCAGACGAGTATAATGACTAGACTAAATGACCTCTGGAACAAAAGAAATGAAACCAGCTGATACAGTGAATAGATCAGTACTTAGTACTTACCACAATAATTTGTTGCAGAAAATAAAGTGATCAGGTGACCTTGAGCAAAGCGCTCAAAACCATCCATCACACACTCATGTGCTCTGATTATAAGCTGAAGATCATTATTCTTGCAAAAATCCATGACCCGGTCTGGCTGCAAAGCCACAATGGAAAAAAGTCCGATAGAGATTAAGACACCATGTTTTCCATATGTGTAGCAAGCAAATAAGTCCAAAAAACATATACAAGTTCTCCTGCAAGGACTGCATACTAATGACACAATAACACACTTACCCCAAAAGTTACCAAGCCTGGACCACGGGCATTTGGACGTAGACCCTCAACACTGTCATTTTCTGTTGGGTCAGACCTGCATACAGTTGTAACATAGTTAACACATAGCAAGAAGATACAACGCACTTAGAATTGGCACTCCCATGACACTTCTCTCCTCACATATAATTGCACCTTCAATTGAAACATAAAGCAGCACCAACAACAAAATCTTTACCATAGGAGGTCCATGAGCACAACAGAGCCGGCCTCCATTGTTATGGGGCGTTGCAAAGCTTCGATTTGCTGTACATGATTGATTGACCTTCCAATTCCACCATGCATGCAGATGATCTTCTTCTCTATCAGTGCAGCAAGTGGCAACCAGTTGAAAAGTTGATTGATCCGCTGCCATGCCCATATGCCATCACGCTCCCCCTGTATGCCCCCATCATAATAAGCCAACTCTAGAATATACAGTCACAACAGTGGTCACCATTTATGTTATGACAAGGTATCAAGTCTGACAAGGAGAACAAACACAGAAAACTTCATTGGTAGAATAGAGCTTTATGTCATTGCCAGGCACACAGGAAATACAAACCAGGCGTTCAATGCACTCAATTCGGAACCCGAAAAGTGCGTTGATGTCTGCAGCTTCATGGTTTCCACGGATCAAATGCACGTTCATGGGATATTCAATCTGCCCAAAGAATGAGTGAACTTCAGCCAGCAAGTTTGCATCAAGAAATCTTATGACAAGGGAGGTTCTGAATGAAGAATCTTCAAGCTGCAAAACTTATGACCAAATTTGTCCAAGGTGCAAAGTACAAATCTTGAACTCGTAATTCACTTTTTCCAGAGACAGGACAAGTTGGTCCTAGATATCTCATGCCCACATTACCTTGAGTGCAAGTAGCAAACTGATGGTTTCTAAGCTGTGTTGCCCTCGATCCACATAGTCGCCCAGGAAAAGATAGTCAATATACCTGTAACAGATACTATCAGCATTAGAAACCACCAGAATAGCTAGAATTTACATCAGTCCTGGAGTACAAAGTGTGCACTTTAACAAATGGTGTGCATCATATTGAACTAAAAGGTATGAAATTGTGATATTACAAACTTCACATACTTCTGGAATCAAGGAGGATTCCATAATCCTCTGGATAATCCATGTAACACAAGAAGCTTACGTGATGTCGCCTGCTGTTGAAGGAGACCCATATTCATCAAACAACCGCATCAAGTCACCAAATTGTCCATGAAGGTCACCAAAAATCTTGACAGGTGCTCTGATTTGCAGTACACTTGATTCTCGAGCAAATAATCGCTCTGAAGACTCACAAAGCTCAGCAATCTCATTGCAATCCAAAAAGAATTGCCGCTTCACTGGTGGTTTCCAGCCTCGTGGCTTTAACAAATATGACAAGACCTGCAAGCAACACTTCCAACTTTCCTTAATTCAAGCTGCACTAGAGAACAAAGTGCCATCTCAACAGCAAGTTTCAATTTCAACAATTATTTTCATTTGCTTCTAAGCAAGAAAAGTTCCAATGGTAAAACTGTCAAAAGAGCCTTAGCTCACAAAATGAAAATTGATGGGTGTTGAGAGCACACTTTGACCCAGAACACAGAATAAATACCTTCTTCTGCACACCACTTATTGACATTTGACGGTCAAGAAGTCGCCTTGCTTGAGAGGTACTATCTGGTGTTCCATAACTGACACGTCGTCCCTCATTCTCAAATTGGTCAATAGACAGCTGCCTTACCACACCACCTGAGGCACCCCCAGATTCTGCTGCCACAACCACCTGCACCCTCCACAGTAGAGACTTCACTATCAACTATCACAATTTAGGCCTTTGAGCATTAGAGCACAACATCATCCACACCTGGATGTTGCATCCATTGACTTTTCAGATCTGGGTGTGATGCATTATGGTGCATTTGCATATTAAGAGACATCTTGAATAATTAGTCTCCAAACAACGAAACCCAAAAGTCAACTGGCTGGATGATCACACGATCCTGACAGCAATGTGAGAGAATTCAAGGATTCAGCAAATGACCCAGACGATTGAGCCAGTGTTCATGCAGAAGCACTTTGATAGCTCATTACAAAGCAGGTTAGAGCTGCATACCACTCTATGATGCAGCCTGACACCTGTCGGTGGAGTATGATTTGGAGAACCAGAAATGGATGCTCTATTGAGTGCAATGAGAGCTGCCGAGGATGGAGATGCTGGTGGCTTTCCACTAGAAGTTGCATCAGACCCACGGTCCCTGTCAGAGCTGTACTTCTCACCTGCCTCCCCTGTGCTCTCACGAGCTGCTGCTGCCCTTGCTTCTGCTGCTGCAAGGGCTGCGCTCATTGCTTCTGCTTCTGCAGCAGAAGCCTGCACCAGTGACTCTACCCCCTTTGCATTCCTGCCAACCACCTACTTCTCAGTGTTGCTACTTGCTCACTATATACACAAAACAAGCAATACAAGTAACCCTGTGAGGAAGAGTATTAAAGATAGTCCCAAGCATAATTTTGCCCAGATCTATATGAGAGCTAAAGGAATGGTCAGCCCAACTAGCACATACCCATGTCCATAAGAACGAACATTTTCATTGCTGATCTCCATGTTCGAGTCACCATTTGCATGCACAGCTACTGGGTCCGTCATGACAGCAGCCCTATCTGATGTTGTCACCTCTGACTGAGCATACTTATTCCCTTCCGGCAGCTTGGCCCCTGGGCTGGTTGATCTGGGTAATGATGCATTTGCAGCAGCAGCTAGAGACACTGCTGATGTAGACTCAGCAGATGCTGAATCTTCAGCTACCAACAGATTGTCCAACAAAACTCCTGTCAACATTCATACATCCTCAGTAGTTAGCAAAATTTACAGGAGGATTTCATAGGTTTCTATCAAGGATCTAGCAACTTCTGACAAAGGCAATTTGCGAAGGAGAAGTGTAAGAAAGGAAAAGTGCAGGGCTGTCCCTTCAGCCAAAAAAAAAAGACATAAGCACAAGATGTGCAACATCCTTACCTCCCCTAAGCCCACCATATATGAAAATGAGATCACCTACAGCAGCAGCAGCATGACGGCACCGCCTAGTGAGCTCAACAGATGGCTCCCCTCCTGCTGCATCATTACTAAACCTCCCTGTGCGTGGGCTTGTTACCACCCCCTTTCTATCACACCATACCCCTGCAGCTGTATCCAGAACTGCAACCTCGAACAGCCAGTTGTGCCTCAGAAACCAACCATTGTTACACCCAAGAGGCACCTTTGCACAGAAAGAGGATGCAGAAAATTGGCATATACAAGTTCTTAGGCCTAGCTATTATTGTGTCTGGAACTTCTGTCACATCATAGGCCAGAACCTAGCAAAGGTTGAGAAACCCACTACAGCAGAGAAAGCTCATGGTACTAACAGGTCACCCAGGTTCCTCCACAAACTGAAGCCCAGCAGAATATTTTCTCTTGTACAGAAGCACAAACAGCCACCAGATGAGGTAAGGGAGATCCAACTGTTTGAAATATAGGGTTTAGGCTGGGTTTAGACCTGCAACACTGGAAGCATCCTCAACCATCCGGCCACCGCCAAGAGCTCCCCCTGAAACATGTAACCTTGCGTTTACAAAAACCTGTAAAATGACAGTCCAAGCATATGATCTTCTGAACAGAACAGAGTACAACCTGCCATTTATGACTACCTGCACAGAACCATTTAAAAACATACAGTATTTTGAAATCATTCCAGAGCAGACTTCCAATTAAAAAATCAAAGGAAGATGAAAAATAGCTCAGGTGCAGAAACATGTCAAGGTTCTTTCAGAAAAGCACTTACAGCTGCATGCTGGTATCTGGCAGAAGGAGAAATTCCTGGAGCAACTGCCCACTCCCACCGTCCATCTCGATGTTTTGCAAGCCCATATGCACAATCAAGTGGCTACACACAAAACACCCCTTAAATCTGTCAACTCATTACCTGTATTCTGGCAAGAAAAGAGTGATATGTTCCAATTAGCTGTTATGTCAGATAGCAGAGCTTGATGATGAGGTCTTAGACACTCAATCCAAAAGCTTATTGACAAGGGGTTGACTGGGAACAATTATGGAAATGAATAACTCTCATGAGAATCAAGAAACCTCCATACTCATGATTAAGAAAGCCAGAACAAGATTAAAATTTCTTCAATTAAGTCAAAGAAAGACTTCCAGATAAGGACTACAGAACTGGGAAGAAGAACAGAAAAGGGACAAAACCAGAAAGAAAAAAACGAAAAATGAGTTTTTTGCACAATTTTTAAAATGAATTGCATACTTTGAATTGCACCCACCACCAGCAGGTCACTATTGCAATCAAGTAAATTACTGGCTACCTCACAGGGCAGTCTGAAATTGCTTAGCCTTAGAAAGGATCCATTAGCCTCATGACAGCTGAATTTGCCCTAGTAGCAATTAGCTCTGTATGGTCCCTATCAGATGGGTTATTGGAGCATACCACACTGCCGGCATCTCTTCCACCAGAAAGAAGCAGCAGACCATCTGATCGTGCACATGCTGTTGCATACCTGCAGTCAACTCAAGTAGGCTTTGATATTAAATTAGAGTACCAACCACTGGGCACTGTCCTGCTCAGACAAAAAGCATGCAGATAGTACTATGAGGCTCTCACCTCCATCAGTAACTCTCAGGTAAGCCTCTGGCTACTTACTTTTCCTGATCTTGGCAGCATAAGAGTCCAAGGAGGATCAACAATCTTTAGTTGACTAGGAAAATGTTACAAACTGCAGCAGCAAACAACACCTCCCACTACAAACATTTCTCAAAACCACAATAATCATACAGATGTGTCAACTCAATGCAGCATCCTTGAAGTAAGACATACATGCAAGGAGGCGGCCCATCTCCTTCTGGTTCCAGCTTCCTCCATTCATAGGGTTTGGCCGCTGTATCCAGAGCCCACACATCTGCCAGTGGACGTTTGCCTGACCAAACACATAATGTCAGCAGTAGCACATAAATATCAAACCTGATTGTATCAACAGATAAGAAACAGTGCACTTCATAACTCACCATCATTCCCACTGATTGATAGAAGAAAACGCTGCCCAACCAGTGACATGACATGCCCATATCTAGGACCTGGTCCTGCCCCTTGCACAACCACCCTGGAACCATTACAATATTCAGCATCTTCCATTGGGTGGAAATACAACATTTGATTAATCAGTTAAAGGAAAAGGTCATCCCAAGTTTGCTGGTAAAATTGTGAAATGGTGATTGCAATTATACAGGCTAATGGGATCCATGCTTCAAATAGTGAAGAAAGTCTAGCATTTAGACAGGTAGACCTGCTTTGCCTTGAGCAAAGTCTGGCAGAAACGTTGTCAAAGAAAGTATTTCCAAAATCTAGAATCCCATCTGTTGAATACCATCTGTTGAATACCTGTCATGATTCCCTGGTACTGACTGGTTTTAAATTCTCACCACACCAAGATATTGCATTCCACACAGGTTATACAATATACCCACCTGTGCCATCTTGGCTTGGTTTGTGTGAGGTCAAGAACATGAAGGTCATCTGTTGACAGCCCAGCTGGTCCTATACCCCCCTGTGGGTCCCACCCTCATGAACACCATCAGCACACCACCAGTGCCAACTTTCAATGCAGATCATCTTCTGAAATTGGAACAATTAGTAACCCCCCCCCCCCCCCCCCCCCCCCCACACAAAGAAACCACACCCACCTAAAAACAACACACAAAACCACACACCCCAAACAACACACCCACCCACCTCTCTTCCCCCCACAGGCGCGCAGCCGGACCGC
>Ga0116229_10010077_pt1 | contig 14254 bp, 17 predicted proteins | sample S1TSphgellanicum_3_FD_87313 | JGI IMG/M metagenome (GOLD analysis project Ga0116229, IMG submission 87313) | Host-associated microbial communities from peat moss isolated from Minnesota, USA - S1T2_Fc - Sphagnum magellanicum MG | ecosystem: Host-associated > Plants > Peat moss > Unclassified...
AAGGGCAGCCGCTCCGCGTCGGCGACGACACAGTCCACATTCCCGACCAGCCCACGGTCGAGCAGGCGATCGCGGCCCCTGGCGAGCATCGCCGCGTTGATGTCCGACAAGATTACGCGGCCGCCACGGCCGACCTGACGCAGCAGGCCGACCGACAGGTCGCCGGTGCCTCCGGCGACGTCGAGCGCGGTGTCGCCTACTTTGAGGCCCGTCAAGGCGAGCGTGAATTGTTTCCAGAGGCGGTGGACGCCGAACGACATCAAATCGTTCATGAGATCGTACTTGCCGGCGACGGATGCGAACACGCCGCGAACGCGCGCGGCCTTTTCGTTCCAGTCGACCGTCTCGAAGCCGAAATCGACCTTGGGTTGGGTGTCACTCATCGTTGCGCATTGTAGCCGACTCGCGCCGGCTTAAGGCCGGCCGCGGCCAAGTACGGCTGTGCGCCTAGGTGCGGGTGCGCGGTGCGGCCGCGGCTTGGGCGCAGCGCTCGAGATAGCGCGCCCAATTGGTTTCACGGTCGCGACCCAGCGCGTAGAGCACGGTCCAGGAGTACAAGCCCGTGCTGTGGCCGTCGTCGAACAACAGGCGCACCGCGTAGTTGCCGACCGGTTCGATGCCGCCGATGCCGACGTCCTGTTTGCCCGTCACGAGCAGTCCCTCGCCGCCGCCGTGGCCCTTGACCTCCGCGGACGGCGAGAAGACGCGCAAGTACTCGAACGGCAGCTCGAACTGCGCGCCGTCGTCGAAGCGCACCTCGAGCACGCGCGAACGCGTGCGGATCTTGATGTCGGTCGGATGCGGCATCGCTGCGGTGCGGCGGTCGGGCGAGTACCGGTCGCGCGGCTACAGAATGTACCGCGACAGATCCTGATCGCGCGCCAGTTCGCCAAGGTTCGCCTCGACATAGTCGCGATCGACATGCACGCGCGTACCGCTGCGATCCGCAGCGTCGAACGACACCGTCTCGAGCAAGCGCTCCATGACCGTGTGCAGGCGTCGCGCGCCGATGTTTTCCGTGCGCTCGTTGACCTCGAATGCGACCTCGGCCAGCCGCTGAACCCCGGATTCCGAGAATTCGAGCGTGAGTCCCTCGGTCCCCAGTAGTGCCGAATATTGCCGGCACAGCGAGGCGTCGGGCTCGGTCAGAATACGTACGAAATCGCGGACTGCGAGCGGCTCCAATTCGACGCGGATCGGCAGCCGCCCCTGGAGTTCGGGGATCAGATCCGACGGCTTCGACATGTGGAAGGCGCCCGAGGCAATGAACAGCATGTGATCGGTCTTGACCGTCCCGTACTTCGTATTGACGGTGCAGCCTTCGACCAGGGGCAGCAAGTCACGCTGCACGCCCTCACGGGAGACGTCGGCGCCGACGGTTTCCTGGCGCCGCGCGATCTTGTCGATCTCATCGATGAACACAATGCCGTTTTGTTCGGCATTCTCGACCGCGAGCAGCTTGAGTTCCTCTTCGTTGATCATCTTGCCCGCTTCTTCGTCGAGCAGCAGCTTGAGCGCCTCCTTGACCTTGAGCTTGCGCGTACGCGTGCGGCCGCCGCTCAAGTTGGCAAACAGCCCCTGCAGTTGCTGCGTCATTTCTTCCATGCCGGGCGGCGCCATGATTTCCACGCCGTTCGGCAGCGCGCGCACTTCGATCTCGACCTCGCGCTCGTCGAGCGCGTGTTCACGCAACATCTTGCGAAAGCGCTGGCGGGTGTCCGGGCTCGGTGCAGCGGCCGCGTCGCGCAGGCTGCCGTCGCGCGATACCCCCTCGCGCGTTGCGGGGGTGCCGGCCGGACCGCGGGGCAGCAGCGCATCGAGGATGCGCTCCTCGGCCGCGTCGGCGGCACGGTGCCGCACTCGGGATACGGCCTCATCTCGCGTCATTTTGACGGAGATGTCCACAAGATCGCGCACGATCGAGTCAACTTCACGTCCCACATAGCCGACTTCGGTGAATTTCGTGGCTTCGACCTTGATGAACGGTGCCTTTGCGAGCCGCGCGAGTCGCCGTGCGATTTCGGTCTTGCCGACGCCGGTCGGTCCGATCATGAGAATGTTCTTGGGCGTGATCTCGGGGCGCAGGGCTTCGGCCACCTGCTGCCGGCGCCAGCGGTTGCGCAGCGCGATCGCCACGGCGCGCTTGGCGGCCGACTGACCCACGATGTGCTTGTCCAATTCCTCGACGATCTCGCGGGGTGTCATTTGCGACATGGGGCCCTACAGTTCCTCGATGCTCAAGTGCCGGTTCGTGTAAATGCAGATATCCGCCGCAATCTGCAGCGAGCGCTCGACGATCTCGCGTGCCGGCAACTCGGTCGCACGCAGAAACGCGAGCGCCGCGGCTTGTGCGTACGGGCCACCGGAGCCGATCGCGATGAGATCGTGTTCCGGCTCGATGACGTCGCCGGTCCCCGAGATCACATAGGAACTATCGGCGTCGGCGACGCAGAGGAGTGCCTCGAGGCGGCGCAGGCTCCGATCGCTGCGCCAGTCCTTCGCGAGCTCAATCGCCGCGCGCGTCAGATTGCCGAATTTCTCGAGTTTGCCCTCGAAGCGTTCGAACAGTGTGAACGCGTCGGCCGTGCCGCCGGCGAAACCCGCGAGCACCTTGCCGCCATACAAGCGGCGCACCTTGCGCGCGTTGCCCTTCATGACCGTCTGGCCGAGCGTGACTTGCCCGTCGCCGCCGACCGCGATGCGCCCGTTGCGGCGCACGGCGAGAATCGTCGTGCCGTAGATGCGTTCGGGATCGTGCATGGTGACCAGTCGATCTGGGGCCGCCCGGCGCGCTTTCAAGCCGCCGCCGACGGCGCCCAGATTAGCTGCGGCGCCGTGCGCGCGGATGCGCGCTTTCGTAGACCTTGGCGAGATGCTGAAAATCCAGATGCGTGTAGATCTGCGTCGTGCCGATGTCGGCGTGACCCAAGAGTTCCTGTACGCCGCGCAGATTGCCGCTCGATTCGAGCAGATGCGTCGCGAACGAGTGGCGAAACATGTGCGGATGCACGTGCATGCCGAGACCCTGCCGGCGGGCCCATGCGGCCACGCGCAGCTGGATCGCGCGCATCGTGAGCCGGCGGCCGCCCTTCGCGAGAAACAGCGCGGACTCCTCGCCGCCGCGGCGGGACTTCAGGAGCGTCGTCGTGCGTTCGACGAGCCAACGAGACAGCGCCTCGCGCGCGAAGCGGCCGACCGGCACGATGCGTGTCTTGCCGCCCTTGCCCGTGACGCGCACCGTCCGGTCGGCAAGATCGAGCGAGGTGATATCGAGCGCCGCGAGTTCGCCGAGCCGCAGTCCCGAGGAATAGAACAATTCCATGATTGCCTTGTCGCGCGCCCCGAGCGCATCCTCAACGCGAAACGCCAGCAGGCGTCCCATCTGGTCGGCGTCGAGCGTCTCGGGCAGGCGTTTCTTCGGCTTGGGCGAGCTCACGCCGTGCGCGGGATTGCGCGTACCATGCCCTTCCCTCTGTAGATAGTTGAAGAAGGTTCGGGCCGCCGACAGTCGCCGCTGTACGCTGCGTCCCGCAAGGCCGCCCGCGTGCTCGGCGGCCGCGAAGGCCCGCAACTCGCCGGACTTGAGCGCGGACCAGTCGGATAAGTTTCTGCGTTCGCAAAATGCGCGCAGCGATCGCAGGTCGTGACGATAAGCGGCGACCGTGTGCGCGCTCAGACGCCGTTCGTGGATCAGATGCGACAGGAACGCTTCAATCCACGCCGCATCCATCAGTGGCCCGCGTTCATCGCTGCGCCGCGTTCATCAGCGCGTGAGGGCGTAGGCCACGAGCTCGCCGATCCGCGACAGGAATTCCGTGCTCATCGTCGGATGGAAACGGCCGGAGTCGCTCGCGCCGATCGCCAGAAGGCCGATGCCGCCTTTCGGCCCGATCGGCGTCAACGCGACCGAGCCGATCTCGTTCGTGTCGGCTCCGAACAGGTAATCGCGCTGACTGTCGCGGATCTGGCCGCAGCGCGGCTTGCCCGACTGCAGCAGCGTTTCGAAGGTTTTCATGTCGGCGCTGCCCGGCGTGTCGCTGCGCAGGAAGTGGCCCATCTCGGGTGCCAGAGAGTGCGCTTCCTCGAGGAACAAGACGAGCACCGAGTGCATGGCGTCGAAGTCCTCGCGCAGCGACGTCTCGATCGCCGCGACCGTCGCGCGAAAATCGCGGGCGCGAATCAGACGCTGGCTCAGTCGATGGATGCGATCGGCGAGCGCATCGTTGGCGCGCGCGACATCGACGAGTTCCTTGAGCTTGCGCTCGAGGTTCTGGCCGCGCTCGCGCAAGACCTCGACCTGGCGCTCGACGAGACTCACGGTCGCACCGCCGTCGCGCAGGTGGGGCAGACGCAGTTTCGCCAGCAAGGGCCCGTTGCGCTCGAAGAAATCCGGATAGGTTTGCAGATACTCTGCGACGTCGACGTCGCTGATGGTTGCCGGTTTGATTTCGCGCGCGTGGCTTGAGGTCATTGGTTCGTTGCTCCCGAATGTATTGGTGTCAAATCTCGACTGTTCCCGTGAAAACCAGGGTAGCCGGCCCCGTCAACCAGAGGCGCCGGCCGGGCCCGGGCCAGGAAACCTCGGCCCTGCCGCCTTTCAATTCCACCGTGACCTCCTCATCGAGAAGGTCCTGACGCCGTCCGACTGCGACCGCCGCGCACGCGCCGGTGCCGCAGGCGCGCGTCTCGCCGACGCCGCGCTCGAAGACGCGCAGGCGGATGTGGTCGCGTCCGGCGACCTCCATGAAACCGACATTGGCCCGCTGCGGAAAACTCGCATGCTGCTCGATCAGGGGTCCCAGCGTAGCGACCGGTGCGGTTTCGACATCCTCGACGAACAGGACCGCATGCGGATTGCCCATCGATACGGCGGCGATCTCGAACGTCTCGCCGTCGATCTCGAGCGGATAGAGCAGCGCTTCGTCCGAGGCGCTCATGGGCAGGGACTCGGGCGCGAAATTCGGGATCCCCATGTCGACTGAGACGAGACCGTCCATGCGCACGTAGGCCTGCACGGGACCGCCCGGACTGTCCATGAGCAGCTCGCGGCCGAGGTTCGGGGCTCGCGCAAACAGCAAGGCCGCGATACAGCGCGCACCATTGCCGCATTGTTCGACCTCGCTGCCGTCGGCGTTGAAGATGCGGTAAAAGACGCGCGCGTTCGGATCGCGCGGCTTTTCGAGCATGAGCGCCTGATCGAAACCGATGCCGGTGTGGCGGTCCGCGAGTGCGCGCAGCTTGTTCGAGTCGAGTCCACCGGTCGATGCGGGCGGGGCATCGAAAACCACAAAGTCGTTGCCCAACCCTTCCATCTTGGAAAACTCGATCCGCATGCCATAGAGCATAGCCGATGCACCCTCGCGCCGCGAGTATGGCTCTTGCTTAAACGCCTGCGCTCTCATACCTTACGCGCAAACAACAGCGGGCGAGCTTATGCGCCATGTCATGGTCTTGAACTCGAAGGGTGGCTGCGGCAAGAGCACGCTCGCCACCAATCTCGCGGTGTGGTTCGCACGCGAGGGCAAATCCGTGTGCATCGCCGATTACGATCCGCAGCGCACGAGTCTCGACTGGCTCGCTCAGCGGCCGGCCGATCTGCCCGCGATCAGCGGCGTGGCCGCCTTCGACGAGGGTGTGCGCGGCGTCCCGCGCTCGACCGACGTGCTCGTCATCGATGCGCCGGCGCGGGTTCACGGCGCCGAACTCAACGAACTCGTGCGCCGTGCCGACACCATCCTCGTGCCGGTGCTGCCGTCGTCGATCGACATGCGGGCCTGCAGTCATTTCATGAACGACCTGCTCGAGATCGGCAAGGTGTCGCGCAAGCAGGCACGGCTCGCTCTGGTCGCGAATCGCGTGCGCGAGCATACGCTGATCTACGAGGAACTCGACCTGTATCTCACGCAGCTCAAAGTGCCGTACTTGGGATCCTTGCGCGAGGCGCAAAACTACGTGCGCGCCTATGCGCGCGGACTCGGCATACACGAGCTGCCCGAATATCTCGCGTCGCCCGACTGGCAGCAATGGAAGCCCATCACCGAGTGGCTCGAGAGCAAGCGCAGCATGCCGGTCGGCTAGAGGCTCGCGCGGATCCCGGCGTCGAGGTCGGCGAACTCGAGCTCGACACCAAGTTCCTCGCGCAGACGCCGGTTGCCCACGCGTCGCGACTCGGCGAGAAACGACCATGACGAAGCCGAGAAGCGCCGCTCGGCCTCGTTGCGGCTGATCAGCGGCGGCTCGGGCAAGCCCGTGATGCGCGCGACGCGCTGCAGATAGGCCGTGAGACTCTCGTCGCTGCCGTCCGTGACGTTGACGACGCGCCGGTCCGCGCGTGCACTGATGCCGGCCGCGACACAGGCCGTCACGAGATCCTCGACGTGGATGCGGTTCGAGGGCGTGGCCTCCGCGAGCGCGATTGCGGGCTCTCGATCGCGCAGACGCTCGAGCGGCAGGCGGCCGGGACCATAGATGCCGGGCACACGCAGGATGCACCACGAGACGCCGCGCCGCGCGGCCCAGTCGCGCAAGCTCGTTTCGGCCGCGAGCCGCCGCCGCGCGCGCGGCGTCGCGGGGGACGGCGGCGTGTCCTCATCGACGGGCAGACCGCCGTGATCCCCGTAGACACCGGTCGTGGAGAGATAAATGAACCGCGCGGGGTCGGCCGAGAGCCCGCCCAGGAATCGTTCCAGTCGCGGATCCGCAGAGCCGGCGGGCGCGGGCGGAACGGCGTAATAAACGAGATGCTGCGAGAAATCCGGCTTGGGCGCGTTCCCCTCAAACGGCTCCGCGTCGAGGTCCAGTGCCGCGGCCGCCGCGCCGCTCGCCGCGATCTCGGCAAGACTCGCCGGTCGAGTCGCGTAACCCGCGACCGCCGCACCGTGCGCGAGCCACCGCTTGGCCAGCCGCAAACCCGTGTAACCGCAGCCGACGATCGAGACCTTGTGCATGCTATGGTGCCGACAGCGAAGGGGACTTCTATGCGCATCAGTCTAACCAAGTCCCGGCGCAGTTTCAGCGTGCGCGCCGGCGAGTCGCTGCTCGATGGCGCGCTCGCGGCGGGCCTCAACCTGCCGCACAGCTGCAAGAGCGGCAACTGCGGCGCCTGCCGTGCGCACTTGCGCAGCGGGCGTATCGAGTATCCGCGCGGCGCGCCGCTCGGCCTCAGTGCCGCCGAGGTCGCCGAGGGCTATGTCCTGCTCTGTCAGGCGCGCGCGGCCACCGATCTCGAGCTCGATCCCGTGGAGATCCATGCGGTCGCCGAGCGTGCGATCAAGCGCCTGCCTTGCCGCATCGACAGCGTGACCGCGCTCTCGCACGATGTGCTGCGGGTCTTGCTGCGTCTGCCCGCAGTCGAGACTTTGGACCATGAACCGGGCCAATACATCGACGTGCTGCTGACTGGAGGGCGGCGTCGCAGCTTCTCGCTCGCTTCGCCGCCACATGACGCGAAGCGGCTCGAGCTGCACGTGCGCCGCGTCGCGGGCGGCGAGTTCACTGAGACCTTGTTCGCGGACGGCGCGGTGGGTCGGCTGCTCGAGATCGAGGGACCGCTCGGTCGATTCACCTACCGGGAAGGGCCGGCTCCGATGCTGTTGCTCGGCGGCGGGACCGGGCTCGCGCCGCTCTTAAGCATCTTGCGGCATGTATTGGAGAACGAGCTCGAACGCGAGCTCAAGCTCTACTGGGGCGTGCGCGCGGAGCGGGATCTCTACGCCGACGCGCAGCTGCGCGCGCTCGCGGCCCGCTACGCGCGCCTGCACTATGTACCCGTGCTCTCGGCGGCTTCGGATGCCTGGGACGGACGGCGCGGTTGGGTCCACGAAGCCGCGCTCGCGGACCTCGATCCGTGCGCTTACGACGTCTATGCGAGCGGGCCGCCGGAAATGATCGCCGCGGTCCGCCGCGATTTCGCGGCGCGCGGTGTCGCTGCGGGGCGGCTGTGGTTCGATTCCTTCGACTACGCGCCGGACGCGCTCGCGCGCCAGGCCACGAGCGCCGCGACGAGATCCTGATCTTCAGCCGTCGCCGCGGTCAGCATCGGCGCCGCGACACCTTGTTGTTTGAGGGTCGCCGCAATCCGCGCGCTCGCGACGAGCCAGTGCGCGCGCTCGAGGGCTGCACGCCACCCCAGGCCCGCCATCGCGAGCAGGTTCAAGCCGACTTCCGCGCTCGTGGCCGTGATCACCTGGATCTGCCCTGACCGCAAGCCCTCTTCGGTCATCGCGAGCTGTGCGGCGCCCGGCGTGGCGGCGCGGCGCTCATAGACCTCGGCGGCGACGACGGCGGCGCCGCGCGCGGTCAGTTCGTCCGCGAGCAGCTCGCGGCCGCCGACGCCTTTGACGAGCAGCACGCGTTTGCCCGTGACGTGCTGCAGTCGCGGGTGCTCGAGCAGCCCTTCGGAGTCGGCGCGTCCTTCCGGGACGATCGCGACGCGATAGCCGGCCTGATTCAGCGCGCGCGCGGTCGCGAGTCCGACCGCGGCGAGCGTCAAGTCACGGCGTTGTGCGAGCAACTGCGCGCCGAAGCGCACTGCATTCGCACTCGTGAACACGATGAGATCGAAACGGTCCAAGGGCCCGAGATGCGCACTCAATGAACGCTGCTGACTCGTCGGTTTGATTTCGATCGCCGGCAGACGGAAGCTCACGGCACCTTCAGCCTCGAGCAAACGGCACAGCGGCATCGCTTGCTGTTCGGGGCGTGTCACGAGGACACCGAGACCCTGCAGCTTGCGCAAGGACGTCAGTCCGCGCGCAATCGCTCGAGCAATGTACGGGCGCCCGCGCTTAGCACGCGCTCCGCGAGTTCCTCGCCGATCGCGACACCCTCCTGCGTGGGACCGCTCAAAGAATCGCGCAGCAGGCGCGACCCGTCGGGTTCCGCGACGAGTCCGGCGAGCGTCAGGCGGCCTTCCTTGAGTTCCGCGTGGGCCGCGACCGGTGACTGGCAGCTGCCGCCGAGCCGTCCCGAGAACGCGCGCTCGGCGTTCATCGCGAGCCGCGTCGCGGTGTGTTCGAGCGGCGCGAGCCGCGTGCGGGTGTCGGCATCGTCCTCGCGGCATTCGATGCCGATCACGCCCTGACTCACGGCGGGCAGGGATTCCGAGACTTCGAGGCGCGCCGTGATGCGCGCTTCCCAGCCGAGCCGTATGAGTCCCGCGCAGGCGAGCACGATGGCATCCAGTTCGCCTTCGTCGAGACGGCGCAGGCGAGTGTTCACGTTCCCGCGCAGCGCATGGATCTTGAGGTCCGGGCGCGCCGCGAGCAGCTGCGCCTGGCGCCGCAGACTCGAGGTGCCGACGCGCGCGGCCGGCTTCAGATCCTGGATCTTACGCGTCGCCGCGAGACCCGTGACCAGCGCGTCGCGCGGGTCGGCTCGCTCGAGCACCGCGCCGATCACGAACCCGGGCGGCAGCTCGGCGGGTACGTCTTTCATCGAGTGCACGGCAATGTCGGCACGGCCCTCTTCGAGCGCGACCTCGAGTTCCTTGATGAAGAGGCCCTTGCCGCCGATCGCGGCGAGACTGCGATCCAGAATTTGATCGCCCTTCGTGGACATCGGCACGAGCTCGACGATGAGGCCGGGATGGGCGCTATGCAGCAGTTCGGCGACGTGCTCGGCTTGCCACAGTGCGAGCTGGCTCTTGCGCGTGGCGATTCGCAGCGGCTTGGCGGACATCGAAGCGCTCACTGCGGCTGCACGGGCGCAGGCGCAGGCGCAAGCGCAGACGCCGGCCGAGCCGCCGGCGACCGCGTGTGCGGGTCGCCGAAGAGCTCGCTCTTCAGGCGGTAGACCGAAGAGATGTCCTCGTCGCCGTGGCCCGCGGCGATCAGCCGGGCATACTCGGCGAGTGTCGACTCGACGACCGGCAGAACCGCGCCGTGCGCCGCCGCCATACTCCTGCAGATCCCAAGGTCCTTGGCGTGCAGCCGGACGCGAAATCCCGCCGGGTAACGTTCGTTCGCCATGAAAGGAGCGCGATTCACGAAATACCAGCTCGAGCCTGCACCCTTGCCGAGCGTCTCGATGAGCCGGTCGAGCGGCAGACCTTCGGCTTTCGCAAAGGCCATGGCTTCCGCGACGGCCTGGATGATTCCTGCACACATGATCTGGTTCGTGGCCTTGGCGGCCTGGCCGGCGCCGCTCGCGCCCATGTAGGTGATCGTGCGCCCCAGTTTCTCGAGCAACGGCCGCGCGGCCACGAAGGCGGTTTCGTCGCCGCCGACCATGATCGCGAGCGTCGCGGCCTTCGCGCCCTCGACGCCGCCGCTCACGGGGCAATCGAGAAAGCTCACGCCCAGTCGGCCAAGTTCCGCGTGCACTTGCCGCGCCGTTTCGGCACCGACCGTCGAGCAGTCGATCACGAGCGCGCCTTTCTTGAGTCCCGGCTTCAAGCCCTCGATCACGGCTCGCACGTCGGCATCGGCCGAGACGCACACGACGATCGCGGAGCAGGCCGCGGCGAGCGACGCGAGATCAGCGGGCGCCGGCAGCTCGAGTTCGGCGGCGAGGGCAGCGGCTTTTTCGCGGCTGCGGTTCCAGACGCCCGCGAGCAGTCCGGCCGCATGAAGATTGCGCGCCATCGGCGCGCCCATGGCCCCCAAGCCTACAAAGCCGGTCTGCATTCGCCCATCTCCTCACGCCGGAACGTCGGCGGAAAGACGCTACCTTAAGGCTTTGCGGCCGCAGCGGCAAAGCGGCCCAAAGGGTGGGCGCGCGCGGGGTCGGCGAGTAATCGCTTCAAGAACCGTTATTGCAAACGGCGTCGACTTCCTGCTTGGCATTGAGCCGTTCAGTATCGATCTCTTGCGCTGTCAGGAAAACCTTCTCGCCGTTGTCGCCGGTCTTGTAGATGTGGCGGCCTTCGATGAGCTTCTTGTAATTGTCCTGGGCATCGGCGCACTGCTTCTCGGTCGTGGCGGCGACGTCCTGGGCGACCTCCTGCTTCTCTTTGGCGGTCTTGTCCGTTACGGTCGTTGGTGTCGTCGAAGCGGAGAGCGCCGGGCGTGCCGCTTGTGTGGGCGGCGCCGAGGTATGCGTGCCGAGGCCCTCGACGATTTCGGCGTGCACGCCGTCCGGCGGCGTATCGCCGTATTGGATCTTACCCTGCGCGTCCAGCCACTTGTATACGACCGCCGAGGCGAGCCCCGACCACGTTAGCAGCGCCACGAACAACAATACCCGTTTCATGCGCCTTGCCCTCGAATTGCTCTACAGGGCCCGCGAGCCCGCCTCTCCGGTGCGAATACGCAGGGCCTGCCCCAGGTCCACGACAAATATCTTGCCGTCGCCGATTTTACCCGTACGGGCGGTCTCGATGATTGCCTCGACGACCCGGTCGACCTGCTCGTCGTCGACGGCCAGTTCGAGCTTGACCTTGGGCAGAAAATCCACGACGTATTCTGCGCCCCGATAGAGTTCAGTGTGACCCTTTTGCCGGCCAAAGCCTTTGACCTCGGTCACGGTAATTCCCTGAACTCCCACTTCCGCGAGCGCCGACCGCACATCGTCGAGCTTGAACGGCTTGATGATGGCAACGACCATTTTCATTCAGGCAACTCCTCTGAGGGCGACATTAGGCGTAGTTTGGGGAACCGCAGTAACCTTGCTGCCATGCAGCATGGAGTATTACGGTTTTGTGATGTATAAATGCGCAGCATCTTGCGCCGGCCGATGAATTAAAAAACGGCGTGGGTCCTTTAGGGCCCACGCCGCCGGAATATCGCACCGACGGGGGAGTTGGCTGGCTTGCCGGCGCGAGATGCTCCTAAAACGTCAAAATTTCTGCCTCACGTGACGCGAGGACTGATTTCCTCGCCTGACTCTTCAAATCGCATCGGGACCCGTTTCGCCGGTGCGCACGCGTAGTGCCTGCTCCAGCTCCAAGATCCACACCTTGCCGTCGCCGGTCTTTCCGGTACGCGCGACATTGCAAACGGCCTCCATGACTTGCTCCGCGATCGAATCATCGACCGCGAGCTCAATTTTCGCCTTCGGCAGGAAGTCGACCGTGTATTCCGCACCGCGGTAAAACTCGGTATGCCCGTGCTGCCTTCCGTAACCGTGCACCTCGGTCACGGTAACCCCTTGGATCCCGATATCGGCGACGGCCTGCCGTACCTCATCGACCTTGAACGGCTTGATGACTGCGGTGATGAGCTTCATGCAATAACCCCACCTCGAGTCGCAAGCCGTTCGATCGCGCCGCCTCCGATACCCTGTCCGTGTAGTACTGATATGCTCAATGCAGCTTCCGTGCCAGGCGTGCGACGGCCCCGAATCAAGGACTTATGTTGCCGCCTGGGATTGCGCGCACCGACTTAGCGCGCCGTCTGTGCAACGTGCGTTATGGAAGTGCGAGTATCCTGATCCAAACCACCCCATTGAGGTTCGCCATGAGTTTTATGAATTCCAACTCTCTCGATGAACTTGCGCGTCGCCTGGCCGAATCCGTGCCCGAGTCGGTACGCGCCTTCGGTCGCGACCTCGAGGGCAATTTTAAAGCCGTGTTGCAGGCGCAGCTCAGCAAGCTCGATCTCGTGAATCGGCAGGAATTCGACGTCCAGGCGGAATTGCTCGCGCGCACCCAGGGGCAGGTCGCGGCGCTGGAGGCTCGGCTCAAGGAACTCGAGGCGAAATTGTCTCCGGCCGTGTAAGGACGCGCGCCGTCCGCGTTTCGCTCGTGGGTCAGCGCGCCGCCGCGCGCGCGACGGCTTCACCGAGGCTCAGTACGCGCGCCCCAGCGTCGGGGCGCAGGTCGCGGATTGCGCCGGTTTCCAAGTCCACGGTGAAGAGTACGGTGCCGAGCAAGCGCGCCCGGATCCTGTCGAGTAACAAGGGTTCCGCGGAGCCGTAGCTTTCGGTCTGGATCTCGCCTGCGCTGTCGCGGCCGGTTACGCGCCTTGCGACCAGACACTGGTCAATCGGTTCGCAGTGCTCCTTGGCCAACAGCAAAATCATGCCGGTGGTGACCTTCGCGATGTCGTCGGGATACGCGATGATCGAGACGACGTTGCCGCGCGGCACGTCATCGGTCGACAGCACGGAGCCCGCAAGCAGCACGCTGCCGCCGCCCGCCTGAGCGATGCGCTTGGCTTCATCGATCGCGGCGAGGGCAACGGTCACGGCGCCCGGCGACATCTTGGCCACCGAGATATCGGCGTGCACGGGCGATTCCAAGGCGAATGCGATCACGAGCAAACACATCACGGCGTTCTTCACGGAATCTTGCCTCCGGTTGCGCTGCGCATGCCGGCCTGTCTTCCCCCGATGCTAGGGCAGACATAATGCCCATCACAAGAAAAATTTCGCGCGAGTGCCGCGGCGATCACATTCCTCGGCGTTCGCAACGCTTATTTTCGCGCGCTGGCGCGCGCCATCGGGCTAGGATCGTAGGCATGGCAAGGGAACGCCTCGTCAGCACGGTCTTGAGCCGCGCACCGCAAGGACTCGCCGCGCCGCTCGTGCGCGTCGAAGTGCATTTGGGCAGCGGACTGCCCGCATTCGCGATCGTGGGACTTCCGGAGGCTGTCGTGCGCGAGAGCCGCGAACGCGTGCGCGCGGCGCTGCTGTCGGCCGGATTCGACTTTCCGGTCGCGCGAATCACGGTCAATCTTTCGCCCGCCGATTTGCCGAAGGAAGGCGGTCGCTTCGATCTGCCGATCGCGATCGGCATTCTGACCGCGAGCGGACAACTTCCGGTGAGCGTATTGCGAAGGCGCGAGTTCTACGGGGAGCTCTCGCTGAGCGGCGAATTGCGCGAAACCCGCAAGCTCGTGCCCGCGTTGGTCGCCGGTGCGGGACGAGGTCACGAAATCATCGTGCCGAGCGCCAATTCCGTCGAGGCCGCGCTCGTCGGGTCCCCGACGATCTTCGTGGCCGACGATCTACGCGGCTTGTGTGCGTCGCTGCGCTCGGGCACCGCGTTGACTCGCGCTCGCGCGATACAAACCGAGCTCGCGAACTCTAGCCAGGATGCGAACTTGGACCAGGGTGCCCACCGGCGCCAGGGTGCGCCACCACGCCGGTGCCCCGACTCGCCGGCGCCGGACCTTGCCGACGTGCGCGGCCAATTTGCGGCGAAAAGAGCGCTCGAAATCGCAGCCGCAGGGCAGCACGGACTCTTGTTCGTGGGGCCGCCCGGCGCCGGCAAGACGCTGCTCGCGCAAACCCTGGCGGGCCTGCTGCCGCCACTTTCTGCGGATGAAGCTCTCGAAGTCGCAAGCCTCGAGTCCGCCGCCGGGCGCAGGCCATC
>Ga0116229_10010083_pt1 | contig 14251 bp, 7 predicted proteins | sample S1TSphgellanicum_3_FD_87313 | JGI IMG/M metagenome (GOLD analysis project Ga0116229, IMG submission 87313) | Host-associated microbial communities from peat moss isolated from Minnesota, USA - S1T2_Fc - Sphagnum magellanicum MG | ecosystem: Host-associated > Plants > Peat moss > Unclassified...
CATTTATCACATTTCATAATACAATATTTATATAAATCTAGTTATATGACTTGAAATTTTCATAAGTTTAATATTACATTTAATTTGAAACCTATACATGTAAACCATGAATATTGAATTGTAATTTTTTGCAATTTGTCACACATTTTAATGTTGGGGTTGTTGACATCATTCAATTTTGGTATTATAAAAGAAAGAGTGCAATATTAAAAAACTTCATTTGTTGTAGCCTTGTAGATCTTATGATAACGAACCACCGAAGGAAAAGTTTTGATCATTTGACCCCAATTTTTGATCATTTGCCATGTTGTAGATAAATGGAATGGAACCATGTTGGGTTAATAAAATAATTTTCCATTTGCAAAAACACATTTTATTATAACACATTTTAGTAAATGTTCAAATCAAAGCTAGTTGAACACTTTTGGTTTCATTCTATCTTGTTTGGTGGGTTGCATTTCTTAATGTAAGTATAATACGTTGTAATCACCTTTAAACCCATTTTAAAGTTTTTATTTGGAGCATTTCAAATTGTATGACCTAGAACCAACAAAAAACTATCCATTGAAAATCGTTCCACACATAATTGGCTTAAAGTATATATGTTATACAAGTTTGTATTGGTTACATTTGACCTAATTCATTTCTTCCAATGGTTGTTTAGTGTGTTTGTTATATGTGGCACCATTAAATTGCTTTGAACTTATTAGTGTTATGTATAAAGTGCCATATGTTGTGAAATCTAATGTATATTTGGTATTTTTGGCAACATTATGTTAATTATTTCAACCATTTAATTTTTTTTTTAACTCATCCATTGACTAATTGAAACCTTAGAGTCTTCTATTTTGAAGTTGACAACAAAACTTGTTGCAAATACCATGATGCATATGTTGAAGGTGCCACATGTGCTGTCATTAGATTTTTTTAACAACAAATCCACCTTATTTTCACGGCATTATGCTAGCTTTTCCATGCATGTTATTTCAAAACCATTTGCATATATAAGCAACATTTTATATTGGAAATTGACAATTATATTTACATTTCATATATGTAAATGCATATGTAAATTGGAACTTTACATCTTGACAAATTATTCCTAGCCATTTTTAGAATTTCTTATGTAAAATCACATGCAAGTAATTAAATTATTTTTGTTGTTTCAATGCAAAGATCCCAATTGTGATTGGAACAAAATATCTTTAGTTGTTTGAGTTGAGGAACAACAATTTCTTCATGCAATTAATCCAAATGACTTACTTGTAGGCCCAAACCTTTGCAAGATTCATGTTTTTTTTATCAATAAAACACATCATGGAGTCATACCTTGACCTAACCATCCCATCACATTGCAAGATTATGTGAGAATTCTAAACATATCCTATGTTAACAACAATTTTGTACTTAGCAAGCGGTTACATTTTTTGTATTTAAGAAAACAACCTTCACATGACACACCTAACTACCATATCTTAAATAATGGCATGTAAAGAATATAGATTTAAAAAAACATGCATAGAAGAAAATGAGACTCCGACAATAATACTTACAACTTGTCAAACTTGTAAAAGAAACAATTTTTGTAAGTTTTGTCAAACATGCACATCACCAACTCCAAAAACATTCTCATATTGTGGAATAGATTCATTTTGAAGAAAAACCCTATTGGTTGTTAATTGTCTTTTTAATTCCTATTATTAACACACTTAAAAGCCTTACATGATAAATACTCTACCCTTAGTGGTTCCATGTTATAAAGTTGACCATGTTTCAAAAAGACTTTTAATATTGCACTCTTTCTTTTACAATACAAACTAATTTGCCATATATCTTAAAAGTTGAAAAGATGTTTTGTAAACAACATAAAATTTCAATTATTTTGCAGCATTAAATCAAAATATCAATGGAATAAACCTAAGGCTTTTAAAAACTATGGTCAACTATTAATCAACAACAAAAAATCATGTCTTTATTTGAAATGAGTTGAATGAATATGAAATATCAAGAACAACTTTTAAGAACATGTAATCAATGTTTAAAACATTGTTTTTGTCACTTTAAAAACCTTTTAAATGAGTTGAAAAAAAATTTAAATGGATTTTTTATTGAAATGTTTTTAGGTGTATCTTCAGATAATAATATAAGAACACATCTTTTTGGGTCATAAGAACTAAAGTTTAAAAAATCAATTTGTGAAGCATCATTCTAAGAATATTTTTGTCATTAAGGAGTCTAGACCTTAACATGAGGTTCCTTGTATCTAATTTACACTCATCTTTGTTTTTTCATTCTTTTACAACTTTAGTTTTTGGTTGGCAACCAAGGTTAAAACATGAAAAAACAAGTAGGCTAGGAGAATGTTTTAAGACTCAAACATGCTTCCACAAGTGTGAGGGAGTGAGTTCCAACACTCCCAAGTGGTCTTTTCACTTTGTAAATTCGTTCTAATTATCCCAAAGCTCCCCACCCTTATTCCTAGCTATATGCCCTAGATTTGCATTCCACTATAAACTTGAGAATCAACAAGTTCTTTTACCGCAATACCAATTGACAAACCTAAAAATGTGTCACCTTTTTTTAACACAATTCCGTGACAAAAGAAACCCTCCCTCTTTCTTTATGCCTCCCTTGTCCTTTTCTCCCCTTATTATATTCTATCCAACATGCAACCTTGGGTAGATTCTATGACACCCAAATCATGCATGAAACATGTGTCACAATGAAAACATTTCTTTGAAATTGTGCTTTAGCAAGTTCATCATTGGAAAAAAAATTCACAAACTATAATACAAATGACATAACAAATTTCACACATGATACAAAACGAGCTTTAAGTGCCCCACACAATTTACCATAACCAACTTTGTTTGAAAAATCATAGTTCAATGAGTTAGTTGTCAAGATAAGCATTCTAAATCCTCATTTGCATAGTTCACACTCATATTGCTATGAAACAAACTTTGGTCACAATAGGTTGTAATGTTGTCACTTGTAGCTTCAACTTTTTAATGTTTTTTTTTTGGGGTCATTGAACAACACCCAAGCTCTCATTATGACAATGATGATCACAAAGTAATTTTTTTTCCCAAGGTCCTACTAAACCATTTTCATTATTGTGTGAAAAGAATAATAGGGTTGGAATTTTTTAGGGCGAAGGATATGGGATAAAGTGGACCCTACTAAACCATTTTCACTATTGTGTGAAAGGAATAATAGGGTGGGAATTTAGGGCAAAGGATATGGGATAAAGTGAGGAGGTATTGGGAACATGTTGGAAACCTAGTGGGAATTAGATGACCAACAAAAATCCCCCAAAAGAAAAATAAAATTGGGTGTGTCCGAAGTGTTAGGGTTTAAGAGACACGCTTAGAAGGGTCGTGAATTTTAGGGTTTAGGAGACGCTTAGAAGGGTCGTGAATTTTAGGGTTTAGGAGACGCTTAGAAGGGTCGTGAATTTTAGGGTTTAGGAGACACGTTTAGAAGGGTCGTGAATTTTTGGGTTTAGGAGACATGCTTGCTTGGAAGGGTCGTGAATTTTAGGGTTTAGAACTTCGTTCCCAGTTGCATCGTCGCGTACAAAATGGCTTCATCCTCTACTGTTGTTCGAAGTGTGTTTCACAAACCCTTTTTGCCTCTTGCTGCTGCTGTAAGGAGGCTTTGTGACTCTGAGTGCTGCATCACACAGCGCCGCTGGAGGATTCGGAATAGACAACAACTCTCCTTCCATGAACCGAGAAGAAGGCATTGGAGTAGCATCATCTGTGCGCAACAACTCGGCAGTGGAAGTGCTGCTAGGGTTGAATCATTGAGCCCGAAACAGGCAGGGCAGGTTGCCTTGTTCATTGATTTGCTCCTCGATTGGAATCAGGTTTTTTTCTGCAAATTTTCGCTCTCGCAATTCGGATAGAATGTGAATGCATTATTTCTTTCTAGGGTTTATGGTTTAGGGCAAAATGTTTCTCATCTTGTATAAACCTGAAATCTGATTGCAGTAGCACTTGATTTTCCCGTTCCGCAAAACCGGTTAAATATTCAGGGTTTGAATCAAGAATGAAATTTCAAATTGTCACAAGGAAAACCAATATTGGCAGGAAAGTTCAATGGTGAAATTGATAGCTCTGATGCGGAAATTGCTGAAAGACGCTCTGATTGTGGAATCTGAACTTTTCCTGAAAGAGCTCTGATGTGGAATATTTTGAGAAGACTCTGTCATCATGCATGTTTTTGTCAGAGGATGAATCTGACTGCAGTGACAGAGAGGAGTGCAATAATGAACCGACACATTGCTGATTCACTTTCGCTGATTCCAATGATTGAAGAAGCATATACTACCCACAACTATGCATCCACAAGAAGTGGTTCATTGAAGGTCATTGATGTTGGTAGTGGTGCAGGCCTTCCAGGCCTTGTCTTGGCCATTTCTTGTCCAGGTAAGATTATTCTCATGCTCTGTTTTGAGGTTTTGATGTTTTGGACACAAACTCTGACATCAGTCCAACATGGAGGAAATCCATTAACTGAAGAGTAGGCTTGGTAGGAGATGGAGAAATCTTCAGAGCCATGGATCTGCTATCACCTTTTGAGGCTTTTGACAACTCTTGTGGCAGCCTGGCAGGTGACACTTCTGGAGTCATTGCAAAAGAGGTGTGATTTTCTGGAGCATGTCATTAAGACAGTGGGCCTCCCAAATGTGCAAATTGTGCACAGCAGGGCTGAGGTGCGTCAGCTATTGATGGAATACTATCTACTATTGTGCTGTTGAAGGACAATGGAGCATAAGAAGATCCAGGTGTGAGGGTGCTGAATCTGTCTGAGCTGGAATTTGTTCATATATGAAGAGCTCCTATAATGATCTCAACCCAGTTGAGACGTATTCCATGGAATTCAGGTTGAGAAAATTTCAAAGTAAAAGTTCACCATGGTGGTTCTGTGTCTCGGTAATAGAAAGAGAGTGATTGCAGGATGCAGGCCAGGATGCAAAATTTCGGGAAGTCTATGATGTTGCAGTTGCAAGAGCTGTTGCAGAGATGCGGGTTCTTGGTGAGAGCACACTGAAAATTTCTCTCTTCATTCTCTTGTTTTTGTACATGTGGTTCCAACTAGCTTTTATCTTTTGATTGAGTGCACAAAGATCTCAATTTTCTCCAGGGTTTTTAGGGTACAGGTTCTGTAGACATTTTTGCATGAGGAAGAATTCTGATCATGGTCGGGAACTGATTTTGGATTGAATGCCAGCGGAACTTTGTCTTCCTCTAGTACGAGTAGGAGGGATCTTTGTGGCAGCCAAAGGACCCAACCCTCAGGTTTGCATCAAATTTTTCATGCAATTACACATGTATTTTCAGCATTCCATGTGTCATACTAAGCATGCGTTATGTTGGAAGTTTCAATGTGAATTTCACATGCTTTCCTGGATATAGTGGCATGTACCCTAAATCCTTCTGTGAGCTTCATTGTACTCATAACAGCTTCTCTTTCAATTTCTTGGATATCCCAAAATTCAAATGGTTTATTGTTTAAACATTGAAATTTTTCTATAACTGTTCTCAGCCAGACAATGTAGATCTTGACATGTTTTGTATACCTCATGTAGATTCCAACATTTCAGATTGTGCCAAATTTGGAGTACTCAGTACTCAGTTTGATAGGCTCTCAGTCAAAAGAGTTCTTCGAAGTTCGAACAGGGAGCTTAATTAGTCTTCTGAGAGAATAAATTACTCTTCAAGTTTCTTATTCAACAGAACTGGAGGTTTGCATAACAGAGGAAAAGTTTTATTTAGTTTTCCTGTCTTTGGAATTGTGAAAATGATTATTCCAAGTGCTTCTTATTCCTTACTAGGGGGCTTTCCAAAGTCCACTTTAGGTTTTCAAAAGATCATGCTCCTAATTTTGTTGTGTTGTTTGTCTCTCCTCTGTGGCTTTCTTTTTTTTTGTTTTTCTCCTTTCGGGTTCTTCTTCTTCTTGGTTTCTTTGGTTATCTCCTTTTCTATGTTTTACTGAGCTAGCTGGCTTCATGACCATGTCTTCCTACAACGGCTGGTCTTGTGACAGAAAGAGAGTATGTTGGTTAAAGTATTGCATCACCACTGTAGGAGCTGATGAAGTCAGTGGGGATGTTATGGTAGCTGGTCAATACCATAAATATTCTTGAAGGTCACGGTGGATGCATGACTGTCAATGTTGTTGAAACTGCTCCTTAGTCTTTCTTCTGTAGTAAGAGTTGGATCTCCTTTTTGTTTCTGTTTTCTTTTTTTTCTTCCTGTTCACTGATATGTCAGTGGATCTGAAGCATCTATTACCTTATTAAGAGGTCATCTCTGAATTCTATGCAGGTTGACTTAAGTCATTGACTCCATATGGAGAAATTTTGATACCTATGAAGATACATGTTCACTGATATGTTGTTGGATCTGAAATGTCTATTATATTATTATGAGGTCATTGAATTCTATTCAGGTTGACTTAAATCATGTGTGTGGAGAAGTTCCTTTATACCTATGAAGAAACGTTTTTCCAAATGCATACATGACCAGTTGTACTCAAAACAAGTGTTGGTGGTGAGTGGTTTTCAGGAAGAAGTTGAAGCTGCTAAAGCTGCTGTGGAGTTGCTAGGAGCGTCCACGGTCTCCCTGTGTGCAGGTAGAATTTGAGCAAATATAAAACATTTTAATGTGCAGTTTACCTTTCTTTTGAATTTTGAGTCAGCAACAGGATTGATTATTGTATCTCAAAAAGCTATAGTATCAGGAAGGCTCCAGTGATTTGTTACAGATTTGAAGTTAAAATGGAAGGAAATCAACTAAATTAGGGTGTTGTGGGTGCAGTGGACTCAGAAGGTCCGTTAGGTCAGAGAACTGCAGTGGTGTGTCTAAAAGATCATGCAACTCCGGCCAAGTATCCACGGAGGGCAGGCATGCCCAACAAACGGCCTCTCTAGTCAGCTGCCTTAATTCAAATAGAAATGATGAGTGATTTGACACCTGAAGTCTCTGTAATATTCAAGTCTCATTTACTGAATAGCCAATGCTTGCTCTTCCCTCTTTCATATTGCAAGCTTTTCTGTTTGTGTTCCATGTATCAACAATGAGTCAACCAGATTGTATGCCGTGTGCAATGTGATGGTGAAGAAGAGCTATGTGGCTTCAGCTGTTCAATTCAATAGGCTATCTCCCTACCAGAAGCAAATGAATTACTTCTTTCCTGCTGAAAATTCTGTCACAGGTCTTAAGACGTTGGACACCAACAGATGGAGATTGTTGACAGAACTGACATTCTCCTCAGCATTCAATAAGCCTAAACCCTGAATCCTTTTGCTAGAGTTCTTGTGGTGTATCCATGTCAGTTTTATTTATTTATCCTTCTGTTCAACAACTTGTATCTTGAAGATTGAATTAAATACCAGCATGACTGCATGAATTCATCTCACCTAATAAAGGGAAGGGATTGTGAGGTGGGTGTCATATCTTCTTTCCCTGGACATGTGTACAAGTACAGATTCCACTTATTATACTTGTGTTCTGTTCCAAAATTCTACATTGTCTCCCCCTATTACATACTGCTTAATGGGAGCATGTGTGTGGAGAATGTGTGTAGAGAATGAACTAGTTTGCCGGGAATAGTTATGGCAAGCTTGGAGTTGGCAAACACTTGTTCATTAGAGTTATTTCTAAATGGAAGTAAAGATTGAAAGTGCATTAGGGAAAGCCTAGGACTGAAAGATTTTTTTTTTTCTAAGATAGCTTTCACTTTTTGCTTGGCTTGAGAAGAGTTGTGTGCAAAGAAAAGTCCTTCCCAATGCTAGTGTTTGCATGGGAACTTGGAACATTCATTCCATGTTTTGATTACTATCATTGTAAATGGGTAAGAAGTATGATCTTTGTCGGTTTGCATCATTTTCATTTTTTGTCTTGCAATGTGTGAAAATTCAACTTCTAAAGACATTGAATCCTTGGAGAGGGCAAAGGTTGTGGAGGTGTACATAAGACTTTATGAACAAGCTTCTTACTATTGGCAAACAAAGAAGTAATGAAACCAACCAATTTTCACACTTGTGGATATGATACAAAATAGGGATGATGACATTGAACTTCTACATACATGAAGGCAATGAAGTTGTTGTATTGAAGGGCAAAAATGTGAAACAACAAGCCAAAAACCATGTCTCATCATAGTCAAAATTGCACTTTTTTATATATTTGCTTATGTGGTGTCTCTTTAATGGCATGTTAATCATGGCAAGTTGTATTTTATAATTAATATGGATGTTGAGAAATCTAAATTGAATCATTGGATCTTTTGACTTTGAGTTTTGATTTGAATATAGGACCTTTACAATTGAGCAGGTATTTTGTCAAACATTACTAGTTTTACAAAAGGGTCCTTGATTTTCATAATATACAAACTCATTGATGTTGAATTTTTTTGTAATAATAGGGGACTATTAGACACACATAAAAAACATTCTAAATATAATGAATCTATAGTTTGATGTTTTTTCTAAAAAAATTGAAATTTTGCATCTATTTGATGTTCATGAGTCCTTTATGACATGTAAATGTGATGCAATGTAAATGGTGTTTAAAACAAAATTGTAGTTTATGATACAAACAAATAAACCTCAAAATAGTTAACATGATTTGAAATTGTGATGATTTTTCAAGATGAAACACAAAAATCTCGTGCAAATTCTTACATAAATTTTTTTCATATTTATTCAAAAACGATTAACAAAGAACATGTGATATATCAGGACAAATATAATAAATAAAAATAATAAATTTTAAAAAATTGTTAAAAAATTCCTTTCCTTGAAAAAGTTTTTTTCGGCAAAAGGATTATAGTCCTTTGAAACAAAGTAAACAAATTGGCTCATTGATTTGTGATTGCACCCCAAAGTGGTTTGATGATCTTTAAGAAATGGATTTTTGCCAATTTTGTAGCTTGTTAGTGTTTGTAGGAGGAAAATGAAATGAGGTGATTTTAGGTATTAAAAGTTGCATCTCTTGCTAAACAAGTTGGTCCTAGGGACCTATAAGGCTTTAGAAGGTTGTAAATTGTTTTAGGCTACTTGCCATGGCTTGTCTTTCAAATATCCTTGGAACATTGAATACACTTTATTGGACAACAAAATCAATGTTCATCTCTTCTACCCTAGTTAATTTGACACCTTATAATGATAAAACCTTTTACACTATGAGATGTATGGCCATACTTGGAATGCCCTTCAATGGCATGTTAAAGTCCTAAGGCTCCATGATGGTTACAATGGTTATGACATACTTGCAAGCATTCTAAATGTAAGAAAAAACATTATCCATTGGCATATAACAATGTGAAAGAAATGGGTTGCGATGAAAGCCTCAAATAATGGATGTTTGTAGTTCAATTCTTCACTTCAACTTGCAAACCAAAACTATCATGTGAGATTTTTTCAATTGTAGAAACTTATTTCCAAATGATTTAGTCATGGAATCAATTTAATTTTTTTGCATGAAAATGTAATAGAATTTGGCTATTATGTTTCCAAAAGCTTCAAATGAATTTTCTATCATTTTCCTCGGAAAAAAAAAATCCACATTGCACAATTTAAATTCTTCAAAAAGTTTTAATTAGGTCCCCAAAAAACTTCTCTATAAATTATGGTTTTCAATGTGCCATGTGTTCGAAACTTGTGGTTGTGAGTCAATGGAGGAATGTCATCCAAAAGCTAAATGAATTGGTGCTCTTGAGTGGTTTGTAGGTGCAACAACACTCATAATAGCTCCAAAAAAAGTTATGATTAAGGATCCACTAAACCATCACTTGTACTTGTTTCATAATGACCTTGAAATGGCTACCCTACCATGATAAAAACATATTTGGGTGGATTTAAAAAAAGAGTTGAATCCATAATTTCAAAAGTCCATAACCAAGGCATTACTACTATTTTGAGCTCGATGAAATTGGGCTTAAACTAAAAACATTTAAATGATGTTGAAAATTAACAATTCTTTCCTATACCACCTTACTATGGACCCTTTTAAAGTTATTTTGCGAAGTCCATTTAATTACATAAACTAGTTTATTCCAACTAAAACTAGTTTATGTAATTAAATGGAATTTGCAAACCATGAAAATTTCAAGGTCTATGAATGGACTTTTAAAAAAATAAGAATCTTTTTCTTTTTTGATATTTTTACTTTTATTGCCATAGACCTTTGAAGTAGCATGCCCCAAAGTTTTGAATAATTTCCACAAAAATGGCTATAAACAAATAAGTCTATAAGTGGGTGGGAACCTTGGGATTTGTGGATTATAAAGTTTATCTTTGATTGATTGTTGATGGTTTTGATGCAATTCTTTCAAAGTTGAAGGATCAAGAGTCATTATTTAAATAACTTGAATTATTTTTATATTTGTCATGTTTCAATTGTGTTATATGCAACACTACTTGTCAAACATAGAAGAATGGACATTTTGACTTTCATAAAAATCCATCATAGTGTGTTTGTATCGTAATGTATGGTTGTGAAGGGAGTGCAAGCAATATTGGGTTATATTTTTATTTTTTGTGTTATTCTCATTAGTTATTGAATGTCAAATAAGTATTGAAGTTGTTTTATCCATTAGTGTTCAATCTTATAGAATGGCCTTCAAATAATGACTATTGGAGTTGTGGTTACATTGCTAGAGTTATCACCAAGGACCATTGAAAAGCTTTGGTACTTGAAATCTCCTTTGTAATAGCTTAAATCAATATGGGGTTTTTTGCATTATAATCTTTATTAGGTAACTTTCTAATGTACATCATCTTTTATTTTATTGGCTTTGTCACAAACTTGGGATAAAGACATTGGGGGAATTTTTTTGGGGTACGTATAGAGGGTGGATAATGAAAGGTAGGTTGAATGGATAAGTTTATAGGTGTAGGTTTTGTGCTTTCCAAAATTGGGTTGGGTTGCATGAGGTGGGTTGGGATAGGTTTGGATGTTTCTAGGGGTGGGGGTCAAACTTACTTTTTTTTTTATAAAACTTCAATATATTTAACAAAAAATTTAGAGGATATTTTCATTTCAAATGTTTTCATAAAAAACTAATACATCTAATTACAAATTTGAGGAATGACGAAATAAAAGAAATTATTAGGCACCTTGCTGCTGAACCAGGCTAAATACTATGGTAGCATTGTGTGTGAATGGTTTTTTTACTTCTACCATGCATCATAACCATAACTATATAACCTTCGAACTTTCTTTTCAACCTTAAAACTTTCATGTCAGCAAAAACTTCAACAAAGGGGTTGAACTCAAGCCAAAGGCCTTAGTTAGCGCTAGTGCCTTTTGGGGTTGTTTTTTTCTTTGTTTCATCTATGCACACCATAGTCCATTCATGATATGGATGACATATCATTCTCCATCTATTACAAGGTCGCGTCCAACTGGAGAATTTGTTCTCAATAACTCCACTTTTCAATTAAGATGTTTAATGTACCTACAATTCAGAGTTTCATCCATAAAAGTAATATTTGGTATACACATTCCATGGGTCTAAAGTTCAACTCTTTGAGGAATCTGAAAATCATCAAGTGCCTCAGATTTTCCTGACTTGCCCTCCTTAGAATAATTTAGAACTGAACATCAGTGACAGGTAAGGTAAGTGTAACAAGTGATGTAAGGTAAACCTTATTGTGTTGTGGTGTGCAGTCTTATCAAATATGGATGCAGCATTGTGTCAGCATCATTCAGAATGTCAAGGAGCAGCATATTGTCAATTAAAATTAGCTATCAGTTATGCCAACATGTCTAGGAAGCAGTCCCCTCAAGTTGAAGGATACAGAATGCAATCTCTATGTCCAAGACACATGGATGATCCTATAACTGAGAAACAATGGTGCAGAAGACAATGTTATGCCCCAACCACCTGTATACAAAGAAGTAGCTTCACACATAACCTGCAAAACAAAAGAGCCCACAAAAGGAAGGGAACACACACACCCTGTTTGATAGTATAGTTCCATAATGAACTGTACTTTGGCTGGTTGGTAGGTAGAACCAAAAATGAGCAAGGCTTTGAGCATTGTTTAAGGGCACATGCTCGTTGGGAAGAGAAGCTTCCCAAGTACCCACTCTTCAGGGTTCCCTTGTCTTACAGATTTGTTTAGCTCTTTAAGCAGTGGCTTTCTTCAGATAGGCAAGTAGATCAGCTCGTTCTTGTGGCTTCTTCAAACCAGAAAACATCTTCTCTTTACCCGGAATATACTGCACCGATCACCACCACCCACAAACACCACAATGCACATTAAACCTGAGACAATTTCCAAAGCATCATATGTGTTGAAAGTGCACAATACAGATGTTGTGACAATCAAGGGAGTCTAGGGATCATTTGACAACTGCCATGACCCAGTCACAGCACAGTACTCAAATAGCTGTTGTTCACAAATTGCTGTACTAATCACTGGGTGAATCATGATCATTACAGCATGGAAGTTGTCTGCAATAGAACCCTACAAAGCTTCAATAGATTCCATGAGAGTACCATCAAAAACCAGATTGGCTTTGCAGAAATTGCCAGCACTTGTGCAGAATGGTGTGCTGAACACAGATCTGTATCAACCTTTCCATAGAGTTCATGGTACCATGGAATACCATAAATTGAGTTGCAGAAACTGCTGACACTTGTACATAATGATGGGCTGAAAACAGATCTATATTGACCAATTCCATAGAGTCCATGATACCATGGAAGAGGTACCATGGAAGACAATATGCCTTGTGCATAGGGGTAGGCTGAAAACCACAGCAAGAGATTCTTGACTTGGACTCAAGAGTGCTTTCTTAGCAAACTGTTGGCAAAAACTCATTGATTGCAGCAACAGAAGCGCTAGTCTAATATGACATTGTGTGTTTGTGACAGGCAGTGACACAAGCACATCGTGCAACTCTAGTTGTGTATCATGATCATTTACAGTCTGGCAGTGCCTGCAGCAGATCTATATCAAGCTTTCAACAGATCCCATGATACCATGGAACCATAAATGGATTTGCAGAAATTGCCGACACTTGTGTGCATAGTGCTGGGCTGAAAGCCATAGTGAGAGATTCTCAACATCAACTCAAAAGTGGTTCCACAACAAACTGTCTGCAAGAGTCATGTACTGCAGCAACAGAGTGCTCTACTATGACATTCTACGTTTGACTGGCAACCACACAAGCACATCTGGCAACTCTACTTGTTAATCATGATCAATTTACAGTCTGGTAATGCCTGCAACAGATCCATATTGATCGTTCCATAGATTCCATGATACAATGGAAGACAATGAACAGATTTGCAGAAATTGCCAACACTTGTGTGCATAATGCTGGGCTGAAAACCCCTACTGTGAGCTTCTCAACTTGGACTCAAAACTGCTTTCACAACTGTTGACAAGACTCATCTAGAGCAGCAACAGAAGCACTACTCTTACTATGACATCATGTGTTTGTGACCTGCAGCAACATTACCATATCGATGCAACTCTACTTGTAAATCATGATCATTCTACAGTCTGATAGTGCCTGCAACAGAATCTGTATTGAGCTTTCCATAGATTCCATGATATGATGGAAGATCAGAAATGGATAAGCAGAAATTGCCAACACTTGTGTTCATAGTGCTGGGCTAAAAACCCTACCTTGAGCTTCTTGATTTGGACTCAAGAGTCCTTTCGCAACAAAACTGTCACTCATCTACTGCAAGCAACAGAAGCACTACTCTTTACTATGACATTGTGTGTTTGTGACTGGCAACAACACACAGCAACTCCAAGTAGTGTAAGTATGAAAGGTTCTAGCTGGCACACAAAAGTTTTTCCTAGAGAATGAATGCAATTCAGTACAGATTGCTGCTGTGCTCCTGCTCTTCAAAATAGATACCTTCAAAGAAAATGCAAGATTGAAAACAAGAATGTTGTATCTGTGTTTCCCCTCCATCACGTTATCAGTATTGAGCCTTGCCAGCCTTCTCCCTGCTACTAACACAAGGCTCTCTACTTCATACAATGTGCCTCCCTCCCTCTGGAAATTTTCTTCTCCCTTGAGAGATTGCAATACAAAGAGATAGATCTTATCGTACCTTCTTCGGGTTCAGCAGATAGTCGTAGATGTGCTCCTCAGTCCACACGAACACGTCCTTGTTCTTGTAAGCCGTGGAATACGTAAACCCGCGAGTTGTCCCCGACGTCATCCCGAACAAACCGTGCAGGTTTGGCCCTACCCCACAAAATTGA
>Ga0116229_10010086_pt1 | contig 14248 bp, 8 predicted proteins | sample S1TSphgellanicum_3_FD_87313 | JGI IMG/M metagenome (GOLD analysis project Ga0116229, IMG submission 87313) | Host-associated microbial communities from peat moss isolated from Minnesota, USA - S1T2_Fc - Sphagnum magellanicum MG | ecosystem: Host-associated > Plants > Peat moss > Unclassified...
TGCAGGCCTACTCCCTGACCGGCTTCAGAGTTGCAGCCCTGCTGTGGATGGGCCTGGTCACGATCGGCCTGGCGCTGATCGGCTGGCGCATCCTGCAGAACAAAAGCCGCGCCTGGCTGATCAACGCCAACCTGCTGGCGCTGGGCGTCGTACTGTTGGGCGTCAGCGTGGGCGATCTTGGCGCCGTCGCCGCCGCCTGGAATGTGCGTCACGCGCGCGACGTCGGCGGGACCGGCGCCAACCTGGATGTCTGCTATCTTCAGGGGCTCGGATCGTCCGCCCTTCTTCCAATCATTGCGCTGGAGCAGCGCGGCGTGGGGCCTGCTCTGCGCGGACGCCTCGACGACGTGCGCCGCATCGCGCTCGCAAACCTGGAGATCGAGCAGGGGCGTTGGAGCAGCTGGACGTGGCGGGGACAACGGCGCCTAGACGCCGCCCACGCCGCCTTGCGCCATACGCCTGCAATGGACGCGGCCCCGATCGTCGATTGCGATGGGCGACCCTATGCACTGCCGCCCCATTTGACGCCGCAGACCAAGCCGTGAAGATGGTGCTCATGCCGCCCGTAATCCTGATCGTCGATGACGAACCGCATATTCGCGAACTTTTGGCCTTCGCCCTCGCCAAGGCGGGCCTGGAAACGCGCGAGGCGGCTGACGGCGAGGCGGCGCTCGACGCCTTCGCCGCCGCCCCGCCGGATTTGGTCATCTTGGACATCAACATGCCCCGCATGGATGGACTCGAGGTTTGCCGGCGGCTTAGGGCGCGATCTGTCTCCGGCGAGACCGGGGCGCCCATCCTGTTTCTGTCGTCCCGCGACGATGAGATCGACCGTGTGCTGGGGATCGAACTGGGCGCCGACGACTATGTCATCAAGCCCTTCAGCCCCAGGGAGGTCGTCGCGCGCGTGTCGGCGATCCTGCGGCGGACCCGCGCCGGCCCTCGCCCCGTCGATACGCCGGGCTCTATGACTTGGGCCTGCCTCAGCCTCGACGCCGAAGGGTGCAGAGTGCGCTGGAAGGGAAGCGAGGTGGCGCTGACGGTGACGGAATACGGCATACTGCGCGCCCTCAGCGCCACGCCGACCAAGGTCTTTACTCGCGACGCCCTGATCGACCGCCTCTATGGCCCAGGCTTCGCCCTGACGGACCGAACGATCGACAGCCATGTTCGCAATCTCCGCGCCAAGTTTTCGGCTGTGGGCGGCCACGATGTCATCGAAACCCGCGCAGGCATCGGGTATCAGCTGGGCCCATGCCTCGGCGGGGCGGGATGATCGGTCGCGCAAAAGCGCTCATCAAGCGCCATTGGCCAGCGCTCAGGCTTCGCACCATTCTGTTCAGCGTGCTGCTGTTCGTAGCGGCGCTTCCGGGCGTCAGCGCCGTGTTCCTTCGCGTTTACGAAAACACCCTGGTGCGCCAGACAGAAGCCGAGTTGATCGCCCAAAGCGCCGCTCTGGCCGCAACAGCCCAAGCCCTGTGGCCTGGGAACAGATCGGTCGCGGTTCCGCTCAGCGACTATGATCCGGAGCCGCTGAGCATCGATCTCGGCGCCACGCCGGTTTTGCCGGAACGACCGCCCGCACAAGCCCTTTGGCCCGGCGAGGTTGGCGACGCCGATGCGGACGTCGCCGCCAAAAGCCTGATCCCCATTCTGCGGGAAACCAGCCGGACAACCTTGGCCTCCATCGTTTTGACCGACGCGCACGGCCGGGTGTTGAACGGGTCTGACGCCGGGCGGAGCTACGCCGACCTGCCGGAAGTCAAGGCGGCCTTGAGGGGACGGCCCCAGACCGTGCTGCGTCGCAATGGCGCCTACCGACCGCGCTATGCGTTTGAGTGGATGAGCCGCGCCTCTCCGCTTCGGATTCACTACGCCCGACCGGTGCTGAGCAATGGCCGTGTGGTCGCCGTGCTGCTGCTGTCGCGGTCGCCGCGGGCGCTGTTTCGCGGCATCTATCAGGATCGGGTGAAAATCCTGATCGGGATCGGCCTGATCTATTGCGTTCTCGTCGTTTTATCCGGACTGGTCTCGCGCGGCATCAGCCGTCCGATCGAGGCGCTGAGCGCGGCGTCCCGGCGGGTCGCGGCCGGACAGGGCGACGTGCCCGAGACGCCCCAAACCGCCGCCTTGGAAATCCGCGACCTCTACCGGGACTTTCGCGCGATGGCGGAGGCGATCGCGCGTCGATCCAGATATCTGAAAGACTTCGCCGCGGCGGTCAGCCACGAGTTCAAAACGCCCCTGGCCGGCATCAGGGGCGCCACCGAGTTGCTGCAAGATCATCAGGCGGAGATGAGCGAGGGGGATCGCCGACGGTTTCTCGGAAACATAGCCGCCGATACGGAGCGTCTGTCTCAGTTGGTCACGCGGCTTTTGGACCTGGCCAGAGCGGATATGGCGCGACCTGAGGCCGGCGTAGCTGTCGATGCGCGGGCGTCGATCCTGCGCATCGCCGACGCCCTTGGCGCCGAAAGGCTCGCCATCCACATCGAGCTGCCGCCCCACCTCCCGCCCGTCGCCGTCCCAGCCAGCACCCTCGAAGCCGTTTTGACGACGCTGATCGACAATAGCCGGCAGGCCGGCGCTTACAGCGTGACGATCAAGGCCGGTGCGTCCTCAGGAACGGTTGTGGTGTCCGTCGCCGATGACGGCCGTGGCGTTCCGCAAGGGGATCGCGACCGGCTGTTCGAGCCCTTCTTCACCACCAAGCGCGAAGAGGGCGGCTCCGGCCTCGGCCTCTCCATCGCCCGCTCCTTGCTGGCGGCCAGCCAGGGGGAAATCAGACTGGCGCCAAGCCTGAGCGGGGCTTGTTTTGAGGTTGCGATTCCGATCGCGTCTTCGGGCTAAGTCAGGCTGTGCGCCCACGAGGGCGGGACGCTTCCCAAGCCCCCCCCAAACCCCTAGATCACGGCGGTTCCGCCGCGCTATCCGCGGCGTTGGAGGGTTCGTCTTTTGGGTCGAGTCGATCTGTCGCGTATCGATCTGAGCCTGCCGGGCGGGCGGCGGCGCGCCTATCAGCATATGGTGTGGAACGACCACGCCTATTTGCGCGTCGGCTTCCAGAACGCTCACTGGGTCGGGCCCGATCTGGTGCGCACCAATCAACCCTGGCCGTTCCAGCTCAAATGGTGGCGCGAGCGGGGGATCCGCACGGTGATCAATCTGCGGGGCGGCGGCTATACGACGGGGTCCTATGTGCTGGAGCGCGAGGCCTGCGCCAAGCTGGGCTTGAGCCTGGTTGATTTCGCCGTCGCCTCGCGCGACGCGCCCTCGGCCGCCCAGGTCGTGGGCGCCAAGGCCATGTTCGACCAAATCGCCTATCCGGCCCTGATGCATTGCAAGTCCGGCGCGGATCGGGCGGGTTTGATGAGCGTCCTGTACGCCCACTTCCGCCTGGGCCAGCCGCTTCGCCAGGCGCTGTCTCAACTGTCGCTGCGCACCCTGCATGTGCGCCAAGGCAAGACCGGCGTACTGGATTATGTGTTCGAAAGGTACTTCGCCGAGGGCGAGCCTGAAGGTTTGAGCTTTATCGATTGGGTCCGGTCGCCAGCCTATGATCCGTCGCGTCTTCGCGCAGATTTCAACGCCACATGGTGGGGCGGGCTTTTGACAGAACGCCTTTTAAGGCGCGAGTGACGCTACGGCGCCTGTTGACCCCGGCCAAGGGCCGCGCCAAACGCTTGATCTATAATGAGAGACGTGGGCGGAAAGTCGATGAGATGACCCCTTGGGCGCGCGCAGCGATCGACCTGAGATTCTTAACGGGGCTGTACCGGACGCTACGGCGCGTGCGTCCCATCAAGCGGGACTCGCCGCGGCTCGCCTGCGACGATCTGGAAGCGGCGGTCGACAAATACGGGGCGCGAACCGCGATCGAGTTCGAAGGTCAGAGCCTGACCTACGCTGAGTTCGACGCCCTGGCCAATCGCTACGCCCACTGGGCCGTGGCCTGCGGGCTGAGGCGGGGCGACACGGTGGCGCTGTTCGCCCAGAATTGTCCTGACTATGTCGCCGTGTGGCACGGTCTGTCGAAGGTCGGCGTCGTGACGGCCTTGGTCAACCACCAGCTGGCCGGCGCGGCGCTCGTCCACAGCCTGCATATCTGCAACGCCTCGCACATCATCGCCGACGCCGAAACGTCGGCGACCTTTAGCGCTGTTAAGGATCAGCTTCAGCATCCGATCCGATCGTGGGTGCTGGGCGCCGATCTCGCCATCGCGCTGCAAGACGCCTCAACCTTGCGCCCGGACCGGGCGACGATGCGGGCGGGCCTGACCGCCAAGGACGTGGCGCTTTACCTCTTTACCAGCGGCACCACCGGCCTGCCCAAGGCGGCGAAGGTCACTCATGTGCGGGCTCTGTTGTATATGCACGGCTTCGCCGGCGCGACCGCGGCGCGGCCTAGCGACCGGTTCTATAATTGTCTGCCGCTGTATCATGCGACGGGCGGCCTATGCGCCATGGGCGCGGCGCTCCTCACCGGCGGCTGCGTCGTTCTGCGACGACGGTTTTCCGCGAGTCAGTTCTGGCCCGACATCGTGGCCCAGAAATGCACCGTGTTCGCCTATATCGGCGAACTTTGCCGCTACCTCATCAACCTCCCCGTCCAGCCGGACGAACAGCGCCACAGTCTGCGCCTCGCGTTCGGCAACGGGCTGCGCCCCGATGTCTGGGAACAGATGGAGGCGCGTTTCAAAATCCCTCGCATCCTGGAATTTTATGGCTCGACGGAGGGAAACGTCTCGCTGATGAACTTGGATGGCAAGACCGGGGCCATCGGCCGGGTGCCGCCGTATCTGAAGCGCGCGTTCAACGTGAAGCTCGTCCAGTTCGACATGACGACCCAGGCGCCGGTGCGCGACGCCCAAGGTCGCCTCATCCCCTGCAAGCCCGGCGAAATCGGCGAGATGCTCGGCCGGATCGGCGGGGACGCCCGCTCGGACTACGTCGGCTATGCGGATAAGACGGCGAGCGATCGAAAAGTGGTTCGCAACGCCTTCACCGACGGAGACGCCTGGTTTCTGACCGGCGACCTCCTGCGCCAAGATGAACAGGGCTATTTCTACTTCGTCGATCGAGTCGGCGACACCTTCCGCTGGAAGAGCGAAAACGTCTCAACCACCGAGGTGGAGGAACGCCTGGCGGACATGCCCGGGGTGAGCGAAGCCAATGTCTATGGGGTGCTCGTGCCCGGCGCCGACGGCCGAGCCGGCATGGCGGCCTTGGTCGTCGAACACCCCTTCGATCTGGCCGCTTTCCAAGGCGCGGTGCAGACCGCTCTGCCCGCCTACGCCCAGCCGGTGTTCTTGCGCCTCCAGTCCCACATGGACACCACAGGAACCTTCAAGCGCCGCAAGATGGACGTGGCGGTCGAAGGGTTCGACCCCGACAAGGTCCACGACCCCCTGTTCGTCAAACTGCCTCAGGGCGGCTACACACCCATAGACGCTGTGCTCTACCGGCGAATCCAGAGCGGCGAGGTGAGGCTTTAAGGCGCTGCGCGCGACCCGCTGGTGGATAAGCCCTTTGATCAGGTTTATGATTTGTCATCGATTCGATCTCTAGACATCGTGATCTCAAGCAACGGGTCGTGGTTTTCATATGCTTCCAGCTATCGCCGCGCTTGTTGGTTTCCTGGGTCTGGCGCCGCAGGGGCAGATCGCTGAGCGGCGCTTCGACGTCCAGGGATGGCGGATCACGGTGTCGCAGGACCGCTTCACGGGCGCCGTAGCGTGCCGCGCGGTTCATCGCGGGATGAGCCTCTCGGCGAACACCCTCGTGTTCAGGTTCGGGCGCAACGTCGATACGAGTAAAGCCGTCTATAGACTCGACTTGGGGCCGGCCTACTCGGTCGTCGATCAGCCTGCCGACGAAGACGTTCGCCATATGGTTGAGGTGGAGGCGCCTTTAGGAAACCCGTCCGCCGGCTTTGTCGCCCTGCCCGTCTCCCAATTGGCGGGAGTCCGGCGGGTTGATATCCGAGCCAACGTCAAAAGCGCGCCCCAGAGCTTTGATGTGAGCGGGCTGACGGCGGCGCTGCAGTTGGAAACGGCGCAAGCCTGCTTCACCGCCCAGGACCTGCAGCGGCCCACCCTGACGTCCGCCCCCGCAATCGGCGCCGCGCCGCAATAGAGCCCATCCGGTTCAAATGGCCTCATTTGAACCGGATAAAAAGGCCCCAGGTCAGCTGTGGAGGTAGCCTACAGCCGTGCTCACCAGCTGGTTGGAATGCACCCCGAGCAGCTCGATACTGGCGCCATCGGTGAAGGTGATCATCTCACCGGCGGACGTGTCGGTCAGATGCGGGGTCAGACCGGCGGTCAAGAAGGCGGAGATGTCCAGGACATCTTTTCCGCCGAAGTTGGCGAAGTTCGTAATGACATCATGCCCGGCGCCGGGCTTGAACACGAAGGTGTCGGAGCCAAATCCGCCGGTCATCGTGTCATTGCCTGTACCGGCGATCATGGTGTCGTTACCGGCGCTGCCGATCAAGGTATCCGCGCCGCTCCCGGCGATAAGCGTATCGTTGCCCGTGTTGGCGTAAATCGTGTCGTTCAGATTGTTCCCCGTGCCTGTGATGTTGGCGGATCCCTCAAGATGGAGGGCCGTGACATTGGCCGGGAGCGTAAAGCTATAGTCTGACAAGACCATCGCCCTGCCGTCGTTGACGGCCGGCTCGACAAAGATTTCCGAGCTCGATTGGGCGACAAAGACGTCGTACGATCCGGTGCCGTAGACGATCTCGACCCCTGGCGTGTTCACCGACTGGTGCAGATCGCCGGTCACTGTTCCGACGGCGGAATTGCCGGCCAAATCCTGGATTGACGACCCCGTCGGCAGGTGGAGGCCCGTGACCTGGAGGTCGGTGGTCGTGTGGCCGGCGGTCGCCGTATAGGCGAACGTCAGACTGCTGGTCCCCGACCCGCTGACATAGGTCGCCGTTTCGCCATCGCTGAGCTGAAGCGTCGGCGCGCCGGCGACATCGACGATCTCGCTGGTCTTCACGGTCAGCATCTCAGACGCGCCCGTGTTCAAATTTGTGGACGCCCCGGATGAGGCGGTCACGCCCAAGAAGGTCGGCGACGTCGTATCCACAGTCACGTGGCTCAGGGTGGCGACCGAACCTGAGAAGGGATTGCCGAGGCTGTCGACGATCGCCCCATTCGTCCCCAACGCGACGCCTGTCACCTCCAAGTCCGAAGAGGTCTGCCCCGCCTTGACCACGTAGGAGAAGGTCAAGGCGTTGGTTCCAGACCCACCGACATAGGTTGCGACGCCGCCGTCGCTGAGCGTCAGGTTCGGTTGGCCGGACACTGTGACCGCCTCCGATGTGTTCATCGTAAAGGTCACCGTTTGGCCTGTGTGGACGTAGGACGTGCCCGTCGAGGTGGCCGACGTTATCCCCGTGTTGACCGGTTCATAGGTGGAAATCCAAAGGTTGAGATCGCCCGACGCGCTGGTCAAGGCGTTGCCGGCGCTGTCTTGGACCGAAGCGCCGGTGGGCAACACCAGACCCGTCACATGCAAGTCCGTATGCTGCGACGTGGCGGCGGCATAGGTGAAGGTCAAGGTATTGGTGCCCGAGCCGCTGACATAGGTGGCGAGACCACCGTCGTTCAACTGCAGTTCAGGCGTGCCGGTGACCGTCACGGCCTCAGACATTTTCAGCGTGACCGTGGCGACCCCACCCACGGTCAGCATGCCGGTCGTCCCGGTGCTGACCGCTGACATCGAGGTCACGGTCGGCGCCACGGCGTCGACGCTGACCTTCAGGTCGCCGGAGATCGAGCTCAAAGTCAGGCCGTTGGCGTCCGCGATCTTGGCGCCGTTGGTGAGGTTCAAGGCGGAGACTTGCAGGTCCGACGTGCTGTCGCCCGCCGACGCCGTATAGTTGAAGGTCAGCACATTGGAGCCAGACCCTTTGACGTAGGTCGCCGTTTCCCCGTCGCTGAGCGTAAGGGTCGGGGCGCCGGTCACCGTCACGTTTTCGCTGAGCGTGACCGAGATCTGCGCGGTTGCGCCAGCCTTAAGCGTCGTGGCGCCGGTGGGCAGCGTCGCCGTCAGCGACGTCAAGGACGGCGCCACCGGCGTCGCCGCCGGCGTGGTCGATGTGGATGTCGTTGACGTAGTGGTCGCCGTTGTCGTGGCCGGCGCAGTCACCGGCGAATTCGCCAAGGTGTAAGCGTGGATATATTCAATCTCGAGATTTCCGCCGGCATAATTACTTGGCGTTGTACTATTCAACCCGAGATTCGCGATTATGTACATCGGGCTGTTTAGATTGGATGGGGTCGCGATGGACCCAATCGACACGCCGTCGACATACCAGGTGATCGTTTGGGGCGTCCAAAGCACGCCGAAGTTGTGGAACCCGTCGGTCAAATTGGGGATGTAGGCCTTCACGCCCGTCGCCGCGCCGCCAACGCCATTGTTATGGGCCGTACCGGTGACCTCGTCGCTGCCGTTCTGCTCCTCAAAGATGTCGAGTTCGGAGCCCGCATTCACGGCGTAGAGCCAAAAGGCGGGCCAGTTGCCTTGGCCGGACGGCAACTTCATTTCCGCGTCGAAATACCCATAGGTCTGGCTAAAGGTGTAGCGGGTCGAGATCATCCCTGACGTAAAGTCATATCCCCAAAGCTTTGAGACATCCGCGGCAGGGGTCGGGCCCGCATGGATGGTCAAAACGCCGTCCGACACGCTGAACGGGTTGAGGCCCAAAGACGTCGTGCCCGTGCCGGTCAACGAGGTATCGACGTAGAGCTCCTTCTCACCGGTTTCCGGCAGACTACGGGCTTCCACGCTGTCGGGGTTGCCGCCCCAGCCGTAGAGCGTCGACCAGGTGCCGCTCGTGCCATTGTAGAGCGACAGGGTGCTGAAATTGTCCGAAAAGGTCGAGGCGCCGTAGGACGAGGGGGATAGGGCCAGCTCGAAGTTGGCCGCTGTAAACTGCGAGATTTGGGTATCGGCGAATTTGATCGCCGTCGAGCCGTTGAGGGTGAGGACCACGTCAGACCCGACCTGGGTCATGGCGGCCTGAACCTCGGCGAAGGTCGCGAACTGGCTATACCCGTTCAGTCGGACTTCGTCGGTTTTGCCGCCGTCGGCATCGGCGCCGGGAACGAAGTCGGTGATCAGGGTGTAGCCTGTGTTTCCCCCGTCAAAAACATATGCGGTTCCGCTGCCGCCGGTCAGGACGTCGTTGCCGCCGCCGCCGTCAATTTGGTTGCTGCCCGCCGTACCGACGATGTAGTTGGCGCCGCTGTTGCCGAGCACGCCAAAGCTGCCGCTGTTCATCACCAGATTGGTGATGGTGCTTGGCATGATGTAATCAAGCGCCGCGACCACGGTGTCGATCCCCGTCGTCGCCGCCTGCACGAGCGACACGGTCGACCCCAGATAATAGGTGTTGCTGCCCGAGCCCCCGATGATGGTGTAGGTCCCCGCCGGGCCGGCGACCTGGGTATTCTGGGAGCCTACCGTTATGGCGCCGTTTACGAGGTTGCTCCCCCCGAGCCACGCCGACGCGGTCGGTGTGAGCGGGATGGGATTGCCAAAGAAATTATCGACGGCCATGAAGCGCCCTTTCGAATGTCAGCTTACTGTAGTCACCCGTATATTTCGCCTTAGTTTAATTTTAGGGTATAATTTCGTTAATCAATTTTTGTTGCAACAGAGAAACCCGATATAACGCCAATAGGGCTGCGACTTAATTGCATAAGCCCCGCAACAACTATGAATATTATACGTTGAAATAGAATATCCGCATGATATCGCGGCCGCCCCAACAGGTTTCTGCGCTTGGAGCGGGGCATAACGTCGCCCCCGCCAGCCCCGCCCCTATTGGCATGGGCGTCTATCCCCGGATTTGTTGCGGGCGAGACCGAAACGGACGCCGTCAGCCGGGATCGGCGAGCTTTGATCGCATCGGCTGACCGTCAAATCGGAGCCGTTTCGGCCGAAGACGGCCTACCGCTCGTGCAACGCGCCCGAGAAGGTTTGGAACAAGGGTCCGATCATATATTGCAAGGCTGTGCGCTTTTTCAGCGTGACCGTGATCTCCGCCGGCATACCGGGCTTCAGATCAGCGCTCTGACCCTGCAATCGGCGCAACTCCGACGCGGGGACCGCGACAGTGGCCGAGTAGAAGGAGCGCTCACGCTTCTCATCGCTCACGGCGTCGGCGGAAAGCTGGGTCAACCGGCCATTGAGGATGGGAACGCCGCGCCCATGCAGGCCGACCAACCGAACCTTCACGCCATTTCCAACCGACAAACCCTCGACATCTCGCGGCGCCACCTGCGCCTCCACCACCAGGTCAGCGCGGTTGGGAACGATGTCCAAGAGCTTTTGACCCTGACCGACCACGCCGCCGATCGTATTCACCGCCAAACCCACGACGGCGCCTGATACGGGGGCGCGGATCTGCGTCCTGGCGAGCGCCTCCCGCGCCGCAGCCAGTTGTGGCGTCAGCCCCCTCAATTCCGATTGAGCTTTGTCGAGCTCGGCGGCGACCTGCTGAGCCCGCTCGTTGTCCCCCTGGGCGATTTGTAGATTGGCCTCGCCCTGGGTGGCGGTGAGCCGGGCGATCTCGGCGGCTTGCGCACCGGCGTCGCCGACCAGGGCCGCCGCCGATCGCTCAAGCGCTCTGACGCGGGTCGCCGGGGCGTAGCCCTGGGCCTGCAGCCGTTTCATGCCGAGAAGCTCCTGATCGTTCAGGCGCTGCTGAGTCTGATTGGCCTCAAGCTGTCGTTGGGACCCGGCGATCTGCTGAGACGCCTCGGCCACCTTCTGGTGCAGGACGGCGCGGCGCGCGTGGTTCGCCGCGAGCTGCGAGAGCAGCTCCGCACGCTGGGTATTGAGGGCATGCTGCAGCGCCTCGCCCTCCTCGGGGCTGAAGGATGCGGCGTCGGCCGGCGGCGCAATCTCTCGGCTATCCGCCTGCTCGGCGCGCAGACGCGCAACCGTGACTTCCCGATCGATCACCTGGGCGGCGAGCGTTCGTTCGGTCGCTAAAGCCTCGGCGGACGCGAAGCCGACCAGCAGCTGCCCCGCTTGCACGGTTTGACCTTCGGCGACCGCTATACGCGTCACGACGCCGCCTTCGCGGGTCTGCACTGTTTGTCGATGGCCCGCGACCACCACAACGCCGGGCGAGATGCTCGCCGAGTCCAGGGGCGCAACAGCGGCCCAGCCCAGCAGGCCGCAAAAGAACAGGGCGATGATCGCGATGCCGAGGCCAATCTCGGTGCGCGGATCGTCGCTGCGCTTAACCAGCGGATCGGCCTGAAGGTCTTGAGGGGATGCGTAGGTCATGCCCGGGCTCGCTGCAAAGGCGCGGGCTCAGAGGCTTGCTGGCGCATATCGGCCAAGACATCGGCGAGGCCGCCAAATCGCGCGATCCGGCCGCCGCTCAGCAGCAGGAGCTTGTCGGCGGCGGCGAGCACGGCGCCCCTGTGCGCTGCGACCAGGATCGTCGCGCCATCGCGGCGGAAGGCGGCGATGCTGGCGACCAGTTGAGCCTCGCCATCTGAGTCCAGATAGGCGTTGGGTTCATCCAGGATCAGAATCTTCGGCTTGCCAAAAAAGGCGCGGGCGAGGGCGATCTTTTGCGTTTGACCCGCCGAAAGGCCGATTCCGCCCAGGCCCACGGGCGTGTCGTACCCGCGCGGCAGGCTGAGGATCAGGTCGTGAGCCGCCGCCGCCTTGGCCGCCGCAATCGCGTGGCTATCCACGAACTCGGCCACAGCGCCCGGCAGATAGCCGCTGAAGCGAGAAATGTTTTCCTTGATGGTGCCCGGGAACAGCACAAAGTCCTGCGGCAGATAGCCGATGTATCGGGCGAGACGATCGCTGTCCCAGGTGGCGACGTCTGCGCCATCGATGCGGACAAGACCCGATCTCTTTTCGGGCGGCCCTGCGATGGCCCGCAGCAAGGTCGATTTGCCGGCGCCGCTGGCGCCGATCACGCCAATCATCTGGCCGGCCTCCACCTGGAAACTGATGTTGGCCAGGACGGGCGCCTCACGCAGGGGCGCCGCGACACAGACATTTTCGAGGGCGATATGCCCACGCGGCGTCGGCAAGGCCGTCTTGGGCTGGGCGTCGGCGTCGGTCAGCAGGACCGAGAGCATCTTATAGGCGTCTTTGGCGTTCGATATGCCCTTCCAGGCGCCGACGATCTGCTCGATCGGCGATAGGGCGCGGGTCAGCAGGAGCGAGGCCGCAATGACCGCTCCGGGCGAGATGGCGTGCTGGATCGCAAGATAGGCGCCGATCCCCAGCGCGGCGGATTGAAACACGAGCCTGCCGAGCTTGAGCGCGGCGCTGTACATACCCGCCCTGAAGCTCGCCGTCGCCTGGAGGTCGGTCGCACGCCCACGCTCCCGACTCTGCTTTTCGACGAGGGCCTCGCACATCCCAAGCGCCCTGATCTCGCCCGAGTAGGACGACGCCTGGTCCTGCCAGGCGTAAGCGCGGCCGGCCGCCTCGGTCGCGGCGGTGACCAGCTTGTGCGTACCGCGCTCGTTCAGCCATGCCAACACCAGCAATGACAGGGAGGCGAAGGTGCAGAAAACGCCGAGCCAGGGGTTCAGCAGGAAGGCGGCGAGGATATAGATCGGCGTCCAAGGGGCGTCGAAGATCGCCAAAGCGCCGGGCCCCGCCACCGCGGTGCGAAAGGCGTCGTATTGACGCGTCGCCTGAAGTCGCTGCAGCCGGGTGAGGTCGGATCGCTGGAGGACGGTGGCCAGAACCTGCTTGGCCATTTGCCGATCAAGGCGCGCGCCGCACCGGACCAGAAGACGTGAGCGAAGCCATTCCAGGGCCGCCAAGGTGACAAGACTGACAAACCCCACAAGGCTAATCAGCAGCAACGTCGAACCGCCGCCGGTTGGAATAACTCTATCGTAAACCTGCAGCATATACAGGGTTGGCGTCAGATAAAGCAGATTTATGAAGGCGCTGAAAGCCGCCGACCAACCGAGGTGGGGGAGGCAGTTTACGATCGCGACGCGCATGGGGTGGCTTCGTGACGCCATAATGTTTGGCTCGAGCCTTTTACAATCACAATAGTCGTCCGTTCTAAGTCACTCCGCCTTACGGAAAGGTTTATGACGTTCGGGTGGGCCGACCGGGGTCGTTCGCGGCAAGCGGCTTGTTTCCACTGGGGAATCACCGGCGGATAGGGCATCGGCTCCAGTTGCGGGCGAGCGATGATGGCGCGCATGACGATGTTGTCCGGACATGAACGGCTGGGCGCGATGGGCGCGGTCGCAATAGCCGCTCTTTTCCGATGCAGCCCCTCATATGCGCCCACTCTTTTCATATAATGAGGTAAACCTGCCCCCAGCTCTTTTGCGCCCCCTGCGACAGGCGCCGTGCTCAGTTAGGACGCCTTATTAGATGGCCAAAGCGTTTCAAATTGCGTCTGCGAGCGGTATCGGCGCCCTCACCGTCGCGCTCCTGCTCGCAAGCGCGAAGGCGAGCGCCCAGACGATGACCTTGGCCGACGCCGTCGCCGCCGCCTACCGCACCAACCCCACACTGCAGCTGCAACGGTCGCAGCTCCGTCAGCTGGACGAAGGCTATGTTCAGGCCTATTCCGCCTATCGGCCGACCCTGGGGCTCAGCGCGCAAACTCAGTATACCTTTCAGCAACAGGTCAGCGAGTTCACGGGGTCGGTCGTCGGCGTTAGCGCCAATACGCTAACCATGGGCCTTTCGGCGACTCAAATACTTTATAATGGGGGCCGCACTGCAGCCCAGGTGAGTACGGCTGAGGCCAATATACTTGCCGCGCGCGAACAGCTTCGACAGCAAGAGGGCGATACGCTGGTGAGCGTGATCCAGGCCTATGCGGCGGTCCTGCGCGATACGGCGATTCTCGCGGCGCAACGCGCGGCCGTGGATGCTTATGTGGCCCAGGCCAACGAGATCGAAGCCCGCTTCAAAGAGGGCGACGTCACGCGCACAGACTTGGAGCAAGCCCAGTCCCAGCTCGCCACCGGCCGCTCCAACGTGGCGACAGCATTCGGCAACCTTGAGGGAAGTCGCGCGGCCTACGTCGCGGTGGTCGGCGAGAATCCCGGCGAGCTGGCGCCGCTGCCGCCGCTGAAGGGCGTTCCGGCGACGATCGATGCGGCCTTCGATGCGGCGACCTCCGACAGTCCCGCCCTGCTTCAAGCCATCCTCACGGAGCGCGCCTCAAGCGAGCAAATCCGCGAGCAACGGGCTCAAAGCATGCCCA
>Ga0116229_10010087_pt1 | contig 14247 bp, 13 predicted proteins | sample S1TSphgellanicum_3_FD_87313 | JGI IMG/M metagenome (GOLD analysis project Ga0116229, IMG submission 87313) | Host-associated microbial communities from peat moss isolated from Minnesota, USA - S1T2_Fc - Sphagnum magellanicum MG | ecosystem: Host-associated > Plants > Peat moss > Unclassified...
CCCACCAAAAACCTCCCGATGGCTGCGGGTAATGGCCGAGCACGATGAGATCGATACGAAGTCGTTTGGTATAGGCCAGGATCTGGTCGATGGTATTGCCCGACGTGAGATAGCCTTCGGCAACCACACCGCGCGAGCGCAGCCACGCCAAGGATTCGTCGAGCATGCGCCGGTAGCCTTCGTCGGCATCCACGATACACGTGGTGCCCGCGGCGCCGGCGGCCAGCACGGGATCGGTCGCGCTCATGGGGTTGATCGAGAGCACGTACACCTGGGCATGCAGAACGATCGCTAATTCCGCGCCGCGCCGCAGGGCGCGGCGTCCGGTCGCCGTACCGTCGTAGCAAAGCAGTACCCGCTGGAACATGGCCACGATTTTGGCGCGTTGCAGACTGTCTGCGCAAGAATGGTTCCGTCTGGGGTGTGGGTATTCCTTTGGCCAGCGCGACGTTTTGACGTCAAAACGTCAAAACGTCATCCTCCACATAAGGCCATGCCGTACCGGTCGCCGCGGTCGCAACCGCCAAATAGGCTGCTCACGGCGCGCGTTGCTATAATTCCGGGGTCGTGGCCGGCCGGGCAAACAAAGAGCAGCGCTAATCAAACCGTCGTCAAATAGCAGTTCTCGCCGGGAATGGCTCGCGCCGGCGTACGTGTTACACCAATACCCCTATCGGGATACCAGCCGCATCGTCGAAGTGTTTACCAGCCAGCATGGCCGCATCACCCTGTTCGCGCGCGGCGCGAACGGTCCGAAATCCGCTCTGCGCGGCCTGCTGCGGCCCTTCCAACGGCTGCTCGTTTCCTGGTCCGGGAAGACGGAAGCCTGTGCCCTGGTCACGGCCGAGATCGACGGACCGCTCACGAGTCTGGCAAAAGAGCGGCTCATGAGCGGCTTCTATTTGAACGAATTGCTGTTGAAGCTCACGCACCGGTGGGACGCCCATCCCGACCTTTTTCATTCCTACGCGGCCTGCGTGACAGCGCTCTGCGCGGGTGCCGACCAGGAGCCCACACTGCGGCTGTTCGAGAAGCGTTTGCTGCATGACTTGGGCTATGGCTTGGAGCTCTCGCAAACGGACGAGGGCCTGCCGGTGGAGGCCGATCGCTACTATCGCTTCGCCGTGGAACGCGGTCCGCAGCTATGCGTCGAGGACGCCCCGGGCGCAGTCTATGGCCAGTCCCTGAACGACCTCGAGGCCGGTCAATTTCACAACTTGCGGTCGCTGCGCGATGCCAAACGGCTGCTGCGCGCGGCCATCGATGCCTGCCTCGACGGCCGCCCGCTCAAGTCGCGCGAAGTCATGCTGGCATTGCGGCACCAAAACCCGTCACGCACCCCGCCGGTGCCGGAGGAATCATGAAACCGTTTTCAGCCACCCATGCCGGCATCCTGCTCGGCGTGAACATCGATCATGTCGCGACGTTGCGTCAAGCGCGTCGCGGGCGCTATCCCGATCCAGTGCCAGCCGCGCTGCTGGCGGAGCAATCCGGCGCCGACAGCATCACTTTGCATCTGCGGGAGGATCGGCGCCACATCCAGGACCGCGACGTGACCCTACTCCGGGAAGCCTTGCAGACGCGCATGAATCTGGAAATGGCGGTGACGGACGAGATGATCCGCATCGCACGGCAGGTGCTCCCGCAGGATTGCTGCCTCGTGCCCGAGTCCCGCCAAGAGATCACCACCGAAGGGGGTCTCGACGTCGCCGGACAACTCGCCCGGGTCACCGATGCATGCCAATCGTTGGGGGCCGCGGGCATCCGCGTCTCGCTGTTCATCGATCCCGATCCTGCCCAAATCGAGGCCGCGCAGCGCGCCGGCGCGCCGGTGATCGAACTGCATACGGGTGCCTATGCCGCGGCCGCCGGCGCCGCACGGGCGCGCGAGTTCGAACGCTTGCGTGAGGCGGCGCGACTGGCATCGCACGTAGGCTTGACCGTGAATGCCGGACACGGGCTCGACTATCACAACGTCGAGCCCATCGCCGCAATTGGCGAAATCGTCGAGCTGAATATCGGACATGCCATCATCGGGCGCGCCGTGTTCGACGGATTGGCGCGGGCCGTGCGCGACATGAAGGATCTGATGCGCTCGGCGCGGGGCCATGCGAGCCTTTCGAGGCCATGATCTTCGGGATCGGCATCGATGTACTCAAGGTCGACCGCATCGAACGTGTTTTTCAAAAGCACGGTGAGCGCTTCGTCAATCATCTGTTGATGCCCGAGGAGCGCCTGCAACTCGCGCGCACTGCCCGGCCGGTGCGGTTTCTGGCCATGCGATTCGCGGCCAAGGAAGCGATCGTCAAAGGCATGGGCACCGGCTTCGCGCACGGCGTCTGGATCCGCGACGTCGGCATCGTCCAAAATGCCTGGGGCAAACCGGAGGTCGTGTACTCCGAACGCGGTGCGCGCGTGCGCGACGCGCTCGGTATCGCGGAGGGCCACGTGACCCTCACCGACGAGGCCGGGCTCGTGGTGGCGGTCGCCGTGCTGATGCGCCGGTCGGCGCCGCCCGCGCCCGCATGAATACGCTGGTATTCGACATCGAAACCGTGCCGGACACCGATCTCGGCCGGCGTCTCTATGACCTCCATGATCTGTCCGATGAGCAGGTCGGTCAGATCATGTTCACGAAACGACGGCAAGAAACGGGCAATGATTTCCTGTCGCACGAGCAACACCGCGTGATCGCCATCTCCGTGGTCATGCGTTCGCGGGATGCGCTGAAGGTATGGAGTCTCGGCGAAGAGAATGCGTCGGAGAGGGAGCTGATCGAGCGCTTCTTCGACGGCGTCGACAAATTCACGCCCGACCTCGTGTCGTGGAACGGTTCGGGCTTCGATCTGCCGGTGCTGCATTATCGCAGCCTGCTGCACGGCGTAACCGCCGCTCGTTACTGGGAGACCGGTGAAGGCGATTCGAGCTTCCGCTTCAGCAACTATTTGAGCCGGTTTCACTGGCGTCACATGGATTTGATGGACGTATTGTCGGGTTTCCAAGGCCGTGGGCGTGCAAGTCTCGACGCTGTGGCGACGTTGCTCGGGTTGCCGGGCAAGCTGGGCATGCAGGGTTCACAGGTCTGGGATGTCTACCTCCAGGGGGGGCTCAAGCGCATTCGGGACTATTGCGAGACCGATGTCCTGAATACCTATTTGGTCTACCTGCGTTTTCAGCTCTTGCGGGGCCATCTGAATCTTAACGAGCACGCGAACGAAGTCGCGCGCGTGCGCACCTTGCTCGAAGATTCCTCCTCGGCTCATCTCAAGGAGTTTGCGGCTGCATGGCCCGCAAGCTGAAGCTCGGCGACATCGAGGAGGCCGACGTGGTGGACCTCGCGCATGATGGCCGGGGCATTGCGCGAGTCGATGGCAAGGCCGTGTTCATCGAGGGTGCACTGCCCGACGAGCGCGTGCGCTTTCGCGTATTCAAGCGCCGGCGCCAATGGGATGAAGCGGGTTTGGTGGAGGTGCTCACGGCATCGCCCGATCGCGTCGTACCGAAGTGCGCGCATTTCGGCGTCTGCGGCGGGTGTTCCCTGCAGCACTACGCGCCGGCCGCTCAATTGGCCGCGAAGGAGCGGCAACTGCTCGACAACCTGGAACGTATTGGCCGGGTGCGTCCCGCTCGCGTGTACCCGCCGCTGAAGGGGCCGGTCTGGGCCTACCGCCGGCGCGCCCGTCTCGGCGTCAAGCACGTGCACAAGAAGGGCCGGGTGCTGGCGGGCTTCCGCGAGCGGGACAAGCCGTACATCGCCGACATCAAACGCTGCGAAGTGCTCATTGAGCGCTTTGCGACGCTGCCCGAGGACCTCGCTGCGCTGGTCGAGACCTTGTCGCTGCGCGACGCCGTGCCGCAGGTCGAAGTCGCCGCCGGTGATCCCGCGGCGGCCCTGGTGTTCCGGGTCATGGGACCGCCGACCGCCGATGACCTCGAGAAGCTCGGCGCATTCGCGTTGCACCACGGCGTTCAGATCTTCCTGCAGAGCGGTGGCCTCGACTCCATCAAGCCGTTGCGCGACGACTATCCGCCGCTCCTCTATGACATCGAATCGGGCGGCGTGATCCTAGAATTCGGTCCGGTGGATTTCTTTCAGGTCAATCGCGACATCAATACAGGCATGGTCGCTGCCGCCATGAACCTGTTGCAGCCCACGCCGAACGATACCGTGCTCGACCTCTTCTGCGGGCTCGGCAACTTCACGTTGCCGCTTGGCCTGCGTGCCAAAAAAGTGGTGGGCGTGGAGGGCGATCCGGGCCTGGTCGCGCGGGCCCGGGCCAACGCCGTCCGCAATGGAATCGGTAATGCCGAGTTCCACACGGACAACCTGTTCGAGCCGGCCAGCTGCGGCCCGTGGGCCAAAGATACCTATGATTTGGTCCTTTTGGACCCCCCGCGAGCCGGTGCAATCGCAATGATGGAACGTATGGCACATTGGCGGCCGCGCCGAGTCGTGTATATTTCTTGTCATCCCGGGAGTTTGGCGCGTGATGCTGGATTCTTGGTCGCAGCCCACGGGTACGGGCTGATCGGGGCAGGGGTGATGGATATGTTTCCACATACGACGCACGTCGAATCGATCGCCGTGTTTGAACGAGGCGCATGAGCCTGGGTCCGCTCATGGTCGATGTCGCGGGCACGGAGTTGACCGCCGAGGACATCGAGGTGCTGGCTCACCCGCTGGTCGGCAGCGTGCTGCTTTTCACGCGAAATTATCGAAATCCCGCGCAAGTTACTGCGCTTTGCGAGGCCATCCGAGCCGTGCGCTCGCCGCATCTGCTCATTGCCGTGGATCATGAGGGTGGCCGGGTCCAGCGTTTTCGCGAGGGTTTCACGCGTCTGCCCGCCTCGCGACCATTGGGGCGCCGTTATGGTGAGGATAAGCGCGATGCGTTGAGTCTGGCGCGTGCCGTGGGCTGGCTGATGGCGGCCGAACTGCGCGCCGTGGGCGTCGACTACAGCTTTGCGCCGTGCGTCGATCTGGATTACGGCGTGAGCGAAATCATCGGAGACCGGTCGTTCAATCGCGATCCGGACGTGGTTGCCGCTCTGTCGGCCGCCTATCTGTCGGGCATGCGCGACGCCGGTATGGCGGCGACCGCGAAGCATTTTCCGGGGCACGGCGCCGTGGTCGCCGATTCGCATGTGGCCCTGCCGGTGGACCGACGCGAGTGGGCCGACATGGAGGAGGACGTTCGGCCGTATGCCCTGCTGATCGACAATCATGTGGCCGGCATCATGGCCGCGCACGTGGTGTATCCCGCCGTGGATGCGCTGCCGGCGAGTCTGTCGCATCGCTGGATCACGCGGATATTACGCGGCGATCTCGGCTTTCACGGCTGTGTGTTTGCCGACGATCTGTCCATGGCCGGCGCGGTGGCCTTCGGCGACATCCTCGAAAGGTCACGGCTGGCCCATGCGGCGGGGTGCGACGTTCTGCCGATCTGTAACGATCGGGCGGCGGTCGTGACCGTGCTGGATCACTTCAAGGCCGTCTCCGCTCCGGCATCTCAGGCGCGCATGGTCCGCATGCGGGCGCGCGGTGATGCGGCCCCGGCACCGGCGTCGGATCCACGGTGGCACGAGACCGTGCGGCGCATCGCGGAGCTTGCCGAGCCGCCGGCGCTGGTGCTCGCGGATGGAACGCCGTGAGCGTGGGCGGTCAGACCGAGTTCGACGTGGATTTCTACCGGCGATTGCTCGAGAGTTCGCCCGAAGGCGTCGCTCTGGTCGATGCACTCAGTCCCGAGCATCCCGTCATCTACGTCAATGCGGCCTTCGAGTCCTTGACCGGCTATACGCGCGCCGATCTGCTCGGCAAGAACCTGCGGATGCTGCAGCGCGACGACCGCGACCAGGACGCGCGCCATCGCATTCGCGATTCGCTGGCTCGCAACGAGGGGTGCCGCGTCCTACTGCGCAATTATCGCAAGGATGGCACCGTCTTTTGGAACGAGTTGACCGTCGTGCCGCTGCTCGATGCCCAGGGACGAGTGACGCATTTTGCGGGTCATCATCGCGATGCGGGTGAGCGCCTGCGAATCGATCCGAAACTCGCGAAAGATTCCTCGAGCGGCGTGCACCAGCCCACTGCCGTCGCGGTGCGCGACGATCGCTTGACCGGCTTGTTCACGCTGGCTTACCTCGAGGAGTTACTGAAGCGCGACTGGGCATTGGCACAGCGAGAGAATCGCAGCATCGCGGTGTTTGCGATCGATCTCGATGCCCTCGATTTGTACAACGCCACGTTTGGACGCGCTGCCGGAGATTCCGCGATCCGGCGGGTCGCACATGTCATTTCCGGTTGCCTGCGCCGCTCCAGCGACGTGACGGCGCGCATCGACGGGGGCAGCCTGATGGCGTTCGCGCCTGGGCTCACCCTCGAGCAGGCATTGTGCATCGGTCAGACCATGTCGCAGCGCGTGCGCGACATGCGCATCCATCATCCCCGCTCGACCGTGCTGCGTTACGTCAGCGTCAGCGTGGGCGTGAGCGCGGCCGTGCCGGATCAGCACAATGACCCAGCGTCGCTACTCGCGAAATCCCAACAGCAACTGAAATTCGCGAAGAGCGCCGGCCGGAATCAAGCCGCCTGACCCGCGCCGGCATGGCGTGTGACGCGTTGCTCAGCGCCGGCTACGTGCGTGTGATCCAGGTCTCGCTGCGCCCATTTTAGGGTTTTGCACCGTTCGGAAAACTGGGTGCCCGTGCGGCGGCGCAGCGAGAACTCTGTTACCAATTGACCCATGAAGATTCGGACCAAAATCGCGTCGTTGCTAGGTCTGCTATTCGCGTTGCTGATTGCGCTCGAAATCGGCATTCAGGAACGTGTGGTGATGCCGAGCTTCGCCGCGCTCGAGCGCGACGCGGCAACGACCTCGATGAAACGCATCGACTATGCGCTCGCCATGACCGAGGAGAATCTCGCAGTGGCCGCCGCGGACTGGGGCAATTGGGCGGACGTATATGAGTTCGTCGAGTCACACAATGAGAACTTCATCACGGCCAACATCACGGTCGTGGCGCTCAAGCAGCTGCAGGTCAACGCGTTGCTCATTGTCGATCTGCAAGGGAGGGTGCTGGTGTCGACCGCACGCGACCTCGAGTCGGGCGCGCCACTTGATCTTGGCTGGATGACGGACGGCGAACTTCCCGCGGATTTTCCATGGCGCCACCATCTCAGCGCCGGATCGGCGGCGCAGGGGCTAATTAAGACCCGGCAGGGAATCCTGATGATTGCGTCGGCGCCGGTGCTCGACGGCAGCGGCGGCGGCCATTCGCGCGGAATGGTGATCATGGGCAAACTGCTGACGCCCCAAGAGGTGTATCGCCTCGGCGCGCAGGCTCAGACCCTGCTGTTCATGACGCCCGACGGTCCATCGAACGACGCAGACCGTATCGTCGAGACGGACAAGGTGACCGAGGTGTTTCGCTCGTTTCCCGACGTGTATGGACGCACCGTGCTCACCTTTCGCGTCGACGTGCCGCGTGTCATCACGGCGCGTGGCCACTCGGCCGTGACCTACGCCTCGCTCTATCTGTTGGGCGTGGGTGTCGCCGCTTTGATGGTGTTGCTGATCGTGCTGAATCGGATCGTGCTCGCGCCCCTCGGACGGGTGACCCAACACGCGGTGAACATCGGCCAGCGCGAGGATTTGACGGCACGCCTGGATCTGACCGGCCGCGATGAGGTCGCGGTTCTCGCGCGTGAGTTGGATCGCATGATGGGACGGCTGGCCGATTCGCGCCGTGAATTGGTGGATCATTCTTTTCGGTCGGGCTTCGCCGAATTGGCGAAGGGGGTGTTGCACAATCTGGGCAACGCGATGACGCCCTTGGGCGTGCGTCTGAACGCTCTGTCCGACCGGTTGCGAACCGCGCCGATCGCGGACGTCAAGATGGCGGTGACGGCGCTCGAGGATGCGGTCCCGGGCACGGCGCGGCAGGCAGATCTGCAGGAGTTTTTGCGTCTGGGTTGTAGTCAGCTCGACGCCATGCTCGGGGCGGCGCAGGAGGATGTGACCGTGATCCAGCGGCAGAGCGGCGTGGTGCAGTCAGCGCTGGCGGAACTCATGCGAAGCGCGCGCACGGACCACGTCCTCGAGTCGGTGCGACTTCCCGATCTGGTGTCCCAGACGCTCGAAATCGTTCCCGACGTGTGCCGCCAGCGGCTCACCGTTGAGACCGACGAGTCGCTGGGGCGCGTGGGTGTGGTCCGCGTCGCACGCTCGGTGCTGCGCTTGGTGCTGCAAAATCTCATCATCAATGCCGCCGATGCGGTACGCGATGCGGGCCGCGACAACGGGGTGCTGCGCTTGGCGGCCGAAATCGTCCGTGATACCGGACAAGAACTACTGCATCTGCGCTGTGAAGACGATGGCGTCGGCATTGCCAAGGATCATCTCGAACGCGTGTTCGAGCAAGGTTTTTCCACGAAGCCGCGCGATTCGAACCATGGCATCGGGCTGCACTGGTGCGCGAATGCCGTCGGCAGTCTGGGCGGCCGCATCTGGGCGGCGAGCGACGGACCGGGCCGGGGCGCATCCCTGCACGTGCTGCTGCCGCTACGACTGCACACCATCCAAACCACTTAATGAGCGCGGCGGAGAACGGCGTGTCAATAGATGATAAACGACAGGTGATTCGAGTCCTGGTTGTCGACGATGAGGCCGATGTACGCGATGCTTACCGGGAGATTCTCGCTCCGCCAGATGCCAGCGGCGAGGCTGCGGCGTTCCGTGATTTGAGGGACCGGCTGTTCACCAACGGTGCTCCCCGTGACTCGATCAAGACGGCGAATCGTAGCTCACGCATCGTCGCGGTGTTCTGCGAGGGAGCGGAGGCAGCCATAGCCGCCGTTCGGGATGCGGTCACGGCCGAGGAACCGTTCGCGGTGGCGTTCCTGGACATGCGCATGCCTCCCGGGCCCGATGGTGTCTGGGCCGCGGCGCGCATTCGCGAGCTGGATGCCGCCGTCGAAATCGTCGTCTGTACCGCGTTCTCGGATGCCGACCCACGTGAGATCGGTGAGATCGTGCCGCCCGAGGATAAATTGTCGTATTTGCAGAAGCCGTTTCACCCGCATGAAATCCGACAAATGACCGTCTCGCTCGCGAGCAAGTGGCGCGCCGAACAACGGCTCGCGAAGCTGAGTCTTTTTGATGCGCTGACGGGATTGCCCAACCGCGAGCAATCCCATAGCCGCCTCTCCCATGCGCTGGCCGACGCGGCGGCCAACGAAAGCTCATTGGCCGTTCTGTATCTGGATCTCGACAATTTCAAGCGGGTCAACGACACGCTCGGTCATGCCCTCGGCGATGAATTGTTGTGCCTCGTGGCGGCGCGGCTGCGCCACTCGATGCGTGCCAACGAGATCGCGGGAGTCGGCCGGCTGGGCGGCGATGAATTCATCGTTTTTCTGCCGAACCTGCGCAGCGCCGCCGACGCGGCCGCGGTGGCTGCCCGCTTGATCGCGGATCTGCAGGCGCCGATCCAAATGGCGGCGAACACGTTGGTCGTGACGCCGAGCATCGGGATCTCGATGCTGCCGACGGATGCCGTCGACGCCGACTCCCTGTTGCGCAATGCGGAACTCGCGATGTACAGCGCCAAGCGCAAGGGACCCGGCTTGCATGCGTTCTTCGATGTGACGATGAACGTGGCCGCGGAGCGGCGTTTTACGCTCGAGGCGAAGCTGCGCGGTGCGTTGGAGCGCGGGGAGTTTACCCTTCACTATCAACCGCAGTTCGACGTCGGCACCGGCGCAGTGTCCGGCATGGAAGCGCTGCTGCGGTGGACCCATCCCGAACTCGGCGCCGTGACGCCCAACGAATTCATACCGATCGCCGAGGAGACTGGCTTGATTCTGTCCATCGGCGAGTGGGTATTGAGAGCCGCCTGCACGCAGGCCAAGGCCTGGCTCGACGCGGGACTGCCGATGACCCGCATGGCCGTGAACGTGTCGGGCCAGCAGTTCGCTCTTACCGATTTCCCCGCGACGGTGGCTGCCATCATCGCCGATACCGGGATCGAACCATCGATGCTCGAACTCGAAATCACCGAGTCGGTGGTCATGAAGGACGAAGAGTGGGCTGAGCGGGCGCTGCGCCGATTGAAAGAGCTCGGTGTACTGCTGGCCATCGATGACTTCGGCACGGGCCATTCCAGTTTCGGCAGGCTGCGGCACTTCGCGGTCGACAGGCTGAAAATCGATCGTTCATTCATGACGAGCTTGACCGATTGCAGCAACGATCGCGCCATTGCGGCCGGCATCATCGGCATGTCGCGCTCCCTGCAGATCAGCGTCACGGCGGAGGGCGTCGAGAGCTTTGCGCAGCTAATGTTTCTGCAGGAAAATCAATGTCAGGAAGCCCAGGGATTTCTCTTCAGCAGGGCATTGACGCCCGCCGATGCGCACGAGCTCCTTCGCCGCGCTGCCGACCTCGCGTCCAGCAGCCGCACGCATCGCCTGAAGTCGCTGATCGGCTAGCGCTTTCCTGGAGGCGGCCAACCCTGGTACAGGCAGGCGGCTACGAGCTCGCGGCAGGTTTCCAGTGGTTGAGAAAGTCGGTCACGGCCGCCGACCGCATGCTGCGCATGGCTTCGAACTCGCCGGCTTTCTGACTGAAGATCAGCTTGCCGTCGGAATCGAGAACTGCGAGAGCGGGGACGCCCTTGTCCAATGGAATCTCGTACCGCTTCGCGATATCGAGATTCTGATCCAGCCTACCGATGTTGACATGCACGAGAATGAAACCGGCCTCCAAAATCGGATCGTTCGAGGCATCATGAAAATACGCATCGAGGGCATGACAATCCGGGCACCAGTTCCCGCCGAAGTCCAAGATGATGCGCCGATGCGTCGATGCGGCGCTTGCCATGGCCTGCGCCAGGTCGACTTTCGCCTGTTCGGGCGCAGGGTAGATGTTGCGAACGGCGGCCCCGGTTGGCACGCCTAAGGCAAACCAAGCGACCAGCACCGTGCTCCAAAATTTCGTTGTGTCCATGAATCTCTGCGTGTTCATGGCCGCAACTATTACTCAAAAATAGCCGCGTTTCCAGTCGCGCTTGTCGGCTGCAGCCTACGCGCGGCGACGCCGTCGAGGAGGTGTCGTCGTGGCGCCCGAGGGATAAAATTCTCGGTCCGGCGGGCGCCGCGAACACGGACCATGTATGATTCCCAACCGCCCGAATTTTGAAACTTCAAGGAGCTTCCATGCCAACCGCACCGATTTCTCTACCGCCGCTGCCGTGGGCTGACAATGCGTTGGATCCGGTCATTTCCGCCAACACGATCAGCTTCCACTACGGCAAGCATCACAAGACCTATGTCGACAATCTGAACAAACTGATCGCGGACACGGAATATGCGGACCTGCCGCTCGAGAAGATCGTCGCCGCCACCGCGGGCAAAGCGGACAAGGCCGGAATCTTCAACAACGCCGCCCAAATTTGGAACCACACCTTTTACTGGAACAGCCTGCGGGCGAACGGCGGTGGTGAACCGCCCGCCGCGTTGAAGCACAAGATCGACGCCGCTTTCGGCAGTGTCGACGCGCTCAAGAAGGAATTCGCCGCGACCGCCGTGTCGCAATTCGGTAGCGGGTGGGGTTGGCTGGTCGCCGACGGCGACAAGCTGAAGATCGTCAAGACGGGCAACGCCGAGACGCCGCTGACCCAAGGGCTGAAACCGCTGCTCACCATCGACGTCTGGGAACACGCCTATTATCTTGATTACCAGAATAAGCGCGCCGACCATGTGAATGCCGTGCTCGATAAACTCATCAACTGGGAGTTCGCGGCTCACAACCTCGGTTGACTCGCTTGCGACGATGACGCGCTGCTAAACGCGATGACGCGCGGTGAGCGGCGGCGCGGGGCTCGTGCGGTTACCGCACGAGCCTTTATCAGCTCGGTCAAATACCATCCCGCCAATTTCCCGCATGCCGCCACTGTCCGGCGTGTCGGACTAGACTGCGCCCGGTCGGGGTGACCTCCTACAGATATTCCGCCACCCTGAGCCTATCGTAACGCCTCTTCTCAATAAGGGTTCAGGCTTATGAAATATGTTCCTCGTGCTTTGGCAGTGTGTGCGGCGATGACCTTGTCGGTTTCTGCGTTCGCCGCGGGCAGTTATCACGATACGATCAACTTGTTCAAGAACGCCGGCGCCAGCTCGACGTACTTCGGTAAGAGCTACGCTTACGCCGTGTTCCCCACGATCGGTGAGGGCGCGATCGGTATCGGCGGTGCGCACGGTAAGGGCCATGTGTACGTCCACGGCGTGTGGGTGGGCGATGTCACGATGAATCAGGTGAGCGTCGGCTTCCAATTGGGTGGTAAAGCGTTCAGTCAGATCATCTTCTTCGAAGACAAACGGTCGCTCGACGAATTCGAGTCGGGTTCTTACGAATTCGGGGCGGATGCGAGCGCTGTGGCCATCACCGCCGCTGCGAACGCCAGTGCGAGCACGAATGGCACCGATGAAGGCGCCAGCGGCGGCATGAAGGACGCCGTGACTCACGGGAAATATTACAAGGGCGTGGTCGTGTTCACGATCGCGAAGGGTGGTTTGATGGGCCAATTAGCGGTAGCGGGCCAGAAGTTCGCCTATACGCCGCGTAGTGCGGCGTAATCAGGCACCCCAGGGTCAATTGAAAACAGCAAGGAGACATCATGAGGAAATTGATTTTGACGGGCGTAGTCGCGGCGGCGGCCTGTTATTTGCCGATGGCCATGGCGGACGATAATACGGCGAGTGCCGACGTCAACCATGCCGAGACGTACGTCAAGAATTCGGTCATCACCACGAAGGTGAAGTCCAAGTTGGCGGCCAAGCACATGTCGACCCTGACCAACATCAAGGTGGACACGGATGAGCACGGCGTGGTTTGGTTGAGCGGCAAGGCGCCCACCCAGGATGCAAGCGATCTGGCGGCATTGTTGGCGAAAGACACCGATGGCGTCACGTCGGTCCACAACGGCATCGTCGTCGCGCAGTAATTTCGTCGCGCGGAAATTTCGTTCGCAGGCGGGTGACGCGCAATGCGTAGCCCAAGCGGATGCCCCGGTACTTCCGGGGCATCCGCGGCCGCATCAGGCGAGTAATTCGACCAACATCTCGATCCGGGTGAACAGGTTTTCTTCCGATCGCGCATCGTGGCTGAAGCGCAGTTTCAATGGGCCGTCGAGCCGATACTCTTTCGGTTTGCCTTGAACCAGCTTCAAGATGCGCTTCGCATCGATGCGGTTTTCCTCCTCGAAAACGATGTAGCCGCTCGCGGCGCCGGCATCGATCTTTCGGATTCCAAGCTCTCCCGCCCGCAATTTGATGCGCGCGGTTCGAAACAGGGATTGTGCCGGGGCTGGCATCGGGCCGAAGCGGTCGATGAGTTCCACCATCAACTCACCCAGTTCCTCGCGCGTTTGCGCACTCGCGATCCGTTTATATAGAACGAGGCGCAGGTGCACGTCCGGCACGTAATCCTCTGGAATCAGTGCGGGTAGATGCAGTTCGACCTCCGGACCGGCATCCATCGGCCTTTCAAGGTCCGCCGGCTTTCCTGACTTGAGCCCCGCTACTGCGCGTTCCAGCAATTCCATGTACAGGTTGTATCCGATCTCCTCGATCTGCCCGCTTTGTTCGTCGCCCAGTAATTCCCCCGCCCCCCGGATCTCGAGATCATGGGTGGCCAACGTGAAACCGGCGCCGAGCTCCTCGAGAGATTCCAGGGCCTCCAACCGCTTGACCGCGTCGGCGGTCATGGCCTTACGGGGAGGGGTGATGAGGTAGGCGTAGGCTCGATGGTGCGAGCGGCCGACCCGGCCGCGCAGTTGGTGGATCTGGGCGAGCCCGAAACGATCCGCGCGATCGATGATGATGGTATTGGCGGTGGGAACATCGATCCCGCTCTCGACGATGGTCGTACACACCAGTACGTTGAAGCGGCGGTGGTAGAAGTCCAGCATGAGCTGTTCCAGTTCGCGTTCCCGCATTTGACCATGACCCACCGCCACGTTCGCCTCCGGGACGAGTTCGCGGATGGCTTGGGCGGTTTTTTCGATGGTTTCCACGGTGTTGTGTACGAAGTAGATCTGGCCGCCGCGGCGAATTTCCCGCATGGCCGCCTCGCGCACCACCGTCTCGTTCCATTCCAGAACGAAGGTTTTCACAGCCAGCCGCTCCGCCGGCGGCGTGGTAATGAGGGACAGGTCGCGCAATCCGCCCATCGCCATGTTCAACGTGCG
>Ga0116229_10010089_pt1 | contig 14245 bp, 10 predicted proteins | sample S1TSphgellanicum_3_FD_87313 | JGI IMG/M metagenome (GOLD analysis project Ga0116229, IMG submission 87313) | Host-associated microbial communities from peat moss isolated from Minnesota, USA - S1T2_Fc - Sphagnum magellanicum MG | ecosystem: Host-associated > Plants > Peat moss > Unclassified...
ACCACATAAAGACGGAAATGTCAATCCCACCCCTTGGCTCAGTGTAGTAATTTTGAACTAATTTGTGCTTTGGGTAAACCCCAAAACTACCGTGTCAATAGGGTTTGAGATGCGCTTACCCTGAATAAAGGTCTTGCATCCAATGGAAATTTACATCAAGTAGCAAGCCTCATTAATCAAAATTCTCATCCTGTTGTAGTGAGTGATGCTCAATTTATTAACATTTTAGGGTTAATGCATCTCCTGAAATCAGAGACTGATTTTCAACTGACGGACCAGCCTACAAAATTGGTAATTGCTAACAATAGAGATAATATATTTGGTTCTTCGGTACGTGTTATGCCGAAATTTTAAGGTAAAATCCGATGCAATGTCCTGAATGTGACTCGACACATATCCGTAAAAATGGAAAAAAGCGAGGTAAACGCTCATCACAATTGATTTCGCTCCGGCGCAGCACAAGAAATAATGCGTCCTCATTTCAAGCCCCTCCATTCATGGATGGGGTTTCCCCCCTGCTCCCTTCCCCCTGCCTCTTCTTGACCACTTCAAACGCATATAATACATAACATTCTCTTAATGAGTATCGGCTCAATAATCCGGGGTAGCATGTTCGGTCGTTTCATCTGGTGCTGTTATAGAGAGGAACAGTTTGACCAATGCCCTTCGACCACAGATTTGCAAGGGTGAGTTCCTTTACAGTTCCTGCTTGCTCCTCTTTAATGTGAAGTGGATAACTAAAGACATTTGAGCCACTCGATCCAGTTATCCTGTATGCAAGAGACACTTTAGAGTCACGAATTATCGCAACAGGTATGTTGGCAGGTGTATCTTGATTCGGGCGAAATGCTCCACCCAGAATTTCTGTTTGACTTTCTTTGGAAGCTTCAAGTACTGTATGAGGTCCTTCAGTCTTCATGCCAAGAATCCATACTTTTCCTCCCACGTTACGAAGTGCTGGGTTCGTAAATTCAGTATTAAGTTGACGCGCCCAGACACTCTGAGGATAAAGGATTGAAAGTTTTCCCATAACATCCTCAACAAAGAGGTCACCAGTGCCAACAGATGTGTTGGTGTAAGATGAAAAATCACAATGGCTAATAGCAAGGGATCTTTTAGAGGAGTGTGATATATCTCCGCTCAGGCTGAGGTGTTTAAGAATCACAAACGGACTCGTTCCGTTTTCTAGCCTAAAGATCGGACCTGTGAAGCCGGGCTTGGGGTCAATCGATGACTGCATACCTATGATCTGTTTAAGATTCCTGCGGAGGATGATAGTAGAGCCAATTGAGTAGCCCCCATTTGGCAGATAGACAACTGGTTTCCCAGAGTCAATGGCAGCCTGAATTCCAGGGGCATCATCATTTGATTGATCAGCCGATGAAGCACCGAAATTTTCAGCATTTGCCCACTCTGAAAGCTTTATTGCTTCGTAAGCAGGAGTCTCCTTGACTGGAAGATTGAGTGAGGTTTTCCGACTGGGGACTATACTAACAGGCTGAAACGAAGTATACTCAGGAATAAAAGACGCTTTGATATCCTTGTTGCCATTGCTCGTGTCGTGTACCGCAGTAGCGTAACTGCTCACGCTGACATTTCTGATGAATAATCTTCCAGCACTCTGCACAGCAACACCGTCTTTTCTCGCTGTAGTTCCTCCGGTGAGCAGAGAGTCAACCAGAATCACAAAGCCATGTGAGCCTTTTACAGATATGGCAGGTACTTCATTAGTGCTTTTAAGCGCTCTCACGCTAAGAGTGTTCTCCGTATTATCTATTCCAGCAACACGTTGTTGTCTCAGGGAGATGTCTTCCAATGTCATGTGGTACTCATAGTGACCTATACTAATTCCGTAATTGAATCCAAAGATAGAGACATGTTTAATGAGCGCCGGACCAGGGCCAAAGCGCTGCATAGAGATGCCTGCGATTCCTTCAGTACTTGAGGAGTTAATAGTGACGTCTTCGATAACTCCTCGGTTATTTGCAAGGTAGTCAATACCTACAGCACCTTTGTTTCCGTTACCGACATCAATGGTTAGGTGATATACAGAATGACGAAATGCTCTATTGCCGTTGCCTAAAGGATTTGAGTTACTATCACTTTCTGACCCAGTCATAATCACAGGTTTTGGCTGCGATGGATTTGAAAAGGCAGGAAGATTATTCTTGAGCTTTAAGATTGTTTCACCACGCGATTCTCCCATGAGAATCATCCCAGCACGCCAGCCATCACTCCATCCGCCTGACTTCACCCTGCTCAAAAGCGTGTCACTTAGTAGATAAGTCCCTTTAGGGATGAAAATGAATGGGGGAGAGGCGTAGCGACTTTGGCGATCAAGTGCCTTTACTATTGCTCCTTGGATTGCTGCAGTATCATCAGTGCTGTCATTTGGGGTTGCACCAAAATCGCGGACGTTGATGACACGAGCATCGCTAGGGGGTATGAAGTTTGCAACTGCTTTTGAAGAGTGGTATGCGATCGAAATAAAAAGACAAAGGAAAGTACACAATAGCCCCAAAGCAAAGGCTCGGATGTAATTTAATTTAAGGTACATGGTTCCTCAACAATGAAGAAATTCTCAGGCGGTGCGTATTATCTACTCATTTCTATCCGAGGGTCTGCATCTGTAACTAGGTATGATGAGCGATGATGCGATCGCATACTTATGTGCCGTTCTTGCCATCGCATACCAATCAAAATAGCTATAGAGATCATGTATCCTGGCTCTTCCATTTGAGTGAAAATAAAACCAAAAATCATTACAGTCAGCATCATAAACTTGGAAAAATCATCCAAGCAAATTCGACGCCATAAGATATAGGCAAGATATAGGTAAGCTGCTAGACCTAAGAATCCCGTATCTCCCCAAATGCCCACCCAACCAAATAAGGGAGAGAAGAGGCTAGAGTCTAGCCAACTTCCGCGCCATGTCGCCCAAACAGCTTCACTTGCTGGATGAATAGTAGCGCCTAGAGGTTTTAATAAACTCACATAGTCTTTTAACATCCACCCTCCTAATCTTCCAACAGTATGACCGGGTCCGAGACCTAATAACCAATTTAAGGGTGACTTATAGTATGAAGGAATAATTCTAAATGCTCCCAATTTGAGTACGGTTGCCGCACCATCAGGAGCGTAAATATCTGGTCTAATCCAGACAGCGAAGGCACTAAACTGTTCTAGATTTTGTGTAGCCCAAACCAGCGCATAACCAACCAAAATGGCGGCGATTAAATACTGTATTGTTGCTTTAATATCTGTTACTTTAATAAATATTAGGATTAACCAGGCTATTAGAAATACCAAAAGTACCTGTTTTGCGTCAGCGAATAAAAGCTGAAGAAAAGCAGCACAAAACATAGAACATCGGAGCCAGATTGGAGAAGTCTTGGCACTAACGAAATAATACAGACCAAAGGACATAGAAACAGAAGCACCCACAACGTGACCTGCTCCAGAAAGATAGAAAACCCCCTGAACATTGTCTTCCATGGTCATGAATCCCTTGTAAAGGTAGCCCATTAGAAAGTGCTGCGACATTGCCAAAAAGATGTGTAAACAGACAAAGCCTAGCATCCAGGCTCTAAATCGTTTGAAATTTTCTGGAGAAAAAGGCAAACACATTATTGCCACTATCACTAGGAATGGCTCAGCGAGCAACATAAATGCCAGGAAGACGTTAATCAACCCTGCTTGATTGAGAAGAGCGCTAGCAGTCATGACTATCAGTAGGATTAAAAGACCTACTAGGATTGCTTTTGAAGCTGAGATTTGGTTTTTATCTTTAACCCGAGTTGTAGTTATGACAATGCCAAAAACAAGTGGAACTACCGCAAAGTGAAAAAAATTAATGATTGCGGGTGCGCCAGAAGTATGAAGAATCCTGGGAAAGAAAGCAGTAGCAAATGCTATTAAAATTAAAATTGAATTTCTGATGTATCCGTTCTGTTTTTTATAGACCTCTGTCTGTGGGATCATTTTGTAAATCTCCAATTTGAGTCTTGGTGTAAATCTCCATTAGTTTCTGGTAGTTCTTGTCAGCAGTGTACTTAGCTTCAAACTCAGCCCGTGATTCCCGACGCATATGAGCTAAGCTTGCGGGGTTTGCCATCACCCACTCTACCTTGGCTGTTAAATCCTCCGCATCACCAGAGCGGAAATGGAGTCCAGTTCGACCAGAATCTACTAGCTCTGCAACAGCACCGATATTGGCGGCAATCACCGGAGTCCCTTTAGCAAACGCCTCAATTGCTACGCGACCAAAGGTTTCATACCATTTTGACGGGAAGACTAAAAACTTGGCCTCCCCCATCAGGGCATGCACTTGTGCCATTGGTCTACGTCCAAGCCATTCCACATGAGAAAGCCGTTTTGTCGCCGCCTCCACCTGGTCAGCTAAAGGACCATCTCCCACAATTTTGAGGGGGATTTGTGTGCCGAGATTTTCCCATGCGGCTAACAGAGTATCCAAACCCTTCTCAACAGAAAGTCTCCCCACGAAGAGAGCATAGCCGCCACATCCGTTGTCAAAACCAGGATCGGGACTGACAAAGTTTGGCTTGACCATAATCTTTTCGGCTGGAAGACCACCTGCGATAAATTTCTGTCGAGCGAATTCGGTAAGCGCGATGTATAGATCTATCATTTTTGTCCAAGTGCTCATGGCACGATGCACGGTTAGCATCGTCGCTACGCCGCCACTTGCAACTTGACTTTCTCGGTAACAACTATGCAGTATTGCGGGATAGGGAATAAATTTTCCTAAGCAGTCCTCACAAACATGTCCATCACGGAAAAATAGAGCATTAGGGCATAGGAGCCGATAGTTGTGTAATGTTTGGACTACAGGAACACCTTCAGCCTTCGCTGCGTAGTAAACAGATGGGGAGATAATGGGGAAAAAGTTCTGCACATGAACAACATCACAAGGTCGTTCTGTTAATCGACGTCTGACTGTTTGATAAGCTGCCTGAGAGTAGATTGTTTTAGCACTCAGATCTAAGTTACCTAATGCTGCAACGTGATCGTTGCTTTCCTCGTACACTTCAACTTGATGCCCCATTTCCCGTAAGAGGCTGACCTCAGCTTCATGGCATTCGTCCTCTCCTCCTCGAATCTGATAGCGGTTATGGATAGTCAGGATACGCATATTGCAAAGGGTATAGTTCCACAAAATTTCTGATGAGATGCAAAAAAAGGGTGTAGGGGCTAGGGTGTGGGGTGTAGTGATTAAAAAAAATCATTCTTAGGGGTGTTCGTGCTGCCAACCTAACAACAAAGAATACATAGGTCTCCACACCCTACACCCCACCCTCTTTGAAAATTCCTATAAGCTCTCTTGTATGCTTTTTGTCAATTACGCCCTGGTAGATCTGCGTAAGAGACTTGCCCTTTATTTCCCAAGCAAATTCTTCCTTTGAGCGATTCCGTCCTGCCTGCCCCATTCTCAGTCGAAGTTCTGAGTCATGGGCTAAGCGAACCATCGCCTCAGCCAAATCCCGCGCTACCTGCTCAGGATGACCAGCAGGTATTTTAAAACCAGTTTCCTTTGTCACTTGGACTGCAGGTCCCCCCAAATCCAGGCAAATAACTGGTCGTCCTGCTGCCATTGCCTCCATACACACCCATCCCCCAGAGTCATGTAAGCTTGGATGAACTAGCACATGGCACTCTCCTAGCTTACCCAAAGTTTCCTCACGAGACAGTCTGCCCCAAAACTTGACTCTCTCAGCAATTCCTAAATCCTGTGCAAGAGTCTGAAGTCCCTCCTGCTCAGGTCCATCCCCTAAGATCCAGTACTCCGCGTCAGGCAAGTTTGCTTGAGCAAAGGCACGTAGTCCTAAGTGAAAACCTTTCCAATGTAAAAGCCTACCCATACTGATAAACCTTACTGGGAAGCTATCAGGCATACTGTATTGAGCAAGACGTCCTATCTCTTCCTCCGGTAAACCTGACTCCGGTAGTACCTGAACATGACTTACACCCATTCGATAAAGTCGCTTAGCTGTATCTTCAGTTGTTGCTTGGACTACAGCACTCCTTTTAGCAGTCATATGTACGAATGGATCGAGTTCGCCTAGGCAGCGAACGAGGCTCCGTAAAGTTTCGTAAACTTTGGCACGCAAGCTAAAATCTTGCCAAAATTCCTTTGGTGCAGATTCCCCACCCCCGACTGGTCCCCAGATGAAAGGCACTGGCAGCAATGAAAGGAAGCTAGGACTTGAATACTTAACAAAGGTAACATGGTGAATCAGGTCAAAGCCGATTTCACCATGTAGGCGGCGGGCTACGAAGTATGCTTGGATTTGCCAAAGGTAGTAATGGATTTGCATTGGTCCATTTGACCCCCAGCGCCAACCTCCTCCCCAAATGGGGAGGGTAAAGTAGACAAAGTGCAAATTAGGTACTGGGTTACGGGCTAGCTCTTTCTCAATGAGATCTCCACTCTCATCAGGTCGAGTCAGTACCCAAACCTCGTGATACTTGGCAACTTCCCGAACAACATTCCAGCCTACCCCAGGTTCTGAACCCCTACCTGGTTCACATGAGTAAGCTGACATCAGAATTTTCATAGTAGAGTGCCTCTTTGCATTAGGATTAAAGTTAGGCATGTTGAAGTATTGTGCTTAGCAATCAGGAGGTATCCTCAACTCTCTGTAAATGTCGATAGAAGTTGGTAAAGAAGCCTTCGGGAGATATCCATTGCTGCCAAATTCTGCGACATTCATGCTGTAAATCTACGAATTCTTCTGCTGAAAGTTGACTGTGAAATTCAGCCACCTTATCTGCGATTAGAGGGATTTCGCTTTCATTTACCCATACACAGTACTTTTTCCAGTCAATAGCGAAGTCATAAGGCAGAATACAATCCGTATCGATGAAAACTGGAATCCGCCCACAACTCAAGGTTTCATAAAAACGAATGGAATAGTTCTCATATCCACTAGCACAAAGAACATAATCACTGTCAAGCATATTCTGACAGAATTCTAGCCGCAGTTTGCGTGCCAGTTCTGCACGTTCATCTGGAACTCCTTGAAGTGCTTTGTTCGTAAAGGCAAAGTTCTCTCTAAAAATAAAGTTAGTTTCTACTAAGCGACTCTGGGATAAGGTAGATAAAGCTCTAACTCGAGTGGTATGACCTGTTCTGTAGGAAAGTAACTTTGTCTTTGTAAGTCCTACCAGATCTCCCCCCATGCGTAAAAGCGCTCTCAGCTTTTTCATGCCAAACGGAATTCCCAAAGGCGGTGCATAACCACAAAAACCTACAGTTGGCTTTGCCTTTTTTTGACGTATGGGAATCTGACCATTGAGGTCTTTGCCAACAAAATCAGAACTCCACTCTGGCATAGCGAACTCATTAGGTTGCCTCCTAGCGCGAAAGGATGATGTGTAAAAAATGATAGTATTTTTGCTGCTTGTGTCTTGCTGCCAATCTCCAATTGAGAAAATAGCTACCTTTTTTCCTGCTTGTTTTGCCATTTCTAGGAATTGAATGCCCAAGTTACGATACAATTTATTTGATTGCATTAGATGCCAATAAACAGGAAAAATAGCTAAATCAGCTTCTGCCAAAGAAGTTAGATCCAAGAAGGAATCACCTAGTTCTACGTAATTGTCAAAACGCCCATTGCGAAAGTCTCCCGGATCTTCCTGTGTCTTACCCCAAAAGGGATAAAGGATTGGTACATATTTTAAGGTATGGTAATCAAAATTTTCGGGTAGATAGTTTTTCTCAGAGAATATTTTTAACTTCATAATGTTAATATTTTTTATCTTTTTTGGTGGGCTGGCTGAATTCTCAAACAGCATAAACTTTTCGTTTACTGCTGGCAAATTGTTCATATACTTTTGCAATCTGCTCAGCGCTTGCTTCCCAAGTCAATGTTTTGGTTCTGCTCATTCCCTGCTCAATCAAACTTTTACGGTTGACAGGGTTGCTACGTAGGTAATGAACAGCATCTGCTATTGCCGAAATATCCGTTGGAGCAATTAAAATACCTGCATCACCAGCTACCTCTGGCATAGCTGAAACATTGGATGTGATCACTGGGGTGCCGCAAGCCATAGCTTCCAAAACGGTCATTCCAAAACCTTCTTGAATTGAGGGAGCTAAGAGAATATCGGCAGCGTTGTAAATTTGCACCAACGTCTGCCTGTCTGGTTTGCCTAAATAAGTTATTAAATCTTTAAGTTGGTGGGTTTTTATGAATGCTTTTTGTTCATCATTGAAGTCAGACCCTGTTTTCCAAAAATGCACTGGCACTTGCTGATTTTTTAACACATGAAGCACTTTTAAAATGCTTAAGATATTTTTACGTGGATGATTTGAACCCACGTTAAGTAAGCAAGTTGTTTCAGAGGAAATCTGATGTTGCAGGCGAAATAATTCTATTTCTTGCTTGGGCAAGGTACGGAATATAGGCTCAACTGCATTGGGAACTACTGTAATGCGATCGCACTCAATACCCAAAATTTTTGTCACATCTTGAGCAGTGTTGTTGGAAACAGCAACGATGTGATTAGCTTTTCGCATTCCTCTCACTGAGTACTGCCAAGTTGCATGGCTAATAAAAGGTAGTTGTACTGAACCATAAAGATTTTGAGGGTAAAAAAAGTTGATCAAATCATGGCAAGTAACGACAACAGGTTTACCTGTTTTCTGCAACCAGTAGGCGAGATGACCATCACTATGATCCATAACGTGAAAAATGTCTACCTCTTGCCGTTTCACATTCTGAGGATGATGCCAGAAACGCTCGTAGTACTTCGAGAATCTGAGCAACCAAGAACGGCTAGTTCTATCAAAGGGCTGTGGCGCTACCTCAACAATTTCCCATTCTGGTCGAACAGTTTTTAGTCCGGCGACCAAACCATCAGCATAGACATCCATGCTGAATTCGGGCATTGTACGCGCAATGACTACACGCATTGTCATCCTCCATTGGTGTTGTGCTTAGAAACTGGAATAGCAAACTTGATCTCTTTCATCTCAGTATTTTGTGATTGTGTTTTAACCGATGACCAACTTGCCTCTCTTTTGCCTGAGCAATGTTTGCCAAAGGTTGAGTAACCGTTCGGCAATGCGTTCGTGAGTGTAATGCTGATGCACTCTAGTCATACCGTAGCGTCCTACCTCTTCCCACCACTTTGGTTCACGAATCATTCGCTCCAGAATTGCTGCTAGTGCTTGTGCATCTTCTTCTGGGAACACCAAATCAGATCGCCCAATGACGTTAGGAATTTCGCCACAGTTAGAGCCAACTACTGGAACGCCCATTGCCATTGCTTCAATCAGCACGTGACCAAACTGCTCTTTCCAAGTGGGAATAGTACGTGATGGTAGCACTAGCACATCAAAGTTACTTATTTCTTCAGGGGCTTTATGGTGGGGTACTGCTCCCCGCCAAGTCACTAGATCGGCTACCTGTTGCTTTTGTGCCTCATGCTTGAGAGCTTCTTCTAAAGAACCTGTGCCACAGAGAACAATCCGACACTTGAGTCCTAGTTCCCGCAGCTTGTTGGCGGCTGCAAACAACAGATCAATGCCCTTTTCTGGCACTAATCGTCCTAGAAAACCAATTTGAAACTCATCATTTTTGCGTTTAGGCGATCGCGGAGCAAACAAACGAGTGTCTACTCCCATTTGCGCCATGACTTCAATCAATCCGGTGTAACCCCACTCGCGCAGTAGATCAGATCCGTCTTGATTGCCAGCAATAATTAGTGGCGCTGTATTTAGCACAAATTGACAAACCCAGCGACGCAAAATCGGTAGGCGGCGTGACCTGTTCTCCCAAGCAAAAACCACTAGTGGTTTGCTTGTAAGTCTACTCCAAACTCCTAGTTCTAGGGCACAAAGGGAGAAGACTTCTTGTTCAACCTGCACAATATCAGGTCGGAAGTCGTTCACCACTTGCCAGATTTTCCAAGGTGCATACAGATGAGCACCCCCTCGACCTGTAAACCATACAGGCGCTGAATGAACTGGGATTTTGGGATAGGGTTTCTCTACTTCAAATATACGATTCCACTCCAGTGCCTTCCAGTTGCTAGGTACTAACAAACCCACTTCTGCTCTGCTAGTCTCGGCGATCGCATTCAGCTTGCCTTGGTTCACACCCACCACATATGTCTGACTGACAAAGAGTACACGCAGGCGCGTACTCTCTTCAGCTTTTTCGTGTTTGGTCTCTGTGGAGCTATCAACAGCGTTCATTCCTTTTTCCCTTGTGCTTGTTTATTCTGAGGTAATCGCCGAAAAACTCTCATCAGCTTACGAGTGAGCGAATTCTAGTCACTGTCCAAGAAACTGGTTTGGGGCGAAGTTGCGGTGCGTATAACCAAGTGATGGCTAGCTTTGCTAGCGGTAAAGGTAGCAGTCCAACCCAGATAAACCACAAGGTGTAAATCAGTCGCTTTTGCCAGTTAAAGTCTGTATATTTCCACAGTGAGCGGATGCCCCAGAACATTAGGGGGAGAGGGCGATCTGAGGGAATTGGGTGCTTTTGAGGATTTAACCGCAAACAAGCGATCCGAGACCACATGCGTGCCATGGATCGCAATTCCAGATCTTGGGGCAATTCGTAGCCTAGTTCATTTGCCTTTTTCACCAACAGGGCATAGTTTTGTAAATCATGTTGCACAAACCTATGGAAGCGATCGCCTGTCACTGTAGCCAAAGCCCATTGATTACTGTTGTGAATTCGGTAAGCTCCCTGCGGTTCTTCAATGGCGACTATCTCCCCATAAAAGGGAATCAAAATGCACAAATAGTCATCAGCTGTGAGCTTGTATTCGTCGGGGATGGGAAAAACTTGTGCTAGAGCTTTGCGGTTCAAAGCGTTACCGCTGGTTGGTGTACTTGCATAGCCACCAACTTCCAGTAAATCCCGCCACACTTCACCGCTAGCAAGCGGTTTGGAACCCTGAGGGTAGGAAAATCCTAGAGGCTGCTTAAAGTTATCCACCACTGTTAAGCGGTAATGCACTTTGGAGAGTTCTGGCTTCCAGACTGCGATAATTCGTTCAACAGCGTGGGGAAAAAGGTAGTCATCAGCATCAAGAAAGATAATAATTTCTCCTTGAGAGATAGCAAATCCACTGTTGAAAGCTGCTGCCTGCTTGCCATTTTCTTGTAGTACAGGAATGATTCGGTTACCGTATCTGTCGATGACGTCGCGGGAGTTGTCAGTGGAGCCATCATCGACAACAATAACTTCGGTATGACCGTAGGTTTGACTTAGGGCGCTGTCTATCGCCTCACCCAAAAAACGCTCGTAGTTATAGTTGTTGATGATGATGCTAACTAAAGGCTGGTCTTTCACACCTTACCCTCCCTATATTTTAGAAGAAATATTTTGACGATACAGCAGATTGTAAGCAAGTGAAGTACAGTCCTTTTTTCTAAAAGCTAAGCACAAAGGCTTTGTTACTCCTGACTCCTGACTCCTGACTCCTGAATTCTGCGAGAAAAAACCTTATTAATCAGACGTCTTCTCTCTTCTGGGTAAAGAAGCGTTTCCGTGAAAGGCTTAGCTATTGCTTTGGGAATAAAGAACATGGTAATAAACCAAAAACTGAATAAAAGTCTCCCACGTAAGCGCATTGAAGGAGTCATCCAGGAAGATATTACTCCTTGTATACATAGCAATAGTAAACTTTCTTTGAAAGGATGATTTATAGGTTCTAATTTTAAAGAAGAAACTCTATTTTTTAAAAACCCGAGTTCCCATTTTCCTATTTCTTTAATGTTTTTAGAGTAAACAGTGTTATAAAATTCTCTTTGTAGAGTCCGAGTTTCTACATTTTGTAAGAGAACCTTTCTCAAACGTTCTGGTTCTTCCAAACCCTCTGCAGGTCTGCAATAATTATTTTTTCCATGCATTCTATAAAGTCCTCCAACTTCGCCTATAGAAAATATTGCACCCAAAAGAGGAAGTATGTTATTAATATATTCATCTGCAGCAATTCGATACTGAGCTTCAGGCATTGGCATAATCTGACGCAGTATCTTAGATGAAAATGCATTTCCACTAGTAGGTGGACAACCATAAGTGTGGAATTTTAGGATAAATTGTCTTAAATCTCCACTTGGCATGAACCGACTATCTAAAATGATTTTTCCTGTTGCTTTTCCTTCGGCATCAATAATTCGCAATTGATACTGTACTTTTGTCAGATCCGGCTGAGCTTGAAAAACTTCTACTACCTGTTGGACAATGTGAGGCAGAAGAGCATCGTCGCTATCTAAAAAGATTGTTATCTCCCCTTTGCATGCGGCAAAGCCTACGTTGAATGCTGAAGCTTGTCCTCCATTCTCTTTCAGCACTGGGATGATGCGATCGCCGTAGCTAGCAATAATTTCTCTTGAGTTGTCAGTTGAGCCATCGTCTACTATAATAACTTCGATATGAGGATAAGTTTGAGCTAGCGCGCTATCTATTGCTTCATTCAAGAAACGCCCATAATTGTAGTTATTAACTATAATGCTGACTAATGGGATATCTTCAAATTTATGAATCATTAGAATACCTATCAAAATATATTTTTTTTAATACAACCTATCTTAACAAAACATCCCATCTTCAGCATTCATAACCGTTTATAACATTATTATAATTGATATAAACTGAAAATTGAAATTTTACTCCTACAATTTAAACCATGCTTTTTAATGACTTTCTTAAAAGTTTAAATTTATTTTTAAATACTGGCAGTAAGTTTCGCGGCTCATCTATAAAATACTTTAACCTTGGCCAATCCACATTTCTATAAAATCTATATCCAATAGGTATAAGCCAACGTTGGGGTAGGGGAAGTTTTTCCCAATATGTCTTCATAAGAAGTTCTAGACGTTGCGAATGTTGACCACTCTTTATATCGGTAAACGTTTTTGTACCTGTAATTTGTCGAAAATTTCCCCAGGTTTTGTTTACATATTTAACCGTTGCTACCTGTACTGCTTCAAGAAGGAAGTATACATCCATGTTGTAATGATCGTTCACATCATAGAGTCCTATTTTTTGATGTAAAGAAGCATGATAAAAATATGCTGATGGATTCATTGGAAAAGGATTCGCAGAAGGTCCTAGTAGTAAATCTATCAACTTTAACTTAGTCGGCTTATTTACAAATGCAAGATAATTTCCGTCATACCATATATTACAGTTACCAACAAGTAAACTTGGCTCTGGCAATGTCTTAAAAATTTCAGACACACGGTTTAGTGCATTTTGCTCATAGTAGTCATCTACATTGAGAATTGCTAAAATCTCTCCCTTAGCCATTGCAATTCCCTTATTCATCGCATCAGACTGTCCTCGATCTTTCTCAGAAACCCAGCGAATGTGGGAGTACTTCTGTGCATACTGTTTGATGATGCCTACTGTTAGATCCGTTGAGCCACCATCTACGATGATGTGTTCGACCTCTGGGCAGTTTTGGTCAATTACGACTTTGATGCAAGACTCGATGAATCTTTCGCCGTTGTAAACTGGGGTGATGACACTAATCATGCTTGGCTTGCTTATGTTTGCAGGACTATTCTTTAATAGCTATAAAGTAGATGGTTAATTTACGTGTTTATACTTGACTATTCTGTAACTTACAAAAGAGTCAGGATGATTCCCAATGATTTTTATGTAGGGTTTGTAAACTTTTGTAAAGTAAAGCGCTACAGGCAGATGTAACTACTAGCTTCTAACTTTTGAGGGCTTGTCAATTTTTTCTCAGGCAACAGAACGATAAACATCCAAACCTTGGAATTATCACTAATTATGCAATGTTAGTCACTGTTTTTCTAAAACCTAGCGGTACAACTTGATATATTGCTGTGCCTGAAGTTCTAAATTGTACTCGGCAAGGGCGATCGCTAGACAATTTTGGCTCATGCCATCGCGTAGAGTCTCATCCTCCAACAACTCGACAATCCCTTTACAGAAATCATCAGTATCGCCTAGTGTCGCTAGGTATCCAGTGACATTTTGACTTTTGAATGCGTGACTTTCGCGCAGCGGTACTAGGGTGTAGGTGCAAGATGTCAGAACATCCCGAGAACTGTTCCCATATCTTGGTTTTGTTTGAGCATAGATGTTATTTTTGGTAACAACATTCGTAGAATCGCGTATTTTTTGGGAATATGAAATCGCACCAGCAATTCATTTAGTTTTTGTATTGATTCATAATTATTATGGATTTCTAGATACAAAGATTGCCAGTAGTTTGAGGAATATTTGCTGAT
>Ga0116229_10010092_pt1 | contig 14239 bp, 8 predicted proteins | sample S1TSphgellanicum_3_FD_87313 | JGI IMG/M metagenome (GOLD analysis project Ga0116229, IMG submission 87313) | Host-associated microbial communities from peat moss isolated from Minnesota, USA - S1T2_Fc - Sphagnum magellanicum MG | ecosystem: Host-associated > Plants > Peat moss > Unclassified...
ACACGCCATGTGAAAGTCGCTCACCCGCATAAATGTAAAATAAAAACGGTGAGCGAACATGGCCCCGGAAACATTCAGAGGCCGCACTCAGACGGGGCACTGAGGATGCTGGGGATAAGATTACGCTTATATGGCGCTTATGCTGCGCCGCAAAAACGGCATGGAATTTTTATGCCGTTATCAAGTAGTACCCATTGGTTAGCTCGTTATTGCAACGTGAATCTTTCGGGGGTCGTTGGGCTGTGTCAATAAATCGGCTGCTTCTTGCGTGCACTGCGGTTGGCGCCGGTTGCGCGCTTGTAACCTCGCCCGGTCGCGCACAATCCGCGGCGGCGCCGAACGTCAACCTCGTTCCGGCACCGGTGCCGTCCGCCGCCGCGTCGGTGGATTGTTCGAAAAATCCCGACCCCTACAAAAATTACTCCTGCCTCGATGCCTATTTGGGCACCGACGTTGGCCAGCGACTGGTGAACTACTATAAACTGGAATGGGGCCAGTCAGGTCCGCCATCCGACCCCAGCGCACCGGCGGGCCGCAGGGCCGACTGGCCTACCACGCCGGAAACCACGCCGCCTATGCCGTTTACGGAATGGCCCTACGGCGGCACGACGCCGATCGGAGTCGTGCGGCCCGGCTCGGTTGACAGCCCGCTCATGGTGGCGATCGCCAACACATCCATCGGCAAATTCCTGACCGAAAATGACTTCCAGATCTATGGCTGGGTCGATCCCGGCATGAACATCAGCAGCAATACGCAGCGCCCGGCCGGCAACGCGCCGATTGCCTACGCCTACACGCCCAACACGGTGCAACTCGATCAGGCGGTGGTTTATCTCGACCGCTTCCCCGACACGGTGCAGACCGACCATATCGACTGGGGCATGCGGTTCTCCGCCATATTCGGCGAGAACTACCGTTACACGACCGCCTACGGCATATACAGCTACCAGCTTCTGAAGCACAATAATCAGAACGGTTACGACTTTCCGATGGTCTACGGTGAGGTGTTCATACCGTTTGTGTTTCAGGGAATGATGATCCGGGTTGGGCGCTACATTTCGCTGCCGGATATCGAGGCGCAACTCGCGCCGAACAATTACATGTATACGCACTCGCTGACTTATGCAGTGGACAACTACACAAACACTGGCATCATGACGACGACGGCATTGACCAAACAGCTCTTCCTGCAGGCCGGCGTCGCGGTGGGGACGGAGGCGGCGCCCTGGCACGTGGGCGAGACCGAAGCCAACCCGTATCCTAATCCGCTCTACCCTGGAAAAACCTTCCTCAAAGATCCCGGCGCGCAGTTTCCCACCTACACGGTGTGCGTGCGCTACAGCTGGCATGACGAACGCGATAATCTTCAGCCCTGCATGAACGGCGTCAATAACGGACGCTGGGGCTATAACAACCTGCAATGGTACGGCTTTACCTATTATCACAAATTTAACGACCATTGGCATATTGACTTTGAATTCTACGATGAGAGCCAACGTGGGGTGCCGAACGCCAACAACTCGGAGGTGCAGACCATCTACGCCAACGGCGGCACGCCGTTCTCGCCACAGTTTCTGCCCTTCAACGCGCCCAATCTGGCGCATTGCAAAAACGCTCTGGTGCTGTCCTGCACCGCCACCGGCATCGGCGCCACGTCGTACCTCAACTATTCGCCCGATCCGCTGAATAATTTCTCGTTCCGCCCTGAATACTATGCCGATAACCAGGGGCAGCGCATGGGTACGCCGACCGACTATTATGAGTTCTCATTCGGATGGCAGCATTGGCTGTCGCCGCAATTCGAAATGCGACCAGAGGTTGGCTATTACCGCTCAATCGATGGGATCGCTTTCAACGGCAACCCAACCCACGGCATCGCACCCAACAAGAATCACACTTACTTCGCCGGCGGCGATATAATTATGCACTTTTGATACACTCGGTAACGTATTGTGCCGTGGCGCGGCGCCAGGCCGATGGGATGCCGATGACAGGTGGCCTAGGCGCGCGAACGATGCTACGGGGCGCCGGAGCGGTTCCATCCGCTTGTGTCGGCCCTGCCGCGACACCGCGGTTGCCCCGTGCAGGTATTGCCGAGCTTGCTGGAGGCTTACGTGAGTAACGCACCTGACCACGAACCTGGCGCCGCGCCGGAGCATTCCGGCGTGGACAGCGCGCACGACGCAATCACGCCGGGTGTGACGCTGCCGGTGGCCGCGCAAGGCGTGGTGCTGATCGTTTTTGCCATCATCCTCTTCATCACGTTCTTCGGCCTGCCGGCCCTGTTCGGCCGCGCCGCCGCCGGCACCGAGGACGCCGCACCGCAGACCGCCGCATTCAGGCCCACCGACCAGCAATGGGCCGGCCTGAAAATCCAACCCGTCACGCAGCCCGACACGGCGCCGCAGGTGGATACCGAAGGGCGTATCGCGCTCGACGACGATGTCAGCACCTCGGTGTTTTCGCCCTATTCCGGCCGGGTCACCCGCGTCATCGCGCGCGCCGGCGACGTCGTCGCCGCCGGCGCGCCACTCTTCGCAGTGCAATCCAACGAACTCGCGCAGGCGCAAAACGATATGGTCAGCGCCCTGGCCACACTGAAAACCGCCCGCGCGCAACTCGATCTCGCCACCACGAACGAGAATCGTCAGCACCAGCTCTATCTTGGCCACGGCGCAGCACTGAAGGATTGGCAGCAAAGCCGCGTCGACTTGGCCACCGCCCAGGGCGGCCGCAACAGCGCAGAAATCGCAGTCGCCGCAGTCCGCAACCGCCTGGCCATTCTCGGCCTCAGCTCGCACGATATCAGCCGCATCGAAAGCACCTCGAACCTCGAGACCGTGTCGGCCGACACCGTGGTGCGTGCGCCAATCGCCGGCACCATTACGCAACGTCAGGTCAGCCCAGGGCAGAACATTGTCGGCAGTGTCGCGAGCCAGGGCAGCGCCGGCGCGGTCTTCGTCATCGGCAATCTCAGTCGTCTCTGGATGGTCGCCCTCGCCCCCGAAACGGATGCGCCACGCTTCCACGTGGGTGATGTCGCCCGCGTCACTGTGCCGGCCTTTCCAGGCCGCGTGTTCGATGCGCGGGTAACCTACGTCGCACCGATAATCGATCCCAATACGCATCGGCTTCTCGTCCGCGCCGAGGTCGAAAATCCCGATGGCGCGCTCAAGCCGGACATGCTGGCGCAGTTCGAAATCGTCACCGGCCACGCCGCGCCCACCGTGACGGTGCCCGAAAACGCGGTCGTGTATGAAGGCGCGGATGCGCATGTCTGGGTGGCCGACCCTGCCGCCAAAACGTTGGCACAGCGTGACATTGCGGTTGGCCCCGCGATTCACGGTCTGGTCCAGGTGGTGAGCGGTTTGAAGCCGGGTGAACGCATTGTCACCAGCGGCGCGGTCTTTATCGATCGCACACTCAACGGCGAATGACAGTGCCGAGAAGCTCAAGGATTTAAGTGCATGAGCGGCCTGTTTTCGGTTGTTCTTCACCAGCGCGTCCTCATGGCCGTGCTGATGATCTTCGTCTTCGCCGCCGGCGTCGTTAGCTTTATCAACCTCAACATCGAAGCCTATCCCGATCCGGTCCCGCCGCTGGTTGACATCGTCACCCAGAGCAGCGGCCAGAGCGCCGAAGAAATGGAACGTTACATTACCATTCCAATCGAAGTGCAGATGGCGGGCATTCCAAACATCACCGCCATCCGCACCGTCAGCCTGTTCGGCCTGTCCGACGTCAAGGTGCAATTCAGTTACGCTTTTTCTTATGAGGAGGCGGAACAACGGGTCATCAACCGCCTCTCCCAGCTTTCCCCGCTGCCGAACGGCGCGCAGCCGGGAATTTCGCCTGAAAGCCCAGTCGGCGAAATATTCCGCTATCGCGTTGTTGGCCCGCCGGGCTATTCAGTCACTGACCTCAAAACGATCGAGGACTGGATGCTCGAGCGCCGCTTCAAGGCGGTGCCGGGAGTGGTGGACGTCAGCGGCTGGGGCGGCAAGACGAAAACATTCGAAGTCCGTATCGACCAGGCCAGGCTCGCGCATTACGGCGTTACCTTGCCGCAGGTCATCGCGGCGCTGAACAATGCCAACGTCAACGTCGGCGGCCAGACCGTCAATTTCGGCGACCAGGCGGCCGTCGTCCGCGGTGTCGGCCTGATCCATTCCATGGACCAGATCCGCGACACCATGATTGCGCAGAACAACGGCAGTCCGCTGCGCATCCGTGACGTGGCCGACGTGCGTGTCGACCACCTGCCGCGCCTCGGCATCGCCGGCCAGGACAATGATGACGACATCGTGCAGGGCATCGTGCTGATGCGGCGCGGCGCCGAAAGTCTGCCGACCATCCAGAAGCTCGAGGTACTGGTCGACACGATCAACGCCACCGGCATCCTGCCCCCCGGTGTGCGCATCGAGCGTATTTACGACCGGTCCGGCCTCATTCACGTCACCACCCACACCGTGATGCACAACGTGGTCGAAGGCATATTGCTGATTTTCATCCTGCAATATATTTTCCTCGGCGACTTGCGTAGCGCGCTGATCGTGGCGGCGACCATACCGTTCGCCTTGTCATTCGCCATCGCGCTCATCCTGCTGCGCGGCGAATCGGCGAATCTGCTCTCCGTTGGTGCGATCGATTTCGGCCTCATCGTCGACGCCACAGTCATCATGATGGAAAACATTATTCGGCGGCTCGCGCAGCCGCGCGCCGAACGTTTCCGCACCTCCGTTATCCAGCGCATGCGTATGGCCAGCAGCCTCGGCGGCAAATCCCTGGTCATCGCGGTGGCCGCGACCGAGGTCAGCCAGGGCATTTTCTTCGCCGCCGCCATCATCATCGCGGCCTTCGTGCCGCTGTTCACCCTCAGCGGCATCGAGGGTCACATCTTCGGGCCGATGGCAAAAACCTACGCTTACGCCATCGCCGGTGGCCTCATCGCCACCTTCACGATCACGCCTGCCTTGAGCGGCATATTCCTGCCCGACAAAATGACCGAGCGTGACACCTGGTTCGTGCGCAAATTGCACGCCATCTACCAGCCCGTCATGCGCCTCGCGCTCGCCAACCGCGTGCTGACATTGGGCGGCATGGCTGTGTTGCTGGTCGTCTGCGCCCTGTGCACGCGTTCGCTCGGGCTTGAATTCCTGCCCAAGCTCGAGGAAGGCAATCTCTGGATCCGCGCCACCATGCCCACATCCATTTCGCTGGAGGCGGGCGATGCGCCGGTGAACGAGATGCGCCGCATCATCAAGAGCTATCCCGAAGTCATCACCGCCATTTCGCAACACGGCCGCCCGGACGATGGTACCGATGCCACCGGCTTCTTCAACGCCGAGTTTTTCGTCCCCCTCAAACCGTTCGACACCTGGCCGTCCGGCATCGACAAGGAAAAGCTGGTGGCCGAAATGTCGGCCCGCCTGAGCCGCGCCTTTCCCGGCGTCGATTTCAACTTCTCCCAATATATCGAAGATAATGTCGAGGAAGCGGCATCAGGCGTAAAGGGCGAAAACTCCGTCAAGCTCTATGGCGGCGACCTGAACGTGCTGGAAGCTACGGCCAACAAGATCGCCGACGTGATGAAAACCGTGCCCGGCATCGCCGACCTCGCCGTGCTGCGTTCGCTCGGTCAGCCCACCGTGCGGATCGACGTGGATCGCGTCCGCGCCGCGCGCTACGGCCTCGCACCAGGCGACATCAACACCACCATCCAGGCGGCCATCGGCGGCCAGGCGGCTGGCAACCTCTATGAGGAAGGCAGCGACCGCAATTTCCCCATCATCGTTCGCCTCAACCCCAAGGACCGCCAGAGCCTCGATGCGATCAACAGAATCGTCATCAGCGCCCCCGCGCCGGGCGGCAACGGCACCATACCGATCCCGCTATCTGAGGTCGCCCGCGTCCGGCTGGCCTCCGGTGCCTCCTTCATCTATCGCGAAGGGCAGGAACGTTACATTCCCATCAAATTCTCGGTGCGCGGCCGCGATCTCGGCACCGCCGTGCTGGAAGCGCAGCAAAAGGTGGCTCAGCAGGTCATCATCCCCGGCGGCTACCACACGGAATGGGTCGGTGAATTCGGCAATCTGCAGGACGCCATCGCCCGCCTTTCGGTCGTCGTGCCCTTGGCCTTCGTCCTGATCTGCCTGCTGCTTTACGTGAACTTCGGCTCCGTCACCGACATGCTGCTCGCCGCCAGCGTCATCCCCATGGCGATCATCGGTGGCATCCTGATGCTTTACGTGACCGGCACCGCCTTCAGCGTTTCGGCAGCCATCGGCTTCGTCGCCCTCATGGGCATCGCCGCCATGGACGGCATCATCGTCGTCACGTTCTACAACCAGCAGCTCGAATCAGGCTTCGAGCGTGAAATTGCCATTGTGCGCACGTGCGAAACACAGATGCGGCCCGTGGTCATGACCTGCATTGTCGCCATGGTCGGTTTGCTGCCGGCGGCGGTCTCCACCGGCATCGGATCGCAGGTGCAACGGCCACTCGCGCTCGTGGTGGTCGGCGGCATCACCCTGGCACCCGTCCTGTTCCTCACCGTTCTGCCAGTGCTGATCGACATGTTCTCGCGTCGCGTGACGGAATCGCAATCCACCGGCCCGGCCGTGGCGGTCGCGGAATGACTATCATCCGCCGTAATACCAACCCGCATTGAGCGTTACGCATGGCAACGAAGAGTACAGGCCCAAGGAAGCAGTTCTTTTTTGAAAGAAAGAACCAAAAAACTGTTGCTCTGCTTGAGGCTTTCCTTGGACTCTGTCGCGGGACCGCCGCGGCGCTGCTTGCTTGTGGCTGCGCCCTCGGTCCCGATTTCCACAAACCCGCGCCGCCCGCCGCCACGTCGTACGCGCCGTCCAAGCTCGTCGCGCGCGACGCGGCGCAAACCTACGTGCAGGGACTCGATATTCCCGGCCAATGGTGGACGCTGTTCCACGCCCATGCGCTCGACGTTCTCGTGCAACGCGCGCTCGCGGCTAATCCTAATCTGCAATCGGCCCAGGCCGCACTCCGCCAGGCGCGCGAGAATGTGTATGCCCAGGAAGGCAGCTTCCTGCCCGCCCTGGACGCAAATTTCACCCCCAGCCGTACCAAGACGGCAACAGGCAGCGTTTCGATCGCCTCCGCGAATGGTTCGCCTTACTTCAATCTGTTCACCGCCCAGCTTTCCGCTTCCTACACGCCCGACATCTTCGGCGCCAACCGCCGCCAGGTCGAAGCGCTCGTCGCACAGGCCGACCAGCAGCACTTCCAGCTCGAGGCAACCTACCTCACCCTCACAACGAACCTCGTCACCGCCTGCATCAACGAAGCCTCGCTCCGCGGCCAGATCGAAGCCACCCACCAAATCATTGCGCTGGAATCCGATCTGCTCGGCGTGCTGAACCGCCAATATGACCTCGGCCAGATCGCCCAGGTCGATGTGCTGGCGCAACGGGCGGCGCTGGCACAGGCCCAGGCAACCCTGCCGCCGTTGCAAAAGCAGCTCGACCAGCAACGCGACGCGCTGGCCGCCTTGCTCGGTGTCCCACCCGATCAGGCGATTCCAGAAACATTCCACCTCGATGACATTCAGTTGCCGCCGCAAATTCCCGTCAGCCTCCCCGCGGTGCTGGTCGATCAGCGGCCAGACGTGCGCCAGGCCGAGGCAAACCTGCATGCCGCCAGCGCGCAGGTCGGCGTCGCCATCGCCAACCGCCTGCCCGTGCTGAACCTCACGGCGCAAGGCGGCACCCAAGCCAACTACTTCGTCGACATGTTCGCCTCCGGCAATGGCTTCTGGACCATCGCCGCATCGCTCACCCAACCGGTGTTCGATGGCGGCACGCTACTGCACCGCGCCCGCGCCGCCTGGGCGGAGCTCGATCAGGCAAAGGCGCAATATCGCAGCACAACGCTCGCCGCCTTCCAGAACGTCGCCGACCAGTTGGCCGCCCTGCAAGCCGATGCCGACGCGCTCGCCGCGGCCGCCAGCGCGCAACAGGCCGCCGCCGAAACATTGCGTATTGTCCGCCTTCAGGTCTCGCTAGGGCAGGTGGCCTATCTCGGTATCCTCAACGCCCAGCAGACCGACCTGCAGGCGGAACTGGCGCTCATCCAGGCCAAAGCCGGCCGCCTCGCCGACACCGCCGCGCTGTTTCAGGCGCTCGGCGGCGGCTGGTGGAACCGTGCCGACGTGCAGGTGAAGGACATCCACGGCGACGATCCGCTGGCAGTAATCGGGGTCCACTAACCGAACCCCAAGGCGCGCTCCCCCACCCCTGGCCTTTTTCCTCCGGACGTTGCATTCCGCAGCCACTTCCGGAGCGAACCATGACCCGCCTTCTCGCGACCGCCATGCTGCTCCTGCCCGCCGCCGCCGCCGCCCAAGTCACTCCCGGACAACCGCCCACCGCTCCCAGCGATGCACCACCCGAAATCTGGGCGCTGCACGGCCAGGCCACCTTCGTGGACCAATACCACCCTGCCTTCGCCTCCGCGTTTTCCGGCCCCAACAGCCTCAACCCCGGCAGCCGCGCCGATGAAACTGTCGACGTCACCCTCTACGCCGGGATCCGCCCCTGGCATGGCGCCGAATTCTGGATCAATCCGGAAATCGACCAGGGCTTTGGCCTCAATGACACGCTCGGCATCGCCGCATTCTCCAGCGCCGAAGCCTACAAGGTCGGCGCCGCCGACCCCTACGTCCGCATCCCCCGCCTGTTCCTCCGCCAAACCCTCAACCTCGGCGGCGCCCCCACCGAAATCGATCCCGACATCAACGTCCTCGGCGACCAGCAAACCGCCGACCGCGCGGTCTTCACCATCGGCAAATTCAGCGTCACCGATATCTTCGACACCAACGACTACGCCAACAACCCCAAGCAGGACTTCCTCGACTGGGCCATCGTCAACGCCGGCAGCTTCGACTACGCCGCCGACGCCTGGGGCTACAGCTACGGCCTCGCCGCCGAATGGTATCAAAATTGGTGGACCCTCCGCGCCGGCGGCTTCGCCCTCTCGAAGGTCCCCAACAGTCCGCAACTCGATACGAGCGGCGATCAGTTTCAATTCATCGCCGAGGCCGAGGGTCGGCACACGCTCTGGGGCCAGCCAGGCAAACTGAAACTCACAGGCTTTCTCACCCGCGGCCGCATGGGCGATTACACCGACGCCGTCCTCCTTGGGGAACAAACCGGCCAGCCCGCCAGCACCGCTCTGGTGCGCGAATACAAAAGCCGCACCGGCATCAGCGCCAACCTGGAACAAGCCATCACCGCCCAATTCGGCCTGTTCGCCCGCGCCGGCATCGCCGAAGGCGGCCGCGAAGCCTACGAATTCACCGACATCGACAAAACCTTCGCCATCGGCCTGTCGCTCAAAGGCACCGTCTGGGCCCGCCCCGACGACACGGTCGGCCTCGCCACCGTCCTCGACGACATCTCCCGCCGCGCCAAAAACTACTTCGCCGCCGGCGGCCTCGGCATCCTGATCGGCGATGGCGCCCTGCCACTCTCCGCACCCGAGCAAGTCGCGGAAACCTATTACAATTACGCCCTCACATCATACTTCCACATCAGCGCCGACTATGAATTCGTCAACAACCCCGCCTACAACCGCCTCCGCGGCCCCATCTCCATCATGGCTCTCCGCCTACATGTGCAGTATTGATAGGAACCGTCGTTGGGGTTGAACCTAAGGAAGAAGGCCGGGGGCTCTGCCCCCTGGACCACCGCTAAGGACACGTCCTTAGAACCTGTTACTCAAGTGAGGTCACACGCTCAGTTCGTACGTCCGCCATGCCCCCTCCTTATCCTCTGACTTTTCTTAAACAAATGGGGTCTGGGGACTTGTCCCCAGCTTGGTCCAGGGGCAGAGCCCCGGCCTTCTTTCCTACGTCCAACCTCAACACCGGCTGCTATCAATACCGCACAGGAGGTGACGCCATGAATGCGCCGTTTAGCTTGGGGGCTGCCCGTTTGGGCGAGCTGGTTTATCAGACCGGATTTGGCAACGGCTTTGAGACCGAGGCGCTTCCTGGTGCTTTGCCGGTTGGGCGGAATTCGCCGCAGCGTTGCGCGTATGGCCTTTATGCTGAGCAGCTCAGCGGCTCGCCGTTCACCGCCCCGCGCGCCCGCAACGAACGCAGTTGGCTGTACCGCATCCAGCCGAGCGTTCAGCATCTCGGCCGCTTTCGCCGCACGGACGCGCGCTTCTGGCGCACCGCGCCATGCAAGCACTCCGACCTGCCCATCGCCCCGCTCCGCTGGAGCCCGGTCCCGTTGCCGGACGCGCCACTCACCCTCATCGAGGGCATGCACACCGTCACCACCGCCGGCGACGCGGACGGCCGCACCGGCATGGCCGCCCACATCTATCTCGCCACCCGAGATATGAAGGATTCCTATTTCTATAACGCCGACGGCGAAATGATTTTCCTGCCCCAGCACGGCGCGCTCCGTTTTCGCACCGAATTCGGCGCAATCGACGCCGGCCCTGGCGAAGTGGTCATCATTCCGCGCGGCATAAAATTCGCCGCCGACCTATTATCCGGGCCAGCCCGCGGCTATGTGTGCGAAAATTACGGCAGCGGTTTCACACTTCCCGAACGCGGCCCCATCGGCGCCAATTGCCTGGCCAACCCGCGCGATTTCAAAACCCCTGTCGCCTGCTACGAAGATCGCGCCGCCCCCTGCACCCTCACGGTCAAATGGGGCGGCGCCTTATGGCAAACCGAGCTCGCATATTCCCCGCTCGACGTCGTCGCCTGGCACGGCAATTACGCTCCCTATAAATACGATTTGCGCCATTTCTCCCCCGTCGGGCCCTTGCTGTTCGACCACGCCGACCCTTCCATCTTCACCGTCCTCACCGCGCCGACAGGGACGCCAGGCACCGCCAACGTCGATTTCGTCATCTTCCCCGATCGCTGGGCGGTTGCCGAAAATACCTTCCGCCCGCCCTGGTATCACATGAATATCATGAGCGAATTCATGGGCCTGATCTACGGCGCCTACGACGCCAAGCCGCAAGGTTTTCTCCCCGGCGGATTTTCGTTACACAACTGCATGCTCCCGCACGGCCCCGACGCCGACGCCTTCAACGCCGCCAGTACCGCCACGTTGAAGCCGCACAAACTGGAAGGCACCATGGCCTTCATGTTCGAGACATATCTACCGCAACGCGTCAGCTCATGGGCTGCCGGATTAGCGGAATTGCAACATGATTACGCTGATTGTTGGCGTGGCCTGGCGCGCCGGTTCGATCCGACGAAGCCATAACAAAACCCCGGCACGCCTCATGACCTTAATCTCCTCGCCCGCTCTTCCGGGCTTGCCGGCTGCTTTAGCTCCGGCGAGACGGCGCTCGCCGCGAAGCGGTGGGAAGGTGAGGGCGAGCCGCCGGCAAGGAGCATCAAATGCCCGATCCCACCCACAACCCAGCCCTGCAAAGCTGGGTTTCCGACGCCAACAACCACCCCGAATTCCCCATCCAGAATCTGCCCCTGGGCATTTTCGCGCCGCGCAACGGTGCTCCCCGCGCCGGTATCGCCATCGGTAACCACATCCTCGAACTGCAAGCCTGCCACACCCACGGCTTGATCACCCAATTCCCCGCCGGCGCCACACTGAACGATTTTCTCGCCCTGGGCGCCGGCCCGCGCACCACCCTGCGCAAGGAAGTCTCCGCGCTCCTCACAAGCGGCCACGCGGCCGAATCCCTCGCAACATCGCTGTTGCACGAAGCCGCCGCCTGCACGCTGCATTTGCCCGCCGCGATCGGCGACTACACCGATTTCTACGCCGGCATTCACCACGCGCTCACCGTCGGCAAATTGTTTCGCCCCGACGCACCGTTGCTGCCGAATTATAAATACGTCCCGATCGGCTACCACGGCCGCGCCTCCAGCATCGCCGTCTCCGGCACGCCGTTCCGTCGCCCCAACGGTCAACGCAAGCAAGCCGACCAGCCCGAACCCACCTTTACCCTCTGCCGCAACCTCGATTTCGAACTCGAATTCGGCATCTGGATCGGTCCCGGCAACGCGTCCGGCGAACCAATTGCCATCGCCGACGCCACCGCCCACATCGCCGGCTTCTGCCTGCTCAACGACTGGTCCGCCCGCGACATCCAAGCCTGGGAATACCAACCACTCGGCCCATTCCTGGCCAAAAGTTTCGCCACCACAATCTCGCCCTGGATCGTCACCCCCGAGGCCCTCGCACCGTTCCGCATCCCCCAACCACCCCGCGCCAAAGGAGATCCGCGCCCGCTCCCGTATCTATGGAACGAGTCCGATCAAGCCACCGGTGCCTTCAACATCGCCCTCGAAGCCTACCTGCTAACCTCCACCATGCGAGACAACTCCACCCCACCCCTCCGCCTCGCCCTCAGCAACACCGCCCACGCCTACTGGACCGTCGCCCAAATGGTCACCCACCACACCAGCAACGGTTGCCACCTCCGCCCCGGCGACCTGTTCGGCTCCGGCACAATTTCCGCCCCCACAAAAACCGGTTACGGCAGCCTGCTGGAACTGACCGACAACGGCCGCAATCACATCACTCTGCCCAACGGCGAAATCCGCCGCTTCCTCGAAAACGGCGACGAAATAATGTTCCGGGCCCACGCCCTGGCCGACGGCGCCGTATCGATCGGATTTGGGGAATGTCGAGCTCAAGTTTTAGAGTAAGAAAGCAGTTCTTTTTTTGAAGAAAAGAACCAAAAAACTTTTGAATATTTTGCCGAGCTGCGCATTAAAATGGATGCTTACTCTTGGGTCCCTAATTCATCCCTTCTTATTATTCTTATCTGTGTTAATCTGTGGCAAAAAAACTTCTTTCTTCCTACTTGCCAACCGCGGCTAGTTCGCGAGCCAAATCACCCCTGCTGAAAACCTCGATCCTTTCAAGCCCCAACCAATCCGCCAACCGCCGCAACTCTTCCCACAACGCCGCCGCCGTCGCGGCCGGCGCATGGTCCTCCGCAAATGCCGCCAAAACGCGCAAGCACCCAGCCGCCCGATCAGCCTTCAAATCAACCCGCGCCACCAACCTGTCACCAAACAGAAACGGCAGCACATAATATCCATGCACGCGCTTATGCGCCGGCGTATAAATCTCCAGCCGATAATGAAATGAAAACAGCCGCGCCACCCGGTCGCGCTGCCAAACCAGCGGATCAAACGGCGCCAGCAACATCTGCGCCACCACTTTCCGCGGCGCCAGCGCATCCTTGTGCAAGAACCACGTGCCGCGCATCCCCTCAACCGCCACCGGCAGCAAATACCCGTCCTCCGCAAGCTCCGCCAGCAACGGCCGCGCCACAACCGGAGAAATACGAAAATAATCAGCAAGATCGTCAACGTTGCCAATGCCATGCGCTCGCGCCGACAACAGCAGCAATGCGCGCTGCGCATCGCGCGGCGTCGGTGTCGTCTCCGCCAAGATCGCCGCCGGCAGCACGCGCTCGGGCAAATCATAAACCCGCTCAAATCCGCGCCGCCCGGAAGCCGTCACCTCGCCGGTCCAGAACAGAATTTCCAGCGCCCGCTTGGCCTGTCCCCAGCCCCACCAACCCGCAACGCCCTTGGCCCCATCAAGGTCGGAGGCCACCGTCGCCCCCTCAGTTTCAACCCGCGCACGCACGCCCCGAATATAATCCCGATGCTCAAGCTGAAATGAACGAAGACCTGGCCACAACGCCTCCCCGTTCGCCGCCGCCGCCATGCGCCACCGCATCAGCGGCTGCATCGCCACCGGCATCAACGATGCCTCATGCCCCCAATATTCGAACCAGCGCCGAGTCCTGCCCCAGGCCGCGTCATCAAGAAGCGCCCTGTCATATGCCCCCAATCTGGAGAACATCGGCAAATAGTGCGCCCGCGCGACCACCGAAACGGAATCGATCTGCAACAGCCCGATCCGGTCCATAACCGCATCGAGCTGCCGTTTCCCCGGTGTCGCCCCGACGCGCCGCCGGCTCAGCCCCTGCGCCGCAATCGCCACCCGCCGCGCCGCCGCCTGCGACAATTTCTCCATGCGCAAACCAAACGCACGGTTCGCCGCCAGGCAAGGGGCCTACCGGCCCCCCGGCGTTAACTAAAAGCGGTAACCACGCTGAGCGCGTGCAGCACCAGGAACATCCCACCGGCGAGGAAGAAGGCCGCAACGCCAAACACAATACGCCGTTCCTGCGCCTCGGTGAGCGTCAAGGAAGGGAGGCTTGCGCACCGCGGCGCCAGGAA
>Ga0116229_10010095_pt1 | contig 14233 bp, 24 predicted proteins | sample S1TSphgellanicum_3_FD_87313 | JGI IMG/M metagenome (GOLD analysis project Ga0116229, IMG submission 87313) | Host-associated microbial communities from peat moss isolated from Minnesota, USA - S1T2_Fc - Sphagnum magellanicum MG | ecosystem: Host-associated > Plants > Peat moss > Unclassified...
CGTGAAAGAGAACGGACGCGGGGGCTTCGGGCTCTACTTCGCGCTTGCCGATGCGACGTACGACTGCATCGAGAAGGTGCACGTACGAAGTGGTCGTGTCGACATCGCGCTGAGGAGTCTCGACGAAGTCACCGCGGCGCGCATTCTGACGCTGCTCAAGCTGAGAGAGGAGGCGACACCCAAGATCGACTTCGCGCACGGCAACAAGACCGTACAGCGAGCGGAGGAACACTGAGAGACGGCGGGCGAGCCCGGACAGCTCGCCGCCGCGAAGGACGCCTCGACGGGTCTACGTGCGCGCAGCATGGTGCCGCGCCCCGTCCTTTCCCCGTCGGGGCGTCCTTCGTGGCAGATGCCACCCACAAGGAGAGTGAGACATGGACCCGACTGAGAACGACCGGCGCGTACTCCAGGCACACGACAACGCGCTGAGGGACGACGAGATCGAAGGGCCTCGGTGGAACACCGAGGAGCTTCAGATCGACTTCGAAGTGATCGGCTTCGCCGCACCCTTCTGCGTGGTGCGACGCAAGGCGGACGGCGTGAAGGGGTCGCTCCGGTTCCGCCACCACCCACGCGTCTACTTCGACTTCCAGCCGACGAAGATCCCGTGAGTAGCACCTGCCCCCCGCGCAACAAGCTGCCGACGCTCAAGCAAGCCATGTGGATCCCCGCCATCGTGATCGGTCTCATCATCGGGTGGCTTCGATGAGCCGCAAGCTGCCGAAGTGCCCGTTCACGCTCCCCGCCGAGCCGATCGACCGCTACGAGGTGCGCTGGTGGGAGGTCGACACGCTCGTCCTCCCGTCGAGGCCGATCATCGAGCACCGTGCCGTCTACATCGTCAACGCGACGTGGGAGGAGATCATGGGCACCGAGGATCGCGGCGCACCCTTCATCAACAACTGGCAGCACTTCGTCGGCGGACACTTCAGAGGCCGCAACGTCGGCTGGACGAGTGTCGCCGAGCCCGGTGACCACTGGTGGCGTGCTCACGCGACGTACGAGGCAGCACGGGCGCAGGCCATCGAGCTGCTCACGAAGCGACAAGAACGGCTCTGCGAGGAGCTGAACGAGACGACCGACGCGCTCACGAAGCTCGTCGTCGAGGAGAAGAGGTCGTGATGAACGAGGGACTGCGTGTGCTGATGGTCAGCGCCTACTACAAGAACGACCAACCCGGCGGCTTGGGTGTCACCTTGAAGTTCCCCGTAGACGTCCCCGAAGGCATGAGCGGCGTCGCTTTCTGCCGAGGGCTCGAAGCCTGCCTGCCCGAGTACGACAAGCTGACCGTGGGCGAGGTCCTCGAAGGCCTGCGTGCACTGGGCGAAGCGCGTTTGGACCGAAGGGAAGCCGCCGCGGAGGCCATCATGGGCGTGCACTGGCTCCAGGTGCGCCGTCACCTCGCGGTCGACGAGTACAACGGCACGCTGTTCAACTGCATCTTCCAGAACACGCTCATCAACAGCGAGACCAACCCGGTCACCGTCGACCTCGCCGCCGCGATGAAGAGCGGCGACCCGATCGACGTCACGGACGTCGTCACGGCGTCCAAGCATCCCGGTCTCGATCCCGGTCTCGCGCCGTCGATCCGCGCCGTCGTCGACCACGCACGCGCAGCGAGGAGGGACAAGTGAGCCGCTCGACGACGACACCCACAACCGCGCCATCGTCGGCACGCGAGGAGGACACGTGAAAAACCCCGGACGTCCGCTGCCCGACGTGGTGAAGCTGCTCGCAGAGATCGAAGCCGCGCTACCGCTCACGACTTGGAAACAGGCGGAGAACGACCGCACCTCGTTCGAGGGTGACTCGTCGGACGGCTGGCACTTCGTCATCATCGACGGAGACGGCGCGGCACGAAAGGCGTTCCTCGTCGTTCACCTCACGCCCGAGCTGGCCCGGCGCGCGTTCGAGCTTGCCTTGACAGCGACGCAGAAGCGGGACACGAATGACGCAGCAAAGGAGGACAAGTAGACATGGCCGCACCGAGTAACCCCAAGTTCAGCGCCGAGCGCGTGGTCGATCCCGAGGCCTTCGAGCGCCGCTGCGCGGCAGCTCTCAAGAAGAGCAAGGGCAACGTGCAGGAAGCGGCGCGCGAGCTGGGGGTCTCCCGCCGAACGCTCACGCGCTACATCGAGCAGTCGCCGAACCTCCGGCGCGTGCTCCGCGAGACCAGGAAGGCGGCAGCATGAAGTCCCCATTCGTCCTACTTCTCGCCGTGACAGCGTGCGGCGGCGCGCCCTTCACATCGGCCGTCGGCGACCCTCCGGGCGACGCGGCAAGTGTCCCCGACGCCTCTGCAAAGGACTCCGGGGGGGCAGAGTCACCAGGAAGGCAGGACGCCGGGGACGCCTCGAATGATACCGAGAGCGAAGCCGGCGACAAGCCCGACGCGCTCGGCGAGCCCGACGCGCTCGGCGAGCCCGACGCGCTCGGCGAGCCCGACGCGCTCGACGAACCAACATGCGTCATCGGGGTAGCGTTCCAGTGCAACAACTACAACAGCGACTCGGGTGAAGAACGAACCGTGCCGCCCGCGCAGTTCTGCGCGTGCGAAGACGGCGCGTGTGGCGGCGGAGGCCCCTTTGAACCCCTGACCACGCCCGCCGTGTGCGCGAGCTGCGCGACGTACACGTGCGCGTGCATCGAAGCGAACGTGCAGACCGCACGCATTGTGTCGTGCACCGAAAACGCAGGACAGATCACTGTCGTCTTTCAGTGATGCGCACCTTCATCCAGCGGCAGCTTCTTGAAACCGTCGCAGCAGAAAACCGGCTGAACGCGGCAGAAGCCCTGCTGAATGCACTCGCACAACTTTCGGAGAACACCATGCCACACCAAAGCCGCGACTTCGACGACATGATGGCGGAGGCCCGACGTCAGGGCTGGACGCTCACCCAAACGAACGCTTCTCACTGGCGCGCCAAGCCGCCGGACCCGAGCAAGACCATCGTCTACTTCGCGGTGTCGGTCGAGCCACGAGCGTTCAAGAACACGATCGCCGAGATGCGCAAGCGGGGCTTCGTGTGGCCGGCACCGAGCAGGAACGAGCAGGCGGCGGGCGGCGAGACAGGCACGAGCGAGTGGACCGACGAGCGAGTCAAGGCGATCAGCGACCGTGCGGAGACAGTGCTCGCCCCGATGCGCGACGACAACGGAAGCATTACGTTCCCCAGCCTGCCTCCGAAAGAACCGGACACGCACGCCACCGAATCCTCCGAGCAACGCATCGAGCGTCTCTTCGCCGAGCTACGAGACGCGAAGTCGTACCTCGCGCTCGTGGACAGCGACCTACTCGACCGGGAGCGCGAGCTAGTCGAGGCCCAGCAAGCCGTCAACGAAGCACGCGAGGAACGAGGGCGCGCGGCGAGCAAGCTCCGCTCGCTCAAGTCGGAGTTTGATCGAGAGTTTTCCAAAGAGGAGGCTGCCCAATGACAACGCTCGTCTACCAATTCCACCTGGACCCGCCCGTCTCCGGCGAACGCGCCGCACGCCAGCAGATGCTGGCAGCGCATCGCTACGCGAACGATCTCATCGCCATCGAGCGCGGACGTCGCGACGCTTTGCGAGCCGTGCACGACACTCCGGCCGTCCGAGAAGCGGAAGTCCTGCTGAAGGCAGCGACGCGAAGCACGCGCAAGGCCGCCGTCAAAGCCCTATGGGCGGCACGTCGGGAGGCCGAGCGCATCGCCTCCGAGGTCGACGAGACGCTCCCCGAAGTCGCAGCAGCGAAAGCCGCGCTCGACGCGCTCCCGAAGGACGCTCCGGCACGCGTACGCTCGGTTGCACGCCAGACGCTTCGGGCCGCGCGAGCCGAAGCCGGTGACGCGCTGGCGCGCATCCAGATCTTCGACGAGGCACTACGACGCGGAGCACGGGCTCTCACGACTGCGCATTGGGGGACCTACCTATCGATCGAGGCAAGCGCCGACCAGGCGCGCAAGGCGCCACTCTACGCCGACGACGCGCTCACGCCCGCCTCGCCGCGGTTCCGATTCGGAGCACGTCGCGGGTACCTCGACGAGAGCGACGCGCGATCCGTCTGGTGGTGTGCGCGCTCTCAGGTCGGAATGCACGTCCAGGGACGCGTCTGCCGCACGTCGGGCGTGTTCGCCGGACGCGACGCGTGGGTGAGGCTGGAAGATGCGGAGCCGATCTCGCACGATCACAACACACGTCGCGCCATCCTGGCCCTCCGCCTCGACGTGGACACCTGGGTGCGCTGGCCCATTCGCATGCATCGAGAGATCCCCGACGCGGCCCGGTGGTCCTGGGTCCGCGTGTCGTGTCGCCCGCAGCAAGGGGCGCGAGGCAAAGAGCTTTGGTCGGTGGAGATCACGGTGGACGACACGGCGCCCCGTCCGCGCGAGCTGGCGGCCGATACGCTCCGCGGCGCCGTCGCCGTCGAGCTTCTTTGGTCGCCTCTCGACGACGGCACGATGCGCGTCGCGCGCTGGCTCGACTCCGAAGGCAAGCGTGGAGAGATCGTGCTGCCTCGCGAGCTGGTGAGAGGCCTCGGAGAGATCCCGTCCGGCATCCGGTCCGTGCGCGATCAGCTCCTCAACGATCTGCGACCGAAGCTCACCCGCGCCCTCCGCGAGTGCACGGAGACGATGCCGACGTGGCTGCGAGAAGCCGGCGCGACGCTCCACCTATGGAAGTCACCGTCGCGCTTCGTCGACCTCGCCCGGCGATGGCGCGCATCCAAGTGCGACGCGGCTCGGGCGGCGTACGAGCTTCTCGACGCGTGGGAGCTGCGCGACACGCACCTCGACGACTACGAGAACGGCACGCGCGCGCGGTCGCTCCGTCGACGCCGTGAGGTCTACCGAGTTCTCGCCGCACGCTGGGCACAATCGTATGCCACGGTACTCGTGCCCGATCGTGATCTGTCCCGAGAGGCGCGCTGGGGGGAGGAGAGTGAGAGAAGGTTCCTCGCTTCGCCGCAGGAGCTTCGCGATTGCCTGCGCAAGGCGTTCGGGGACGGCGCGGTGGACGTGCCTTGGCGCGGGCCCCACGGAGTCGTCGATGACGGTGACGAAGATGCTGACGTGCCGGAGTGGCTAGAGAAGGCGATCGAGCAGTGGCGCGACGAAGAAAAGTCGGGGAGCGCTCGCAAGGGCGGAAAGGAGAAGAAGAACGGAGAGGTGGCAATGAGCGCGTGGGCGCGAAGGCAGGCTGCGGCGCGGGATCGCGACCTCGGGAAAGAGACCGCTCGCAAAGCGGCTAACAACGATGCGGAATGATTCGTGGTCTACAGAACCTCTTGCAATGGCTGCGCAGGGCCTTGGACGCTGCGACGCGTCGTCGACGAATCCCACGACGCGCTGGCCGGGTGCTTGCAATGGCTGCGCAGGGCCTTGGACGCTGCGACCGCCGCGGGGCAGGGCGGCTCGGGCGCCGGCTACTTCCTTGCAATGGCTGCGCAGGGCCTTGGACGCTGCGACCCGTGCGCGGTGGCGCGCTGCTCGGTGCGGGGGCAGCTTGCAATGGCTGCGCAGGGCCTTGGACGCTGCGACCAGAGCGATGAATGAGCACCTTGACGACGACGGTCGCGCCCGCGAGGGCCTTGCAATGGCTGCGCAGGGCCTTGGACGCTGCGACCCTCTTGCTGTCGAGGGGTCGTGGTCTCAGGTCCGCCCTTGCCTTGCAATGGCTGCGCAGGGCCTTGGACGCTGCGACTGCTCGTAGCGGCGTTCTCCGGACTGCTGGTAGCTCCTTGCAATGGCTGCGCAGGGCCTTGGACGCTGCGACCAGTCGATTTCGCGGAGGTCGGCGACGAGCTGCGCCTTGCAATGGCTGCGCAGGGCCTTGGACGCTGCGACTTTGACACCGGCGCGTCGTACGATGGCTCGCGCCACCTTGCAATGGCTGCGCAGGGCCTTGGACGCTGCGACACGTTGCAGACGCAGTGGTAGGCGTCGTGGAGACGATCCTTGCAATGGCTGCGCAGGGCCTTGGACGCTGCGACTTGCCTCTGGACGTATTCAGCTCGGTATACGCCCCCCTTGCAATGGCTGCGCAGGGCCTTGGACGCTGCGACAACACTCCCTCCCGCCGCGAAGCCGCCGACCGCAGAAGCCCCTTGCAATGGCTGCGCAGGGCCTTGGACGCTGCGACCTCTGCGCGAAGTGCGGGATCAAGAGCGGCAACATCTTGCAATGGCTGCGCAGGGCCTTGGACGCTGCGACCGATCGTCTCGGGACACTGGTCGACGGTCCCTGCGTCTTGCAATGGCTGCGCAGGGCCTTGGACGCTGCGACAAGTGGTTGGGCGGCATGAGCAGCTACTCCTTTCAACTTGCAATGGCTGCGCAGGGCCTTGGACCGGACCTCGTGGTCGCTCTGGAAACCTTGCAATGGCTGCGCAGGGCCTTGGACGCTGCGACCGAAGGATGGGAGTCCGCCACTGCCGTTCGGCATCGGCTTGCAATGGCTGCGCAGGGCCTTGGACGCTGCGACATGAGAAACTGTCCAACCCCCGCCGCACTCTCCGGCCTTGCAATGGCTGCGCAGGGCCTTGGACGCTGCGACCGCAGGCCCTTGGCTGCACCGCGGACGTTCTTGACGCTTGCAATGGCTGCGCAGGGCCTTGGACGCTGCGACGACGGGGGACTCCCACTCGACGACGCACCGTTCTCGCTTGCAATGGCTGCGCAGGGCCTTGGACGCTGCGACTCGCGCAGGGCCTTGGACGCTCCGCGAGCGGCGGACGCGACTCGCGATGGCTGCGCAGAGCCCTGGATGCTGCGACAGGATGGCTGCGCAGAGCCCTGGATGCTGCGACAAACCGTCGAGGACCCGCTCGCCTCACAATGGCTGCGCAGAGCCCTGGATACTGCGACCCGGGCAGAGACCGGAAACGTTGCCGACTACACGAACTTGCAATGGCACGATCCGCACGCTCCTCTCGACGGGCTGCGCAGAGCACCGCTACAATGGCTGCGCAGAGCCTTGGATACTGCGACTCGCCCGCGCCCTGAGGCTGCGCAGAGCCTTGAATGCTGCGACCTGACGTGTGACCTGACAAGCTGCGACCTAGCTGCGACCTGACCAACCAAACCGAAGGAAAGCGAGCTAACCATGATCGTTCGAGCGTACACGGGGCACTGCACCCACCACCTGAAGGGCGGCAGGGTCCGCCAGTTTCGACCCAAGGGCGAGATGCTCGTCGTCATGCCCGACGGGCAGATGCAGGGGGCCGATGCTCGCGCCAAGCACCGCGCCAACGAAGACGTGACTCGATACAGCGAGGGAGGTCTCTCCGCGCGCCTCTTCGTGGGCCTCTCGGCGCCGGCACCCTCCGGCAAGGGCCAGGTGCCGCGTTACAGCATCAAGCAGGTGGTCGACGCCGTCGTCGCAATCCGAAAGGAACAGGGGCAGCGCCCCGACGCGACGTTCCTCGCTCAGAAGGGTATCTACACCGAGGGGGAAGGCGCCGAGCTGGTCGAAGAAGACAGCGTGCAGATCATCATCATCGACATCTTCGGCACGCCCGAGAACACGTTCGTCCAGCAGATGACCGACCTCGGCGAGAAGCTCCGCGCGCGCGCTTCGAGCAGAAGGAGGTCATCCTCGAAGTGCAGAACAAGGGCGTCGTGCAGGCCGTCTACGGGATCCACGCGTGATTCGTCGTCCGTAGTAGACTCGTGGCCGTGGCTGCGTTCGACCTCCAAGAGAAGCCGGGCCCCGCCCGCGACAACCAAGTGCTCGCGCACTTGAACGCGGGCACGCTCGACCCGGTGAGCTGGGTGCCCGTCACGAGCGAGATCCCCGGACACACGGGGCAGTTCCTCGTCACCGCCGACGCCCTGAAGCTCGGCGGCGTGCGCTTCGGCGCAGGGGCGCAGCTCGCTCAGCAGCTCGCCGACGGACTCGGAGCGCTGCTGCTCACGCCCAAGCTTCTCGATCTCATGTACGCCCAGGCCTCTACACCCATCACGCCCTTCCCCGACTACAACGCCACGATGATGGAGAACAGCTCCTGGTTCGTGAAGCACTCGGCGCGCATCGACGCCGCGCTCGCGGCGGCCGGCTACTCGGGCGGCATCGTGCAGACCGTCGGCAAGCCGTGGATGATCTCGAACCAGCTGCTCTCGCACTCCGGCAAGTCCGAGAACTACGGCTGGCACCTGCCGCCCGGGACCAAGAGCCCGTGGAACGGCGTCGCCATCTACCCGGCGGTCACGACCAAGGCGCTCGTCATCCAGCAACCCGGGTGGGCGCACGGGTTGGATCAGGCAGATTATTCCGAGACGTGCCAGTTCGTGAACCGCTGGTGCGTGGTCGACGGCGCCAAACGCGACATCGCCGACGTGCTCATGGACCCCATCTTGAGCGCGCTCGTGAGCCACGAGGGCCCTCTGCAAGCTGCCGCGCTCCGGCAACCCGGCGTCCCGCAGTACGTGTGCAAGCTGCCTGCCTCCAAGGCGCTCGACGTGAAGCACGCGCTCGTCGAGCCTGCGTCTACGAATGGCTTGTGCCCGATGCCGCCCGAGCCCGAAGTGACCTTGCCGCCCGGCAAGACCGACTGGTCGCTCGTCGCCGTGGGCGCCGCGTCTATCGCGACGCTGACAGCGGGTTTCCTGCTCGCGATCCGTCACGCCGGACGTGCGGTCCGGTGAGAGTCTCGTCCTGCGAAGCGCGTATCGTCACGTTGTAGGCTGCGTGTTGATCCACGCCTGGAGCGCCGACATGCTGTCGATGGTCTGAGCGCCCGTGATGTTGCTCACCCCCGAGTAGAAATCGCCACCTCCCCAGCCCGCAGCTTTCGCCCAGGTGTTTGCCTGCTGCTGATTGGCGGCGACCGAGGCGATCGACGACACGACGAAGCACGAGGTCCCGTCAACCCCGTCCGTGTCGACGAGCGTGAACTGCCACGTCCCGGGAGGTTGGACACCGGCGGTGTCCGACGGACTGGAAGGAGTCGCCGCACCACGCATCGCCACGTACGCGATGCCTCCGACGAGCGCTGCGCCGCCCGCGGCAAGCCCGGCGATCCAGTACACGCGCGTGGTGGGGTTGCGACGACGCATGTGTCTCTCAATGATGGTGCGCCGCGGTCGCATCCACGACCGAAGCATCGGGAGCGTCGGGCGATGGCGCCACGGACGTCGCCGTCAGCGCGGGCGAAGGCGGCGCCTCAGCAGCGGCCGTCGACCCACGCCCGGCCGGTCCTGTCAAGAAGTGTCCGATGCCCCACGAAGCGAGAACGGCACCTACGAACGGTGCAACCTTCTTCATCGCACCTCCGAAAGCGTCCGAGACCCACGTGGGCCTCGGCCTTGACGAGGAACGTGTGGGTCTCGTCGTGGGCGTCGAGGCCGCCGCACCGGTCACGTTGAACGCGATGGCAGGCGTTCCGATGGACGGCACGGTCGCGAACCTCCCCGTGCCGTTCGGGCCCCACTGCTTGTCCTCGGCGTCGCGTTCACGGTGCGTTTCGAGCTTCGTGATGCGCTGCCCGTGCTGTTCGACCGTGTCGATGACACGATCGATCTTCTCGTGAAGAACCTTCGGCGACCGCCCCTCGTTCCGGTCGTCCTCGAACTCGTCAAGAAGGCGCGTGAGCCTCGGGTCGAGCGGTTCAGCCATGCTTCTATCTCTACCACGAGGTATGCTCGGCCACATGGATCAGACGACGAGCCTCACGTACGCGAAGTACTCGATTGTGGGTGTGTTCGAGGTCGGCGTGTTCGTGCTCGCCGCGCTCGGCAAGATCGACCCGACCACCGCTGCCTCTTCTGCCACCGCAGGTGTCGCGGCACTCGTCATCGCGCTCGGACTCAGCGCGGGTGGAAGTGCTCTCGGAACAGCGATGGCCAAGCAGCAGATCGCCTCCGACCGCGAAGATCTTGCTGCGGCCGAATCCGAGAAGACGCCCGCTGAGACCCCCGTGACGAAGAAGGAAGGTACCCCGTGATGAAGCTCCTGACGCTCCTGCCCCTCGCGCTCCTCTCGTGCCACGAGACGCCCCAGGCGGCCGTCGCGCAAGCCATCGACCTCACGAACGCGGCGTGCGCGCTCGCCCCCGACAGCCCCGTGGGTCAGCCCTACGTCGAGCTGGTTTGCACGATCGCGCAGGGCTCCGAACAGCTCGTGTCGGTCATCCTCGGAGCGAGCACGGACGCGGGGGTGACGACGGCAACGGCATCCCTGCCCGTCACGCAGCTCCGCATCCGTGTGCCGGCAGCGAACGCGCCTGCGTTCCTCGCGGCGCACAAGGGCGCGGCGGCTCACTGAGCGATGAACGGCAACACGACCGCTGTCCTCGCCATCCTCGGCGGCGGCATCCTCCTCGGAGGTCTTGCCGCCGTCGTCGTGAAGGTGGCTTCCGAAGAGCCGCAGGACAGGCCGACCGACGAGACCCGCGCGCCTACCCGGCGCGAGCGAAAGCAATCGCGCCAGTTCCGACGGGAGCGCCGGGCGCACATCCAACGCCGGCTGGTCTCGGGCTAGTCGTCGAGATCGAAGAGATCGGCGTCGAGAGGGAAGTGCGGCGCCGTCTGGTCGACCGACGTAGCCAAGTGGCGCTGCGGGAAGAACGTCACGGGTCGGAGCGTGGGCGCCTCCGAGTCCGGCGGCGGAGCGGGTAAAGTGTCCCGCTCTCCCTCGTTGGGCTCGATCACGAGCCGGTCACCGCGGTGGTCGTCGTGTTCGTCTTCGGGCTGGAGAGCGCCGCGCCCGCGAAGGCGCCGAGAGCCGTGCCGAGGATCGTCGAGGTCACGACGACGCCGACCTTCTTGCCCCCGATGGCGGTGCCGGCAGCTCCCCCTGCCACGAGACCCACGAAGCTTCCGAGGGCGGCCATCAGTCCGACGCTGGAAGGTTGCATCAGCAGAAAGTCTACCGGACTACCGGGCGTACCGCAAGATGGCGAACCACGTGCCCACGAAGCAGGCGAGCAGAAACCCGAGCTGCACCCACTCCGAACGTTTCACGGCGCATCCCGCGGAGGCTCGATGGGCCGCCAACCCGGGCCCTCGTGATGCGCTTCGCAGCGATGCCGCGCGCCGCGGCTCGACGTGACGACGGCCGGAGCGCCGCAGGTCTCGGGCGGCTTCGAGCGCTCGGCGAGGTTCTTGTCGCAGGGTTTCATGTGTGCCACGGGTGCTTGGCAACGGCACGTTCGATGAACCGGAGGCGCTCGTCGGCCTTGGGGTGGCCGCCCTCGACAGGTGCCTCGCCCGTGTAGCCGGACAGGTCCCCCGCCGCCTGCACGCTGGCCCGAGCGATGGCGAGCGCGCAGCGAGCCGCGTTGTAGCGCGAACCCATGGGACCGATCATCTCGATGTTGCAGAGGTCATAGAGCTTCGAGCTTCGGTCCACGATGGGATGGATCTGCCAGATCGAGTAGGCGTGCCCACCATCGCAGTCGCCCCACACGCGCATCAAGCGCCGGCCCTCGTCCGACGCGCGCCAGTCGGCGTCGTTGCACTGGTAGCCGTCCACGTACGCCGCGTAGCGCGCGCCTTCGAAGTAGGCGAGGCCGGCGAGAAGCACCGCGTCCTCGTGCAGCACCACCGCGCTCGCGATGTCGTCGGCGATGTCGTCGTAGCTCGCGACGGGCTCCGAAGCGAGGGCGCGAGTCCAGTCGTCCATCACCCAAAGCGTGTACTGCTTCATCTCGTCGTGCTGCATGTCGCCGATGGAAGTGGGCGTGGCTGCAACATCGGGCACGGCTACGACGACGGAGGCAACGGGCTGCACCGAGGGAAGCGGAGCGGCCTTCACCTGCACCGGGTCTCCGCTCGCAGGCAGCACGCAGTAGAAAACGATCCCGAGCGCGACGAGAAGGGTGAGGGTGTTCTTCATGGGTCGCGAACGTGCCGCTCGATCACGTCGAAGTCAAGCGGGTGAGGGGCACAAGGTCGCAACGACGCGAGATCGCGACCGTCGTGGACGAAAGGAAGGTGCGGTAGGCTGGGACCAATGGGCGCTCGCTTGTACCTCGTAGGCCAGACGTTCGGACGTCTACACGTAGAAGAGGATCTCGGCGTCCTCTCCGACGGGCAGTCTTGGTCAAGGTGTTCTTGCTCGTGCGGCAACTCTACGCGGGTGCGGAACTTCTTGCTCAAGAACGGACGCACGTTGTCCTGCGGATGCCTGAGAAACGAAGCCACGAAACTGCGCAACACTACGCACGGCATGAGCCGAAGCAAGATGTCGGAGTACTGGATCTGGAAACACATCTGGTCCCGATGCACCAACAAGCGCAACCCAAAGTACAACCGCTACGGCAAGCGAGGGATCCGTGTCTGCTCCCGCTGGCGTTCTTTCGCAATGTTCCTGAAAGACATGGGCCTTCGCCCATCCTCCAAGCACTCGATTGAGCGCAAGGACAACAACGGCGACTACACGCCGAAGAACTGCCGGTGGGCGACGCAGTACGAGCAGTGCCGCAACAAGTCGAACAACATCTTCGTCGTGACCGCCGGCAAGAAGATGGTCCTCAAAGACGCGGCTGAAGCACACGGTGTTTCTCCGTGGCTTGCGTACGAGCGTGTCGCGAGAGGATGGACTCCTGAAAGAGCCGCCACGACTCCTCCGAGATCCCATGCTTGATACCGCATCCTACCCGGTCTTCTGGCAGATCTTCGACGAGGTCGGCGTCAGACCTGAGTTTTTGCTGCCAACACTTTGGGTGGAATCGGGGCTCAATCCCGCTGCGAGCAATCTCGCAGGTGCGCCGTACTACGGCATCAACCAGGCGAGCGGCACCTGGATCCAGACGAACCTCGGCGTCACGCCACAGGTGTACCTCACGTACCCCGCGAGCCAGCAGCTCTCTCAAGTCGTGCTCCCCATGGCGAAGGGCTGGCCGAAACCCCTTCTCAGCGGCACGCGCGTCTACCAGGCGAACTTCCTGCCCGCGACCGTCGCCGGCATCGCAGGTTGGACGGCCGCGCGCTACCCGAACGACGTGGTCGTCTCGAAGAACGGGCCCGTGAACAAGAACGCCGCCGACTGCAACGCCAACGCCGGCATCGACACCGCGAAGAAGGGCTTCATCACGGTCGCCGATCTCGAAGCCTTCATTGGACGCGCCTTCCCGAGCATCAACAGCATGCTCGCAAGCATCTACGCGCTTCGCCCGACCGAGACGATGCAAGATCCCATCCTCGGCACGGACCCCTACCTCGTAAGCAGCTCACCCGCCCCGTCTTCGAGTCCCATCGTGACCACGAACGTCGCGCTCGCCGTCGGTGGCTCGGTGGCTCTTCTCGGAACCGCGGGGCTCATCGCGTGGGGACTTCACAAGTACCCGCCCACGCCATCGAGACGAAGGAGACGCGCATGAAACGGAACCCGGACGACGAGAAGGTAGGCTACGGCAGCAAGCCCGGAGGCTTCACCGAAGTCGACGCGATCGTTGCGCTCGGATCGATCGGCGCCGTGGGCTTCGGCCTCGCAACCTACAAGCCCGGAGCGTCGAGCGACGCCGACCAGGAGAAGAACAAACTCGCGACCTCGTCGATCGCCATCGGCGCGCTCGCGGGGCTTCTGCTCCTCACGACCAAGGCCGAGAAAGCCATCCCGAGCAAGTGATCCGTTTTTTCCCTCTCATCGCGCCCTACTCGAACGTCGGCCCCTACGGGACGCGCGGCACGGGATTCCATTACGGCGTGGACCTCGGCGCGCCGACGGGCACGACCGTCGTCGCGTGCGACTACGGCACGGTGAACTACGGGACGGATCCGCTCGGGGGCAACGTCGCTGTGCTCCACGCCGACGACGGCAACGCGTACTACCACGCGCACCTGCTCGACGTGCAGACAGGTTCGCGCAAGGTCGTGCCGGGTGAGGCCATCGGACGCGTCGACACGAGCGGCAACGCGAAGGGAGGCATCCCTCACTGCCACTTCGAGTGGTGGCCTTCCGGCTCGTACCAGTCGCCCGCGCCCGACCCGACCGCGCAGCTCACGGCCGCGCCGCACGTCGAAGCGCCTGCACCTCCCCCTGCGAACCCCGCGACGACACCCGCCAGCTCTACGAGCGCGATCGTCGGGGTGCTCGGCATCCTCGGTCTTTCAGGCGTGCTCGCCTGGGCCCTCACGCGCCCACGTCCTCGACCCCGCCGCGTACGCGCGTAGACCGTCAACAGGATGGCGTGTAGTCTCGACGCATGAGTCGAGGCCACCGTTTCGGCCATCACGAGCCGGTCGAAGAGACGCTAGCTCTCCTGGCGCTGAAGGGCTCCGGTACGACCGGTGCGACGGGTGCCTCCGGTC
>Ga0116229_10010096_pt1 | contig 14232 bp, 12 predicted proteins | sample S1TSphgellanicum_3_FD_87313 | JGI IMG/M metagenome (GOLD analysis project Ga0116229, IMG submission 87313) | Host-associated microbial communities from peat moss isolated from Minnesota, USA - S1T2_Fc - Sphagnum magellanicum MG | ecosystem: Host-associated > Plants > Peat moss > Unclassified...
ACGACGGTGCCGTTCAAACCGCGCGGCGACCGGCCCGTCTATTGCCGCACCTGTTACACCAGCCAGCAAGCCGTTCGCGCTTAAGCGCTGCCCGGAGTCGGGATTCCATTCGCCGAACCTCGGTGGGTGGAATCCGTGTGGATGGACGGCGACGCCGTCGGATATGTCGATCAGCGTGCGCTGCCGCACGCGGTCAAACGCGAGCGCGCGACGTCGGTCGACGACATCGTCGATGCAATCCGGACCCTTGCGGTCCGCGGCGCGCCGGCGATCGGCGTGTTCGGTGCCTACGGTGTCGCGCTCGCGGCGCGGCTCCACGCGGGCGCGGACTTCGCCGCCGCCGCACAGCGGATTCGCGAAGCGCGGCCGACCGCGGTGAATCTCGCCTGGGCGGTCGATCGCGTGCTGGCGAGCGACGGCGACTATGCGGCCGAAGCCAAACGGATCCATGACGAGCAGCGTGATATCGACCGCCGGATCGGCGCTGCCTCGATCACGCTCTTTCCGTCGCGCGGCAACATCCTCACGCATTGCAATACCGGCCCGATCGCGACGGCCGGCGCCGGAACGGCGCTGGGGTGTATCATCGCCGCGCACCGCGCCGGGAAGCACCTGCACGTCTTCGCCGACGAGACGCGGCCGCTCTTACAGGGCGCGCGGCTCACGATGTTCGAACTGCGCGAAGCCGGCGTGCCGTCGACGCTGCTGGTCGATAGTGCGGCGGCGATCGCGATGGACCGCAAGCAGATCGCGGCGGTGATCGTCGGCGCCGATCGTATCGCCCGCAACGGCGACACCGCCAACAAGATCGGCACGTACGGTGTGGCGATTGCCGCCGCGCATCACGGCATTCCGTTCTATGTCGCCGCTCCGCGTTCGACGTTCGATTTCTCGCTCGAGACGGGCGCCGGGATCCCGATCGAGGAACGCGCGCCCGACGAAGTCCGCATCGCGCCGGACGACGATGTGTACAACCCTGCGTTCGACGTGACGCCGGGGCGGCTCGTCACGGCGTTCATCACCGAATACGGCGTGCTGCGCCCGCCGTACGTCGAATCGGTTCCCGGCCTCGCCGATCGCCCGCGCCTGCTCGCACCCGAGCTCGCGCACGGGTGAAGTTTTTCGAGTTCATCGAGAAAGCGCCGAAACTCGATGGCTTGATCGTCATCGAAGGGACGGAGTCGCTGCTCGCGCAGCGCGCCGTCGATGCGATCGTCGAGCGGACGCTGCCGCCCGACGTGCGCGCGCTCAACCTCGATACGATCGCGGGGCCGCAGACCGAGCACGTCGGTCGCGCGATCGCCGACGCCGTCGCGGCGATGCCGTTTCTCGCCGAACGCCGCGTCGTCGTCGTTCGCGATTGTCAGGCGCTGCGCGCGCAACCGCGCCGCGACGTGTGGGCCGCGGCCGAAGCGATTCCGGCTGGAAATGTGCTCGTGCTCGAAGATCTGTTCCCGCCGAATAAGAAAACGAAGCCGGAACCGTTCGGTGCGCTCGCCGGCCGGAAGGCGCTGCGCATCGATACCACCCTGAACGCCGCCGTGCGCGAACGGTTCGTGCACGAGACGCTCGCGCGGCTCGACGCCCGTGCCGAACCGCGCGCGATCGCGGAACTCGCGGCGAGCGATGCGGATCTGGGCGCGATCCAGAACGACTTGGAAAAACTCGCCCTCGCGGGCGGGATGATTACGTACGACGCGCTGGCGGCGGAGAGCGTCGCCGTCGAGGATCCGAAGGCGTGGCAGTACGCGGCGGCGCTCGTCGAGGGCCGCACCGCCGAGGCACTGGCGATTGCGTTCGAACTCTTCGCGGCCGATCCGCGCGGCGCGGCGGTTCCGCTCGCGAGCGCCCTTGCGACCGACCTCGGGCTGATCTGGGAGCTCGCGCGCCCCGGCGGCGGGGACGCCGTCGAGCCGCGTCATCGCTGGCGGGTCGGAAAGTTAGCGGCGACGGCGCGCCGGATCGGCGCGGCCCGGGCGCGTTACGGATACGAGGCCGCGGTCCGCGGATTCGAGGCGGTCGTGACCGGCCGGATCGACGATCCGCGTGCCATGATCGAACTTCTGACGGCCGAAATCGCGACGCGCGTAACCGCCGGACGGTAAGCGACCGAGCAAAGGATTGGAGTCTCCCGGCGGGGTAAGGTCGGTCGAGCCGTGGGGCAACGCGTAAGTTGCACCCGCGTTCTCGTTTGTCAAACGCACGGAACTTTGTAAGGAGTTCTCAACTCATGCGTAGTTTTCTCACTCGTGCTACCGCGCTGGGCGTTTTTGCTATGGCGGTCGCGGGATGTGCGGCGTCTAATGGGACAGCACTCCCGCCCACCAGTACGGCGAACAACGGCGGCGGCGCTCAAGGCAGCATTAACGGGATATCGACCGGCACCGCCGCGGTCCGGTTCGTCCACGGTTCGCCCGACGCCGGCCCGGTCGACATCTGTGTCGACGGCACGTTCCTCGCGACCAACGTGACGTATGGAACCGTTTCGTCGTATTACATCGTCACGGGTGCGGTCCCGCACGTGGTTTCGGTCTATGCCTACGTCAAGGGCGACACGACGAACGCGCCGTGCGGCTCGAACTCCGTGACCCCGAATACGACACCCGTTACGGGGAGCAACGGTGTCCTGCTTGAGACCTCGGTGACTCCGGCGTCGAACGTGCGTACCTCTATTGTCGTCGCGGGGAGCGTGGCGAACGGTACGCTGACCAAGTCGAATATCGTCGTGGCGGCAGCTCCGGCGCTCAACATCTCGACGCCGATTCAACCGACCGTTTTCGTCGTCGCGGCCTCACCGGCGAATTCGTCCATTGCCTTCGGGTATTTCAATCCTTCCGTGACCGGCAGCGGAACGGCTGCGAATACTCCGGTCGATTTCACGACGACGACGGCCGGCGTCACGGCGGCCACGAAGTTCGCGTTCGGAGGCACGGGAACGGTCGCGGCAACGAGCCTGCCGGCGTTTGCGAGTGCGACCGGAGTCGGCATCGGATTCTTTGCCGCGACCTACACGGCGCCCCTCGTTCCGCTCAACTGCCTCTACGCGGGTGCGGTCCCGACCACGAGCAATCCGGCCTGCACGGCCAGCACCGCGGCCGACAAAACGAACAAGAACGATGTCCTCCCCTACACGACGAGCAACGATTATCTGCTCGAGGCGTTCGTCGTCGACGGGCCGACCGGTTCTAAGGCCGAAGTCATCGGCGCCTACGATCCGACCACGCTCGGTTACTAGCGTTCCTCTCGTTCCAACACAACGGACCGCCCTCGGGCGGTCCGTTTTTCTTGCCAGGGAGGCCGGTGTCGAGGCGCGGACTGCGTGCGGCGCGAAGGCGCGGTAAGGCAGCATGAACCACACGTCGTACGCATCCCCGTTTTCCTGGCGCTATGCGCGCACCGAGTTGCGCGAACTCTTTTCCGAACGCCAGCGCCGCACGCTCTGGCGTGCGGTCTGGGTCGCGCTCGCCGAATCGCAACTGCAGAGCGGTCTCGTCAGCGCGGCCGAACTCGCCGATCTGCGCGCGCATGCGGGCGAGATCGACATCGATGCGGCGCTTGCGATCGAACACGAGATCGGGCACGATCTGATGGCGGAGATTCGCGTGTACGCGCGGCAAGCAACCATCGGCGGCGGGAAGATCCATCTCGGCGCGACGTCGATGGACATCGAGGACACGGTCGAGATCGTGCGCCTGCGGCGCGCGAGCGCGCTCTTGCTCGAATCGCTCGACGCGCTGCTGGTGGCGTTCACGATGCAGATCGAACGCTATGCCGACCTCGTTTGTATGGGCTATACGCACTTGCAACCCGCCGAGCCGACGACGGTCGGCTACCGGCTCGCCGTCTACGCGCAAGACGTCCTCATCGATCGGGCGCTCTTGCAGAACGCGCGCGCGGCGCTTACCGCAAAAGGCGTCCGCGGCGCGGTCGGGACGTCGGCGTCGTACACTCGCCTCTTGGCGGGGACGGGACGCACGCCCGAAGATCAAGAGAACGACGTGCTCGCGACGTTCGATCTCACCGCGCGCGACGTCGCGACGCAAACCTATCCGCGCAAGCTCGACTACTTGTTGCTCTCGCAATTCGCCGGCCTGGGCGCATCGCTCTCGAAGTTCGCCGCCGACGTGCGCGTGCTCAGCTCGCCGGGCTTCGGTGAGATGTTCGAGCCGTTCGGCGCGAAGCAAGTCGGCAGCTCGGCGATGCCCTTCAAACGCAATCCCGTGATGTCGGAGCGGATCGATTCGCTGGCGCGCCTGTTGCCCGCGTACGCCGATGTCGCGTGGCAGAACGCCGCGACCAATTATCTCGAACGCACGCTCGACGACTCCGCCAATCGCCGCACGATCTTGCCCGAAGCGGTGTTGTGCACCGACGAGATCTTGGCGCTCGCGCGGAAGATCGTCGACGGCCTGCGGATCGACGAACGCCGCATCGCCGAGAACTTGCGCACGTACGGACCGTTTTCCGGGACCGAAGCGATTCTCATGGAGGGCGCCAAAGCGGGTGCCGACCGGCAAGAATTGCACGAAGCGATCCGCGAGAGCGCGATGACCGCGTATGCCGCGCTCGGCCGCGGCGAAACGAATCCGCTCGCGCGGCTCTTGGCCGACGACGACCGCATCGCGCGATTCATCGATCCAGCCGAAGTGCGCGCGCAACTCGATCCCTCGACGCACGTCGGCGATGCGCCCGTGCGCGCGCGTCGCCTCGCCGCGCGTATCCGTGAAACCCTCGCAGAAAAAACCGTTTGAGCATGCAAAAAGGTCACGAAATCACCCGCGGCAAGACCAAGATCTTGCACGAACTCGTCGGGCAGCCGGACGTCCTGGTCGTCTCGCAACTCGACACGATCAGCGCGCGCGACGGCGAGCGCAAGGATACGATCGACGGCAAAGGCCGCATCGCTGCCAAGACGACGGCGCGCGTCTTCCGGCTGCTCAACCTATGCGGCGTGCCGACGCATTACCTCAGCGGCGGCGAAGACGACGACGACAACCAGATGCTCGTGCGGCGCGCGCAGATGGTGCCGCTCGAAGTCGTCGTGCGCGGTGTCGCTGCCGGTTCGCTCGTCAAACGCAAGCCGGGGATCCAGCGCGGCGCGGTGCTCTCGCCGCGACTGATCGAGTTCTTCCTCAAAGACGACGCCAACCACGATCCGCTGATCGAACCCGATGCGATCGTCGCGCGCGGGATCGCGACGCCGCAAGAGGTCGCGACCATGACCGAACTCGCGCGCATCGTGTTCGAGATTCTCGCTCATGCCTGGCGGCGGCACGAAACGCTGCTCGTCGATCTGAAAGTCGAGTTTGGCCGGCTCGCCAGCGGCGACGGCAAGGGGTCGCTGGTCGTCGCGGACGTGATCGACAACGATTCTTGGCGTATTTGGCCGCAGGGCCGCGAAGATCTGATGCTCGACAAACAGATCTATCGTAACCTCGAGACCGTCACTGCGGGCGATCTGCTCGCGTTGCGCGAGCGCTACGAGAAAGTCGCGGATACGGTCGGGACGTTCCCGCAGATGCGATCCGGTATGGTGGCGATCGTTGCCGACGGACCGCAGCACGCGGCGTTGACGGCCGAGACGGCGCGCGCGATCGGGCAGTTCGGCTTGCCCAGCGTCCGCCACGTCGTGTCCGTCGAACGCACCCCCGGGTTTCTCATCCAGCTGCTCGCGCAGATCGAAGTCACCTTTCCGCGCCTGGTACTCGTCGGCGTCGGCGATGCGGGCAGCGCGATCTTCGGCGTCCTCGATCATCTCTCGCCGAATCCCGTCGTGCGCGTCCACGCGGGTTCGCCGTCGCTGGAGCGCGCGGCCTTCGCGGTTGCCAAAGCGCTGGGCATGGATGACACGGTCGTGTTCGGCCGCATCCTGCTCTTGCAGGCCAACGTCAAGAGCACGATCTTGCAAGCCGACGCGCAACTCAACAGCGCGTCCATCGGTCCCGCCGTTGGTTGAATCCGGCCTCGAGGCGGATCTGGAGCGGCTGCTGGCCGCCCGGTCGAAACTCGGCATCGCGCTCTCACCCGATGAAGTGCGCAGCATCGTGCGCACGCTCGGACGTTTGCCGACCGACGTCGAGCTCTACGCGTTCGATGCGCAGTGGAGCGAGCATTGTTCGTACAAATCCAGCCGCCGTCATCTGCGAAAGCTCCCGGTGCACGGTCCGACGGTGTTGCAAGGTCCGGCGGAAGATGCCGGCATCGTGCGGCTCGGCAGCTGGGACGGCCACGAGTGGGGGATCGTGATCGCGCACGAATCGCACAACCATCCCTCGCAAGTGGTGCCGTTCGAAGGCGCGGCGACCGGGATCGGCGGGATCGTGCGCGACGTGCTGTGCATGGGCGCCGAAGTGATCGGCCTCGCCGACCCGCTGCGATTCGGCTCGCTGGATGATCCGCATTGCCGCTACGTCGCGCAGAGCGTCGTCGACGGAATCGCGGCGTACGGGAACGCGATCGGCGTTCCGAATCTCGGCGGTGACGTGTACATCGATTCCTCGTTCGACGACAACGTGCTCGTCAACGTCGTCGCGCTCGGCCTCGTACGCGCGGATCAGATCATTCATTCGAAAGCCCCACCCGGCTCGGCCGGTTACGACATCGTGCTGGTGGGAAAAGCGACCGATCGCAGCGGTTTCGGCGGCGCATCATTCTCGTCGCTCACGCTCGACGACGCCGATGCCGAAGCGAATAAGGGCGCCGTCCAGGTTCCCGATCCATTTCTCAAGAGCGTCGTCATGCGCGCGTCGTATCGCGTCTTTGCGGAGTTGCGCGCGCGCGGCATCGAAGCGGGCTTCAAGGATCTCGGGGCCGGCGGTCTGTGCGGCTGCAGCGCGGAACTCGTTGCCTCGGGCGGGTACGGCGCGGAGATCGATCTCGATCGTGCGCCGACGGCGCAGCCCGATCTGCCGGCGCCCGTGATCGCGATCGGCGAGACGCAAGAGCGGCTGTGCTGGATCGTGCCGCCGGAATTCACGCCGGCGCTGCTTGCCATCTACAACGAAGAGTTCGCGCTGCCGCGGATCGCGCGCGGCGCGTGCGCGGCGGTGATCGGGAAGGTCACCGAGAGCGGCCGCTACGTCGCGCGCCATCGCGGCGAAATCGTGATGGACGTTCCGCTGGGCTTTCTCGTGGACGGCGTGCGCTACAACCGGCCCTATACGATCGCGCTGCCCGATGCGGAGCCGACGGAGCTGCTGCTGGAACGCGTACGCGCGCTGCCGCCGCAGCCCGCGGGGACGCTGCTGCGTGCGGCGCTCGCGCATCGCGACGTTTGTTCGCGCGCGGCGATCGTCGAGCGGTACGATTCCGTCGTGCGCGGTACGACGGCCGTTCCCGCCGGTTACGCCGATGCGGGCGTGATCGTGCCGCTGCCCGGCTCACCGCTCGGCATTGCGCTCAGCGTCGACGGGAATCCGCGCTACGGCGCGATCGACCCGCAACGCGCGGCGGAACTTGCGGTGATCGAATCGGTGCGCAACGTCGCCGCGGTCGGTGCGACCGCCGCCGGGCTTACCGACTGTTTGAATTTCGGCGATCCGACCGATCCGAAGGCGCTCGGCGCGTTCGTTGCGGCGGTCGACGGGCTCGCCCACGCGGGCCGCGAGCTCGGCGTGCCGTACGTCTCCGGCAACGTGAGCCTCTACAATCAGTCGAAGTCCGGCCGCGCGGTCGCGCCGTCGCCGATCGTCGCCTGCGTCGGCACCATCGCCGACGTCGCGCGCACGACGACGGCCGATCTCAAACGCGGTGGCAGCGCACTCGTGCTGCTCGGCACACCGCACGCTGCGCTCGGCGGTTCCGTGTACGCGGAGCTCGCGGGCATTGCGACGCCGAACCTCGCCCAGCCCGACTACGCCCTGATCCGGCGCGAGCTCGCACTCCTCGGCGCGCTGCAGGACGAGGGCCTCGTGCTCGCGGCGCACGATCTCTCCGACGGCGGCCTGCTCGTTGCGATCGCCGAGATGATCTTCGCGGCCGCGCGCGCGGGTGCCGAACGCGGCGCGTGGATCCTCGACTCCGCGTTGTGGGCGCCGGCGCTGCCGGCGAGCGTCGCGCTCTTCGCGGAGTACGGCGGCTTCGTGCTCGAGGTGGTACATGCGGATGCTGTGCGCGCGCAAGCCGTCGCCTACGGCGTCGAGGTGCTGCATATTGGCGAGACGCTCGACCGCGCGGAACTCGTGATCGAACCGCAGGACGAACGCATCCCCGTCGAGGTGCTGCACGAAGCGTGGTCTGCGCCGCTGCGCGATTTCTACGGAGATGCGGCATGAGCGCGGCGCAGCGCGTTGCCGTGCTCGTGTATCCCGGCACGAATAGCGAAGAGGAGACGCTGCGTGCGCTGGTCGCCGCCGGTGCGGACGCCGAGATCGTGCACTATAGCCGCGGCAAGGTCGCGCTCGCCGGTTTCGGCGCTTACGTGCTGCCCGGCGGCTTTGCCTACGAAGACCGCGTGCGCGCGGGAGCGGTCGCCGCGCACGATGCGCTTACCGATGCCGTAATCGACGGCGCGCAGGCCGGCAAACTCGTGCTGGGCATCTGCAACGGTGCGCAGGTCTTGCTCGAAACGGGGCTCGTGCCGGGCACGGGACCCGTGCGGCGCCCGACGGCGGCGTTCACGCCGAATCTTCCCGGCGGCCGCTACCAATGTAAACGCGTTCACGTTCGGCTTGCGATCGACGACGCGCGCTTGCCGATTCTCGTCGGGCTGCCGCGCGAACCGATGCCGGTCTGGATCTCGCACGGCGAAGGCCGCTTGCAAGCGGGGGAAGCGGAGCTCGCCGCGCTCGAACGCGACGGTCACGTCGCCTTCGTTTACTGCGATGCACGCGGCGAACGGATCGCGGCGCCGAACGGCTCGCACCTCGATGCCGCCGCGCTCGCCGATCGCACGGGCCGCATCCTCGCGATCATGCCGCATCCCGAGCGCGATGCCAACTCGCGCATCGCGCCGCCCGGCGGCGCGCCGTTCTTTCGCGCCTTCGCGCGCGCGCTCGGAGCGAACTGACGATGGCGACGCTGGCGTTTGCCGTCGTGCTGACGATCCCCGACAACGAAGCCTTCACCGCGTACGAGGCGCTCGCACGGATGGGCTTGCCCATTGAAGCAATCGAGCGCGCCGACATCTGGCGTTTCGAAGTCGACGCGGCGCACGCAGATACGTTGCGGCGCGAACTTGCGACGATCGAAACGATTTTCAATCCCAACAAGCACCGCCTCGAAGAACGCGACGGCGACGCACCGGCACCCGGCGAGGTATGGGTTGCCCCACGCGACGAAGCCCGGACGACGACGGTCGCCGGCCGGACGTTGCCCGGCGTCTCCGCCATCCGGCGAGCCACCGCGTGGCGGGTACGCGCCACCGGAGCGGATTCCGATGCCGTGCTCGATCGAGCCGTGACGGAATTCTTGTGTAACCCCGCTTTTCAGAAAGTCTTGCGATGACGATGATTGTCGACCCCTATCCGCTCGGCAACGAACGCAAAGCCGGCGCCGGCGAGTTCTATACCATCGCCACGCTCGGCTCGCACTCGGCGCTGCAGATCCTCAAGGGTGCGCACGACGAGGGGTTCAACACGCTCGCCATCGCGAATCGCGAGATGGAGCGACTCTACCGCAGCTACGGGTTCATCGACGAAGTCATCGCGATCGAATCGTATTCCGAGTTCATGAACCTCGTTCCCGAACTCGAGAAGCGCAAGATCATCATCGTGCCGCACGGGTCGTTCGTCGCCTATCTCTCGCTCGACGAGCACAAAAAGATGCCGATCCCGTACTTCGGCAACAAGGCCGTCCTCGATTGGGAAGCGAGCCGCGAACTCCAACGCCAGTGGCTCACGCGCGCCGGCCTCACGGTGCCACGCCAGTTCCGCACCGGCGGCGAGATCGACCGGCCGGTCATCGTGAAGCTCTACGGTGCCGCGGGCGGGAAGGGCTACATGTTTTTGCGTAACGCGATGGACTTCGAGGAGCGTGCCGGGCTGCTCGCACGCCAGAACTACATCCTGCAAGAGTACATCATCGGCGTGCCGTTCTACATCCATTATTTCTACTCGCCGCTCACCGGCAAGCTCGAAGTGATGTCGATGGACCGGCGCTACGAGACCAACGTCGACTCGCTCGGCCGCATCCCCTCGCGCGCCCAAGAGCAGATGGACATCGACCCCTCGTACGTGGTCGTCGGCAATCAGCCGATCTCGCTGCGCGAGTCGATGCTCGCCGAAGCGTACCGGATGGGGGAGGACGTCGTGCGCGTGAGCCGCGAGATCTGCGGTCCGAAGGGGCTCTTCGGCGCCTTCTGCATCGAGACGATCATCACGCCCGACGCGCAGTTCTACGTGATGGAGGTGTCGGCGCGCATCGTTGCGGGAACGAACCTTTTCATCGACGGTTCCCCCTACTCGTACCTCAATTACACCGAGCCGATGTCGACCGGCCGGCGCATCGCCCGCGAGATCAAAAACGCTCTCCTCTCCAACAGTCTCAATGCCGTTCTGGACGATACGACCCCCGCGTAACCTCATCTGCGCCGCGCTCTGCGCGGCCGTGGCCGCTTTGCAACTCCCGCTGCCGGCCCGGGCCGAACTCCAAGTCGATCCGCAGAAACTCTACCGCCGGATGACGGCTGCCTACGCGCAGGGCAGTGCGAACGGCTGGCACCTCGCAGACGAGTTGAATTATTTCTCGAACGTGCTCGACGCCGGGCGCGCGTACGAGTTGCGGCTGCGCGACGATCCGGACAACCTCGCCATCAAGGGCGTGGCGCTGGATCTCGCGACGCAGTTGCACTACAACCCGCTTACGAATACGGACGCCGCCGAATGGTACGTACGCCTCGCGGCGACCGCCTACGCGAGCGATCCGGCGCGCGGGCCGGCGGCGCGCGCGCTGCTCGCCAAACTCGACGCCGATGACCAGAGCACGACGAAACTCGCGTTCGACGCCGATGCGGATGCGACGGCAAACGTCGCGACGTATCCGAACGACGCCGAAGCGCTGCTCGATCAAGTTACGGCGGACGTGCGCGCGTACCAGCTCACGAAGGATCCGCAATTCCGCTCCGTGGCGCTCGGGCGTGCGGCGCAGCCGGCCTTTCCGATCGGCCTCATCATCGATGACGGAACGACGGTGTTGACCTACGCCCACGAGGCACGCGCCGGCGAGCCGGGCTATACGGCGGCCGACCTCCAGGCCGCGATCGCGATCGCCTCGCACAAGGCCTCGGCGAAGACGATCCCGACGATCGGACGGGTGCTCTCGCACCAAGCCTACCTCGTGATCACGGCGCCGGCCGACGAGTATTTCGGCCACACGAAGCTCTCGCCGATCGGCGTCCGCAACGAGATCACCCGGATCGGGAAATACCTCGACGTCGGCTGGGGCGACCGGATGACCGGCGATGCGCTGTGGGTGGTCGATGCGCTCGCCGACTGGCAGCAAAATTACCCGCGCGATTACGAGTTGCCGCGACTCCTGCTCGCGACGTACAAGACGCTCGGGCGGATCGATTCGCCGCAGGCGAAGGCCGCGCAGGTCGAAGTGCGCAAGACGCTCACCATCGACTACACGGCCTCGCCCGAAGCGCAAACGCTGCTGACGGCATCTGCCGGCGTCTGATGGACGCCGAAACGCTCCGTGCCACGCTGGCCGCGTACGACCAGCGCAAACTGACGCTGTGTTCGATCGGTTCGCATTCCGCGCTCGAAGTCGCCGCGGGCGCGCACGTCCGCGGGATGCGCAACCTGATCGTCACCGAGCGCGGTCGCGAACGCACGTACGCGGAGTTCTACGCGAAGAAAACCTTCCCCGACCGCGGGTGCGTCGACGAGACGCTGCTGCTCGAGCGCTTCAGCGATCTGCTCGACGATCCGGTGCAAGAACAGTTGCTCGCGCGCAACGTCGTGTTCGTCGCAAACCGATCGTTCGAGGTGTATCTGCACCAGCGTTACTCGTATGCGGAGATCGAGGCGAGGATGCGCGTCCCGTTCTTCGGCTCGCGCACGCTCCTCCGCGCCGAGGAGCGCGACGAGGCCGACAATCAGTACACGCTGCTCGAACGCGCCGGGATCCGCGCCCCGCGCCAATTCGCCTCGCCGGCCGAGATCGACCGGCTCGCGGTCGTGAAGGCGCCGCACGCCAAGGTCTCGTTCGAGCGAGCGTTCTTCCTCGTGCGCTCGCCCGAAGAGTACGCGCGCGAGAGCGCGCGGTTGATTCGCGACGGGCTCGTCACCGAAGCGGGGCTCGCGGGCGCGGTGATCGAGGAGTATGCGCTCGGACCGTCGGTCAACTTGAATTTCTTCTGGTCGCCGATCCTGGGCGAACTCGAATTGCTCGGCACCGACACGCGGCGCCAGACCAATCGCGAAGGCTTTCGCGATCTGCCGTTCGCGCAAGCGCAAGCGCTGGCCGACGAACCGCACCGGCTCGAAGAAGCGGGACACATCGCCGCGACACTGACCGAGTCGATGCTCGAGAAGGCGTTTGCGATGGGCGAACGGTTCGTGCGCGCCACGCAGGCGGGCGGAGGGCCGGGGATCATCGGGCCGTTCGCGCTGCAATGCATCATCGTCGCCGGACCGCCCAAGGACTTCATCGTCTACGACGTCTCGCTGCGCATCCCGGGCTCGCCCGGTACGCGGTACACCCCGTATTCCGCGTATCGCTGGGGCCGCGACATCGCCGTCGGCGAGCGGATCGCGATGGAGATCGGGATGGCCCGCGATGCGGGGCGCCTGGCCGACGTTCTGACCTGATTCGCAGAGGTGGGGCCACAGGCGTGGTCCGAACTTCGCCGCGGGAGGCCCCCATGAAAAAGCGATTCACGGTCGAGCTCACGGCGCGCGGGCCGAAAGGTGCCTGGACGTTTTTCACCTTGCCGTTCAGCGTCGAAGAGACGTTCGGAACGCGGGCGCGTTTGGCGGTCAAGGGCACGATCAACGGTGCGACCTTTCAGAGTTCGGCCATGCCGGCCGGAGACGGAACGCACGCCATCGCCGTGAGCAAACAACTGCAGGCCGCGGCCCGCGCGAGCGCCGGCGATACCGTGACGGTCGTGCTCGAACCCGACACCGATGTGCGAACGGTGGAGGTTCCGGCGGAGCTCGAGGCCGCGTTCGCCGGCTCGCAGAAGGCGCACGCCGCGTTCAGCGCGCTTGCGTACTCGCATCAGAAAGAATACGTCACCTGGATCGCAAGCGCGAAGCGGCCGGCGACGCGCGAGCGGCGCGTCGCGCAGGCGATCGAGATGCTCACCAACGGCCAGCGCCTGAGCCGGTAGCCCCCAGGACGCGCGACGCGCCCGCCGGAAGCCTGGTTCATGCCCGCCGTGACCACCCGCGCCGCGACCGTGATCATCCTCGATTTCGGTTCGCAAGTCAGCCAGCTGATCGCGCGGCGCGCACGCGAGGCCAACGTCTATTCGGAGCTCTTGCCGTACGATACGGCTTGGGACGAGATCGTCAAGCGCGATCCCGCGGCGATCGTCCTCTCCGGCGGCCCGGAGTCCACGCTCGGCGCCGACGCGCTCGATTGCGATCCGCGCGTCTATACGAGCGGCTTGCCTATTTTCGGCATCTGCTACGGCATGCAGCTGCTCGCGAAGCGGCTCGGCGGCACGCTTGTGCCGCTCGATCACCGCGAGTTCGGCCCGGCCACGCTCTCGCTCGACGTCGCCGATTCGCCGCTCGTTCGCGGTGTCGCGCGCGAGTCGCGCGTGTGGATGTCGCATGGCGATTCGGTCACCGCGGTCCCGGCCGGCTTTCGCGTGCTGGGGCATACGCCGCGCTGCGCGATCGCCGCGATGGGCGATGACGCCCGGCGGATCTACGGCGTGCAGTTCCATCCCGAAGTGGTCCATACGGACGCCGGAACGGCGATCTTGCAGAATTTCTTGCACGCGATCGCCGGGATCGCACCGGCCTGGAAGATGGATTCGTTCGTCGACCGCGCCATCGACGATATTCGCGCGCAAGTCGGCGACGCGAACGTCATCTGCGCGCTTTCGGGCGGCGTCGATTCGGCTGTCGCGGCGACGCTCGTCTCGCGCGCGATCGGCAAGCAGCTCACCTGCATCTTCGTCGACACGGGCTTGATGCGCAAGGATGAAGCCGCCGGCGTGCTCGCGGCATTTCGCGACATCCTCCATTTGAACGTGATCGCGATCGATGCGCAAGACCGCTTTCTCGCGCGGCTTGCCGGGATCAGCGACCCCGAGGAAAAGCGCATCCGGATCGG
>Ga0116229_10010097_pt1 | contig 14232 bp, 9 predicted proteins | sample S1TSphgellanicum_3_FD_87313 | JGI IMG/M metagenome (GOLD analysis project Ga0116229, IMG submission 87313) | Host-associated microbial communities from peat moss isolated from Minnesota, USA - S1T2_Fc - Sphagnum magellanicum MG | ecosystem: Host-associated > Plants > Peat moss > Unclassified...
ACGACAAAGGAAACCTTGAACCGCTGGGTGCGGGGCGAGGTGGTCAAGACCCGCGCTCTCGTGACCGAGGCGCTTGAGACCTTCGCCTTCGACGAAGCGGCGGGCGCCCTTTATCGCTTTATCTGGAACATCGTCTGCGACTGGTATCTTGAGTTGGCCAAGCCGATCCTGAACGGGACCGACGAAGCCGCCAAAGCCGAGACCCGAGCCACCGCCGCCTGGACCCTCGACCAGGCGATGACCCTGCTTCACCCGGTGGCGCCCTTCATCACTGAAGCCCTGTGGGAGGCTTCCGCCGAATTCGGCCAGGCGCGTCCCGGCTTTTTGATGGAGCAGCCCTGGCCAAGCTATCCGCCGGACTACATCGACAGCGCGGCGACCGCGGAGATCGACTGGCTGATTGGCCTCGTGAGCGAGATCCGCTCGATCCGGGCGGAGATGAATGTGCCGGCGTCGGCGCGCCCGCCCCTGGCCCTCGTCGGGGCCGGCAAGGAGACCCAGGCGCGGCTCTCGCGTCAGCGGGATCGCCTGGCCGCTCTTGCCCGCGTGGGCGAGATCAAGCTCGTTAGTACAGCGCCGCAGGGCTGGGCGCCCTTCGCCATCGGCGAGGCGACCGGCGCCCTCTCAATCGCCGAGTTCATCGACCTTTCCACCGAGCGCGCCCGCCTCAATAAGGCGATCGCCAATTTCGAGGCCGACATCAAGCGCGCCCGCGCCAAGCTCGAGAACGAAGCCTTCATGGCCAAGGCGCCTGAGGATGTCGTGGCCGACAACCGCGCAAAACTTGCGGAGGGAGAAGCGGGCAAGGCTAAGCTTGAGGCTGCGCTTCAGCGTCTGGAGGCTTTGGCCTGACCAGGGCGCTGGGGGCGGCGTATCGGCGCGGGACCCCAAAGGGTCCCAGGCGACGGGCTCAGGCAGGATGGCGGGGCTCCCCGCCCTTGGGTCGCCCTTGGGCGGCGCTCTTGGCGCACACGCCGCGGCGTTCCCGGCGCCAAGGCGTGAGGATCGGGCGCGCTTCAGTCCACATACCGGGGCCTGCCCTTAAGTAATCAACGTTTACAAACTCTGGGGGAGTGTGCTTTGCCTTCACTCAATGGTGCGCGCGCGATGATGCGCCATGTCGGAGGACCTATGCCAGACAACGCTACGCTCCCTCAGGACGCCGCCGATCCTCGCGGGTCTTTGCCCCCGGGCTGGCCCGCTATGTCGATCGCAGAGGCGCATGCGCTTTTGACGGCTGAAGGCGCGCCGTTTGAGATGGAGACCCTCGTCATCCGCGGGATCACCACCCGAGTTTGGAAGAACGCTCCGCCATCCCTGCGGGCTGAAGCGGAAAGCGCCAAGGCGTGGCCGAAGGAGCGCATCTTCCTGGTTTACGAGGATGAGCGGGTCTCGTTCGACGCCTTCCACAGGGCCGTGGCGGCCATGATGCGCGAGTTCGCCGCCCAAGGGGTAAAGAAGGGGGACCGGATCGCGCTTGTCATGCGCAACCTGCCCGAATGGCCGGTGGTGTTCTACGCGGCCGTGTCGCTCGGGGCGATCTGCACGCCTCTGAACGCCTGGTGGACCGGGCCTGAGCTCGAATACGGCCTGACGGACTCGGGCTCGAAGATCCTGGTCGCCGATGCGGAGCGCTATGCACGCATTGTCGAGCATCTCCCCAACTGCAGCGACCTCGTGCAGGTTTATGTATCGCGCACCAGCGATGAGATCGCACACCCGAAGGTCAAGACCCTCGAAAGCGTGATCGGCCGTCCTGACGCTTACGCCGAGCTTCCCGACGAGCCTTTCCTCGATGTCGAGGTCGGGCCAGAGGACCTGGCGACTATCTTCTATACCTCCGGCACGACCGGAAAGCCCAAAGGCGCTCTGGCCACACACCGGAACATCGTCTCCAACGTCGGCGCCGCCGGGATCGGCGCCGCGCGGGCCTATCTGCGACGGGGCGAGCCAGTCCCTGCGCCCGATCCTTCCCTTCAGCGTTCGACCCTTTTGTCGGTCCCCTTTTTCCACGCCACCGGCTGCTTTGCGATCCTGTCTCCCGTGCTGGTTTCTGGGGGTAAGATCGTGATGATGTATAAGTGGGAGCCGATCCGCGCCTTTGAGCTCATAGAGCGCGAAAGGATCAGCATGGCGGGCGGCGTGCCGACCATCGCCTGGCAGCTGATCGAGCATCCTGAGCGGCACAGGTTCGACCTGTCTTCGTTGGATTCGGTCTCGTATGGCGGCGCTCCGTCGGCGCCGGAGCTGGTGCGCAAGATCAAGGAAACCTTTCCAGCGTCTCAGCCCGGTCAGGGATGGGGCATGACCGAGACGTCCGCCAGCTTCACCGGCAATTCGGCGGAAGACTATATCAACCGCCCCGACAGCTGCGGGCCGGCCGTTCCGGTCTGTGACATGAAAATCTGCGACCCCGCCGACGTCACAGGCGCCCCCCTGCCGCTCGGAACCGTGGGTGAGCTCTGGGGCAAGGGCCCCAATGTGGTGGTCGGCTATTGGAACAAGCCTGAGGCGACCGCCCAGACCTTCGTCGACGGCTGGGTTCGCACCGGCGATCTGGCCCGCATCGACGAGGAAGGGTTCTGCTTTATCATCGATCGGGCGAAGGACATGCTGATCCGCGGCGGCGAGAATATCTACTGCGTCGAGGTCGAGAGCGCGCTCTACGAACACCCGGCGGTGATGGACGCGGCGATCGTCGGCATTCCCCACAAGACCCTCGGCGAGGAACCTGGCGCGGTTGTCACGCTGAAGCAGGGCGGACACGCCACCGAGGAGGAGCTCCGCCGGTTCGTCGCAGAGCGGCTTGCGGCCTTTAAGGTGCCGGTCAAGGTCGTGTTCTGGCCCGAAACCCTTCCGCGCAACGCCAACGGCAAAATCCTCAAGAACGAACTTAAGAAGGTGTTCTTGGAGGGGTAAGCCGCCCCGCCCCCGGTCGGGGGGCAGGGAGAGGCTGGACTTGGCAAGAGCGCCGCCTAAAGCCCGTTGACGTGCGGCTCATGGGCCTTGGCGCTGCGCCGACGGCGGGCTCAGACGCCCCGGTCTACCAGGCTCGGCGCCAGTGGTAGTGGCGGGGATAGTAATAGTAGGGGAAGTCGGGCGGACCCATGATCAGGACGCCAGGAGGCGGCGCGCCGTAATAGATCGGTCCCAAGACATAGCCCGGCGGGGGCGGCGGGGGGGGCGGAGCGCCGGGTCCGTAGTTGTAGTTCGGCGGCGGCGGCGGGCCGCCTTGTCCGTCGTCATAGGCGCCGTCCGGGCCGGGCGGGGGGCCGCCATACCCAGCCTGAGGATAACCGCCCTGTTGGTATGCCCCTGGGGGAGCGCCGCCCGGCGCATAGCCAGGCGGGGGAGGCGGCGGCGCATTGGCCGGGTAGGCGTCCTCAGCATAGGAGGGGCCATATCCTGGGGGCGGCGGCGGCGGAGCCGGCTTGCACCCTGCGCTATTGCCGACGGCAGCGCCCACCGCCGCCCCAAGGAGGCCGCCGAGGATTGTGCCGTCGGTTCTATGGCCGTGCGCTGCGACCTCGGAGCCTGCGACCGCGCCCACGGCTCCGCCGACCACTGCGCCGGCCGCGGTTGATCCGCCACAGTTGGTGGAGTGCCACTGGCCGTTTTGATCATAGTAGCCGTTGGGCGCGGGCTGAGCGCCTGCGACGCCGGGCAGAGCGGCTGCGCCGACGCCAAGCAGGAGCGAGGCGGCGAACGCCCCTTTGAGCACGGCTGAAGCCGACATGCTTGGATATCCTTTAGATCTGGCCGCGGAGCGGCGATGGGAACGGGGATAAAGAGGGGTCAACGGCAAACCTGGATCTCCCGGATCGCCGTCTGGCCGCGCTCGTCGCGATAGTTTTCTCTGCGCCACCTGCAGCGCCCAGGCCCATATCCCGGGCGATAACGGTTGGCGGCGGGGTCGTAGTAGCGCTCATCATAAACGCGCTGAATCTGTCCGCGGTCGCAGTGCACGCGCGACAGATTATTGCCGATGGCGGCGCCGGCGACCCCTCCGATCAGAGCGCTGGCGCCGCTGTGGCCGATGGCGCCGCCCGCGAGAGCGCCAAGGACGCCGCCGGCGATCGTGCCGCCGACCTTCTCATGGTGAGCATAAGCTTCACATCGTGAGGTATAGGCGGAGGCGAAGCTTGGGACGGCGAGGGGGCTGGCCGCAGCGGCGAGGGCGGCGACGGCGAGAACCAATTTTTTCATCATCAGCGTCCTTGAAGTGGCGCGGCGGTGGCGAGGTTGCGGCCTGGCGCGCGTTTATAATGGGATTAGTCTGAACCAATGTTGAGCAGGCCGTTCATCTTTGTTCTCCTCCGGCGCTTTGCATCGGCGCAGTCAAGCTCAAACGCCGGGCCCGAGGCAAAGCGCGCCGGGTTCAGGGCGTGAACCGAAGCGGTCCATTTCGTATCGACGCTCTGGGCTCAAAGGGCGATGGCCTCGTCACCAGCCAAGCCGGCCGGCGATTGTTTGCGCCTCTCACCCTTCCTGGCGAGGTCATCGATGGGACGCTCTCAGGAGACCAGCTTGAGGCCATCGAAGTCTTAGAGCCGAGCCCGGAGCGCAGGCTGCCCCCCTGTCCCCACTTCGGCGCCTGCGGCGGCTGCATCCTGCAACACTGGACGGCGACGCCCTATAGCGTGTGGAAGACCGGGCTGATTGTTGAGGCGCTCGCGCGCGAAGGGATCGAGACCGAAATCCGGCCGGCGTTCACGGTTCAGCCCGGAATGCGCCGGAGGGTGGCGCTGCACGCGCGCCGACGCGGACGCGAGATCGTGCTTGGCTTTAAGGCGCGCCGCTCCTGGAGCGTCGAGGCCATCTCAACCTGCGTCATCGCTGATCCCCGCATTGTCGCGGCTCTCCCGTCTTTGAAAGCCCTGGCGCGTCCCTTCTTCGAAAACGCGAAATCGGCGCCCACGCTTCATGTCACCGTGACCTCGACCGGCCTTGATGTGGATATCACCGGGGTCGAAGCGCGGGGCGGGGGGCCGTCCGCCGACGCGAGGGTCAGGGCCGCCGCCCTGGCCGCCGACGCCGATCTGGCGCGCCTGACGCTCGCCGGCGAGATGCTTTATCAGGCGCGGCTTCCTATGGTTCGCTTTGGTCCAGCCGCTGTCGTCCTTCCTCCAGGGGGCTTCCTGCAAGCCTCCGCGGCGGCGGAGGCGGTGATGGCGGGCGCTGTGGTCGAGGCGGTGGACGGCGCGCCTCGGGTGGCGGATCTCTTCTGCGGCGCCGGCGCCTTCACCTTTCCCCTGGCCGAGCGCTCCGGCGTCCTGGCCCTCGATTCATCGCGCGAGGCGATAGGCGCCCTCGCCGGCGGACGGGCGGCGACAGGGGGTCTTAAGGCGATTGAGGCGGAGGCGCGCGACCTCTATCGCCGGCCCTTGTTGGCCGCTGAAATGAAGCGGATCGATGCGCTGGTGTTCGATCCGCCCCGCGCCGGCGCATTGGATCAGGCGCGCGAGGTGGCCTCATCGCGGGTCGGCACCGCCGTCGGCGTTTCGTGCAACCCTCAGACCTTTGCGCGGGACGCCGCCGTTCTGATCGCGGGAGGGTTTCGCCTCGAGAGTGTTCTGCCGATCGACCAGTTCTTATGGTCCGCGCACCTAGAGCTGGTCGGTGTGTTTCGGCGGTGAAACTGCGCCCAGGATGGGGCCAAGGCGCGCGCCTCCGGTCAGATCGGAGGCGCCGGCAGGGTCAATGGCGACTCGATAGGCGCCCGGTATGATATCCAGTCCCACGAGCGCTCCACGGTTTCCTCGACGGGGGCAGGAGGGTCTTTAAACCTTGCGGCAGTCGCGCAGCTCGCCGCTCGGAATGGATTTAATTGGGGAGTGGCGCGGATGCGCGTTTGGCTGGCTGCGGTCTCACTATCGACGCTCTTGATGATGGCAGGGCAGGCGGGCGCAGCCCCGCCGCCGACCATCGACCAGTCCCTTGAGATGCAGACCGTCACCGCACCCAAACTTTCTCCCGACGCCAAGTCCGTGGTCTACGAAGAGAGCCGCACCAATTGGGACGCCAACAGCTTCGACACCGACCTCTGGCTGGCCGATGTCGCGACCGGGGAGCGCCACCGGCTTTCGGGCGGGGCAAAATCGAGCCGAGACGCCGCCTTCTCGCCGGACGGACATTGGATCGCCTTCCTGTCCGACCGGCCGCCCTCTTTACCGGATAGCCCGGCCGACAAGACCCAGGTCTATGTCATGCCGGCCCGCGGCGGCGAAGCCCAGCAGGTCACGCGTTTCGAGAAGGGTGTGCACGCCTTCCAATGGGCGCCGGGGAGCACGCAGATCGCGGTCTCGGCCGAAGGCCCTGAGCCCAAGGCCATGAAGGACCGAAAGGAGAGTTTCGGAGACTACCAGGTCGTTCACGCCGACTATGCGATGGTGCATCTTTGGCTGGTCACGCTCAGCATGCCGGACGCAGCGGGCCGAGCGCCGCCCCCTCTTGAGCCCAAACTCCTGACACCGGGCGATGCCTTCAGCGTCAACGCCTTCTCCTTTTCGCCGGACGGGAGGACCCTGGCCTTCGCGGCTCAGCGAGACCCTGACCTGATCTCAAACGGCACGTCGAACCTTTATACGGTGGGCGTCTCTGACGGCGTGCTGAAGCCCCTTGTGATCGGGGGCGGCCCGAACGCGAACCCGCAATGGTCGCCGGACGGGACCGAGATCGCCTACGAGACCCAGGCAGGATCCAAGTACTACTTTTACACCAACCTGAAGATTGCCGTGATCGGCCGCGACGGCGGAACCCCTCGTGTGGTCAATCCCGCCTTCGACGAGGATGCGCGCCTCCTGAAATGGGGCCCTGGGGGCATTTACTTTGAAGCTCTGCAGAAAACCAACGCCGGTCTTTTCGTCATCGACCCCAAGTCTGCGACAACGCGCGAGATCGATCTGCCCGGCGAGAGCTCGGCCCAGCGCTTCTCCTTCTCAAGCGATTTTGGCTCTGCAGCTTTTGTCGGGGCCGCCGCCAATCGGTATCCTGAGATTTATGTTTCAAAACTCAAGTCCCCTGCGCCAGTGCAGCTGACCCATGCAGGAGAGCAGGTCGCCCCCTTCTCCACAGCGACCCGCGAACTGGTGCAGTGGACCTCAGGCGACGGCGCCAGCGTCGAGGGCGTGCTTTATAAGCCCAAGGACTTCGATCCGAAGAAGACCTATCCGCTGCTCGTAGTGATCCACGGCGGCCCGACCGGCATCGACACACCGACGGTGACGCCCGACCGCTACTATCCGATCGAACGGTTCGTCGCCAAAGGCGCCTTGGTGTTGAGGCCAAACTATCGCGGCTCGGCCGGCTACGGCGCAGCCTTCCGCGCCCTTAATGTCAGAAACCTCGGCGTCGGCGACTACGCGGACGTTATTTCTGGGGTGGATTCCCTGATCGCCAAAGGATTTGTCGACAAGGCCCGGGTCGGCTCAATGGGGTGGAGCGAGGGCGGGTACATCTCCGCTTTCATCACGACCTCCAGCGACCGGTTCAAGGCGGTCTCCGTGGGCGCCGGGATTTCGGACTGGATGACCTACTACGTCAATACCGACATCACCCCGTTCACGCCCCAGTACCTGCACGCAACGCCGTGGGACGATCCTGAAATTTATCGGAAGACCTCGCCCATCACCTACATCGCCAAAGCCCAGACCCCGACCCTGATCCAGCATGGTAGTCTCGACAAGCGCGTGCCCATCCCCAACGGCTATGAACTGCGCCAGGCGCTTGAGGATCATGGGGTTCCTGTGAAGATGGTCGTCTACGACGGCTTTGGACATCCCATCAATAAACCCAAACAACAGCGCGCCGTGATGGAGGAAAATGAGGCCTGGTTCGCCCATTACATATGGGGCGATCCCCTCCCAGCGGCGTTGACGCCCCGGCCCAAGGCGGAGAAAGCGTCCTCTGGCGGCTGATCCTGGCGTTTCAGCATCTCACACCGCGGCTTGATCGCCCGTTCGCGTCACGCGATCAGGATATCAAACGCGCGGGTCGTGTGCGGTCGAAGCCGGTCAGCCGAAGAGATCAAGCTGGGTCTGGTCTGAACGCGGGACCCGGAAGAGATCGAGCCTTTGGCGCGCATGGGTCTGGTTCAGACCATATCGCGAGCAGGCGAGCGTAAAGCGGCGCGACAAGAGCTCCGCGATCGGGCCCTGCCCACGCATGCGCTGGCCCCATACCGGGTCGTAATCCTTTCCGCCGCGCATCTGGCGCACCAGAGACATGACCTTTTTCGCAGCGTCCGGACGCTCAGCCTCAAGCCACTCGCGAAAAAGGTCTTTGATCTCGAGGGGGAGGCGTAGGACCACGAACATGGCCTCGCTGGCGCCCGCCTCGGCGGCACGCTCCAGAACCCTTTCCATCTCATGGTCATTCAGGCCCGGAATGGCCGGGGCGAAGCCAACGCCGGTCGGCACGCCCGCAGCGGCGAGGGTCTTTATCGCCCAGATGCGCTTCTCCGGGGTTGCGGCCCGAGGCTCCATCGCCCGCGCGAGAGACCGATCAAGGGTCGTGACCGAAACGAAGACCTTGACCAGGCCGCGTTCGGCCATCGGGCCAAGAATATCGAGATCACGCACCACCAGGGCTGACTTGGTGATCAGGCTGGCGGGGTGGTTGAAACGGTCGAGCACCTTCAGCACGCTTCGGGTGATGCCGAGCTTGCGTTCGGTGGGCTGGTAGGGATCGGTGTTTCCGCCAATGTGGACCCGGTCAACGACGTAGGAGGCCTTAGCAAGTTCGCGCTCCAAGAGGCGCGCTGCATCGGGCTTGAAAAACAGTTTGCTCTCGAAATCGAGGCCCGGCGACAGGCCCATGTAAGCATGGGCCGGGCGGGCGTAGCAGTAGATGCAGCCATGTTCACAGCCGCGATAAGGATTGATCGAGCGGTCGAACCCAATGTCCGGGCTGTCGTTGCGGGTCAGAATCGTTTTTGCCCGCTCTGCTGTGAGTTCGGTTCGAAGCGTCCTTGTCGGCGCGTCCTCGCCGCACCAGCCGTCATCGAAAGCCTCGCTTCTGGCCTCTTCATAGCGCCCCGCCGCATTGGTCAACGCACCGCGTCCAGTGGCCGCAAAACCGATCTTGTGGGGAGGATGCGCCATCCCAAGACGCTACGCTGAGGATGAGAACATAACAAGAACTTCGTGGGGCTGGCTGGCCAGAACGCCGATCTTGGGACCTGAGGTTCAGGTCAAAAGACAGGGGCCTCCTAGCGGCTGAAGGGATGTCAGCGGAGACGGAAAAGCCTCGGCGTAAGGGAAAAGGCCTTAGCTTTAGGGATCTACCGTCACCGAGCGGGCGCCTGACGCCAGGGCGGCCAGGGAAGGACAGTCCTGGCCGGCCATCTGGCGATAAATCCAGTAGTTGGACACCACGCGCTGGACGAACTCTCGGGTCTGGCCCCCTGGCATACTCTCGAACACCAGAAGCGAATCGGCCTCAGGCTCCATCAGTTTCGCCGTCTTCATGATCGTCCCGGGTCCGGAATTGTAGGCGGCGACAGCCCGTAGGACGTCGCCCTGGACGAGATTCAACAGCTTGATCACATAGTCCTGGCCGACGCGAAGATTGAACCCTGGATCCGCGAGAGGGGTCGGGTCTTTGGCCAGTTTGTCGTCGCCGACCACACGCGCCGCGGTCGCCGGCGTTAATTGCATCAGGCCGAAGGCGTTGGAGTTCGAGGTGGCGGTGGAACGAAAGCCGCTCTCCTGGCGCACAATCGCGTAGACCAGAGCCCGGTCGAGGGTGAAGCCGCCGACCGGTTGAAGGTCCGGGGTCGGGAACTTCGCGAGGTCAAACCGGCTATGGCCGGAACGGGTTAGGTCGGCCGCTGAGGTTAGGGGGGCGTTGAGGGCGAGGCCAAGGGCGATCCACTGCTTACGCGCCTCCGAAGAGCCGGCGTTCAAGAGGGCGGTGCGGAGCTCCTGCCCAGCATCATAGCGCAAACCGATCTGGGCCAGGGCCGCGGCCCGATGGGCGCGTTTGTCAGCCTTCACGAGGCGGCCGACGCCGAAGGCGAGGGCTGCTGCGGAACTCGCTGAACTGACGTTATCCCGTGGCGCTTCACCCATATCGAAGCCGCCCGCCGAAATCGCCGGCTCGAGGCCGAGCTGTCGCTCGGCGATCAAGCCATAGAAGGTATAAGGCGTTTTGGCCGCAATCTGCAGCAGGGCCGGCGCGCGTTCCGGCTCGCCCGCCGCCACAGCCGCCCGCGCCGCCCAGAATGCGGCGGCTGATTTCACCCATTCACTCTGGGTCTGATCCTCGGCGAGCGATGACAGTCGCGTCTCCGCGACGTCGTAGCGCTTCATGCGGAAGGCGGCGAGCCCTGCAATCCAGCGTTCGCCTGCCGCTGTCGCCAAACGATAACCGTGTTCAAGGTCCCCGGCGTAATAGGCTTCCTTGGCCGCCTGCACGCGCGCATCGAGCTTGGTGGTCGGGGCCTTCAAATCGAGCTTTTCTGCCACCGCTTCCACACGCGCCCAGGACGGGGCATTGGGATCGGGCGCCTCGACCGCATCGGTGTCGGGGGCTGGCAGGTCGGCCAGTCCCGGGGCCTTCTTGCGGGCGAGGGTATAGACCCGATCGGCGCCCGGCTGATCGTGATAGGCCTTAAGCCACGCTCTGAGCTCTTCGTAGGTGGCTTGATAATCGGGGTGCATCAGCTTGCTAAGCTTGAGCTGACCGATCAGGCAGGGGTCATGAACCTTGCCCGCTGTGCTCTCAACACCCTCAAAATCGCCTGAGCGCACCGCCTTAAAGGCTCGCGTGTAGACTTGGGCGTCTGCGCTCGATAGCGCCTGGACTGATAGGGTCGGCTGGGCGCTCGCGGCGTTAACCATAAGCGCCAGGCCAGCAGATACGATGGCGGCGATCCTAGCTGTCCGCACGAGGCCGCCCCAACTGACGCGCCCTCCGGCGCCGACTGCATCAAAGTTTAGGCTGAGGCGCCCGTTTGCTCAAGCCGAAGCGCCAGCGTCATTAGGTCCTGCCAAGCCTTCCTTTTGCCGAGGGGCTGGCGCAGCAGAAAGGCCGGATGCAAGGTCGGCATGGCGGGCAAGGTGATTGCGCCGTCCGCAGAGCTCCAGTCGAACCACTGGCCGCGCAGGCTGAGGATGCCCTCGGTCCGTTTTAGCATGCCCTTCGCCGCGGCCCCGCCGGCCAGGAGCAAGAGGCGCGGGCGTACGAGCGCGATCGCCCGCTCCACGAAGGGGGCGCAGACCGCCTGTTCGGCGGCGGTAGGGGTGCGATTATCTGGGGGGCGCCAGAACACGGTATTGGTTATGAACACTTGGTCGGCCAGGCCTGCGGCGGCGAGCATTTTATCGAGGAGTTGACCGGCGCGTCCGACGAAGGGTTCGCCCTGTTTGTCCTCCTCGCCGCCCGGCCCTTCGCCGATGACCATGACCGGGGCGTCCGGGCGACCTCTGGCGAACACCGATTGACGCGCGCCGAGCCGTTTAAGGATGCATCCGTCAAATTCGGAAATAGCGGCGGCGAGAGCCTCAAGGTCTTGAGCCCCGGACGCCAGGGCGCGGGCGGCGGCGATGTCCTGGCTTGCGGCGGCCGCAGCGGCAGGCATAGGAGCGCGAGGCGGCGCAGAGACGCTTGGCGCCGATGTTGGGGCGCGCCGCTCTACCGGTTGCAGCCGGTCGATCGGCGCATCGGCGTAAGCGGTGTCTATTCCCGCCTCGGCCCAGAAGGCCAGCGAACTGATCAGCGCCCGATCCATCTCAAGGAGCCTAGCCTGCCCTGCGCATTCCGTCACCCGCCCCCTCGGATCGCTGCCAAGGGTCTCGCCGGGATCATTGGCAGGGCTCAACGATTTGCAACACCTCGCCGTCCAACCCCTTTACAAGCAAGAAGGCTGAACCTCCATGGGAGGCCCTGGCCGAGAGCAGGATGGGATCAAGAAACGGCCGAGAACAGCGAGGGCGAGGTAAAGACCGATCCCGAGAATAAATCCGGGCTTGACCGCGCCGACGGGAGGTTCTGATAACGGCGCTAGCGTTTGGGGTTCAGGAGTCGGGTTGTGGCCGAAGAGATCGTCACCGAAATGGGGACAGATGCGCCGGACGAGCCGCGCGAGGCGATGGAGTATGACGTTGTGATCGTCGGCGGGGGTCCGGCCGGTCTGGCCGCGGCCATTCGCATCAAGCAGCGTGCGCCCGACACCACCGTGGCTTTGCTTGAAAAAGGCTCTGAGGTAGGCGCTCACATCTTGTCTGGCGCCGTGATCGATCCGGTCGGCTTAGCGGAGCTATTCCCGGACTGGCAGGCCAAGGGCGCGCCCCTGGAGACGCCGGTGAAGACTGACCGCTTCTTGGTGCTTGGGCCGCAAGGCCAGGCTGGTTTGCCGATGTTCGCCCTGCCGCCCTTCATGCACAACAAAGGGTGCTATATCGCCTCCCTCGGAAACCTCTGCCGCTGGTTGGCCGAGCAGGCCGAAGCCCTTGGGGTGGAGATTTATCCCGGCATGGCCGCGTCGGACCTCGTCTTCGGTGAAGCCGGGGCGGTAAAGGGTGTGGTCGCCGGCGTGTTCGGCGTCCTCAAAGGCGGAGAACGCGGGCCTGACTATCAGCCCGGCATTGAGCTCCACGGGAAATACACTCTGCTCGGCGAGGGCGCACGCGGATCCCTGAGCAAGATCGTCCAGGCGCGCTTTGGCCTTTGCGACGCGTCCGAGCCTCAGAAGTACGGGATCGGGCTGAAAGAGCTATGGCAGGTGCCGCCCGAGCAGCATCAGCCGGGTCTGGTGCAGCATACGACCGGATGGCCCCTCGATGACCATACCGGCGGCGGCTCATGGATGTACCACTTCGGCGATAACTATGTGTCGATCGGCTATGTGGTGCACCTGAACTATAAGAACCCCTGGCTCTCGCCGTTTGATGAGTTCCAGCGTTTCAAACACCACCCGGCCGTCGCTCCCTATCTCGAGGGCGGACGGCGTATCGCTTATGGCGCACGGGCGATCTGCGAGGGCGGTCTGCAATCGGTGCCGAAATTGGCTTTCCCGGGTGGGGCGCTGATTGGAGACAGCGCCGGTTTCGTGAATGTGCCGCGCATTAAGGGCAGCCACAACGCCATCCGTTCGGGGGTAATGACCGCCGACGTCTTGGTCGACGCCCTAACCGCTGGCCGCGGCGGTGATGAGCTGACCGAGCTCGAGATCGCCTATGCGAGGTCAGCGATCCGTAAGGAGCTGAATTTGGTGCGAAACGCCAAGCCGATCCTGTCCAGGTTCGGAACCTTCCTCGGCGGCGCACTCGGCATGTTCGACATGTGGTGCACGACCCTGACTGGCGGCTGGTCGTTGTTTGGCGTCATGAAACACGGCAAGACCGACGCCGAGGCGACGGGCTTGGCCAAGGACTATAAGAAGATCGTCTATCCCAAACCCGATGGGGTGCTGAGTTTCGACAAACTGTCATCGGTGTTCATTTCGAACACCAATCACGCGGAAGATCAGCCGGCACACTTAAAACTCAAAGATCCGTCAATCCCGATCTCTGTGAACCTGCCGAAGTATGGCGAACCTGCGCGGCTCTATTGCCCAGCCGGGGTCTACGAAGTCGTCTATAACGATGCTGGCCAGGATCCGCGCTTTCAGATCAACGCGCAGAATTGCGTCCACTGCAAGACCTGCGACATCAAGGACCCTTCGCAGAATATCGTCTGGACGTGTCCGGAAGGGAGCGGCGGCCCCAACTATCCCAATATGTGAGAGATCAGCTCTTTTCTGGTCTGATCGGATTCTAAGCTTGAATCCAAATCGAGTGGGGTGCTGCAATAGCTCCGATACCCCGCCTCGGCTCTCAGCGCTCCGACCTGAGTGTGTTGGCGCGGCATCCCAACTATCTGCAACGAAAAGCATGGCCGCCGAAGGTTTCCGAAGCGGACTTCCATAGAAGCGGGCGCTACCAGAGCGCCCTCTTTTCCGTTCAGATTGCGCTTGCGACCTCCCATCCTTCGCACGAGAGGGCGAAGGATGGGATCAAGCTCCACTATTCGTCATCGCTACTCGGTTCGGCGCGACCCAGGAGTTCGTCAGCGACGACATCCGCCTTTCCGCGCACTGCGTTCTCGATCTGCAGGGCAATGTCGGGGTTTGATCTCAGGAACTCGCGAACGTTTTCGCGCCCTTGGCCGATTCGTTGCGAGCTGAACGAGAACCACGAACCGGACTTCTCAACCACTCCGGCCTTGACGCCAAGATCGATGATTTCGCCG
>Ga0116229_10010098_pt1 | contig 14231 bp, 11 predicted proteins | sample S1TSphgellanicum_3_FD_87313 | JGI IMG/M metagenome (GOLD analysis project Ga0116229, IMG submission 87313) | Host-associated microbial communities from peat moss isolated from Minnesota, USA - S1T2_Fc - Sphagnum magellanicum MG | ecosystem: Host-associated > Plants > Peat moss > Unclassified...
GCGAGCCTGGCGCGGCGAGCCTGGCGCCGGGTTGCCGTCAGTCGAACGAAGCGCCGCTGGCCTCCAGCAGCCGGTATTGCCAGTAGTCGAGCTGCGAGGCGTCGGCATAGACGTCGGCATCGCTGCTGTACTGGGTGCCGCCGGCCGCCCGGTTGTACCACAGCGTGTCGAACCACGAGAGCGCATCGATGCTGGCCGGGGCCGTGCCCGGCAGCTCGGTGTTGAAGGCGGCGGCGAGATTGAAATCGTCCAGATCGCGCCGGCTGAGCTCGGCGGTGCCGACCATCAGCCAGCAGCGACCGGCGCTTCGAATGAGTGCGAAACCGGGACTGAACTGCTCGCCGTGGGTTCGGTACCAGCGCACCCGCACGGCGCCGTCGCTGGCAGATATCAACTCCGAGGCCACCTGACGGTTGGGCAGCCCCGAACGCTCGAAGCCGTAGCCGTCCTTGCCTGGATCCAGCAGCACCCGCACGCTGACGCCACGCCAGGCGGCATCGATGAGCGCGCGCACCAGCTCGCGTTGCGACAGGTACAGGGCCGCGATCTCGATGCTGTCGTGATTGCCAGCCGCGTTGATTTGCTGCAGCAGTGCATCGGCGATCGACGCTTCGCTGAGCACACGCACGCGTGCCGCATCGGCGCTGCCGCTGCTGCTGGCATCGTTGCCGTTGATACCGGCGCCGCCGCCCTGGTGACGCAGTTCGAACAGCCGCTGCGCGTGTTCCTGCATGCCGCCACCGCCGCGCCAACCGGAAAACTGCGCCACCACGAACTCCGACTCGAGCAGCGGCTCGAGGCTGCCGCCGGTGAGCTGCAGCGCCACCGAGGTATGCAGCGATGCCTCGGCGTTCAGCGGGCGGGAGAAAATCATGCCGGTGAGCCGGCCGGCGCCGTTATCAGCGATCAACAGCTGCCGATGGCTGCGCTGGTAGCCCGGCGTGCCGCCCCACAGACCGAACGAGACGCCGGCGGATCCGATGCCGAGCGGATTGGGCCAGTCGCCGGCGGCGGCCTGCGCATTCCACCAGCTGCAGCACAGCTGCCACAGGCTCGCGAACGCGGCATTGGGCGCGCGCAGCCGGGTGACATCGACGGTCACCACCGCCACCCCGGCGGCCCTCAAGCGCTGCAGCGGCGCAGTTCCGACATTCAGCTCGGTGCTGGCCGGGTCGATCAGCAGCAGCACCAGCAGCCCGGGTTGCTGCTGCCTGGCCTGCAGCAGCGCATCGGTCAGCGCCGCGGCCACGGGTGCGGCGGCGCGCATGCGCGAGGCTCCGGGACCCGCGGCCGGCAGGTCGCCGAACAGGCCGCCATCGAGCACCAGGAAGTCGCGCGCCTGCGCGATCATGCGCAGCAGCTCGGCGTTGATCTGCCGCTCGTGCAGCGGCGCTCCGGTCGCATCGGCAGCCGTCAGGTCAGTCAGGAATCGTACATCGGCGGGCGGCACGTTGTGCCAGCTGCCGGCAATGTGGACGCCCGGCGGCAGGCGCTTGTGCGATTGCCACGATGCGATCGCGGCCCATGCGAGCAGCAGTGCCGCAAACAGCAATCGCGGCAGCCAGCGGTAGGTAAACGCGCGCATGCGCGCATTGTGCCTGCCGGGCTTGCCTGCGCTCAGGCCGATATCGGCTGCAGCGCCGCCGGCGCGTCCGGCAGCAGGTTGGCGAACGCCGGCCGGCCCGACTGCTGCACCTGCAGCAGCTGCAGCAGCTCATCGATGCTGCGTGCCTGGCCGAACAGCTGGCCCTGGGCGAAGTTGCAGCGGCTGGCGTGCAGGAATTCCAGCTGCCGCACCGACTCGACGCCCTCGGCGACGACTTCCATCCCGAGGCTGTGGCCCATGTCGATGATGGTGCGCACCAGCACCGCATCGGCCGGGTCGTCGGCGGCGTCGCGCACGAATGACTGGTCGATCTTCAACGTGCCGATAGGAAACTGCTGCAGCGCTGACAGCGACGAGTAGCCGGTGCCGAAATCATCGATCGACAGATGCAGACCCATGTCATGCAGCTGGTTGAGCATCTGCACGGTGCGGCGCGGATCGGCCATCAGGGTGGTTTCGGTGATCTCCAGCTCCAGGTTCCTGGTCGGCACCTCGTGGCGCTCGAACACCGAGCGGCAGTTGAGGATGAAGCTCGCCTGCTTGAGCTGCTTGAGCGACAGGTTGATCGAGATGCGCCCCGGATCGGCCACATGGCGGCGCAGCGCACGGAAATCCATGCACACGCGCTCCAGCACCCATTCGCCGATGGCGCTGATCAGGTTGTTCTCCTCGGCGATCGGGATGAACTGCGCCGGCGGGATGTCGCCGTGGCCGGGCAGGCGCCAGCGCAGCAGTGCCTCGGCGCCGACCACCCGGCCGTCGCGCAGATCCACCTTCGGCTGGTAACGCACCACGAACTCGTCGCGCTCCACCGCGCGCCGCAGCTTGCTCTTGAGCATCAGCCGCTCGACCGCTGCCGCGTTCATCTCGGGCGAATAGAAAGCGTAGGTGTTGCCGCCGTTCTGCTTCGAGTAGTACATCGCAGCGTCGGCGTTGCGGATCAGGTCGATCACGTTCTCGGCATCGCGCGGACACAGGGCGATGCCGATGCTGACGGTGAGAAAGACTTCCTGGCCATTGATGTGGAACGCCTCGCCGGCCGCGTGCAGCACGGTGCGCGCCAGCTGCGCCACCTGGCCGCCGGCCTCCTCGGCATCCTGGCTGACGCTGTCGACGAACAGAGCAAACTCATCGCCGGCCAGCCTGCCGAGCACCGCTTCGGTGTTCAGCACGCGCGTCAGCCGCTCGGTGAGAACCTCGAGCACGCGATCGCCCGAGGCATGGCCGAAGGTGTCGTTGACCTCCTTGAACCGATCCATGTCCACGTACAGCATCGCCACGCCCTGGCCGCTGCGACGCGAGCGCGCGATCGCCTGCTGCAGCAGATGCTGGAACTGCATGCGGTTGGGAATCTTGGTGAGCGCATCGTAGCGCGCCAGGTAGCGGATGCGGCGCTCGGCGCGCTTGCGCTCGGTGATGTCGCGGGCGACGTAGATCTCGCCTTCGAATTCCGGATCCTCGGTGGCTACGGTCGAGCCGATGAATGACACCGGTATGGTCTGGCCGGCGCGGGTGCGCAGCACCGTCTCGCCGGTATCGCGCGCGACCTGCAGCGGATCGGCGCCAAGCTTGTCGCCCTGGTCCAGCAGCGTCACCAGGTTCATGCCGATCAGCTCGTCATCGCCATAACCGGTCAGCCGGCAGGCCGCCTCATTGGCAATGCGCACGCTGCCGCCGGGAGCGGTGACGAACACCGCATCGGTCATGCTGTTGAGCACGCTGTGCAGGTAGTTGCGATTGAAGGTGGTATTGCGCAGCGCCAGGCGCATGTTCTCGAACGCATGCTCGAGTTCGCCGATCTTGTCGGTACGGGTGCTCACCAGCGCCTGGTGAAACTCGCCACGACTGATCTGCTCGGCGCCGCCGATCAGGCCGCGCACGGCGCGATCCAGGCGCTGGCGCTGACGCCAGGACCAGAAGCCGGGTAGCATGACGGCGAAGGCGGCGAATAATCCTGACAGCAGCAGTACCGACAGCGGCATGTCGTAGCTTCGGGCGAGGTAGCCCAGCAGCGCGGCTATCCCGAGGAAGACGCTGCACATGATCAGCAGCAGGTACCTGAATCGCGGGCCGTTCATCCGGCCTCCTGTAGATAAATAACATTAGAATAATGCCGTATGTACGGCGCCGCGGCTACCGAAAATGACCGACCTTAGTGCCGAGCAGCTGACCGGCCGCGTACGCAGCCACGTGCTCGATGTGGCCGATGGCAGCGGCTGCATCCTGCACCCCGATGCCGCCGCCGCGTTCCTGCGCCTGCGCGCAGAAGCTGCACAGAGTGACATAGATCTGGCAGCGGTCTCCAGCTTTCGCAGCTTCCAGCAGCAGCTGACGATATGGAACGAAAAATTCCACGGTCGGCGGCCGCTGCTCGACCAGGATGGCCGCGCGCTGGACGTGGCCGTTATGACCGGGGAGCAGATCGTGCGCGCGATCCTGCTATGGTCGGCGCTGCCGGGCGCCAGCCGCCATCACTGGGGCACCGAGATCGATGTCATCGATCGGGCGGCGCTGGCGCCGGGGCAGCGCGCGCAGCTGATTCCACAGGAGTATTCGCCGCAGGGCGTATTTTGTCGACTGGCCGCCTGGCTGCCGCAGCACTGCCAGGATTTCGGGTTCTTCCTGCCGTACGACCGTGATCGCGGCGGCGTGCGTCCGGAACCCTGGCACCTGAGCTTTGCACCAGTATCGGGCGCAGCGCTGCCGGCACTGACGGTGGCCGTGCTGGCTGCGGCGATCGCCCGGGAAGAACTGGCAGGTCGGACGATCGTGCAGCAGCAGCTCGCCGAGATTCACGCACGCTATGTGTGCGCGGTAGCGCAGCCGACCGCTGCGACCCTGGCCGCGGCGCGCCTCAGTCCTGCAGCCAGGCCTTCTTGAAGTAGCCCAGCATCAGGCTGCGCACCCTGCCGAGCGTGTTCGGATCGGCCGCATGCAGCGGCGGATTTCGCCGCAGCATGCGCCAGCTCTCGCTGCGCAGTATCTGTTCCAGATAGTTCATGTTGCGATCGATCGCCTCGATGTACGGATTGTGCCCGTCGAACAGCACGTCGAGGTAGTGGTAGGCACCGCCGAAGCGATTTTCCAGGCGCGTGGCGCGGGTGTTGGCCACGAATGCCGGGGTCTGGCGCAGCAGGTCGAGGCCGGAGGCATAGCGTACTTCGCGCGCGCCATCGGCATTGGACATGGCGACGCCGCCGAGCACGAATTCCGGATACAGGCGGTCGCGGCACTTCTCCAGGTAACAGCGGTCCGCCAGCTGCGCGATCATGTCGGCGGTGCCGAGCAGATGGCCGAGCGCGGTATCGCGCGCATCGTGCGTCAGGATCTGGTCGAACGGCCGCTCGTAGCCGGTGAAGTGGATGATCTGCGCGGCCACGTCGGCCCATTGCGGCAGGCCGATCTGCGGCAGGTAATGCGCCAGGAATTCCGCGCCGCGGCTGACATGATTGAGCGTGAATTCCGCCCCGTTGGCCTGCTCCCGATCGCTGCTGCGGCGCAGGTAGCCGACGTCGTGGAACAGCGCCAGTATCACGCCAAGGGTGGCGCGCTCGGACGTCAGCTGGCGCGCGGCATCGACCTGCCGTTCATAGCCGGCGAGCAGCCGCGCCATCGCCAGCGTCACGTCGAGCGTATGCTGGCGATCGTGGTACACAGTGTCGACGCCGGAGAATCCCGGCATGCGGCCGGCAAACAGCGCATCGAAGTCAGCGAACGCGCGCTCCACCGGCACCAGCGACATCTCCGGCCAGGTGGCGACCAGCAGTTGTTCGACCGCGCGCAGCACGGCCTGCGGCGAGCTGACCCGCACAGTGTTGGTGATGTCGTAGTCGCTGCGGCGGATGCTGGCCATGTCTGCGCCACGGTATCAGGAAGGCGGGTTGCGATCGTTGGGCAGAGCCGTGATTCGCGAAAGTCTAGGGCAGCCGCAGGCCGTGATCCTGCGACGCGGCGCACACTTTCACCACATATGTGTACGACATAACCTGGCAATACAACCGGCTGACATCGCTGCACGACATAACATGGCGTGCGGCCGCAACGATGAAGGCAACTATGGCTGCAGGTCGAAACTGGCGATCACCGGTGCGTGATCCGAGGCGCGTTCGCCGCTGCGCGCCAGGCGATCGATGCGGCTGCCAGTGCAGCGCGGCGCCAGCAGCGGCGACGCCAGGATCAGGTCGATGCGAAGTCCGTGGTTGCGGCGAAACGAGCCGGCGCGATAATCCCACCAGCTGAATGATTGCTCCGGCTGCTCGAAGCGCCGGAACACATCGACCAGTCCGACCTGCATCAGCTGCAGCAGCGCCGCGCGTTCCGGCTCGCTCACCAGCACCGATCCGGCCCAGGCCGCCGGGTCGTGCACGTCGCGATCCTCGGGCGCGATGTTGAAATCACCGAGCACCAGCAACTGCGGATATTGCGCCAGCTCGGCCGCGAGCCATGCGCGCAGCGCCTCCAGCCAGCGCAACTTGTAGAGGTATTTTTCCGAGCCGGGCGCCTGGCCGTTGGGTACGTACAGGTTAACCACCCGCAGCGCGCCGCAGCTCACCGCCAGCACACGCCGCTGCTGGTCGTCGAAGCTCGGAATCTCGAGCACCGATTCAGACAGCGGCTCGCGCGCCAGCACCGCGACGCCGTTGTAGGTTTTCTGGCCGTTGAATGCCACCTGGTAGCCGGCGGCGGCGATCGGCGCCACCGGAAAGTCGGCGTCCGTCACCTTGGTCTCCTGCAGCGCGACGATGTCGGGCTGGTTCGCGGCCAGCCATTCGAGCAGCTGCGGCAGGCGCACGCGCAGCGAATTGACGTTCCAGGTGGCAATCTGCATGGGATAACAATAATGCCGCGATAATCCCGCGCGCCGCTATCTTTACGACATTTTTATGAGCCGACACGCAGCATGCGCGTCCCTACCGCGCGGGAGCCGGGCATGGATCTTTGGTTCGTTGGGCTGATTGTCCTGCTGACTCTACTGACCTGGGGCGCGATCGCGCTGTGCCAGCATCTGCGCCCGCAGCCATGAGCGCGCTGTACTGGATCAGCTTGCTGCTGACACTCGGCCTGCTCGGCTACCTGCTGTACGCGATGCTCAAGGCGGAGAAGTTCTAGCCATGAGTGCCTCGGCGTGAGCATCCCGGCATGAGTACCTCGGGTTGGCTGCAGCTGGCGATCTACCTGGTCGTGCTGCTGCTGCTGGTGAAGCCGCTCGGCCTGTACATGGCCACGGTGTTCGATGGCACCGGTGCCGTGACGCGCTGGTGTGGACCGCTGGAACGCGTGCTCTACCGTCTGTGCCGCGTGGACGCTCAGGCGTCGATGAGCTGGCGGCAGTACGCGCTGTCGATGCTGGCGTTCAATGCAATCGGCGCGCTCGCGGTCTATGCGCTGCAGCGCTGGCAGGCGCCGCTGCCTTGGAATCCGCAGCACCTGGGCGCCGTGTCGCCGGATTCGGCCTTCAACACCGCGGTCAGCTTCGTCACCAACACCAACTGGCAGGGCTATGGCGGCGAATCGACCATGAGCTACCTGACGCAGATGCTGGCACTGTCGGTGCAGAACTTCCTGTCGGCGGCGACCGGGATCGCGGTGCTGGTGGCGCTGATCCGCGGCTTCACCGGCAGGCAGGCGCAGCACATCGGCAGCTTCTGGGTCGACGTGACACGCAGCACGCTGTACGTGTTGCTGCCGCTGTCGCTGCTGCTGGCGGTGGTGCTGGCCGGCCAGGGCGTGGTGCAGAGTTTCCATCCCTACCAGAGCGCGGCGCTCATCAACCCCATCACGGTCGATGAGCCGCTGACCGATGCCGCGGGCAGTCCGGTGCTGGATGCGCAGGGCAAGCCGCTGACCCACGCGGTGCGGATCGACACCCAGGACATTCCGCTCGGGCCGGCCGCCAGTCAGATCGCCATCAAGCAGCTCGGCACCAACGGCGGCGGCTTTTTCAATGCCAACTCGGCGCATCCGTTCGAGAACCCGACACCGCTGAGCAATTTCCTCGAGCTGCTGGCGATCCTGCTGATACCGGCGGCGCTGTGCTACAGCTTCGGCCGCATGGTCGGCGATACACGCCAGGGCTGGGCGCTGCTGGCCGCGATGCTGGTGCTGTGGCTGCCGCTGCTCGGACTGACCGCCTGGGCCGAAGGCCGCGGCAATCCGGCTTATCCGGCGGCGATCGCGCAGGACAGCTCGAGCCTGCAGTCGGGCGGCAACATGGAGGGCAAGGAGACGCGCTTTGGCGTGGCCAATTCCGCGCTGTGGGCGGCCGCCACCACCGCGGCCTCGAACGGCTCGGTCAATGCCATGCACGACTCGTTCACACCGATCGGCGGACTGATACCGATGTGGCTGATCCAGCTTGGAGAGGTGATCTTCGGCGGAGTCGGTTCGGGCCTGTACGGCATGCTGGTGTACGCGATCATCGCCGTGTTCATCGCCGGGCTGATGGTCGGGCGCACGCCGGAGTACCTGGGCAAGAAGCTGGAATCGTTCGAGATGAAGATGGCATCGCTGGTGATCCTGATCCCGCCGTTGTTCGCGCTGGTGGGCACGGCCATCGCGGTATCGGTGGCCGCCGGCCGCGCCGCGACCGGCAACCCCGGCGCTCATGGATTCTCGGAGATCCTGTATGCGTTCTCATCCGCCTCCAACAATAACGGCAGCGCGTTCGCCGGCCTGTCCGCCAACACCCCTTTCTATAACACGCTGCTCGGCATCGTCATGTGGGTCTCGCGCTTCTGGCTGATCGTGCCGGTGCTGGCGATCGCCGGCAGCCTTGCGGCCAAGAAGCAGGTGCCGGCGGGTGCCGGCACTTTGCCGACCCACACCCCGCTGTTCATCGTGCTGCTGGCCGCCACGGTGCTGATCGTCGGTGCGCTGGCGTTCTTCCCGGCGCTGGCGCTCGGGCCGATCGTCGAAGAACTGCGGTTTCGCGCGCCATGACGACGCTCGCCCGCGCTCGTCCGCTGTTCGATCCACCACTGGTGAGGATCGCGATCCGCGACTCGTTCATCAAGCTGGCGCCGTGGGTGCAGTGGCGCAACCCGGTGATGTTCGTGGTGCTGGTCGGCAGTGTGCTGATCACGGGAATCTGGCTGGCGATGCTCGGCGGTGCGCTCGCCGCCGAGGGCGACCCGGGCTTCGTGCTGGCGATCGCACTATGGCTGTGGGCGACGCTGCTGTTCGCGAATTTTGCCGAGAGCCTGGCGGAGGGCCGTGGCAAGGCACAGGCCGCATCGCTGCGCTCCAGCAAGCGCGACGTGCCCGCGCGCCGCTTCCCGGACGCGCGCACCGACCAGCCGGCGCAGAACGTTGCCTCGGCCAGCCTGCGGCGCGGCGACATCGTGCTGGTGGCAGCCGGCGACATCATCCCGGGCGACGGCGAGGTCGTCTGGGGCACCGCGTCGGTGGATGAGAGCGCCATCACCGGCGAGTCGGCGCCGGTGATCCGTGAAGCCGGTGGCGATCGCTCGGCGGTGACCGGCGGCACGCGACTGCTGTCGGACACGCTGCATGTGCGCATCACCGCCAATCCGGGCGAGGCGTTTCTCGATCGCATGATCGCGATGGTCGAAGGCGCCAGGCGCCAGCGCACGCCGAATGAGATCGCACTGGCGATCCTGCTCGCCGGACTGACGCTGATCTTCCTGAAGACCACGGCGACGCTGCTGCCGTTTTCGCTCTACAGCGTGGCCACGGCCGGCCACGGCGCGCCGATCACCATCACGGTACTGGTGGCGTTGCTGGTGTGCCTGATACCGACCACCATCGGCGGCCTGCTGTCGGCGATCGGCATCGCCGGCATGGACCGCATGATCCAGGCCAACGTGATCGCGACCTCGGGACGGGCGGTCGAGGCGGCCGGTGACGTCGACGTGCTGCTGCTCGACAAGACCGGCACCATCACGCTCGGCAACCGGTTGGCGTCGCGCTTCATCCCGGCCGCGCAGGTCAGCGCCGAGGACCTGGCGGATGCGGCGCAGCTGTCATCGCTGGCGGATGAAACACCCGAAGGCCGCTCGATCGTGGTGCTGGCGAAGCAGCAGCACGGCATTCGCGGCCGCGACATCCAGACCCTGGGTGCGCAGTTCATTGCCTTCAGCGCCCAGACGCGCATGAGTGGCGTCGATTTCGATGGCCGGCGCATCCGCAAGGGCGCCGCCGACGCCATCGGCAAATGGCTGGTGCAGCAGGGCGGCATGCTGCCGCCGGAACTGCAGCGCGCGGTGGAAGCCGTGGCGCGCCAGGGCGCCACGCCGCTGGTGGTGGCCGACGGTGCACGGGCGCTGGGCGTCATCGAACTCAAGGACATCGTCAAGGGCGGCATCCGCGAGCGCTTCGCGGAACTGCGGCGCATGGGCATCCGTACCGTGATGATCACCGGCGACAACCGGCTCACCGCCGCGGCCATCGCCGCCGAGGCCGGCGTCGATGACTTCCTGGCAGAGGCGACGCCGGAGGCCAAGCTGGCGCTGATACGCGAGCACCAGCAGCAGGGTCGCATGGTGGCGATGTGCGGCGATGGCACCAACGATGCGCCAGCGCTGGCGCAGGCCGATGTCGCGGTGGCGATGAACACCGGAACCCAGGCGGCCAAGGAAGCCGGCAACATGGTCGACCTGGACTCCAACCCGACCAAGCTGATCGAGGTGGTCGAAGTTGGCAAGCAGATGTTGATCACGCGTGGATCATTGACCACGTTCAGCATCGCCAACGATATCGCGAAGTATTTCGCGATCATCCCGGCGGCCTTCGCCACCACCTACCCGCAGCTCAACACGCTCAACATCATGCACCTGTCCAGCCCCAACAGCGCGATCCTGTCGGCGGTGATCTTCAATGCCCTGATCATCGTGGCGCTGATCCCGCTGGCGCTGCGCGGCGTGCGCTATCGGCCGCTGGGCGCCGAGGCGCTGCTGCGGCGCAATCTGCTGATCTACGGCCTGGGCGGCATCATCGTGCCGTTCGTCGGCATCAAGCTGATCGACCTGCTGCTGGCCGTGCTGCACCGGATCTGACCCCAGGGCTGATCAAGGTTACCGCCATGTCAAAAGTCCTCACACCCGCGCTGCTGCTGTTGCTGGCCTTCACCGTGCTGACCGGCATCGTCTATCCGCTGGTGGTGACCGGGATCGCCAGCCTGTGCTGCGCCCGCAGCGCCGGCGGTTCACTCATCGTTCACGGCCAGCGGCTGGTCGGATCGACGCTGCTCGCCCAGCCGTTCGATGACCCGAAGTACTTCTGGCCGCGGCCCTCGGCCACCACGCCGCAGCCGTACAACGGCCTCGGCTCGACTGGCTCGAACCTCGGTCCGACCAACCCGGCCCAGCTCGATGCGGTCAAAGCGCGGCTGGCAACGCTGCAGCAGGCCGATCCCGGCAACACCCTGCCGGTGCCGGTCGAACTGGTCACCGCGTCAGGCAGTGGGCTGGATCCGCACATCAGTCCCGCCGGCGCGCGCTACCAGCTGGCGCGCGTGGCGCGCGCGCGCGGCATCGATCCCGCCAGGCTCGAGGCGATGATCGATGCGCATACGCAATCGCCGCAGTGGGGCGTACTCGGCGAACCGCGCGTCAATGTGCTGGAACTGAACCTGGCGCTGGATGCGATGCCATGAGCTTAGGCGGTACACTGCTCTTCGGATGAACGATAACCGGCCCGATCCGGACCTGTTGCTCGCCCAGGTGCGGCAGACCGAGGCGCAGGCCACGCGCGGACGGCTGACGATATTCTTCGGCGCCAACGCCGGTGTCGGCAAGACCTATTCGATGCTCGAGGCAGCGCAGCGGCGGCGCGCGCAAGGCGTCGACGTCGTGGTCGGCTACGTCGAGCTGCACGGCCGCGAGGAGACCGAACGGCTGCTCGCGGGACTGGTGCAGCTGCCGCCGCTGCAGATGCATTTCGGCAGCACCGCCCGGCGCGAATTCGACCTCGATGCCGCCCTGGCGCGCAAGCCGCAGCTGCTGCTGGTGGACGAGCTCGCGCACACCAACGTCAGCGGCGGCGATCCGCCGCCGCGGCACGAGAAGCGCTGGCAGGACATCGAGGAGCTGCTCGACGCCGGCATCGACGTATTCACCACGGTCAACGTCCAGCACCTGGAATCCCTGAGCGACGTCGTCTGGCAGATCACCGGCGTGCGCCAGCTCGAGACGCTGCCTGATCGCGTGTTCGATCAGGCGGACGAAGTCAAGCTGGTCGACATACCGCCCGATGAGCTGCTGCAACGCATGCGTGAAGGTCGCGTGTACCTGCCGCAGCAGGCGCAGCGTGCGCTGGAGAATTTCTTCCGCAAGGGCAACCTGATCGCACTGCGCGAGCTGGCACTGCGCAAGACCGCCGATCGCGTCGACCTGGCGATGCGTGATTATCGCCGCGAGAAATCGGTGCGTGGCTCGTGGGCGGCGCGCGAGCGGCTGCTGGTTGCGGTTGGACCGGACGCGCAGGCCGAACAGCTGGTGCGTGCCGGCAAGCGCGCCGCTGACCGACTGGACGCCGAGTGGCTGGTGGTATTCGTCGAGACGCCGCGGCTGCAGCGGCTGTCGGAGGTCGAGCGCAATCGTCGCATCCAGGTGCTGCGGCTGGGCGAATCCCTGGGCGCCGAGGCCATCACGCTGGGCGGTTCAGCGGCCGGCGTCGAGCTGCTGGCGTATGCACGCACCCGCAATGTCAGCCGCATCATGGTGGGCGCGGCGCGGCGCCCGCGCTGGCGCCGGCTGCTGCGCCGCTCGACCACTGACTACCTGCTCGATGCCAGCCGCGACATCGACGTGATCGTGATCGCGCGTCATGGCGCTGCGGACGCGGCCAGCGCCGCTGTCAGCGCGCCCGACAGCGTGCCGGCGGCCGATGCCGGCAAGCAGCGCTGGCCGCGCTACCTGCTGGCGGCGCTGTCGACGCTGGCCGCAACTGGCGTGTGCTGGGTGTTCTACGGCCTGTACCCGGGACTGGGGCAGGCCAACCTGGTGATGATCTACCTGCTGACCACGGCGCTGGTCGCGGTCTACCTCGGCCGCCGCGCGGCGATCCTGAACTCGGTGCTAGGCGTTGCGGCGTTCGATTTCGTGTTCGTGCCGCCGCGCTTCAGCTTCGCGGTCAGCGACGTTCAGTACCTGATCACGTTCGCGATCATGCTGGCGGTGGCACTGATCATCGGCACGCTCAATGCCAACGTGCGCCAGCAGGCGCGCATCGCCGGCTATCGCGAACGACGCACGGCGCTGCTGTATGAAATGAGCCGGCAGCTGGCGATGGCGCGCAGCCGCGACGGCATGGCGGAAGTGGCGGTGCGCCACGTCAGCCAGGTGTTCACCTGCCGCGCCGTGCTGCTGCTGGCGGACGAGCAGGGCAACGTCGTTTACCCGCGCGCAAGCCTGCTCGACGTGTCGTATACCGGCGCCGACCTTGGCGTGGCGCAGTGGGTGTTCGATCATCGCAAGCCCGCCGGACTTGGTACCGATACGCTCAGCGGCTCAGCCGGCCTGTACCTGCCGCTGGCTGGCGGCGAACGCGCGTTCGGCGTGCTCGCGCTGCTGCCGCAGAATGCGCGGCGCGTGACGCTGCCGGAGCAGTTCCGGCTGCTCGAGACGTTCGCCGCCCAGATCGGACTGGCACTGGAGCGCGCCGATTTTGCTGCCCATGCGCAGGCGGCCGAAGTGCGGGCCGAGAGCGAGGCGATTCGCAATGCGCTGCTGGCATCGATCTCGCACGACCTGCGCACGCCGCTGGCCACGATCGCGGCCGGCGCGGCTACCCTGGCCGGCAGTCTCGAGGTGCTGAGCGTGGCCGATCGCAGCGCGCTCGCGGCTTCCGTGAGCGAGGAGGCGGCGCGCATGAGCGATCGCATTACCACGTTGCTCGAACTGGTGCGGCTGGAGACCGGTGCGATCCAGCCGCGCATCGAGTTGTATGGATTGGAGGACCTGGTCGGTTCGGTGCTGCATCGGCTGGAAGCGCGGCTGCGCCGGCACCGGGTGATCATCGAGCTGCCCGATTCGCTGCCGCTGCTGCCGATCGACGGACGGCTGATCGAGCAGGTGCTGGAGAACCTGCTCGACAATGCCGGCAAGTACACGCCGCCGGGCAGCCTGATCCGCATCAGCGCGCAGCGCCTGGCGCGCCAGGTGGAAATTAATATCGAGGACGATGGTCCCGGGCTGGCGGCCGCCGATCCGGAGATCCTGTTCGAGAAGTTCCAGCGTGGCGCGCCGGAAGGCGCGGTCGGCGGCATCGGCCTGGGACTGGCGATATGCCGCACCATCCTGGCGCTGCACAAGGGGCGCATCTGGGCCGAGAACCGCGCACCGCACGGAGCCGCGCTGAGATTTACACTGCCGCTGCCGGCGAACGCGCCGGCAGCGCTCGAACCGCGGGTGTCATCCGAGTTCCTGGCGTCGTGATGCCGCCCCGCCGCATGACGCTTGCCATATGACTTTGGCCAGCCGCGCGGTGCTGGTGGTCGAGGACGAGCCGCAACTGCGCCGGGTGCTGCGCACGCTCTTGGAGCTGGAGAATTTCCGTGTGTTCGAAGCCGACAGTGCGGCGCGCGCACTGGTGGAAGCACGTAGCCACAAGCCCGACCTGCTGATCGTCGACCTCGGCCTGCCGGACCGCGACGGCAGCGAGGTGA
>Ga0116229_10010101_pt1 | contig 14230 bp, 16 predicted proteins | sample S1TSphgellanicum_3_FD_87313 | JGI IMG/M metagenome (GOLD analysis project Ga0116229, IMG submission 87313) | Host-associated microbial communities from peat moss isolated from Minnesota, USA - S1T2_Fc - Sphagnum magellanicum MG | ecosystem: Host-associated > Plants > Peat moss > Unclassified...
AAAGGCTGAGCCTTTGGAATCCATTAATAAGGTTTTTGAGGAGGGGGGCGGGTTCCAGCCTCTCAAAAGCCGCTGCGGTGTCGCCCCCCTCCTCAAAAACCTTAAGGGTTCTAAGGGCTGTGCCCTTAGCGGGGGTCCAGGGGGCAGCGCCCCCTGGCCTTGCTCCCATGGGTTTGCCCGCGGCGTGGGGTCGGGTATAGACGGGGCATGGACCTTAAAGATCATATTCGGAATATACCTGATTTCCCGAAGCCGGGAATTCTCTATTATGACATCTCGACGTTGCTGCGGAATGCCGATGCCTGGCAGGTGGCGATGGGGCGGATGTCCAGCCGGGTTCGGGCGTATCATCCGACAATTTTGGCGGGGGTGGAGAGCCGGGGGTTTTTGCTGGCGGCACCGCTGGCGCTGAATCTGGGTTGTGGGTTTGTGATGCTGCGCAAGCGTGGCAAGCTGCCGGGGGCGACAGTGGGGTTGGATTACGCCCTGGAATATGGCACGGACCGGATTGAGATTCAGGCCGATGCGATTGAGCCTGGGGCGCGGGTTGTGGTGGTGGATGACCTGCTGGCGACCGGGGGGACGATGTCAGCCGGGATAAAATTGTTACAAAATGTTGGGGCCGAGGTTGTGGCCGCCGCGGCGATTATTGAGCTTGTGTTTTTGGGCGGCCGGGCGAAGTTGGATGTGCCGTTTGAGGCGTTGGTTCAGTACGACTGAGTTTTGGCCGAAAAACATCGGCGCTTTAAGCAAGAAGATTTTCCGCTTTCGCGGGAATGACGGGGGTCTAGCGGCGTGAGGCGTTGGTAAAGCGGCGGCATTTCCTGGCTGGGCTTGGGGCAGCGCCGTTTTGCGCGCGCGCCGCCATGGCCGATGCCGGGGCGCCGAATCTTTCCCTCCTGGTCGCGGGGCCGGATGGCGAGCAGACCAGCCGGTGGGGGAATGCCTGCGCGCTGGCGATGTCGGCCGGGTTTCCGGGCGGGCCGCGGCTGATTACCGACCCTGAAGGCGGGTTGGATGGCGTGACCGGGGCGAACCGGCTGGATGCGCTGGTGATGCCGGATGGCAAAACGGCGGCGATTTTGCCGGGGGCTGCGCTGATTGCCTGGATGACTGGCGATAGCCGCGTGCATTTTGACCCGACACGCTGGGTGCCGGTGATGGCCGGGGCGAATTCCGGCGTGCTGGTGGCGCGGCTGGGAGATAAGACCCCCAGCCCAACGGTGCCCAGCTTGCAGGCGCTGCTCGAATTTGCGCCGTTGCGCATTGCGGTGGACCGGCCCGAAAGCAATGACCTGGCCGCACTGCTGGCGTTGCAGGGCATGGGCGTGAAGCTGGCGCCGGTTTTTGGGTTGCGCGGAACGGCGGCAAAAACCCGGGCCTTTGTGTCTGGCGAAGTGGATGCGGTGTTTTTGTGCGGCGAGGGTGTGCCGGAGGATACCGCACCCCTCGCGGCCAATGCCGGCGTGCCGGTATTTTCCCTCGGGCAGATGGATGCGGCCGGCGTGATTTCGCCTGACCCATTATTTCCCGGTGTTCCGCATGCGGCTTCATTCGCCGGCAGCGGCGTGACGCTGAGTGCCGCTTATTGCGCGGCGGCGGCGGCGGCGCGGCTGGATTTTTTCATGGTGTTGCCAAAGCTGACCGACCCGGACGCGGTGGCGGCCTGGCGGCAGGCGGCACGCGCCGCGATTGCCGACCCCGGCGTTGCGGCCGCGGCCAGTGCCAGCGCCGTCACGTTGCAGCGGGCGGCGGAGACTTCGGCGGCGTTGCAGGCACTGGATATTTCGGCGAATGATCAGGCGGGGCTGCAGGCATACCTCACCACGAATTTCGGCTGGCACCCGGGCTGAAATTTTTTGGCCAAGCCCGTCACTAATTTCACCTGTTCGGCCTGTGGCAGCGTGTTCCCGAAATGGGCGGGCAAATGCGAGGCTTGCGGGGCGTGGAACACGCTGGAGCAGGAAGCCATTGTGAAGGCCCTGCCGGGCGGCATGAAGCCCGCGGGACGGGGCCAGAAAATCGAGTTTTTTGGGCTGGCGGGGACTTCGCCGCCGCCGCCGCGCGTGCCGACGACAATTGCGGAATTCGACCGGGTGCTGGGCGGCGGGCTGGTGCCGGCCTCGGTGGTGCTGGTCGGCGGCGATCCCGGCATCGGCAAATCCACGCTGCTGCTGCAGGCAGGTGCTGCTTTGGGCCGGGCGGGCAAGCGCGTGTTATACATTTCCGGCGAGGAATCGATAGACCAGATAAGGCTGCGCGCGGCCCGGCTGGGCTTGTCTGGCGCGCCGATGGAGGTTGCCGCCGCCACCCAGCTTGGCGACATACTGGCGAGTTTTCAGAAATTTCCGGATGCGGCGCTCGTTGTGATTGATTCCATCCAAACCATGTGGACGGACGGGGTAGACTCCGCCCCCGGCAGTGTCACGCAGGTGCGGGCGGCGGCGTTTGAGCTGATACGTGCCGCGAAAACCCAAAACTTTGCGCTGATGCTGGTGGGGCATGTGACAAAAGAGGGAAATTTGGCCGGCCCCCGGGTGCTGGAGCATATGGTCGATGTGGTGCTCCACTTTGAAGGCGACCGGGGCCACCAATTTAGAATTTTGCGCGGCGTCAAAAACCGGTTTGGGGCGACCGATGAAATCGGCGTTTTTGAGATGACGGGCGCGGGGCTGGCGGAAGTGGCGAACCCCTCCGCGCTGTTTCTGGCGGAGCGGCGGGGCAATGTTTCGGGAAGTGCTGTGTTTGCCGGGCTGGAAGGCTCGCGCCCCGTGCTGGTGGAAATCCAGGTTTTGCTGGCGCCTAACCCAGGGGGCTCGCCAAGGCGTTCGGTGATCGGCTGGGATTCCGGGCGTCTGGCGATGCTGCTGGCGGTGCTGGAAACAAGATGCGGGCTGAAACTGGCGATGAATGATGTGTATTTGAATGTGGCCGGGGGCTTACGGGTAACCGAGCCGGCAGCGGACATGGCCGTGGCGGCGGCGTTGATCTCGGCCCTCGCGGATGTGCCGACCGATCCATCCATGGTGTTTTTCGGCGAAATTGGCCTGTCGGGTGAATTGCGGGCGGTCGCGCAGCCAGATTTGCGGCTGAAGGAGGCTGCAAAACTGGGCTTTGCCCGCGCCGCCTGCCCGAAACGCGTGGCCGGCGGTGCCGCGCGTTTGGCGGTGCCTGGCGGATTAAAAATGGTTGAAATCGGCCATCTGACGGACCTTGTTGCCGTTGCGACCGGCGGTGTAAGAAAAACCGGCACGGTGAAAACGGCGGCGGACGGTTAAGGGAAATATTGGCTATGACCTGGGTGGATGCCGTCGCGCTAAGTGTCATTTTTTTATCGGCCGTGTTTTCGCTGGTGCGGGGATTCGTGCGCGAAATTCTCGGCGTCGCGGCCTGGGTGGGTGCTGCGTTTTCGGCGTTAAAGGGCTATCAGCTGGTGCTACCCTATGTGGATAGCGTGCTGGCGATGAAGGCGGCGCAAGTGCCGGTTTCCATCGGGATCGTGTTTATTTTCATTTTGATTATTTTGAGCATTATCAGCGCGTGGATTGGCGGGCTGGTGCGCGAATCAGCACTTTCCGGGCTGGACCGGTCTCTGGGCCTGGTTTTTGGCGTGGTTCGTGGCGGCGTGATTCTTTGCCTGGCCTATATTGGGCTTTCTATGTTCGTGGTGCAGGACAAATGGCCGGCGCCGGTGGTGAATGCGCGGCTGCTGCCATTCGCCTATCAGGGGGCGACATTTTTGGCCGGGTTGCTGCCGCCCGGCTACCAGCCCACAATTTTGCCCCTGCCGGGCCATGAGGTGCCGAGCGCCGGCACACTGATGCAGCAGCCGGTTGCAGGGAGTGCGCTGAGACAGGAATAAGGCCAAGGGGTTCTAGGGGGCAAAGCCCCCGAGTCTTAAGGCACTTGGTTCACGTTATCGACATATTCACCGCTTGCGCCTATTTGAGCGGCGCGAGAGCGGGGTGCTGAAGTGATCGATGATGACAAACCGCATGAGGAATGTGGCGTTTTCGGGGTTTGGAACGTCACGGATGCCGCCGCGATTACGGCGCTGGGGCTACATGCGCTGCAGCACCGCGGCCAGGAGGCCACAGGAATCGTCACCCATGACGGGGTAAGGTTCCATTCGCATAAGGGGCTGGGCCTGGTCGGCGATAATTATGGCGATGCCAAGGTGATGGCCGGACTGCCGGGGACTCGGGCGATTGGCCATAACCGCTACGCGACGACCGGCGAGACGGTGCTGCGCAATGTGCAGCCGCTATTCGCGGAATTTGAATTTGGCGGCTTCGCGGTGGGGCATAATGGCAATTTGACCAACGCCCATACGCTTCGAAAGGCGCTGACGCGGCGCGGCTGCCTGTTCCAGTCCACCATGGATTCGGAAGTTTTTGTCCACCTCATCGCCATCAGCTTGTACGCCAACGTGATCGACCGGCTGATTGATGCAATCAAGCAGGTGGTGGGGGCTTACTCACTGGTTGCCCTTACCAATGAGCAGTTGATCGGCGTGCGCGACCCGTTGGGCGTGCGGCCGCTGATTCTGGGGCGGTTGCACGGCGCGGATGGCAATGCGGGCTGGGTGCTGGCCTCCGAGACCTGTGCCTTGGACATTGTGGGGGCGGATTTCGTGCGCAATGTCGACCCCGGCGAGATTGTCTTGATTGACGCGAGCGGCGTAAAAAGCATCAAACCGTTTGCGGTCCAGGACCCGAGGTTTTGCGTGTTCGAATATATTTATTTCGCGCGGCCGGATTCGGTGATGGAAGGAACCTCCGTTTACGCCGCCCGCAAATTGATCGGCGCGCAACTGGCCGAAGAATCCCCGGTGGCGGCGGCTGTGGTGGTGCCGGTGCCCGATTCTGGCGTCCCGGCGGCCATGGGATTCTCGGAATCAAGCGGTATTGCCTTTGAGCTTGGCATCATTCGCAACCATTATGTCGGCCGAACATTTATCGAGCCAACCGACCAGATCCGCCATCTCGGCGTACGCCTAAAGCATTCGGCCAACCGGGCGATTTTGCAGGGCAAGCGCGTGGTGCTGGTGGATGATTCGATTGTTCGTGGCACCACCAGCCAGAAAATCGTCGAGATGGTGCGCGCCGCGGGCGCCAGCGAAGTGCATATGCGCGTTTCGTCGCCGCCGACGACACATTCCTGCTTTTATGGAATCGATACGCCCGAGCGCGGCAAATTGTTAGCGGCACGCAACGACGTGGCGGCGATGGCAAAGCTGATCGGCGTTGACAGCCTGGCCTTCATTTCGATTGACGGTTTGTATAAGGCGCTCGGCCAAACCACGCGCGATGCCAAATCGCCCGCCTACTGCGACGCGTGTTTCACCGGCGATTACCCAATCGCGCTAACCGACCATATCGAGCCACGGGACCCGCAGTTGAATCTGCTTGCAGAGCTGAGCTAACATATTACCCAATCGCAGCCGTTCGTCATGGCCCGGCTTGACCGGGCCATACGCGCCTTTAGGGAAGCGGCTTGCGTTGGTGAGTGACCTAAGAGAAATGTTGGTTGTTGTCGGTTGATAGAAAGCAAGTAAGGCGTGGATGGCCGGGTCAAGCCCGGCCATGACGAAAGAGGCGCATGATGGTTTATCTTTATGTTGCGATTGGCGGGGCATTAGGCAGCATGGCGCGGTTTTGGCTGGCCAATACGATGGCCGTGCTGACCGGCGCGGAATTTCCCTGGGGCACTTTGCTGATTAACGTATTTGGCTCGTTCGTGATCAGCTTTTTTGGCATGCTGACCGGCACGTTTCCGCGCTTCGCCGTGCCGAACGAGGCAAGGATTTTTGTGACCGTCGGGCTGTGCGGCGGGTTTACCACTTTTTCATCATTTAGTTTGCAAACGGTTGACCTGTTCCGCACCGGCGAGGCCGGGCGGGCGGCGCTTTATGTCGCCGCTTCAGTGATTTTATGTGTCGCGGCTTGCGCGCTCGGGTTTGCCGGCGCCATGGCGGTCGGCACACGGACCTCTTAGGTTTTTTCGTCAATAAGCTGAATATGCGGCATTTGTTATGATTTTGCGGCGTGAGGCCCTGCGTTTGTGGCTTTTCAGCCACATGAAATATGCAAAGCATTTCTGACAACGGATAAGGCTGGAACGTTCACGCACTTGGCATATAGATTGCCAAATCGTTACTGTTGAGTGTTGCAACGCGCTGGTTCTGTTGTCGCGGGTGGAGCACTTGGCTAGAATTTAGGCGTTTAGCTTAGTTAACTACGCAATTAGGAGGCAGAATGTTTACGATGCGTCGGCAACTTATGGGACTTGGCGTTTTGGCCGCGTCTTCTCTTTTGGCTTTACACGCGGCGAACGCAATGAACGGTCCATCGACGATCTCCGTGGATGGCGGCCAGTTTGGGCAATATACCGTTAGCGGCGGTGTTGATGGTTATGCGTTCTACCAGGACCCGTACCTGCAACATGCCAATGGCAGTGACAGCCTCCGGGAGGATGGCGCCGCGATCGCGAACACGCAGATCGATATTCAGAAGTCCACTGGCATCATCCAATTCAACCTTGAGGCGGCGACCACGGGCGGTACAACGGCGCTCGGCGAAGGTTTTAGCAAGGAAGGGCTGGGTGGCGGCGCGCGTTACAAGCCGCTTTATTTGGCGTATGTTACCATCGCGCCGCCGACCTCGCCAGTCACCGTTTCGGTTGGTGAGATCGGTTCGGTCGAAGGCTATGAAGGCACGTTCGACTGGGGCAATACGACGCAGTTCACCTCCGACGCGTGGTGGGTTGAGAACTCTTCCAGCCAAGGTGTCGCTTTGAACTATACGTTTGGTCCGGTCTCCGGTTCGCTTGAGTTCGGCGATGGCTTCCCGGCCGATGACGGCGTCTTCAACTTCCTGCAATTTATCCTTAACTACACGGTCAGCCCGACCAACACGGCGACGGTTTTCTATGGTGGCGCGCTCGGCACCACGAGTTACCATGAAGATCCGGGTAACCAGTTCTACAAGAACTCCCAGATGGTGGGTGCCTTTGATAGTTACACGATGGGGAACCTGAACCTGGTGCCGGAAGTTCAGTATGTTTATGCGAAGGCGGATGCAAAGAACGGCCTTCCGGGCGCAACCTTTAACCTGGCGGCTTTGCTGCTGGCTGATTATAGTTTTGGGACCTCGCCTTACTCGCTCGGCGGGCTGGTTGAATATTTTGATTCGCACACCGCGGCGAGCGACGCCTCTTCCGTCGGGGTGGTCTTGAATAATGGCTGGTACCTCGGGCCCAATGACGCCGGCTTTGGTGTCGCGGCGGCGCCGACCTGGCAGTACAAAGACCTGTTTGCCCGGGCGAGCTTTGGGTATATTTACCTGACGACTGATAAATATGCCGGCACGAAGAGTGTGCCCTTCGGGGATAACGGCCGCGGCGACTTCCAGAGCACGCTGGAAGCCGGGTTGCTGTTCTAAGACGTTTTCTAAAAGCTTATTTCCATTTGGCTGGACCTTCGGGTCCAGCCATTTTTGTTTCGGGCGCGGTTAATCCCCCGGTAAATCCGGCGTTTGCGGGAGCAAAATAATGGCCCGCAATCCGGGGTGGTTGTCAGCTAGGCTCAGCACGCCGTTATGCAGATTGGCGACGGCGGAGACCAGCGCAAGGCCAAGGCCAGAGCCGGTGGTGCTGCGGGCGGATTCGGCGCGGAAAAAACGCTCGGTGGCGCGAATGCGGTCTGCCTCCGAAATGCCAGGGCCGTTATCGGCGATGGTGATCTGGATTGTCGCACCGCTGAGGGCGGCGCGAAAACTGATAACGGCTCCGGCGGGCGAAAATTTCAAGGCGTTTTCGAGCAAGTTCGTAACGGCCTGCTGGATCAGCTCGCGGTCGCCGAGCAGCCGCAAGGGGCTGCCGATGTCGGTGCGGAGCAAAATGCCACGATCCTCGGCGACGGCGTGGTAGAGATCTTCAATATCGAGGAGCAGAGGGGTCAAGTCCAGCATCGCGAAGGCGGAGCGTCTGGCGCCGGCTTCAATTTCGGCGATGCGCAGCAGGGCCTGGAAGACGGCGACGACACCATCCAGGTCATCGGTTGCGCGCTCAATGGCGGATTTCAAATCGTCGGGAGAACTGGCGTGCAGGGCGGCGTCTTCCAGCCTGGTGCGGGCGCGGGTGATGGGGGTGCGCAAATCATGGGCAATGGAGTTGGAGACTTCGCGCACCCCATCCATCAGCCTGGTGATGCGGTCCAGCATGTCGTTGATGATTTCGGCCAGTTCATCGAATTCATCGCCATCCCCGCTTTGCGGGACGCGGCGGGTGAGATCGCCGCGGGAGATGGCGCGGGTGGTGGCGGCAATGTCCTGGATGGTGCGGCGGAACAGAGCGCGGATGAGGACGGCGCCGACCAGGCCGAGCAGCGTCATCAGCCCCATGGCGGAGAGCAGGCCCTGCTCCAAAATGCCGCGCAGCTGCGCGCGGGCGCTGTCGTCCCGGCCGACCAGAAGCTGGTCGCCATTGCCGAGGCCGAAGGCGCGCAGAAGCGCCACCGAACCAGCGCCTTGGCGGGTGACCGGGAGCTCGTACCAGGAATCATTTTGGTTCAGGCCGGCCGGCCAGTGGTCGAGATTGCCGATGATCTTTGTGCCGCGCGGGTCCAAAAGCAGATAAATCGCGTCGCCATCCGGGCTGATGGCGAGGCGAGTCTCAATGGCGGTGACGAGCGAGGGCAGGCCGCCCACGGTGTAATGGTCGTTCAACGCCGTCGCGTCGTTACGGATCGCAACTTCCACCTGGCGCTCAAGCAGGCCGACGGTAGAATACCAGAGCGAAAAGGCCAGCGCAAAGGCGCTGACCCCGAAAACGGCGGCGTAGACAAGGGCAAGGCGGATGCCGGCGGAACGGATAAGCGGTTTCGGGCGCTTTTTATCCCCCCGTTCCCGCGTGACGGCGGCGATGGCGCGCGGCGCGGCGTTCATGCCAAAAATCAGCGCCGGGGGCGGTTAGACATCCTCGGCCCTTAGCATGTAGCCCGCATTGCGGACAGTGTGCAGGAGCGGCAATTCAAAGGGCTTGTCGATTTTTTGGCGCAGCCGGGAGACATGCACGTCGATGACGTTGGTTTGCGGGTCAAAATGGTAGTCCCACACGCCTTCCAGCAGCATGGTGCGGGTGACGACCTGGCCGGCATGGCGCATGAGGTATTCAAGCAGGCGGAATTCACGCGGCTGTAGGTCAATTTTTTGCCCCGCGCGCTTCACGCCGCGCGACAGAAGATCGATTTCCAGGTCCCCGACAGCGAGCCGGGTGGTGGGACCGTCGGTCTTGCCACGTCGGGTCAGCGCCTCGACGCGCGCCAAAAGCTCCGCGAAGGCAAATGGTTTGGTGAGATAATCATCGCCGCCGGCTTTCAGGCCCTTTACGCGGTCATCGACCTGGCTCAAGGCGGATAGGAAGACGACGGGGGTGACATTGTCCTGGGCGCGCAGCGTTTCCAGCAACCTCAACCCGTCTATGCCGCCGGGGAGCATGCGGTCCAAAATAATGGCGTCAAAATTCTCGGAAGCCGCGAGGAACAGGCCGTCCCGGCCATTATCGGCATGTTCCACCGTGTGGCCGGCCTCGCGTAGGCCTTTGACGACGAAACCCGCAACGTCCTTGTCGTCTTCAACGACCAGTATCCGCATCTTTAACTCTCCTGCCTATGCGGGGGGCCCCAAACGAACACCACCGGAATATTGGTTACATGGTCATCCCGGTTGACGGTTAAACCTACATTAAACCTACGTGCCGGGGGCGCAATGGCGGGGGCTGGTTTGACGGGACCGGAATGCGCCGGTTTGGCCCGCGACGCCATGAATTTTTGGGGGCCGGGCACCATCCTCCGCGGGGTTTCGGAGGGGGCTTTGCAACCATTGCGGCGGCCAATGCCGTTTCCCGTTAGTGGCATGAGGCGCGCCACCCGCGCGCCGCGCGCACGGCCCCGCGCGATGCCGGGGCGGCGTGATTTTTTACAGAAATTTCCAACAAACTTCTGAACTGTCTCGGCCGCGCTCCGGATTGCCATGGGGCCATCACCCGGCCATGGGTTATTGCCGCCAAAGCCCGGAATAATCTTCGCGCGCAATGGAATTTTGCCCCTGCCCCAGGCAAAACCAGCCAGCCCGAAAAGGCGCGCCCTCCACGCCGGCGCGGTGCCGCCACGCGGCCGCCCGGCAAAGGGCGGTGAACGAAGTTTAATGGCGGCGATAGACGTCAACTCTGAATTCCCAAAAATTTCCACCCAAGACATACCGGCGCTGGCCGGTAATTGTAATCTTGCGGCCAAGTTTTCCGCGCCGCAATGCATAACTGGGGTTTTGGGCGCCCCCATTCCACCATTGCCGCGAAAAAAATCCATTGAATGCAGCTTGTTAACGCGTGCGACCGGTGCTTGGGGCTGGCGTGCCGGCCCTGGATTACCGGCAATTATGGTGGCAGGATGTTGAAATGGGCATCGGCGCTTCCGACATCCGGCGTGTTCATTGCCGTTAAATTTCCGCCATTTTCAGGAGCCGCCCGATGAGAACCAGCCGAATCGACCCGAAGACCGTGGACCTCGAATTTTTGAAGGAGGAATTCAACCGGTTCCGCTCCGAGCTGGGCGGGATGAAGGACCGGCTGGGCGCCAATGCGTCAGACGCGCTGGACCAGATGGGGGCGTATTTGAATGGCAGCGGCGTGTCATCCCGGCTGTCGGCTTTGGAGGCGGAGCTGGAAACGCTGGCGGGCAAGTTGAAGGGGACGGGCAAGGTGGCGGTGAACCGGCTGGAGAGCGAGGTGAGCAATAAGCCGCTGGTGAGCATCGCGCTGGCATTCGGCGCCGGGCTGCTGGTGTCGCAGTTGATCCGCCGCGGCTAAACTGCCGCTGGGAGCCATCAGGCAATGAATGTAACGGCGCGGATTGGGGCCGCGGTTAAAGGGCTGGCGCTGGCGATTGGGCTGGGTGTCGCGGTTCTGGCGATTGCACTGGGCGGCGTGGGGTTTTTGACCGCGGCGTATTATTTGCATTTTTCCCATGTGCTCGGCCCGGAACGGGCGGCGGCGGTGACGGGCGGCACGCTGGCCGTTACGGCCTTGCTGGTCGCCGCAATTGGCGCGGCGGTGCTGAAACGGACCAAAAAACCGCAGCCCGGATGGTTAAGCGATTTCGGCGGCGCGGTGGGGCTGGGGCTGCGGCTGGCGACGGCGCTGGTCCGGCGCGACCCAAAAAAAGCAATCATCATCGCGGCGGTTTCGGGCGTGCTGGTGGAGTTGATTTTTGGGGATGGGAAGAAAGAGAAGTAGCGTGGTTGGTCAAGCAAACGAGAGGGGATAAGCGGCGCTTTTTTGAAAAAAAGAAGCCCTTCTATTCCTTCCGCCCCCTCGCCCAAGTGCCATGCTCGAATACGTTTCTATTCCCAGCACGGGTTTAAGGCATACCGCCATTACCTGAAGATCGCACAAAATTTCCGTCCTCCATCGTTCCGGTCTCGCCTGCCGTGACGCCAGGCGGGCAGGCGCCCTGCCATGTCCAGTCGGCAACCATGTGCATGTTCATATTCGGAGACTCACCGTTGGATTCCATGTGCATCGCGGTACTGCTCTCAAATACCAGGGTCTCGTGGGTCGTCATCGGCCCGCTCATGCCCATCGGCACGGGGCAGGCGGTCACCACATTCAGGGTGTTGCCCGCAAGTTGAGACGTTTCATCCGTGCATCCGGATGTTCCCGGCATTGTATCCGTCTCGACGGCGCCCAATGAGCCGTCTGAACAAACCACCATGACACCGGTTTGGTTCGGCGTTCCAGCCTGTTGCCCGTTCATCATCATGGCCATCGACATGGTCATCACAACTTGCCAAAGGCCAGGTTTGATCGTGGCGGGGATTTGAGCAAGCGCCGGGCCGCCGGAAGCGCTAATGTAGCCCGTGCACGCCGCCGCCCGCATCAAATTTTTGGCCGCCGAACCACGCATTGCATCCCCCGTTTCCGCCGCGCCTAGCGGCAGACTTATTGTTGCACCTTCAGCGCACCGCCAGTGCCCAGGCCGCCTTGCACATTCTGCGCCTGATAATTACGCAGGCTGATCACCATCTGGTTATACGAATCCATGAACGCCGCGGTGACAAGTTTGCCCTCCGGCGTGTTGCCATAGGCGCTCACATTGCCGCCGCCCAAATCGCCGCCGCCCAGATAGCCAAACACGTCGCCGCCGGCGCCAAAGTCAAAATTCTTCGCCGAGCCCTGTGCTGCCGCGATTTGCACGGTGGAACGGTTATCGATCAGCAAAAGTGTCGTTGACGCCTCGTCCTTTTTTACCCCGCCGGCCAGCGAGCCCGCCAGAGGGCCAAAAATCGGAATAATGCTGGCGGCGGCGCTCAGCCCGTTCTCGCCCTGCGCGCTGAAATTAACCGAAGGCTCCATGGTGTAATCCGCCGCCACCATTTGCCCTGTCTGCATGTTGCTGTTCGCGCGCAGCTCACCCGATTGCGCCAGTTGCTGCTCGGCCAGATCATTGTTGAAACCTTGCGCGCGATCGACAATGGCGAAACAATTCGATTGTTGAACGATCAACCGCAAGAGCGGCACGGTGGAAGGCAGCTGGTATTGCGCGAGATCACTATACCACGGCGCCTGCTCATCTTCATTAATCTCCAACGTTCCAAGCGTTGTGCTGCAATGCTGCAACTGCGAATTGGCGTTGGCGCTGGCCGATCCGGCCGCCGAGCCAGAGTCAGTTGAGCCGCCGCCGTTTTCAAGTGTTGGGTCCGTCGCGCACGCCGCCAACGCGTACAACAGAGCCACGGCATAAATTCCGCGCATGCCAACCCCCTCTAGAGCGCGATCGTTTCAGGAGCGCCCATTTGCGCGCGCCGAAAGCGTGAATCGCCCTCAGTAAAAAGGCTAGAGCATGATCGCACGTAAAGCGATGATGCTCTAAGCCGTTTCATGATAGATAAAAGAGCGCGGAAATTCCAGAAATTTCAAACTGAAAATGGAATGAATTTTGTGTGCTGGCAAAACTGCAAGGGCAAGTTGCGCTGGGCTTGCTTCGCGTAAACCGGTTTGTTGTATTTTTTTATTACAATCTCACGCGGAAACTCATTTCAGAAAATACCAATCCCCTGCCCCCCCTATCAAACTACCCGCACCGCCGTCAGCCCGACTTCCAGGCAAGCCCGTAGATCCGGCAGGGCAAGGGCGATGCAGCCGGCGGTGGGGGAGAAATCCGGCGTCGCGGCGTGGAGAAAAATGGCGCTGCCATGGCCTGGGCGGGTGGGGGAGATATTCCAGTCCAGGACGCCGGCGATGTCGTAAATGGAATCCGCGCGCCAAAGAGGTTCGTGGCGGCCGGGATAGGGCAGGGTGACGGGCTGGTTGTAAGCCAGGTCGGCGGGATCGTCACACCAGCCATCGTTGGGGGCGATGGGTTCGATGGGCACGGCGCAGCGCGGCGGTTTGATGCGGTCCGCGCGGTAGAGGACGCGCAGTAACGGCAACAGCCCCGTAGGGGTGGCCATGTCGCCCTCTTGTTTGTGCGCCGTTATGCCGGCAGCGCCACAAACCGCGCGGAATTTTGCGCCAGGGCCGGACAGAAAACCGGATTGGAACAAAAATTCAACCAAGCAGATGGCCGAAGCGGGTGGTTTTGGTGGCAAGGTAAGCATCGTTCACGCCGTTCGGCGCGAAAACATGGGGGACGCGGTCCAAAATTTCGATGCCGCAGGCGGCGAGGGAAGAAACTTTGCTGGGATTATTGGTAAGCAGGCGGATGCGCGGCATGCCCAGCGCGTGAAGCATGGCGGCGGCGAGGCCGAAATTGCGCTCATCCGCTTCCCAGCCCAGCGCGCGGTTGGCGTCCAACGTATCAAACCCGTTATCCTGCAGGGTGTAGGCGCGCAGCTTGTTGATCAGGCCGATGCCGCGGCCTTCCTGCGACAGATAGAGGACAGCACCCGCCCCTTCCTGCGCCATGCGGGCAATGGCGCCGCGCAGCTGCGGGCCGCAATCGCAGCGCAGTGACCCGAGCAGGTCGCCGGTAAAACATTCGGAGTGGACGCGGACCAACGGCGCGGTTTGCGCCACCGGATCGCCGACCAGAATGGCCATGTGCTCAATGCCTTGGTCCAGCGCGCGGAAGGCGATGAGGCGGGCGTCAGGTGCCGCGTCCAGCGGCACCGCGACTTCCGCGACTTTGGTGAGGGAGGCGGCCAGCAGGCGGGGATAGACAAGCAGGTCCTCC
>Ga0116229_10010102_pt1 | contig 14227 bp, 10 predicted proteins | sample S1TSphgellanicum_3_FD_87313 | JGI IMG/M metagenome (GOLD analysis project Ga0116229, IMG submission 87313) | Host-associated microbial communities from peat moss isolated from Minnesota, USA - S1T2_Fc - Sphagnum magellanicum MG | ecosystem: Host-associated > Plants > Peat moss > Unclassified...
GATGTCACCCTGACCCTTCGACAGGCTCAGGGTGACATGACCCTTCGACAGGCTCAGGGTGACATGACCCTTCGACAGGCTCAGGGTGACAAAAGGGCGACTGGCTCAGGTTGAGTCAAAAGGCCCCAACGCGTCACGGATGTCCAATCGATTCGGGGCCGCGGCGGAGAAGAGTGCGGCGTACGTGCCCTTTTCCCGACAAAAAAGAGGCAGCCATGAATGCCGTACCCGTCCGCTCGCTCGAAGTGGCTCAGCGCGCGCTGCAGGTCCACTTGATCTCGACGCATTCTCAAGCGATGGCCGCCAGCGCCCACGCGCTGCTCTCCGAGTCGCGCGCCTGTCCGGATTGCGCGCAACTGATCGCCGCCCGCGACGCGCTGGCCAAGTCCACCGCGTTCGGCCCGGACGCCCTAGCCGGTGACCCGCCCGCGGCCTAGGTCGCCGGTCCGATCCAGACGGTCTGCACGTTGACGAACTCTTGGATGCCGAAGGAAGAGAGTTCGCGGCCGTAGCCGCTCTTCTTGACGCCGCCGAAGGGCAGGCGCGGATCCGAAGCGGTCATGCCGTTGATGAAGACGGCGCCCGATTCCAGCCGCGTCGCGAGCGCCTCCGCCCGGGCCAGGTCGCGGGTCCACAGGTTTCCGCCCAAGCCGTATTGCGAAGCGTTCGCGAGCGCTACGGCATCGTCGGCATCCCGGGCCTCGACGACCGCCGCGACGGGCCCGAACGTCTCTTCTTCGAAGGCGGCCATGCCCGGCTTGACGTCGGCCAGGATCGTCGCTTCGTAGAACGCGCCCGGACCGTCGATCGCTTTGCCGCCCGTCACCACGCGCGCGCCGGCCGCGACCGAATCGCGAACCTGCCGGTCGAGCGCGTCGCGCAGATCGGCTCGTGCAAGCGGCCCGAGCGTCGTCGCCGGGTCCAACGGGTTTCCCGGCCGCAAGGTTTTGGTCTCCCGAGCGAAGGCCGTCAGAAACGCGTCGTAAACCGCCGTTTCGACGATGAAGCGCTTGGCCGCGATGCAGCTCTGTCCCGTGTTCTGGAAGCGCGCCCGCACCGCCGTCTTGGCGGCGGCCTCGACGTCGGCATCGGCCAGCACGATGAAGGCGTCGGATCCGCCCAGTTCCAGCACGGTCTTCTTGAGGTGCTTGCCGGCGATCGCCGCCACCGCGCTGCCCGCGCCCTCACTGCCGGTAAGCGTCACCGCGGCGACCCGGCCGTCGGACACGATCGCTTCCATATCGCGCCCGGCCACCACGATCGTCGCGAACGTGCCCTCGGGGAAGCCCGCTTCGCGGAAGATCCCTTCGATCGCGAGCGCGCAGCCGGTCACGTTGGCGGCGTGCTTGAGCACGAAGACGTTCCCGGCCATCAGCGCGGGAGCCGCGGCGCGAAAGACCTGCCAGTACGGAAAATTCCAGGGCATGATGCCGAGGATCAGGCCCAGCGGCCGGAATGCGACGTAGCTGCGAGCGGCGTTCGTCGCGATCTCGCAGTTCGCCAAATAGCGCGCGGCGTGTTCGGCGTAGTGGTCGCAGGCGCTCGCGCACTTCTCGACCTCACCCTCCGCTTCGGCCAACGGCTTGCCCATCTCGCGCGAGGAGAGGGTCGCGAGTTCGGCCTTGCGGGCCCGCAGGACTCGGGCCACGGCGCGCAGCAGCCCGCCCCGGTCCTCGAAGCTCCGCCGGCGCCAGCCCGCCAGCGCTTCCGTTCCGCGCGCGAGCGCGGCGTCGATCGCATCGCGGCCGTGCTCTTCATACGTTGCCAGGGATTGGCCGGTGGCCGGGTCGATCGTTTCGATGCTGCCGGTGGATGCGACGGTCGTGCTCATGGTCGTGGTCCTTCGTAAACTTCGATCAGGGCGTGCGGGGTGAGATACGCCTGCGCCGCTCGCAAAATGTCGGCGCCGTTGATGCGGCCGTACCGCGACGGCAGGTTCACTTCGTAATCGAGCGGGAGGCGGTCCATGCCGAGTTCGTGTACCCGCGCGGCGATCGTTTCGGTCGATTCCTCGGCCACGAGTCCGCGTGCGACGATCTTGGTCTTCGCGCGGTCCAGCTCGAACGGGCCGACGGGGTCGTTTTGCAAGCGGCCCAGCTGTTCGCGCAGGACTTCGACGGCTGCGTTCATTTTCTTGGGTTCGGCGGTCAGGCGGATGTCGAGGGTGCCGCGAAACCGGTCGGCTTCGAGCGAGCTGGACGCGCTGTAGACCAAGCCGCGCTTGGTCCGCAGCTGGTCCACCAAGCGCGTGTCGAACCCGCCGTCGGGGCCAAGCAACTCGTCGATCACGTCGAGTTCGGGGAAGTCCGGGTTTGGGCGGGCGACGGCGCGCATGCCCAGGTGGGCCTCGACGTAGCGCCGCTCGGTCACCACGTACCGCGCGGCCGGCTCGACGGGCGGAATCCGGCCCGGATCGACGTTGGGCTTGGGTCCGCTCACGCTCCAGCCGGAGAAGGCGGCTTGTAGCGTCGCGCGAACCTCGGCCGGCTCCACGTCGCCCACGACGGTGATCGTCGTCAGGTCGGGACGAACGAACGCGTCGGCGTACTCGCGCAGGTCGGCCCGGGAGATCGCCGCGATCGAGTCTCGGGTCGGTTCGCGCAACGTCGGATCGTCCGGGCGGAGCAGCAGGCGCTGGAAATCCGAGCTCGCGCGGTAATCGGGATCGCTGTCGCGTTCCCCGACCGCGTTCGACGTCTGGCCGCGGACGAAATCGACGTCGGCGGGCGCGAACGATGGGTGTCGCAGGGAATCGGCGATCACGTCGACGAGCTTGGGCCAGTCCTGACTCCGGCAATGCGCGTCGAAATCGGTGCCGAGGTCGAGGCTGGCGCCCAAGTCGTCGGCCAGCGCGCGCGCCGCGTCGGCCGAGTACTTCTTGCTGCCGGAACCCAGCAGGGTCGAGACCATGGCGCCCGTGCCTTCCTTGCCCGGCTTGTCGAACCGCGCCGACGACTCGACCGTCCCGTCGATGAAGACCGTCGGGTTCGTGCGCACGGGCTGCACGAGCACCCGGAGGCCGTCGTCGAGGTAAAACGCGGTCGGGCGTACGTGCGTCTCCAGGGTCACGGGCTTGAGCAGCGCGTCGCGCACCCAGCGCGCCTCGATCACCTTGCCCAGCGGCGCGCGGCCGCTGAAGTCGTCGGTCACGCTGGCAACCGGCGGCCGCGGCGGCTCGCCACCTTCCGATTTGCCGGGCTGCAGCAGACCGGTCACGGCCGGGATGCCGAAATAGCGGCGGGCCGCGGCGCTTACTTCGGATTCCGGCAGCGCCGCGAGCCGCTCGTCGTCGTCGGCTGGATTGTCGACGTCTTCGACCGCCGCCGCGTAACCGACACGCTCGCCGAGTCCGGTGACGGAATCGCGCGCGTACGTCGCGCGCCGGGCAATGGCCGTCTTGGCGGCGCGGATCAAGTCGCTCGGGAAGCCGCGTTCCTGCGCGGTCCGCATCACGCCGGTGAATGCGTCGCGGGCCTGCGAGCTCGAGTGTTCGGGCGCGGTGACCAGGAAGATGTGGTAGAGGCCCGAGTGCTCGTTCTGGTCGAGCTGGGTCGAGTACGCGACCGTGTAGCCGCTGCGCACCAGCGCCTTGTAGAAGTCGGAGCGTTTGTTGTTGATGACGGAGTCGATGATACGGATCGCGCCGCCGTCCGGATCGCGCGTCCCCGGTGCCGTGAACGCCAGATCGACGACTTCATATGGAAAATCGCCGGTGAGGCTGACGTGCGCGTCGTAGGCCGTCAGCCCCGAATGCAGCGGCGGCGGCGCCGGCTCGATTTTCGGAATGTTTCCGAAGGTGGCGGCGGCCAGGGCGAAGACGTCGGCGGCTCGGGCGTCGCCCGTGACGACCAGCGTGGCCTCGTTCGGCGCGTAATAACCTTGGTAATACGAGCGCAGGTCCTGGGCGCTAGCGCCGGCGATGTCTTGGCGCGCGCCCAGCGGCGAGAGCGCGCACACGGGCGCCGGGGAGGCCGCCTTGCAAACGGCGGCATAGAGCTTCGTCAACGGCTGGTTGAGGTCGGCATCGTATTCGGCGAGCAGATGCGTTCGTTCGTCGGCCCAGGCGGCGTCGTCGAGCAACAGGTGCTGCATGCGATCCGCTTCGACGCGCAGGATCAGTTCGAGCTTGTCGGCCGGCAGCAGGAAGCGGAAAACGGTGTAATCGTTGGCGGTCGTCGCCGTTTCGGTCGCACCCACGTGCGTGACGAGATCGTCGAGGCCCGAGGCCGAGAGGTAAGGCGTGCCGCGGAACATCATGTGGGCCAGCGCGTGCGCGAGGCCGCTCTTGCCCGGCACTTCCTCGTTCGCGCCGAACCGGTACCAGATCGCGGTCTGCACGACGGGCACCGCGTGATCCTCGGCCACGACCACGCGCAGCCCGTTGGGCAAGGTGCGTTCGCTGAATTCGAACGCGTTCTCGAGCGAGCGAACCGGCGGCGGTGTCAAGGTGCCGAAGAAAAAAAGAGCGACGATGAAAACACAAAGGGCGCGGCGGACTAAGCCGGTCAGAGACAGGGGCACGGGCATCACGCGGGCTTTTGCGCCCCGTCCGTCATGACCTCGATTCCGAGTGCCGCCGCGGTCACGGCCTCGAGCGCGGCGCGCGGCACCAGTCCGATCAGTTCCGATCGTTCGACGGCGGCTCCGTGGAGCCGGGCGAGCGCGTCGATCAAGCCCAGCACGCGAGACAGCGGCGTCGCCGCGGGGTCGGTCAGGTTACACGAAATTTGGACGCGCCCGCCGTCGAGTTCGAGGCCGAGGCAGCGCAGCGTTCGCAGGCCGCCGCCGCGCTCGCGCAGTTGCCGCGCGAGCCGGCGCGCGAGTGCGAGATCGGCGCCTTTCAGCACGACGTTGAAGGCCACGAGCGGCGCGCGCGCCCCGACCGCGACGGCTCCCGCGGTGGGATGGGCGGCGTCCCCCACATCGTAGGGATCGCAACGCGCGGACAAGCCCTCGAACCCGCCGGCCCGGACGTCGGCCAGCAACGTTCGCGACGGCCGTCCGGCGGCCACGCCGTAGAAGAAGCTCGGCACCCGCAGTTCGGCCCAGATGCGTGCGGCGGCTTCGCGGGCGAGGTCCGCCGCGTCGGCCGGCGTGGCCGAGCCGAATGGTACGAACGGCAACACGTCGAGCGCCCCGATGCGCGGGTGCGCGCCGCGGTGCGCGCGCAAGTCGATGGCGCCGCAGGCGACGCGCGCGAGGGCGAGCGCCGCCGCCAACACCGGTTCGCGCGCCCCGAAAAACGTGAAGACGCTGCGGTGGTGGATCGCATCGTTCGTCCGGTGCGCGAGCCGCACGCCGGCGCTTTCGATGGCCGCCGCGCAGGCCGCGAGCAGCGCTTCATCGCGGCCCTCGGACACGTTGGGAACGCACTCGAAGACGTGCATTCCTCAGCCGAGCGTGGCCGCGATGGCGCCCGCGACGTCGGTAACGGTCAGGCTCGCATCGTCGCGGTCGCGCGTGCTGCCGGGCGGCGCGACGACCGTCGTGAACCCGAGCTTGCGGGCCTCGCTCGCGCGCCGCGCGCGTTGGGCGACCGCGCGCACCTCACCCGAAAGCCCGAGTTCGCCGAAGGCGACCGTTCCGGGCGGCAACGCGAGCCCGCGAAAGGCCGACGCGATCGCGAGCGCGATGCCGAGGTCGGCCGCGGGCTCGTTCACGCGCAACCCGCCCGCGACCGAGGCGTAGACGTCGTGCGTTCCCAGATGCATGCCGGCGCGACGTTCGAGCACGGCCAGGATCATCGCCATCCGCGCGCGGTCGACGTTGGCCGCCAGCCGCTGCGGCGTGCCGTAACTGGTCTCGCCGACCAGCGCTTGGATCTCGACGAGCACGGGCCGCGAGCCGACGATGCTCGCCACGACGCACGAACCGCTCGGCCGCGTCGCGGTGCCGCCGCGACCTAAGAAGAGCTGCGAGGGATTCTTGACTTCCCGCAGGCCGCGCTCGTCCATCAAGAACACGCAGATCTCGTCGGCGCTGCCGAACCGGTTCTTGTGCGCCCGTACGATGCGGTACTCCGCGCCGTTGTCGCCCTCGAAGTATAAGACGGTGTCGACGATGTGTTCGAGCAAGCGCGGCCCGGCGATCGAGCCGTCTTTGGTGACGTGGCCGACCATGAACGTCGCGCAGTCCGTGCGTTTGGCGAACTCCATCAAGGCAGTCGCGCACTCGCGAACTTGGACCACGCTGCCGGCGGACGATTCGACCGCGGGCAGCGCCAGCGTTTGGATCGAATCGACGACGAGGATTTTCGGGCGCAGGTTTTCGAGCGCGTCGAGGATCGCGCGCAGATCCGTTTCGGCGAAAAGCAATAAGTCGCCGCTCGCGCCCAAACGCTCGGCGCGCAGTTTCGTCTGCGCCGCGGACTCTTCGCCGCAAACGTAGACGACCGGGCTCGTGCGCTCCGCCAGCCGCGCCGCGATCTGGAGCAGCAAGGTCGATTTGCCGGCGCCCGGCGGACCGCCCAACAGCACGAGGCTGCCCGGCACGATTCCCCCGCCGAGCAGCACGTCGAACTCCGCGAGGCCGCTGGAGATGCGCGCGACCCGGCCGCTCGAGACGTCGCCGAGGCGAACCGGAGCGGCCGCCGGGCCGAGCGCGCGCGCGGGCCCGTGGCCTTTTGGTTTGACGGGCGCGGGTGCCTCGGCGAACGTATTCCAGGCGTCGCAGGCGGGACAGCGGCCGAGCCAGCGCAACGACTCGTGGCCGCACGCCGAACAGAAGAAGACCGCCCGCAGTTTCGCCATTGCGTAATCGTAGGCGGGCGGAGTGCCAACGTCCTGGCCCACCGGCCGCGGGGACCGGCCTAGGCGGCTGCCTGCACCGCGGCGTTCGGCGCGTTTGGCTGCGCGGACTCGTCGAGCGAGCCGAGCATGACCTGATTGCGGCCGGCGTGTTTGGCCGCGTACATCGCGCGGTCGGCCGCCGCCAGCAAGGTCGACTGGTCAGCCTGACCCGCGTCGGAAGCGAAGGCGGCGCCGATCGAAACCGTCGTCTTGCCGAAACCGTTCGCGCAGCCCTCGATTTCGAGCCGCGCGACGGCAGCGCGAATCCGCTCGGCCGTCGCGAGCACGCCTGCGGCCGGCGTATCGGGCAAGACGACGACGAACTCTTCGCCGCCGAAACGCGCGACGAGGTCCAGCGGCCGCGTGACCGATTCGAGCAGCGTCCGCGCGACCCGCCGCAAGCACTCGTCGCCGGCCATGTGCCCGTGCGAATCGTTATAGGTCTTGAAGTAATCGATGTCGATCATCAGCAGCGCCATGCTCGTGTCGAGCCGGCGCGCTTTGGCGAACGTCGCCTGCACGTATGCATCGAACGCGCGCCGGTTCATCAACGAGGTCAGCGCGTCGACGGTCGCCTCACGCTCGAGTCGCCCGTACAGTCCGACGATGTCCCAGAGCATCATCGCGAGAACGGTGCTCGACGTGACGACGGCGATCAGTTTTCCGGTGTCCCACGCATATGAGTAGCGCTGCGCCGACAGGTTCAAGAGTGCGTCGAGGGAAGCCGACAGCAAGGAAACGATGAGCCAAAGCGAGAGCGCGGTCATCTCCCGCCGGCGAGTCAGCAAAGCCGCACAGCCGATCACGTTGGTCAGGATGATCGCCGGCACGAACACGTTACCCCACAAGGGCTGAAAGTGCCCGTTGATCACGAGGCGGGGGAGGTCGTCGCGATACGCGAGGAGCAGGGCCGCGATCGCGCTGACCGCAAAGACCGTGCTCGCGACGATGGTCGTCACGGCCCGTCGAATCGCGCTGCGGGGGATCACGAAGGTCACGAGCCGGTCGGCGAGCACGGCGCCGACGACCACCAGTGCGAAAACGCAATGCCACGTGCACCACAGACATGCCGACACCTGCTGGTCGCCCAGCGGCGCCGCGCCGGGACGCAGCACGCCGGGGAACAGCGCCAGGTACGGCCACGTCACGAGACCGTCGAAAGCGTAGGCCGCCGCGAGCAACCCGAGCGAAATGCGGCCGTTGAATGCGAACTGTCCGATGAGCAAGAAGGCGGTGAGCATGTCGGCGAGAGACCACATGGTCGCCACGACGGGGATGAACGCCGGGCTTTGGGGGCCCATTGCGTGGCCGAAGCGAGCCGCGAAGGCCGAGGCGAATGCGAGCGCCAGGAAAGCAATGACCGCGACTCGTTGTTGGCGGGCGGTCGCCGAAACGTCCTCGCCTCCGCTACTCAAGCGGAATACGCTTCGTCCGGCCGGTCCCAACTGCCTCATACTGCAATCATCGTCTCGCGCCGACCATGTGCCGCGTCGTCACGGGCTGCCAGTCGCAGGCAAGCGTCGCTTTGTGAGCCCGCGCACGGCACGCCATTGCCCGCCTGCCAAGGCATCCGACGGCTGGGCGCGAACGGTCGCGCGCGGCATGAGTGGGTTCGCACACGTCGCGATCGACGGTCCCGCGGGCAGCGGAAAGACGACGGTCGCGCGGGCGCTGGCCCGCCGGCTCGAGGTCCTCTACCTCGATACCGGCGCGATGTATCGCGCGGTGGCCTATACGACCGAGCGGGCGGGCATCGACCCCGCCGATCCGGACGCGGTTTTGGCCCTGGCGCGGCGCCGGCCGGTGCGAGTCGTGCTCGATGCCGACTCGCCGCTCGGGTTTCGCGTGTACGCGGGCGACCTCGAGCTCGGCGACGAGCTCTACGGCAACGATGTGAGCCGGATCGTTTCGACGGTGTCGGCGCAACCGGCGATCCGGGCGCTGATGGTCGAGCGTCAGCGCGCCATCGCCGCCGAAGGGCCGGTCATCATGGCGGGCCGCGACATCGGGACGGTCGTTCTCCCCGACGCTCCGCACAAGATCTTCCTGACGGCAAGCGTCGGGGAGCGGGTAGCCCGGCGCCTAGCCGAACTGGCGCGGCGGGGCACGGTCGTCGACCCCGCAACGCTGCGGCACGAGATCGAAGAACGCGACCGGCTCGACGAAACCCGGGCCGTCGCGCCCTTGCGGCCCGCGTCCGACGCGGTGGTGGTCGACTCGAGCGGCCTGAGCGTCGACGCCGTCGTCGAACGAATCGCGCGGCTCGTCGGGGCGCCCCCGGCCGCCGATCCGTGAACCGCGCCTTCTACGCCTTCGCCCGGTCGGTCGTGCGGCTGATCTTCGGGATGCTCTGGCGATTTCGGATCATCGACGCCGCCAACGTGCCGCGTGACGGGGCGCTGATCTTGGCCTGCAATCACGTCTCCTACCTCGACCCGCCGGCCTTGGGCGGAGCGGCGCCCCGCCCCGTGACGTACATGGCCAAGCAGGAGCTATTCCGCATCCCGGTGCTCGGACCGGTCATCACGGGCTTGGGTGCGTTCCCGGTCGACCGCAGCCGCGGCGACGTCGCGGCGATCAAGACCGCCGTCGGCGTGCTGAAAACCGGCGCTTGTCTGGGTATCTTCCCGGAGGGGACGCGGAACCCGGACGGAACGGGAAAGGCACAGATGGGCGTTGCGCTCTTGGCCTCCCTCTCGGGTGCCACCGTGCTCCCGGCCTACGTGGCGGGCACGTCGCAAGCCAAACGGCTGGCTCGCATCACCGTCGTGTTCGGCGAACCGATGCGATTTGATCTGGGACGGAAAGCGAGTCGTGAGGATTTGGCGAAGTGGACCGACGACTTGATGGAACGAATCTACGCGCTGCGGGAGAAGACTAGGTGACTATTAAGAAGGCGAAGACGCAGGGGTTCTGTTTCGGGGTCGCCATCACGCTCAAGAAGGCGGAGGAGACCGTCGCGGCGCGCAACGGCGGCGCCGTGACGACGCTCGGCCACATCGTCCACAATCCACAGATGGTCGCCTCGTTTGAGGAAAAGGGTCTGCGGAACGCCCATTCGGTCGACGACGTCGAGTCCGGCACGCTCTTCGTGCGGGCCCACGGCCTGCCCGTCGAAGTCTTCGAGAAGGCCAACGCCAAAGGTCTCACCATCGTCGACGCGACCTGTCCGATGGTGACCAAGATCCACGTCCAGGCCGAAAAACTGCGCGCGGCAGGCTATAAGATCGTCGTCGTGGGCGATCCCAACCACCCGGAGGTCAAGGGGACCCTGTCGCACGTGCCGGGCGCCTGGATCGTTCAGACGCCTGAGGACGTCGACGCGCTGCCGCGGGCCAGCCGGGTCGGCGTCGTCGTTCAATCGACGTGGTCCGGAGTGGGCTTCACGGAGATCGTGCGCAAGCTCAGTTCGAAATATTACGAAGTGCGGGCCGTCAACACGATTTGCACGGATACGCACAACCGGCAATCCGAAGCCGAAGACCTCGCGCAGGAAGTCGAGGTCATGGTCGTCGTCGGCGGCAAGACGTCGGCCAACACCAAGCATTTGGCCGACTTGGCGGCCACCAAGGGCGCGCGCTCGTATCATATCGAGGGACCTGACGAGCTGCAGCGGCACTGGTTTGAAGGCGTGAACGTCGCGGGTCTCATGTCGGGCGCGTCGACGCCCGGTTGGCTCGTCGACCGCGTCGAAGAGCGGATGGAGGCGTTGAGCCGTCGAGCTTGTTAGCGTAATCGAGGCGCACCTGGCGAAGACGCTCGAACGTCACCGCGGCTCGTCTCCGATCTACGAGATGATCCGCTATCACTTCGGCTACGACGCACCCGGCAGCACGAAAACCGGAAAGCGCCTGCGACCACAATTGCTCCTACGAACCGCCCTCGAAGAAGGCGGGCCGGTCGAGTGCGCCCTCGACGCGGCCGTGGCCATCGAGATCTTGCACAATTACTCGCTGGTCCACGACGACATCGAGGACGGCGACGAGCTCCGCCATGGCCGGACGACGATCTGGGCGCAGTTCGGCATTCCGCACGGGATCAACGCCGGGGACGCGCTCTGCGCGATCAGCTACCTGACGCTCTTGCACGAGGAAGCCGTCGTGCCGCCCAACCGCGTCGTCGAGATGCTGCACGTCCTGCACGAAGCGAACCTCTTGATGTGCGAGGGGCAAGGGCTCGACATCAGCTTCGAGACCCGCACGACGGTCACGATGGCCGAATATCTCGAAATGATCGCCGGCAAGACCGGCGCCCTGTTCGCCGCCTCGTGCGAACTCGGGGCGCTCGCGGCCGGCGCGCATCCGGCCCGCGCGAAGGAGTACGCGCGGCTGGGCCGCGCCTATGGATTGGCATTTCAGATTCGCGACGACGTGCTCGGTACGTGGGGCTCGCCGAGCGTGACCGGCAAGCCTAGCGGCGCGGACATCGCGCGGCGCAAATGGAGCTTTCCCGTGGTTTGGGCGCTGGGTACGCCGCCCACGCCCGACCGCGACGTCGTCGCGCGCGCGTACGCCCGCAACGCGCGGCTCGATCCGGACGGCGTCGATGACGTGATCGCGGCGCTCGAGCGGCTCGGCGCGCGGGGCGCCGCCGACGATGCGCACGACCGGGCTCTCGACGATGCCGAGCGGATCGCCCATGACGCCGAGATCGACGTCGAACGGACGATTCGCGATTTTCTCGCCCAGGGAGCGCGCCGGGTTGCGTAGCGCGCTGAGCGGCGTCTCGCGCGCGGTCGAACCGCGGGAGGGCCAAGGCGTGTACACGGCGCCGGCGCTCTGGGGCGTGCTCCTGCTGGGCCTCGTGGTTCGGCTCTTGCTCATCGGCGCCGACGGCTTCAAGAACGACGTTTCGACCTTCGAGAGCTGGTCGCTGACGCTCGCGGAGCACCCGATCCGGCAATTTTTCGCGACGGCGGGCTTCGCCGACTATCCGCCCGGCTATTTCTTCGTGCTGTGGTTCGTCGGCCACGCCTATAAGCTGCTCGTCCACGACGATCCCAACTACACGTACCTGAAGATCGCGGTCAAGCTGCCGGCCATCCTGATGGATCTGGTCGATTCCGCGCTGATCTTCGCGATCGTGCGCCGTTTCGCGTCGGTCGCATGGGCCTTCGCGGCTGCCGCCTTCTTCGCGTTCAATCCCGCCGCGATCTTCATCTCGGCGTATTGGGGCCAAGTCGATTCGGTCGCGGCCGGCTTGACCTTGGGCGCGCTGCTGCTGATGCTCGACGCGGACCGGCGGACGGGTCGCGCGCAGGTGCTGACGATCGTGGGCGCGTGGCTCTTGCTCGCATATTCGGTCTTGATCAAACCGCCGGCGATCGTCGTCGCGCCGCTGTTCCTGGCCTACATCTTCACGACCGACGACGCGGCCCTACGGCTGCGCCGCGCCTACGCGACCGCGCTGGGCGTCATCGGCGCGTTCGCGCTAGCGTATGTAGCCGCGTTCGCCTTCAACGGCAGCCTCAATCCGCTCACCGAGTTCGCCTGGCTTTACGGCCGGTACGCCTACGCCTCCGGCGTTTACCCGTACAATTCGGTCAACGCGTTCAACCTCTACGTGATGTTCGTCAACCACTTCTGGCAGCCGGATTCGACGCTGATCCTCGGGCTGCCGCAGTACGTTTGGGGCATCGGGCTCTTCATCGCGGCCGTGGCGCTCGTGCTTTCGCGCTACGTCCAACGGCGCGATCCGGTCGCGCTCCTGGAAGCCGCGATGATCCTTTCGCTGGGCTACTTCGTGCTCTCGACGCGCATGCACGAGCGCTACGTCTTCAACGCCGTCCTGCTCGCGACGCCGTTGATCTTCTATAGCCGCCGCTACCGTTACGCGGCGGTCGCGCTGACCTTCACGCTGTTCATGAACCTGTGCTATTCACTCGACTACCTCAACGTGATGGACGCGCACCTCACCGACGTCGATGCATCGGACCTGATGCCGTGGATCAGCCGGCCGGCCGCGATTCTCAACGTCGTGACGTTCTTTTACTTGGGCTACGTGTTTCTGGGCGCGGGTGGCGACGTTCTCGAGAACTTCAACTTCGGGGCGCGGGCCGCGCAAGCGAGCTCGCAGGTCAGGCGTTGGTTCTCGCCGCTCGAAGGCACGGCGCGCATGCTGCCGCGCGATTGGGGTTTGGCCGGGGCTCTCTCAGCGGCTTCCTTCGTGCTCTCGTTCGCCGGCTATGCCTGGCCCTCGGAGAAGATCTTCGATGAGATCTACTATGCGCGGGCGGGCGAAGAATATTTAGCCCACAAAGAAATTTTCGAGTTCACCCACCCGCCGCTCACCAAACTTTGGATCACGCTCTCGATGATGCTCTTCGGCGGCCTGCACGGCGCGGGCGACACGTCGGCGGGCTGGCGCTTCCTGAACCTCGTGATGGGCGCGCTGATGGTACTGGTGATCTATTGCTTCGCCAAACGGCTGTTGGGGTCCACGCTGTTCGCCAGCGTGGCCGCGACCTTACTGCTCTTCGAGGGTTTTCACTTCGTGCAGTCGCGGATCGCGACGCCGGAGATCACGGTCGCGTTCTTCTCGTTGCTCACGCTCTATGCGTTTTACCGCTTTTGGATCGCGAGCCAAGTTCGCGTGGCGCCGGCTTTCGGACCCGCGGCCTTGCGCCCGCACGGCCTGGCGCTGGCGGTGGGCCTCGTGGTGGCCGGCATCTTCTCCGCGCTCATCGCGAGCGGCGAGGATCTGGGCGCGCACGTCGTGGCCTTTCTCTACGCCGGGTCGGCGGCGTATCTCGCCGTGCGGCTCCTGGTACCGCGCCTGACGAAAGCTCCGCCGCTCGTATCGTACGCCGAGGGATCGTTCGTCACGGGCGGCGCGTTGCACACGCCCGACGGCGGGCTGGTGCCGACCGGCGGCGGCGCCGTTACCGCCGGCGAGGCTACGACCGCCGAGAAGAACGCGCTGGTGCATAGGGGCGAAGGCGTGCGCATCGAGTACGGTCGCAATGGTGCGGTTCGCTATGCGACCGACGACGGTGAGGCGGCCTTTGCCGCGGCGGGCACGATGCGCGTGGGCGCCGCGACGATCGACGGCACGCGCGACGGCACGCTCTGGCTCTGGTTGCTCGCGCTCGCTTCAGGCTGCTTGGCCGCCAGCAAATGGAACGGGCTGTTCGACTTCTTCGTGATCTGGCTGCTTGCGGGCGGCGTGGTCCTGCAGCGGGTGATCGCGCCCGTCGCGCGTTCCCTCCAAGTGAACGGCTTCGCGGCCCGCGCAGCCCTGTGGGGAAATCCGCTCGGCTTCTCATTCGACGTGCTCGTCGCCGCGATGCTGTTCGTGGGCGGCACGATCTACACGCTCTGCTACATTCCGTATTTCGCGCTCGGACACAACCTCTCGGACCTCGTCGGCTTGCAGCAGCAGATGTTCGGATACCACTACGACCTCAAAGCGACCCATCCATACGGTTCCAAGTGGTGGCA
>Ga0116229_10010103_pt1 | contig 14226 bp, 13 predicted proteins | sample S1TSphgellanicum_3_FD_87313 | JGI IMG/M metagenome (GOLD analysis project Ga0116229, IMG submission 87313) | Host-associated microbial communities from peat moss isolated from Minnesota, USA - S1T2_Fc - Sphagnum magellanicum MG | ecosystem: Host-associated > Plants > Peat moss > Unclassified...
ACGTCTCCGATGACGCCCTGATCGCCTATCTCGCCGATTACGATATCGGTGGGCTCATTGCGTTTCGTGGCATCGCCGAGGGCGTCGAAAACAGCAATTTCTCGCTCCGTACCACCCAGGGCGATTTTATCCTTACTTTGTATGAGCGCCGGGTGGACCCGGCCGATTTGCCCTGGTTTCTCGGCCTGATGCAGCATTTGGCCGCGCGGGGCATCACCTGCCCGCTGCCGGTTGCGGGCAGGGATGGGGACGCGTTGCGTATGCTGTGCGGCCGGCATGCCGCGATCACCACATTTCTGCCGGGCGTATGGCCACGCCGCGTGCAGCAGGGCCATTGCCGCCCGCTGGGCGAAACCCTGGCCCGCCTGCACCTTGCCGGCGCCGATTTCGCGCCGCGCCGCCCGAACGCGCTCGGTCCCACCGCCTGGCAAGCCCTGCTCGATCGGTGCCGCGACCGCGCCGGCGAGGTGCAGCCCGGCCTGGCCGAGGAACTGGACCACGCCGCCGCCCGCATCCTCCCGGCCTGGCCGGCCGCCCTGCCGGAAGGCCATATCCATGCCGATCTGTTTCCGGACAACGTGTTTTTCCTCGACGGCAAACTCTCCGGCCTGATCGATTTCTATTTCGCCTCCACCGATATCTATGCCTACGACATCGCTATCTGCCTGAATGCCTGGTGCTTCGAGCCGGATTTTTCCTTCAACGTTACCCGTGCCCGCGCCTTGCTGCGCGGTTACGCCGCTATCCGGCCACTCAGCGCGGCCGAGCGCGAGGCGCTGCCGGTGCTGGCACAGGGGGCGGCGCTGCGCTTTCTGCTGACCCGCTTGTTCGATTGGCTGAACACGCCGCCCGGCGCGATGGTGACACCCAAGAGCCCGATCGAGTATCTGCGCAGGCTTCGGTTCCACCTCGGCGTAAGAGACTGGCATGACTACGGACTCTGATCCCGACACATCGCTTTCCACCACGACTGAGCCGGTCAGGATCTGGACCGATGGCGGCTGCAAGCCCAATCCTGGGCCAGGTGGCTGGGGCGCGGTTCTGGTGTTCCGCGGCACGGAGCGCGAGCTTTCCGGTGCCGAGCGGGTGACCACCAATAACCGGATGGAGCTCACCGCGGCCGCCTGCGCACTGGAGACGCTGAAGCGTCCTTGCCGCGTTATCCTGCATTCCGACAGCCAGTATGTGTGCAATGGCATCACCCGCTGGTCCACCGGCTGGGTCCGCAAGAACTGGCGCACGGCGACCGGCGACCCGGTGGCCAACATGGATTTGTGGCGCCGGCTGCTGGACGCGGCAAAGCCGCACGAGATTCAGTGGCAATGGGTGCGCGGCCATTCCGGAAACGTCATGAACGACCGGGTGGACGCCTTGGCGACCGCGGCGAGGCGCAGCCTGGACCGGGGGTGATTCAACGAAGCCCGGAACAGGCCGCTATTACCACTTCCGCTTTATCTCTGCTACCAACTCCACCACACATCTAGTATCACTTCCGCAATCTTTCTACAACCACTTCCGCCAACATTCTACTACCATTTCCGCAGAGAGTGGGATATGGTTTCCCCGGACAATAGCCATGGCATGATCATGACGGAATCGGAGCTTCTGCCGCGGCACTTGCAGGCCAGTCTGGAGGAGGCACTGAGAGCATCGCGCGTTGTTAATCTGATCGGCCCAAGGCAGGTGGGCAAAACCACACTCGTTCGCGATCTGCTGCCAAGCGGTCACTTCGTCACCTTGGATGATGCAGCGGTGATGAATGCGCTTTCGGGCGATCCAATGGGGCAAATCGAACTCATGGTTGCCCGAGCGGGTGACGCGCCGGTTATCCTGGATGAAGCGCAGCGCGTGCCGGCCATGGCGACGGCCATTAAGAAGGTGGTGGACGGCAATCGGCGCAAGGGCCAGTTTCTGCTGACCGGTTCATCGAACATTTTTACCACGGCCGCGGTGACCGACACGCTGGCTGGGCGCGTCATGACCCTGACTCTGCTTCCCCTGAGCGGGGCGGAAATCCACCGGACGGGCCCCAATCGCATGCTCGATTGGGCCGCAGGCGGCGCGGACATCTCTGGCCTGCCGGCGATCGCAAAACTTGGCCGGCGCGAGATCCTGGATATCGTGGTGCGTGGCGGATACCCAGAGCTACGCGATCTGAAGGTGCAACGCACGCGGATCAGAAGCTACCGCGCCTACGTGGACAGCATTGTCGACAAGGACGTGGCCGAGCTTCTGGCTGTTCGCAAAACGGATGCCCTGCGCCGACTGATCGACCAGTTGGCAGCGCGCTCGGGCTTGGAGATGAACTACGACGGGCTGTGCAACGCGGTTGGAATCACCAAGAAGACGCTTGATCCATGGCTCGACGCCTTGGAGCGCCTGTCGATCATACGCCGTCTCGGATCCTGGGCTTCGGGCGGTACGCATCGGGAGATACGCCACCCCAAGCTGCACGTGGTAGACACCGGACTGCTGTGCGCGTTGCGAAACTTATCTCCCGAGAGCTTTGGCATCGGCGCCTATCCCGAAGCCTTCGGCGCCGTGCTGGAGACGTTCGTGTTTGGCGAGGTGCTGAAGGCGCTACCGCATCAAAGTGATGCGTGGGATCTTTATCATTGGCGCGACCGTCAGGGACGCGAAGTGGACATTATCGCCGTGAGCCCTCCGAATAACGTCATCGGCATCGAGGTGAAGGCATCTTCATCTGTTGGCCAGGAAGACTTCAAGCACCTCAGGTGGCTGGCCAAGGAGGGGGCGGGGCGGCAGAAGGATATGGTTGGCATCGTCATCTATCTCGGGGAAGACGCCGTGTCGTTCGGACGTAACATGATCGCCCTCCCCTTGCAGTCGTTCTGGGCGAACTGGGCTGTCTGATGCCGCTCCGGCAAGCCCTTGACGTGCGACTCAATTGCACGGAGTTTCGGATGTGCGGAATTGAGTTCTGGCTAACAGTATTCTTCACAATCCTGTGACTGCGGTCGGACTGCATTGCCGGTTTGGGAGTTTGTGCCACATGCAGAATGCGCTGGATTAGTGACGCCTGCTTCAAAGTCTGCCGAGTGGTTGGCAGACGCGGTGGATGGGATGGCATGGCGAACCAAAGGGCTGCCATTGGCCATTCCCCCTTGCCGCTGGCAAGGAATTTTCTGTTTGCCATCGGTCTGGCCGGAATGGCGGTTTTGTGTCGCGCCGCGCTACAGCCGATCGCGCCGGCAACCGGCCCCTATCTGCTGCTGTTCCCCGCTATCGTGTTTGCGGGCATGCTGTGGGGCACCTGGCCGACGACGGTGGCGGCGCTGGCCGGATGGATAGCGACATCCGCGATCATACTCAATCAGTCGCTGTATTCACCGGGCATGTCCAGAGCCGCGCAACTCAACACTGTGTTGTTTGTGCCCTCCTGTGCTGCGGTGATATGGGTAACCCATAAACTCCGCCGCTCCGTGGCAAGCGCCGAACGTGCGGAGGCGCGTTTGGCCGAAGTATTCCGGCAGGTGCCAGGTGCCGCCGCAATTCTGGAGGCCCCCGATGGCCGGCTATTGCTCAACAGCCAGCGCTCCGGCGATATCCTCGGCCATTCGCCGCTTGGCGATATGAGCGTTTATGGCGGCTTGCGCCCGGATGGCAGCCGGCTTCCGCCCGAGGCCTACCCGATTATCCGGGCGCTACGGGCCGGTGAAGTGGTGGGTGGTGAACACATCCGCTACCAGCGCCCGGATGGGCGTGTGGTTGATCTGGACGTGCATGCCGGACCGGTGCGCGGCGCCAATGGGCAAATCGTCGCGGCGGTCGGCATGGCCTTCGATGTGACCGAACGAATGGCGGCGGAGAAGCGCCTGCATCAGAGCGAGGCGGAATATCGCACCGTTGCCGAACGTTTGCGCGCGGCCATAGATGCGGGCGGGTTCGGCGTGTGGGAAATTGATCTGGCGACCGGATATATGCGCATGGATGGGACCATGGCTGCCATGCTCGGTATGAAGCCGGAGGCGGTGGAGCTTGAGGGGATGGGTATGCGTCCCTTTATCCACCCAGCCGATTATGATTCGGTGAGCGCCACCATGCAGGCTGCCGTAGCAGCGGGCGGTGCCTATGCGGAAGAGTGCCGCATGCTGACCGCCCAAGGCGATGTGCGCTGGGTGATCAGCCGCGGCGCGGTGATCAAGGATATGCAAAAAGTTATTGGTGTGATTAGCGACGTTACCGAGCGGCGGCAGCGCGAGGACGCGCTGCATGCCGCGTTGGAGGCACGCGACGTGCTGATGCGTGAAGCTGATCACCGCATCAAGAATTCCCTGCAACTGGTTGCCTCGCTGCTGAGTATCCAGGTTTCGAAAGCGGACGATGTGGCCATCAAGCAGGCGCTTGGCGATGCGAGCGCGCGGGTGCAGGCGATTGCAAATGCCCATCTGGCGCTGGAGCGCAGTCCGGATCTGCGGATGATCGAGATCGATCAAATGCTGGCTGATCTGTGCGAACGCGTCGGTACGCTCAATCCAGCAGTGGAGATACTCTTCGACGGCCGGTCGGGCCTCAGCCTCGATGCGGAGAAGGCGATCCCGCTGGCACTCATTGCCAGCGAGGTTCTGACAAACGCCCTACGCCACGCCTTCGCGCCAGGGCAGCCGGGCCAGGTATCGCTGGCAACCGTCCAGGATGAGTCTGGGCTTAGGGTAGTCATCGCTGATGCCGGCAGGGGGCTGCCAACCGCCGCGCGCCGGGGCCTCGGCAGTTCGGTGATCGCTACACTGTCACGGCAGATCGGCGCGCGTGTTTCTGCGGAAAGTTCGCCGGGCACCGGCACTGTAGTGACCACGCGGTTGCCGTTTGCGCCGGTCGAAGATGCGGCTGCCTCTCCTCGATCACCGGCGTTGGCGACCCCAGCCTAAGGTTCGCCGATCGCGCTGCTCAGCGCCACCGCGTTCACCACTCGACCAGTGGCCACAGTCAGGCTAGATCCGTTTGTCCCGCTCATCCTTGTCCTTAGCATAACTCACTCATAAACGACGTGCGTTCATTTGTATTACACTCGTTATTGTGTAATTAAACGGCAGAGACCGACGTTCCGACCTATCCGGGCGGAGGCCAACGGATGTCGGAGGACCCATTTTGACGCTATTGCCGCGCCGCGGACGCCCAGCCCCAGCTGCACCAAGCGGCAGGTTGCGGCTGGGCGCCAAGCTGCTGGTAGCCGTGGTCGGCATGGTTCTCGGTATGGTGGGTATGGACGGGCCGGTGCGAGCCGGGCAGGCCGTGCGGGCGCCGGCCGCCAAGGATTGGGCCGCACTTGGCACATGGCCCGATTGGAGCGGTGTATGGACACCGATTCCCGCCGCGGTGCCCGGCACCCCACCCAGTGGCAGTGGCCAGTGGGTAGATAACGAGCCGGTATGGACGCCCCAAGCCGCCAAGCAGATCGCCGTGCTGGAGGCGGATGAGAAGGCCGGCAAACCGCATAACATTTATATCGACTGCCTGCCTGAGGGCATGCCGAGCTTCATGATCATGACGCTGAATGCCCTGGAGATCCTGTTCACCCCAGGTCGGGTGACGATCCTCGGCGAATTCGACGGCAACCGCCTGCGCCGCATTTACCTTGATGGGCGGCCGCACCCGGACGACCCGGACCTGACCTTTAACGGCCATTCGATCGGCCACTGGGAAGGGCAGACGCTGGTGGTGGATACGGTGGCCATCCTGCCCGAAGTGTTTCTGCCGCTGGGCCAAGGGGTTGGGCTGCCCAATGATGGCGGCATGCATATTGTAGAACATATCCGCCTGACCGCCCCGGATGTGCTGCAAGACGATCTGGTGATCACCGCGCCGCACAAACTTGCCAAGCCGTGGCTCTACACGCGGCGCTTCAAGCGGAATCGCGGGCCGGCCGCCGACATTGTGGAGGCATCTTGCCGCCAGGGGGATTTTGTCGAGGCAAAGGATGCAGCCGGCGATGCCGTATTCGCGCCGATATCGCATGACGAGGGTGGCGCCCCGTTGCCCATTTCCGCCGCAAAGTGATGCCGACATGACCCGTCTCCATCCGCGATCAAGCATCGCGGCCTTTCTTGCTGCCATGCTGAGCCTGCCCGCACCCGCTGCAGCCCATCATTCCTTCGCCATGTACGATCCCGCCACGATCATTCGGCTGGACGGCACGGTGAAAGACTTCCAATGGACCAATCCCCACGTGTTGCTGTGGGTCATGGGCATTACCAAGCCAGGCGAAGCGCCGCTTCTATGGACCATCGAGTTGCCTACCAGCCCTGGCAATCTTTCCCGCATGGGCTGGACCAAGCACGCGCTTTCGCCAGGCGACCGGGTGGTGGTGGAGCTGAATCCGTTGCGTGACGGCCAGCATGGCGGATCATTCCGCAAGCTTACCATGCAAGACACCGGGCAGGTTTGGGTGGTAAAGCTGCATGACGTGCCGAAGGCGGAGGCCGCGAAATGAGACGGCTGCTGGTGGCCTGGTTGATGCTTGCTGCCTGCGCGGCGCCTGCCGCCGCGGCGGAGTTGCCGGATTGGAGTGGCACATGGACGCCGTTTATTGGCGACCAGATGCGGCGAATCAAAACCGACCCGGTGCCATGGACTCCAGCCGCCGCCGCGCAGATTGCCGCCATGGCGGCGGAGGAGAAAGCCGGCAATCCGCGCGGCCTGTTTATCGATTGCCTGCCGGAAGGCATGCCGAGCTGGATGCTGATTTCCCACAACGCGCTGGAATTTCTGTTCTCGCCCGGCCGGGTGACTCTGCTAGGCGAATCCGATGGCAACCGGCTGCGGCGCATCTATACCGATGGCCGCGCCCATTCGACCGACCCGGACCCATCGTTCCATGGCGAATCCATCGGCCATTGGGAAGACGGTACACTGGTGGTGGATACGGTGGGCGTGTTGCCACAGGCCTATATTGCCGTGAGCGAGGCGGTGGGTTTGCCGAATAATGGCGATTTGCATGTGATTGAGCGGCTGCATTTGGCTGGGCCGGATACGCTGCATGACGATCTGCAGATCATTGCGCCGCATGTGCTGACCAGGCCATGGACCACGACGCGCATTTATTACCGCCAGCGCGCACGCAAATATGAAATTGTTGAAGGCGAATGCCTGCAAGGCAGTTTTACCCCCAGTACGGACAAATACGGAAACGCCATCTTTGTTCCGGTGCCACAGGTGAATGGCAACCCGAAGCCGCAATGAGAACGGAGCCCGCGCGCTTATGAATTTTAGCCGAATCTGCCTGAGCCTGGTGGTGGCATGCATGGCGTTGCCGGCACGGGCGCATCATTCCTTCGCCATGTTCGATCAGACCAGGACGGTCACGGTTACTGGCACAGTGAAGGAATTTCACTGGACCAACCCGCATGTCTCGCTGTGGGTTTATGCGGTGCCGCAGAATGGCGCCGCGCCCGAACTATGGACGATCGAGCTGACCAGCCCTGGGAATCTGACGCGCGCCGGCTGGAGCCGCCATTCGGTATCGCCTGGCGACAAGGTTGCCGTGGAAATCGCGCCATTGCGGGATGGCACCCACGGTGGCGGATTCAAGAAACTGACGCTGACCGATACGCATCAGGTTCTAACCTCCGATTTTCTGGAAAAGCCCGGCCTGCCATGAGGCGCGGCATCGACCTGGCGGCCTTGACTCTGCTGGTTGTTGCGCTGGCAGCGAGCCTGGAATGGCGCCAGACCAGGCTGCGCACAGCGCTGCTGACCTCCTATGCCGATTCCCTTCCGGCCGATCCGGCGCTACACGCCTATGCCAATTGGGTTGCGGTGAGAGCCTATGCGAAGAACTGCGCCGGCTGCCACGGCGCCTCCCTGCAAGGCGATACAAGGCGGGGGGTGCCAGATCTGCGACACGGCACGTGGCTCTACGATTTCGGCCGCGTCTCCGACATTGAGCGCACCATTCTGTATGGCATACGCTCCGGCAACGCAAAGGGCCGTAACATTGCGGACATGCCGGCCATGGGGATTACCCACCGGCTGACACCAAACGAGATTTCCGATGTTGCCAGCTACGTAATCTCCCTTTCACGCAGCGGTGGAGAGGCTGGTGCGATCGCCCGCGGTGCCGCCATTTACCAGGGCAAAGGCGAATGCTTCGATTGCCACGGGGCTGATGCCAGCGGCAATATCGATTGGGGCGTGCCGGCGCTTGCCAGTGGCGCTCGGCTATATGGCGGCACGATGGCCGATATCACCACCTCGATCCACGACGGCAGGCATGGGCGCTGCCCCGCCTGGGTTGGCGTGCTGGACGCAGCAACCATACGCGCCTTGGCGCTGATGCTGCACGATGCGGCCGCCGGAAGGCCGCAGGCATGAAACTGGATCAGGCGGCCTCCAGCCGACCGGCCAGGCGCAGCTTGGTCCTGAGTGCCATCGGCGCGGTGGTCGGCCTGGTGCTCGGCGGCTACGCCTTGTTCACCGCCGGCGGCACCACAGCCGGGCGCGTGCCGCCGGAGGATGTGGCGCTGGTGAATAACCGGCCGATTCTGCAAAGCGATTTCGTGACTCAGACACAGATAGAAACCGGCATGCCGTTTCAGGCCGCCACCCAGGCCGAGCGGCAGCACGTGCTGCGGGAAATGATCGAGGAGGAATTGCTGGTGCAGCGTGGGCTGGATGTAGATCTGGCCGCGTCGGACCCGGACGTGCGCAGCGCCATGGTGGCCGGGGTAAATTTGCAGGTGGACGCGGAGGTTTTGGCATCTCAGCCAGACCCCGCCGCCCTGCGCGCCTATTATACCGCGCATCAGGGGCGTTACGCGATCGACGGCAGCATGGATCTACGCGATCTGGTGCCCGGCACCGCAGGCGCCGACGCGGCGGGGCTTGTTGCGGCCATTCGCGCCGGCACCGATAGTGATGCGGCATCAGCCAGATTCGGCTTTGTCGAGTCTGGCCGCCTTGGCCATGGTGATAATTACGATTTCGGGGTGAAGGCGAAGCTCGGTGATACGCTGTATCAGGCGGCTTCGGCGCTACGCGATGGGCAGGTTGCCGGGCCGGTGCGCGAAGCCGGTGTGGTGCATGTTCTGGTAATGCGCAAGCGGGTTCCGCCAACGCAACTTGGCTTTGCGGCAGCGCGCGACACAGTGTGGCAGGATATGCAGCGTGAAGCCCGCGCGCATGTTGAACAGGCGAATCTCGATTTCTTGCGCAGCCGGGCCGAGATTCGCGTGGCACCAGGTTTTTCGCCGTGAACTGGAATTTGAGCCCGTGGATGAAGGCAGATAGTCGGGTCTTGCGCGAAGCCTCTTCGCATAATCTCTGCATTGTGCCGAATGCTCGTCACCGCGTTCCAGCGGATATGCCTTTACCTGCGTTCATCGGCGGTTGCCTATTTTGCCTTTTCTGGCTTGTACTGTGCACGGCTTTCCCGGCCGCCGCGCACACAAAGAGCGAGAGCCATTCCGATTGGCGCATTGTCGGCACCGATGTTTACGTCACATTCACTGTGCCGGAAATCGAGGCCCGCCGTCTGGCCAACCCGGCCGACCCGGAACCGCAAAACAGCACCGTGGCCGCCTATCTCGCCGGCCATCTCGGCGCCGCTGTAGCCGGCAAAACCTGCCCGGCTTCGGCAGCAACCCGCGTTGTTGCTGCATCGCCTGGGTTCCGCCGTTTCGAATTCAGTTTTCGATGCCCGTCTGCACACGGCATCGCCTTGCATTCGGCCGCGTTTTTCGATCTCGTGCCCTCCCACGTGACATTCGCGCAAATCACCGATGATCACGGTACAATCATCGAGCAGCTGTTTACCCGTGATCGGCAAACGCTGGAAAATGCTGGTGCCGGCAACGAAAATCGGCTGCGTGATGCGGGATTTATCGACTATATTTTCCTCGGCGTGTTCCATATCCTGACCGGGGTGGACCATATGTCGTTTTTGCTCGGGCTGGTGCTGATATCGCGCCGGCTGCGCGATCTGGCCTTTGTGGTTACCGGCTTCACCCTCGGCCATAGCCTGACACTCGCTTTGGCCGTGACTGGCATTCTGCGGCCGCAAGCCGGCTATATCGACGCCCTGATCGGCCTGACCATCGCGCTGATCGGGGCGGAGAACGTGGCTGTCGCATCGCGCAGACCCGGTATCGTGGCGCTGGCGACGGCCGGGTTGCTGGGGCTGATGGCGGCTGGCGACCTGCTGGGCTTGCACGGCCTGCCATTTCTTTTGCTGGCGGGCGCAGGTTTGTTTGCCGCCAATTATCTGATGGTATCTGGCCAATTGGTGGATGCGGCGCGGCTGCGTCTGGTGGTGACCTTGGTGTTCGGCCTCATCCATGGTTTCGGCTTCGCCTCGGATTTGCTGGAAATGCGATTGCCGAGCGGAAAACTGGCGGAGTTGCTGGTCGGCTTCAATCTGGGTGTGGAAATCGGCCAATTATCTCTGGTGCTGCTGATGATGGGGATGGCCGCCCTGCTGGTTAGGGTCGGCCTGGGGCTTTCGCGCCGGCTGGTGGTGGATGTCGGCTCCGCCGGGCTGGTCGCTTTCGGCCTTTTTCTTCTGGTGACGCGCGCTTATGCTTGATGTTTTTTGCCATTGGTTGCAGGCCACACCGCTCAGCCTGCTGATCTCTACCCATTTCTGGATTATTCCCGCGCTGCAGACAGTGCATATCCTGGCAATTGCCTCTGTCATTTCGTCCGCTTTCATGATCGATCTGCGGCTGATCGGCCTGGTGCGGGGCGAACAGCCGGCGGATGAGTTTGCTGCGCGGTTTCTACCGTTCATCTGGTGGCCCCTGCCGATCCTGGCACTCACCGGTGCCTTGCTGATTTCGGCCGAACCTGCACGCTCGCTGGAAAATCCGTCTTTCGGCATCAAGATGGCGCTGCTGCTCGGGGCCATAACGGTCACGTTGCTGTACCAGCACCGCGCCGCCCATCTGGGCCGCGCCTCGCGGGTTGGCATTGGCTGTATGTCGCTGCTGCTCTGGACGGGGATTGTGCTGGCCGGACGATGGATTGCTTACACCCAGCCTTGAGGACCGTATGCCCAGCCTCCATCCGATTCTGCAATTTCTTCAGGATACGTCTTTCGCCACCGCCATTCGGGAGGGCGATAGTTTGTTTCCGTGGATTGAGTGCGTGCATGTGCTGGCGATCACTTTCGTTGTCGGCTCGATCATTGCGGTCGACCTGCGTTTGCTCGGTCTGGCCTCGCGGGATCGGCGCTTTTCCCGCCTGAATGCGGAAATCGTTCCGCTTACCTGGTCGGCCTTCGCGGTGGCGCTGACCTCGGGTTTTTTGCTGTTCAGCGCGAAGGCCGTGCAATACGCTGCCAATCTCTCATTCGAGCTGAAAATGGCACTGCTGCTGCTCGCTGGGCTGAACATGGCGGTATTCCAATTGCTCACGATCCGCGGCGTCCGTGCCTGGGATAGCGGCCCCGCCACGCCGTTAAGCGCCAAACTGGCTGGTGGCCTGTCGCTGTCCCTGTGGATCGGCGTGGTGATCTGTGGCCGGATTATCGGCTTTACCATGACCGATATCAGTTCTTGAGGCGCCAAAATTACACCACCCATGACGGTGTAATTTTAACTACTCGAGAGGTTACACTCTTTCTGACCGTACATTCCTGCCAATGTGATATGTGAAAATTGCTCGCTGTCCTGCGGAGATCAGTGCGCGTAATTAGTTTGCCGACGCACACTGCGTGGGGATCTATGCGCCATGACCAACGTACTAAGGCAACTCCATCTCGGCGCCATACTGGGCGGCGTGGGCATGACTCAGAATGAATGGCGGCATCCCGACATTCCTGGCGATGCGAGCGTAAATATCGATTGGTATATCGAAACGGCGCGCCGGGCAGAGGCAGCGAAATTCGATTTCGTATTTATCGTTGATTCTCCGTATATAACGCCTGATACGGCGCCGCATTTCCTCAATCGTCTGGAACCGCTCACGCTGCTATCCGCTCTCGCGGTCTCTACCACCCATATCGGCCTGGCCGCCACACTCACAACATCCTATTGGGAACCTTACAATGTGGCGCGCCAGTTTGCCTCGCTCGATCTGATCAGCAAGGGCCGCGCCGGTTGGAATGTGGTAACCACGGGACTTGAGGGGGCGGCGGGGAATTATGGGCGAGAGGCACATTTCGGCCATGCTGAGCGCTATCGGCGCGCTCTGGAATTCGTGCGCGTGGTGCAAGGGCTTTGGGATAGCTACGAGGACGATGCGTTTCCCCGTGACAAGGCGGCAGGCGTTTTTCTCAATAAGAGCCGTCAGCACAGGCTTGACCATAAGGGCGAATTCTTTTCCGTTGCCGGGCCGCTGAATATTCAGCGCTCGCGCCAGGGCCAGCCAGTGATTTTCCAGGCTGGCGACAGCAGCGAAGGTCGCGACCTTGGGGCGCATATCGCCGACGCCACTTTTGTCGCCGCCGCCGATTTTGATGGCGCCCTTGCCTACGCACAGGATTTGAAAGCCCGTGCAGCGGCGCTGGGCCGTGATCCGAGCCAGGTGCTTGCCATGCCGGGCATCAATGTGGTGCTGGAGGATACCGATGCGGCGGCGTATGCGCGGGAGGCAGCCCGCATCGGCAAGCTGGATTTCGGCAAGTCCCTCGTGGAGCTCGGTCGACTCTTCAACTACCACGATTTCCGCCAATACGATCCGGATGCGCCGTTCCCCGATGTCTCCAACCTTACCCTGAACAGCTACAAGGGCATGGCTGAGCGCGTGGTGCGCACCGCGCGCGCCGAGAATTTGAGTTTGCGCGAAACGGCTGCACGGTTCACCACGCGCCATTCCGCCTTCGTCGGCACACCGCAGACCGTGGCCGACGAAATCGAGAAATGGTTCAACGCCGGCGCCATAGACGGGGTTATTCTACACAGCCCGAATCCGGACGATTTTACCCGCTTTCTCCGTGACGTGGTGCCAATCCTGCAAGCCCGTGGATTGTTTCGCACCGAGTATACGGCAGCCACGCTGCGTGGCCATCTCGGCCTGCCTTGTCCGCAAAACCGCTACACTCTCGCTGCTTCACAGCAAGCGATCGCCGCGGAATAGCCGCGTGCCCGGCAAGCCCGGGCACGCAAACGCGGCAGGGTAAGTCAGCCCGGCCGCGCGTTTCACTTTAAATATAGAGTATTCGTTCCATGCAACGCATGAGCCCACGCGTACGCTTTCTTGCGTATAGCACGCATCTTACCACTGCCGCAGCCTTCACAACGCTGCTTCTGCATTCGGCGGTGGCGAGCGCCGATACCGTAACCCAGCTTGCCGATGGACGTACCCCATCGAAGGCGCCCGCCACGGTTGTCGAATCCGTTACTGTGAAAGCAAACAAGCGGGCAAAGGCGGTGCGCAATAGCGCACTCGGCAGCCGTAGCATTCTGGAAACGCCGTTTTCCATCGCGCAAGTAACGACCGACCAATTGAAAACGCTCCAGGCGGCCGAAATCAACGGCGCCTTCAGCTATGATGCCTCGGTGAAGAATGCCAATTCCGGCGTCGCTTCCGGCAATACGTTCCGGGTGCGCGGCTTGCTGCTGGACCGCACCAATGGCTATAAGCTGGACGGCCTGCCCTTTCCTTACTGGTTCCAGGATTTTCCGCTGGACGGCTTCGAGAGCATCGAGCTGTTGAAAGGGGTTAGCGGATTTCTCTATGGTTTCGCCGCCCCAGGCGGCATCCTGGATTTTTCCAGCAAGCAGCCTACGGATACCTGGAAATATAGCGCTGATGCGGGTGTTCGCTCAGGCGATATCTTTAAGCAGCATATCGATGCAGGTGGGCCGGTGCCGCAATTGGGCGACACCAAGATTCGCATCAATTTGGAACAGGAATCCGGTTATCTCTACAATAACGCTTATAATGAGGAATATTCCGCCTCGGTGGCGCTGACTGGGTCGATCAACCCGAATATTACCTGGTCGCTTAACGGGTTTTATCTCAATACGGTTCAGCTGTCGCAAATCAATTCCATCTCCCTGCTGCCGACAGAGGGGGTGATCACCCATCTGGCAACGGTGAACGGCAAGCTGGATCTGGGGTCGGAGGGCGCGAAGAAGACCAACAGCAACCCGATTGTTACGCCCACGCTCAACTGGCAGATTTCACCCGACTGGAAAGCGACCGTCAGTTACCGCTATTCCAACCTGGACGAGCAGTTTCCAGGAAACACAGCGGAAATCCTTAATAATGCGGGCAAGTACGTGAACCTTGCCTTCAACATGAACCGGTATTTCGAATATAATTTCG
>Ga0116229_10010105_pt1 | contig 14225 bp, 12 predicted proteins | sample S1TSphgellanicum_3_FD_87313 | JGI IMG/M metagenome (GOLD analysis project Ga0116229, IMG submission 87313) | Host-associated microbial communities from peat moss isolated from Minnesota, USA - S1T2_Fc - Sphagnum magellanicum MG | ecosystem: Host-associated > Plants > Peat moss > Unclassified...
TGGCTTGATGTTTTGACCCGAGTAGTATTTTCCCAAGGAAACATGCGCTTGGCCCCCTTTTCCGATCTCCTCCCCTATTTCGAGCTCCTGTGGTTTGGGTTGCATTAACCACTGAAACAAAAGTTCGTCTTCATTTACAATTTCTAGATGACTAGGATCGCCTGGTGCTCAGATAGTTTCAGGAAGATGTCCAAGAAGGCCTTCACCTTCGACAATGGGAGACTCGGAGCCAACTCCGCGATCTCCAGAATAGACAAATTTATGGTATCCCAAGACCTCGACTCCAAGGGGGGGAGAATTGAGTCCGCAATCACAATTAGGAAGTTTTCGGATCACTCACCCCTCATCATCTCCATTTGGGGGCCGACAACCGGCACCGACAAACCAGCGCGCTACTTCGACACCTCCTTGTTGGAGGAAGAGAAGAGCAAGGCAGCCCTACTCCAAGCCTGGGCCGGAGACTCATTGACTCCACCCAGCAACCAGGGCTGGGCATACTGGATTGAAGCAGCCATAAAAAGGGTAATGATTTGCAACAACCGCTTGGCAAAGGCAAAAAGACGCCTGAAAGGTGCCATAATCAGATCTCACACTGAAAAGATCAATCTGGCGGAGGTTCGGCTGCAGGGCGATTCGACCAATGAAGGAGTAAGGGACATCATGTCCGACTCCCAGGCGAAGTTGGCAGAGGTATACTAGAACCAAGTGTCGCGCAACCAGCATCTATCCTCCGCGAACTAGTTTAGGTACGGCGATACTTGCTCAAAATTTTTTTTTGACTTCCACAAACTAGGTCAAAAAAAAACTCTGCTGAGAGAATTAGAAACAGAGAGCGGCACGGTCAAAGGCCAATCTGATCTCTCCCATCATGTCACTGAGTTCTACTCCAATCTTTACTCCTCAGAAGCACATCTCCCCGGCACTTAAGAAGCCCAGGATCGGTGTTGGGAGAGCGTATCGGTGAGGGCCATAGCTGATGTGAACGAGGCACTCACCCAGAATATTACCTTGGAAGAGATTAACAAAGCGATCTAGGCGCTGCCCAAAGGCAAAGCGCCCGGACACGACGGGATTCCTATTGAGTTCTTCCAGGCCTGCGCCTTTGAAGTGGCGCCCACGCTGCTCAAAGCTTACACGGCCATGCTGGCCTCTGGAGAGGCCTCGAATTACATCAACAGGGGGCTTATCACCTGGATTCCCGAAACGGGAGACCGCTCTAAACTCAGGAATTGGAGGCCGATCACTCTCCTGGGGAGTGTCTATAAAATTCTGGCCAAAACCCTCGCCAGGAGGTTACATTCCTTCCTCCCACGTGTTATCAGGCCGAATCAAACTGGCTTCGTAGAGGGCAGGAGTATTCTCGACAACGTCTTCATAGCCCAGGACTCCCTGGATTGGGCCGTGGAGAGCGACCAAGAGCTAGTCCTCCTCCTATTGGATTTCGAAAAAGCCTTCGATAGGATAGAGTGGAACTTCTTGTTCACAGCCCTGTCCAAGCTCGGCTTCAACAGCACCTGGGTGTGGTGGGTCCGCACCCTGTACCTTCATGCCACCTCTGCGATCAAGATCAATGGAGAGGCGGGGCCAGTATTCCAGCTGGCCCGATCTGTCCGCCAGGGGTGCCCCCTAGCGCCTTATTTTTTCATCTTAGCAACTGACGTCTTGGGGCACATGCTAGAAGACCCCAGGTATGATGTAGAAGGACTGAACCTGCCTAGAGGGGGCAGACTTACGGACCAGACCTTCACCGATGATACAACCCTATATCTCAAAGGTGACTAGGCTAACCTAGTTAAGGCCCAGGGAGTTCTGGAAACGTTTTGTATAGCATCCGACGCCAAGGTAAACTGGAACAAATCCGCTGCCATCTGGGCGAGCAGGAGAGAACGCACCTGGACTTGGGGCCAAGAGGTTGGCTTCAAGTGGATTCCCGAGGGCGAGGGCGTCAGATAACTGGGGGTCCAGTTTGGCTTTCGCCTCCCAATAGAGGCGAATTTTGATAAAATGATGACGGCTTTGAAAGGGAAATTGATCAACTCGAGCCACAATAACCTTTCACTCGCGGGAAGGATACTTGTAGCCAACCAAGTTCTTCTGGCATCAATGTGGTACCTGGCCGCATCTTGGAACCCAAATCCCAGAATGTGCAGCCAGGTATGTGGGGTGGTAAGGAACTTTATTTGGGGGGGCAAAGTTGCGCCTTCCCGGGCTAAGGTGAAATGGGACACCCTCACCTTACCCATCGCCAAAGGGCGGCTAGGCATAATCGACCCCAAAACCCAGTCGGAGGTGCTCCTCGCGAAGCTGCTGGTGCGGGGCCTAGCCCCAAGCGGGAACCTTGGAAAGAGCTGATCAGACATCACGCTGATCAGACCAAGCTCCCAGTCCACGGCAAAGGACCCAACACTCCAGATATAAACTGGATTTTCGCCGCACCCAAGCTCAAGAGGACGCCCTGCTCCATGTGGAAGAGCATCCTCGGGGCATGGATTAATGTGCGACCAGGTCTAACCAAGGAAGACCCGGCAAACAGGGCGAAACTGCTCAGGCAGCCTCTCTTCGGGAACCCATCCCTCACCAACTCAAGAGGTCTGCCTCTCAGAGTGAACGACCAGAGCGAGGGTTGCGCTTTTGCGCGCTCCGGGCACACCAGAATCAGAGACCTCTGGAACCGGGAGGCGCAAGAATGGAAGAACCTATCTGACTTGGGAATGCATTTTCAGGCTTCCAACAGAACCTCCAAAGACATTATTTTAGAGAGCATTCCCAGGCGACTCGACTCCTTCAGCCCCTGGGCTCAACCAGGTGACTAGGTCAGCAACTCTGCCCCTCGATCGGGCGAGCTGCTGGAATGGGTCTACTACGTTATGGACTCCCTTCCCGACAAGGTCCTGGCGCTGGAATTCAGGAGAACTTCTACCAGCGGCCAGCTTCAGGCCACGAGCTACCAGATCCACTCCCTTCTCCACCACAACCTCTCCTCGGTTAGAGTTCTCTCGCAAGAAAGGCACTGCGCCTCTCTCAAAGTTGCCAGAGACCCTTCCTCTGTCAACCAGAAGAACACAACATTTTGGATCTTTGAATCAAGCTTTATTGAGAACCTCCCCTAGGATCCAGGGGAATGGCACTGGAAAAAAATATACCCGTTCGACGACGTGCCCTTCTTTGGCTACACTGCCAAAAGGGGCTACAGAAACGCCAAGGGGCCCTCTCACTCACCTGGAATCATCAAGTTTATCAACGACCTTGACCTCAGGAACTCCACCACCTCTCAGGTGGTCGCCAGGAACTCCACCACCTCTCAGGTGGTCGCCAGGATTTGGCACAACGCCCGTCCTAGGAAGGTTGGCACCCTGATCTGGCTAACCCTTAATCAGGGTCTCCCGACTGGGACTTGGCTGCAGGTGATGGGAATCCCTCCCACCTTCAACACATGCGACACCGGGACCCCTGAGTCCCCCAACATTGCCTCCTGGACTGCCCTCCTGCGAAGCGCGCCTGGGTGACTTTCAGGAAAGTCTGGGAGGAATGGAAGGCCCCCGAGGACATCACCATCAACTGGCCATTCGTCTTGCTCAGAGAGGCCTCCATCGAACGCGAGGACGACCCTCCCAGCCTCCACGCTTACCACACCGGCGGTTTCACCTACCTCAGGCAGCCTCTCGACATCCTCCGCACCTTCATTCTTTACTACCTCTGGTCCGAGAGGTGCCGCAAGAACTTTGACGACTGCTACTCCCTCAACAAAGTTCTTCAACAGGCCTGGGTGGCCACTGTCGAAGTCAGCATGGCCACCTGGAAGGCCATCAGAGCCCCCAGGCCCGACAAAGACTTAGAAATTCAAGATAGAATTGAGCTTGCCTTTAGGAATGAATGGTTGCATCTGGATATCTTCGGGAGTGACAACGCCCCCATTCGGTGGCGTTTCCTCCCGCCTCTGTACTTCTCTCTTTCTGATAACGATTGAAGGGGCTGTTGCCTCCCTCCCCGCATGGAGTTCACCCTGGATGACTAGGATTGACCTCTGGCTGAACCACCTCACTCCAAAGGGACTCATGTGCACTCCCGTAGCATGTCAGTTCTTTTAAATTATTTGCAAGATCCTCCAGCTGATCATTCAGCTCCATGTGCTCAGTCGTGCTCTCAATGCACGTCTGTTCTGGAAGCTCCAGCTGGTGCTTAGCTGTATTGATCCCGTAGCACTTGATCTGTTCTAAAAGACTTGGATCATCTTCCAGCTGAACCTCTAGCTGGTGTGGATCAGATATGCAGCTCCCGTAGCATGTCTGTTCTCTTAGACTTGCAGGATCATCCTCCAGCCGAAGCTACATGAGGCGCTCAGCTGCAACGTCAGACCGTGATGCCGCTGCTGCAGATCTGTTGTTATTGAGGTGGTGTTCGCAGGACTCACAAACCCTTCACTTGCCGATCTGTAGCAGGCACTCTGTACCTGTGTACTAGTCGAGTCCTGATCGTTCAGCTCCGAGGAGGAGCCGGAGTTGCTGCCCGCCCCCCGAATATTTGCTAAAAATGAGGCCATGTCTGGAATCAAGGCTACGAGAGGTGGCTGCTGACTTCCTACTCGTTCCCTCAACCCGACACTTGAGAGAGAGAGAGAGAGAGAGAGAGAGAGAGAGAGAGAGAGAGAGAGAGATTCAACGAAAGTGTGCAAGAACACAAGCGGTTGTTGAAAGTTCCCTATGGAAACAAAGAAACGACAGTACAACAGGATTTAGACAGCAATAAGAAAACAGGGAGGAAAAGAGTTGCGATCAACAGATCAGAAGAGCATCGTATGAACAAAAAGTACTCTAGCTATGAAGCTTCAAGAGAGACAGAGAAGGCCGTGGTCCGCGAGAACTAGAGCTCGAGCCAAAATGAGCCTAAGCAGACAGTTGAAGGAGGAGACGAGTAAAACAACCTTGTGTGCAGTGCTTTTTCTAGGAAATGATTTCTGGATCCAAAATGGCAATCATTGAGAAGAACACGTACGAATAATGGCGATAACCCACAAGAAGACTTAGCCAAATCAGCCAAACGCGTCCTACCCAGCCACAAAGTTTCAGAGTGGGTACTCTGTGAACTAATGAGTACACTGACGAGAAAGAGGGTGGCTAAAAACCCATCAGTATTTACACTAGTTGAAGGCTTGAACTTGCAGTGATTTTTTTTTTTTTTTTGGTGGTGAAATTTGGCGAAAAATTTCTACCATTTCTACCATTTCTACCAATTCTGTTTAAGAAATGACCAAAGCTAATATTGCAACTAGTTCTCTAATTAACCAGACACCAAAACCTGGAAAGAAAGTCTGATCTCCCATTACTAGAAAGTTCAAAACAAGTAAGTCCAGACACTACTTGTACAAACAAACTGGTTCTGGAACCAAAAAAGCTCTAGAAAGCCAGATCTGAAATCCCACTGTTGTGGCACAAACTACAGAGCAAAAGGTGGAGCTGAGCCCTCATTGATGTTATTTACAATCCCCCTTCACACATTAATGTGTCAACCAAGGAAGAAGTCCACAGGGAGAAAATATCCATAGCCTACCAAGTGTGTATTGAAAAGCAAGAATGCATCCCAAAGTTGCATAAAAAAGTTAGTGAACAAAGTTACAAAGAAAATATAGAGAACTGGTGACTTTTATTTCACTCACTTCTGAGGATTGAAAACTTCCAAATTCACTTCATTTTTAGAATTTTGAAAAAAACAAATTGACAAAATTTCACCAATAAAAAAAGGGGGGTTCTGACCAGTGTTGGACTCGTATACCGGTTGAACCTGGGTATCAATCCGGGTATCAATAAGAGTATGTTAATATCCTACCAATCATATTTTACTTTTTGATGATACTATGGTTGATACCCAATTGACCCGGTATGTAGCAAGCACAATATCTCAACATATACCTCATCTGCTTGGTGAGGATGCTACACCAACTACTATCAATACTCATACACTTGGGTATTTCAAGCTTACATCCTAGATATCAATAATGGTTACAAGTTGCATACTTAGGATTCCAAATGCAAGTTTTAAGGTCTCCTTCAGCAAGCAATAAGTGGATGCATCACATTAAAAAAAGGTGGCATTTCAATATTGGCAGCATGGTGGATATCTCAAGCTTGAAAATAGAACATTGATTAGGTACGCACCTTTTTCTTGAAGCAAAGTTGCTTAGTATGTGATGAATTACGACTTACAACTACTAAATTTGAATGTAGAATTCAAATGTTTAATTTCAAATTTTGAACAAAGAACAAACCAAGCTTTTGATCAATTCAACCATTAGGTTGGATCACGTTCATGTCATTGGTTCATTTGAGCCACATGCTGATATATGTGTGTTTTTCATTCTACTAGTTTGGTGGTTGGTATTTTTGTTACAATGTTTGTTTAGTGCATTGGTGATCTTTTATATGTTAATGGTTGAATCTTGAGTTGAGTTCTAAGTCTTATGAACTGAGTAGATGCTAATGTGGATGGTTAATGCATCAACTTTTGCTACAAAGTCAAATATTTTGCAAAGGGCCACAAAGTGGCAGAAGCTAAGCATGAATCGATGGATATTAATGTTTTATGTGATGCATAAAATGTTCAAAATAGAAGCATGGCTCACTAAGGTCGAATCTATGCCATAACGTTTTGAAACTTGAAAGGAGATTGTTGTCGTTAAAAAAGAAGCTATCTAGAAAGTGTAACTCCAACAATTAGAAGTAAATAAAAAAACTTGGTTTGTGCATCACCACACTATTAATGTGTGGGCATTTTTTGTTATGAATAATCATTTCGAAAAAACCATGGTGGGGTCAAATCAAACCTTGGGGTATGTGATCTGCCACCCCATCAAACAATGCCATAGTTTTAGCTTGACCATTAGGTCTCGAAAGGGATTCATCACCTATAATCTGCAACATGGAATCACGTCCATATCTTTTCTACTATTTCCGTAATCATATGTGAAAAGAGGGCCTGGCTCCAATCAAGTTGCTCAAAAATAGTAGGATAGTGGCTTTTAGTCTTTCGACTTTTTGGTTTGTGCCTACTTATTAGTAAGTTCTTTTTGGGGTACGGATATAATTCAACAATAAAGTATCACCTTGACATGGTGGGAGTCATCAGTTCGAACCTGATTATCCCTAAACCTATTCTAAGTGTTTGTATTTGCTCCCTCTTTTATTTGCTTCCTCATAATTGAAAGAGGCTTGTGGGATTGACATGATAGGGTAGGGATGGGTAGAACGAAAAAACAATTTTTTTTTGCCCAATCAACTTCTTCTTATCCCTTCGGCCTTGACTAGGGCCGGTCATAGTAGCAGGTAGGCCCTAAAGCATTAGGCAAAGTAGTAAAATACAAAGTATGCAATTACATAGTATGTGCATACAAAAGCCCATCAAGTTATGCAATTATTACGGGCATTATGTACAATCAGTTTAGTGCCTCTTGTCCAAAGAGGTCTTTCTGAACATATCTTCTTGGATGGAAATTCTAGAAGAAATCCTGCAAGCCCATAAACATCTAACAAGGCTTTTAGAAAAGTACTTTAGTGATTATTATTATGGAAAATTGTTATATCAAGATGTAAATTTTATAGATTATTTTAGTTCAATATGTCTACTTACAAGAAACACGTTTGGCTTTCGTCTTGGTAGCTTTATTATTCACCATTTTCCTAAAAGGACATTTATTCACGTATTTTTTTTAGATCAACTTAGCCAATTAAAAACGTACAGGCCTTGGGGCAATACAATCTGTCAAGTTGATTAAGCGTATTGATGACGGTACAGAAATATAGCAAAAGGAAGTCAAGATTTGGTGTGAAAAACGCTATGGATATCATGATCAGTTACCGTCAATACACAAAATTAATCAATTACTTCAAGTCAGTAGTTGGATGGCCTCCAAACATTCTACTTTTTCTAGCTTAAGTTGGAGAATAATGACAAAAGAACATTAAAAAAAAGCTATGCATTTTCTCATTTCAGGCCTTTCTGTAAAATTAACAATGTATTTCCACATACCATTTTTGCAACTATTCATGTTCCCTTGAATTATCTATTTATGCAATACTTCTTTTATTTAAATAACCAAATTCAATTTCATCCTATTGCTAACATAGTTTCCAATTTGATGGCATAGGGCGTAGCTAAAAGATATACAATGAGGAAAGCAAAGGGAGAGGGAGACAACTTAGAGAACAAAATGCATTTTCTTCTCTCGAATAAAAGCATTTGTTTAAAAAGAAAAAGTTTAACCTATACGGCCAAGGCTGGGCAAGATTTTTATGTCGAAACCTTACAGGGTTCTACTCGCTTTATTTGCCAAGCAAATGAAGTGGGTTTTGCTTAAAAAAATAAACCTAACTTTTTTCCAAACATCTAAACGACTTATTTGGTTTGGCTCTTATCTAAAAAGATTTATTTCGGAGGGACATAGATGTGGAGCGCAGAAGAACCTTTTACTTTGTGCATGGCGCTCCCGAGCTTTGCCCGGGCACTAATGTCTTCACACCAAAGGGCTCTCTACTGGTTACGCAAAGAGAGCTTTTTGAAGCTTCGTTTTCAAACCCATCAAGAGCAAGGCATGATATTGCACCTACTCGAACTTTTCAGGGACATGCAAGAAGTGATAAAAAATCTCGTTGTTGATTAGGAGGTAACACCCAAAATGAGAACTAATGGCTCAAATTCGGAGGAAATCCGAGCCTCAACTAAATATATACGTATGTTTGTTCATAAAACACGGAGAGTAATTAATCAAATTTGTGGTTATTCGTATGAACAAGCACTTATGCTATTGGAATTTATGCCTTACCAAGCATGTCATCCCATATTATGATTGCTTTCTTCCGTAGCAGCAAATGCAAGTCGCAATTCAAATTTGAATAAAACCAATTTGATTGTAAGTGAAGCTAGAGTAGATGGAGGTATTACCCTAAAGAGATTTCAACCCAGAGCTCAAGGACATGCTTATCCCATACATAAGCCTACTTGTCATATAACTATTACGGTTAAAAATGGATAATAATGGAAAATGGATGATCCAATAATAAAAAAATCACATTGACAACGAGCATGGGGCAATGGTTTCTAAATACAAAAATCATCACATAGAAGAAGTTACGTCTACTAGCCCTGGCCTTGGATGTGAGAAGAACAAGAAGCACAAAGGGGTTGCACCTTTTACCATCACCAAATATTTTGGAAACCAGTAACCTTACAAGGGTTTTGACCTAACGCATATATGTTTCATCAAAGACCTAATGTTGTTTGTGGCAAAAGGGTATGAAACTTTGTCTACATTGGAATGTCTTTGGCTTCGCCGCTTGGTCATGAGACAAAATGGTAAAATCCATTTCCCTACTAATAAACAACTTGTGAAAGATCATACCCCTTTCATGCTTGCTAAAACTATGGATCATTATGTCCTTCCTACTTTGCCACAATGTGATATAGCTACTATGACATTCAACTTGTGGATGTTACGAATGAGCTTTGATACCTTGGCCCTAGTTGTGAACTTTTTGAATTGGGAGTGGGTCCCTTGTCATGTTACGATTGGTTTGTTCAAGGCTCCAAACATAGGTGGAGCAACCTTGACAAATATAGTGGATATTCAAATGTTGAAGTGGTATAACTTGCTATGAATATCAAAAAGCAAGTCATATGCATGTTGGGTTCATTTTAATCTTTCTTGTGAAAATGTGAACCTAAAAAAAGTCACAACATGTTACCTCCTTGTTGGACTTGTGATATAAGTACCCATGCCTTGTGTCTTCATTCATTTGTATGATACCAACATTTGATTGTAGATGAATATGATTAGAAGTCATTGATCCTAATGTGGTTGAAGTGTTATGAACTCTTTCACTTCATTTTGGAGCTCCAAATTCATAGTCTACTCAAATGGATATTGATGTTGAATGTAGTTTTGACATTCAAAATGGGAAATTGTGCCAATGACCTTATGCAAAAGTGTGTTAATTGATAATTTTTATTATTTCAACACTCTTAGGTTGATGATAAGGAAATAAAATGCCTTTTACAATGGGAGTAGGAAACAATGTTCCCTATTGCGGGGTTGTTTGCATGACATATTTGGGAATTGCAAGATCTCATATTGAGATAAAACACATTTTCTTTCTTGTTGGTGTTCTAATTAATTTATATCCATGTAAATTACAAACTAATAATTTCAAAAAGTCAAATGTTTGCACAAATATTGGCCTAATTATCCTAAGTTGGGGTGTAAAGGTCGCTCCAAAAGTATGACACTTGTGATTGAGCTTCAAGCAAATTTGGAAGAAGAATTCAAAAAGAATTTCAAGGACTTGTTGAAGAAGAGTTTGATGTGTGGTGTACATGATCAATAAGGGAACTACTATGGTTCCTAACTTCCCTTCAAACATATCTTGCGAATGAAAAACAAACGTGACATTTTGATACATTTTTATTTTCCATTTTGATTTTGTTGTTTTTCATTGATGTTGTTGCTTTCCATTTTGATGCTAATAGCCAAAACATCTATGTATTTTTTATTGTTATACAAAATATTTGTGGTGTGTGCATGTGACCAAGAAGGGGTTATTAGTTGTTAACTATTATTGACAATATGCCATGGTCTGTGTAATGGTTGGAAGTGAAGGTAATCACAATAATATGCAAGAATTAGCTTTTATGGGGTGGATGGATGCCATAATTGGGGATCCTTTTTTGGAAACAATATGTCCTTCTTGCATGTTACTTCAATGCAATTAAATGCCATGTTTATTTGTTATTGTAAGGGCATGCAAAATTAAACATCAAACTTCAATGATGTGGACAAGCTACATTTGATGGTGATTGTGTGTAACATCATCCATTTTGTTGACATGCATTTGAAATTGTTCCAATATTGTAAAGCCATCTAAATTTTTGGAGAAGCTTGTGTTTGATTACTTTAACATGTTTGATACATTTTGAACTATTGTTAGTTGTCTATAGGACACCATGGTTTTTACAATGGATGGAGATGGAAGCAGTCGCAAGAACATGCAATAATTAATTTCTATAGGGTGGACATGTTGTTTGGAAACATTCTGTCCTTTTTGGATCAATTGTGTGAATGGTTTTAATTCAATTAGATGTCATGTGTGTTTGTTCTTGTAGAGAATGCATTTAAGTTACTCCAATATTGCAAACCCATCTAGATTTTGGAAAAGCTTAAATGTTTGATAATTCTAACATTTGATAAGTTTTGAGTTGTTACTAGTTTTGAACTTTTAACTTGTTGATTTTGAATTGTTCGAATTAGCTTTGCTATTTTCAAGTTTTAAAGTAACAAAGAAAGGGAAAAATGTTGTTATGAAAATTGTTAGAAATGAGATGTAATAGATGTTTGGTCCTTGGTCACCATTTTGACATTGAATATGAGTTAGTGATGAACAAATTTTTAATTTCATTTTCCCAACTTCTAGCCTCTTTTTTTTCCATATTTGTCCTTGGAAAGTTTGGACCATTGAAAATAAAATTAAAAAATCAATGACATAAAGGATCTTCATCAAAACTTGCATAGTGATTCAAAAAACTTGTTCAACATCGTCAAATTAAGATAACTAATCTAGTTAGGAATTGAAAAAACCTCAAATTAAAAAAAAACTACAACTAATAAGTTTTTTGATTTTGAGAATATTCAAAAAATCAAAATCAAAGGTTCTTTCATCTCATTTTTTTTAAACATCAAAATTGGTGGTTATATAAAATTCAAAGAATATTCCAACATTAGTAAAAGCCCTGAACTTTGTTTAAATTATTTTTAAGTATTATAAATATCTCATGCCTAAATCAAATCAAGGTTTCAAAATCCAAATTTAACAATTTTCTGAATTTAATATGGCCATTAAGGATTAAGTCATGTGTAAGGTGCTCAATCACTATTTTTGGAAATCTAGGGATGAAGTAACATTTGCGTGTGAAATAACAATAACTATTGAATTATCCAACTTGAAAAATTCCTTTGTTTTTCAATGGGTCCTTCCCCTACCCTATACAACCCATTAGATGCAAGCAATCCAATTTTTTTCACATTCACTCACAAGTGGCAACCATGAAATTGGTTAGTTTATCTATTACATGTTTTATCCTTGGTTTACTAGGGCTTTTGTAAAGTTTGTGGGTGGTAGGAAGATGGGGCTATGACCTAATAATTTATGACACATGCGATTGCAAAACCAAGAGGTGTAAATTTTAATATTATGGCATAGGGGTAAAGGGGTGGGTAAATATGAAATAAATAATTCAACTTATGCGCCTTATTTTGAAAATCTTTGATTAGGGACATAAGTTTGGACACATAAATAATTTAGTTAACTATTTTGGGTTAGGCATAATTGAAGATGAATTATGTGAATTGGACTAGATGCTAAGAAAAACAATTCAAATAATGTAATGACTTGTTCATAGAAAGGATACTAGATTTAAAATAATAATATATGATATAATATTAGTAGCTTGTTATTGATGAAGAAAAATGTTTAATAGATGCAAATGAATGGAGTCAATAATTCATCCATTCCTTTCAAATATATAAAAGGTTGTGAATGAATTTTCAAACTCCTTTTTTTTTCTTCGTAATTTCATGTTGTTATTTTGTGTTAAGCCTTGGAATAAGCCTTTTGTGTATCAAACTTGTGTCACAATAAACTTTTTTTTTTTTTTTAAATTATGAAATTGTTCACAAGAATAAATGTACATGGTTTTGGTAAGTGAACCCCATGAAACAAGGTCTTTAGATGTGTGGGTGATCCTAACCCAAAACCATGTAAGTTTCATTTTTTGAATTGTTCAAGTGCTTGGTATAATGCAAGGATGTTGTGTGAACATGGAAAATGTGTAACTTACTTCGGTGATAGTAGCAAAATGATTCAAAATTAACTCTCATAGACCCAAACCCTTCCTAGGATACATGATCACTACTCTATTATTTCTTAACCACTATTCTCTAGCAATTTGACAAGTAAACCACTTGGATATGGTGATTGAGGACCTTTACATGTGACAAACTGACACTAGGAGGCCTCACTCAGAAAGGCAAAGTCACCAGTGTGAGTGCTAGTTAACCCTGACCTGATCCATCCATCCAGCCCCTTTACATATATAGTATATAAGCATATGGACTCTACATTTGACCATGGTTTAGTTTCCAAAGGCATTCTTTTCAGCCAGGGCCCAGGACCATGATAACCAAATCCTTATAAAACCCACAGAGGTCAAGTGGTCAAAACCGACCACAATGGAAAAATGTGCACATACTTTTTGGTTCAAGTTCTTTGTGAGGGATTGTTTGTTGTTGCACAGACATATAACCTAGAGCCTGACCAATTCAGAGCTTGACACTATTGAATTGTGGGTCATGAAGAGTCATGAGTTTGATCTACTAGAAGTCATCTTCTGCACTGCACTTCACTTTTTAGCATTGAACATTCTGTGGGTTTTGCTCTTCTGGCTTTGGATGGACTTGGGTCTTCTCTCTCTCTTTCTCTTTCTTTGGTCCTTCTTTTCCACCTTTGTTGGGTGCTTTGTTTAATGGAGTTTTTCAGGGTTTCATCACCTTCAATAGCTTTTTTCTTTGGTCCTTCTTTTCCCCCTTTGTTGGGTGCTTTGTTTAATGGAGTTTGTCAGGGTTTCATCACCTTCAATGGCTTTTTTTTTTTCTTTTTTGTGGTCTTTCAATCAAAGGAACAACTCTTTTGTCGGTTCAAGGCTTTTGTGGACAAGATCTCCAGAAACTTCTGTGGCCCAGGTTTGGGATTTAGGGTTTAGGGTTTTAGGGGCCTGACAACATCTTTTGCACTACTGGCTCATGTCAGGCAGCTTTTTGACATTTCACTCAATAGGGAAATGACAGATGACCTTACTTTTCTTGCAGCTTTTTACACTTGAGGCTTGACAGAATGACCTTGTTCACTATAAAGACTTGTTGGCATTAATTAGGCTTTGTTTGTTGTCTGACAATCCATTTTCCAGTGGAGGATAGATACTACCTCAGTTCTTTTTTAATAGATTTTAATTAATTAGTTAATTAATTAAAAATATATATTGGGGATAAATTTTGTACTGTGATGACAAAAAGGAAATCCAATGTGAAGAACACAAAGGATTTTTTATTGGAAAAACTGTGCCAAAGTCCTCAAAGTCTGAAGTTGCAATGTTGCCATATAAAGACAATACATTCCTAAAGGTCGCCAAAA
>Ga0116229_10010108_pt1 | contig 14222 bp, 8 predicted proteins | sample S1TSphgellanicum_3_FD_87313 | JGI IMG/M metagenome (GOLD analysis project Ga0116229, IMG submission 87313) | Host-associated microbial communities from peat moss isolated from Minnesota, USA - S1T2_Fc - Sphagnum magellanicum MG | ecosystem: Host-associated > Plants > Peat moss > Unclassified...
AAAAAAAAAAAAAAAAAAAAAAAAAAAAAAAAAAAAAAAAAAAAAAAAAAATAAAAAAAAAAAAAATAAAAAAAAAAAAAACCAAATAAAGAGTAGAAAAGAAGAAAAAATAAAACTTATAATAATGAAAAAAAAACCTTACTTGAAAAAGAATAAGGTGTGTCTTCTTTCTTCAAACTTCAAACTTGCATCCAAATAAACAAAAATACAAAAATGAAAAAGAAACACATAAAAATATAAAATATAAAAAATAAAAGTTTAAAAAAAAAACTAAAACATGAACCAAACATTGTTGAAATAACACACCTGTGCATTAGGCACGGGTTGCACACTAGTTAAAGAGTAAAGCAAGAGTAAAGCCCTTGCGAAGTATAGGAAGGCAAGCACTCTTACAAGCAAGGTTCTTTTGTTTTTTTCAAATGAGGAAACTGAGCTAAAAATCCAATAAAAATCGATTGTCAGAACCATCAAACAAAAGACAAAAGGGAAGGCCAAAAAACAGGCAACTTACACAACCAAAAGATAGAGAGAGCTAGTCCTTATCATGATAAGAAGCTATCTCACTCACAGACTCTCTAATTGCCAGCATGCAAATCATGAGATCTAATAGTAATAAGAGGTCTAATAATCGTAAAATGAGTAAACCATGTCCCCAACTTTTTTTGAAAAGACAATGGCAAAAAAAACCCTAATTCATTCATTCATTGAATTAGGGTTCAGGGTCTAAACCCTAAACCCCCACATTGGGTCATGGTAAAAACCTCAAAACCCATTTAAATTGCTTATAAATGTTTATAAATATCATTGGCATAGATTAAATCTGGGTCTCTGAGTCCAAATTTATACTTTTTGGGGCCTAATATGGCCATTTGAATGAATTTTTGGGTTTTCACCATGATCCCAATGTGGGGGTCAATTCACCCTGGCCATGAGACAATAGGAGAGGGAGAAGAAGGGAGTCTGTGTTTTCCTTTCTTAATTGTCATGTAGGTGGGTTGACTAGGTACCTATCATTCACAAGTGGACTTAAGCCAAATTTGGCTACAGGTCAGAGAGGAAGGTAAAAAAATTTGGCGACATGCTGCAACCTATTGTCTAAATATGACAACTTCAAGTTATTTTTCCTCATCATGTGGCGAAACTGGCCCATTTTTTTCAAAAATAAAAAATAAACTTGTGGTTGATCACAACAGCCTCTTTTATGCCATAAACATTTGTTCTTGACACAAGGGCCTTTTTTTATACATTCATGGTACTATATTTTGGTTTGATATTCATTAGTTGTGAGGACACCAAACTTCAAAGTTCAATTTTTTGCCCTTTTGTGACGGGCATCTTTGGTTGGCCCATCACAAAAAATTTAATCAAGCTTTGGACAGGCCCAAAATAGGCAAGGTAGAAACACTCATGACCAAATTCATGCACAAGTGAATGAACATCAAGACAATTCAAAAAATGGCTCATTAGCAAACAATGTTTAGCTAATTTTAACTATTCAACAATGTTTTACAATTGAGTTATTAGTTCTTAAAACTTGTGGTTGTGGTTTTTAAACTGTGTGTTCAAGTAAGTCTCTTTTGTTTGTTTGATAATGGGTAATCATTCCTTGTAATAAAAATATATTGATTATTGAGCATTTACATCATTTGTTTGACCATAAATGGAGTTTTTCAAAATTAATTTTTTTTGAAGAATCAAAACTAGAAATTTTTTTGAAGGGAATTGTTTGAAATAAAGTGCATAATGTTTGGTAATAGGAGGGATATTGTTTGTGAATGAAATATGGTATGTCAAATCGAAGGATGCCAGGATGGACTCACCTATGGTTCAAAGGAGGGACACAAGAAGCATGTTTGACACCCATATATTGGGACTAAGTACACATGTTATATGAAATGTTCCAAATCCAAAACAAGGAACTCCCCAAAACAAAAAAAAACAAAAGAATCCAAAGATTTTGGGTAAATCCTAATTACATGTTTGTTCAACACCAATTACTTCCAAATCCTTAAAGACCCAATGCAAGATAGTTGCTTTAAACACAACTTGATAATAGAACATGCATTAAAACCACAAGATCACAAAAAAAAAACCTTTTGATTTATTTTTTAATGTTTGTTATAGTAGATTGTTTATCAATTAAATAAATAAATAAAATCAATGCTATTAGAAAATTATTTGTAAAGTTTATTATGGTTACATCTTCATAGGTTTGTATTTATTTCATGTGAAATTTGATTTTCATAAGTTCGTACAAAAATCCAATGAATTTTATTTTATGTCAATATGAATGATATTTGTATATATTCAACAACTTAAATATTCAAATAAATAAAACATTATTTTTGAATGACATACATGAATATTCATATAATCTTACACGAATTTTGCATAATTTCATGCAAAATTAAATCATGATAATTACATAAGTTTAGTTAAAATGTAGATCATACATATTTCACATTAAAATATCATAAATAGAAAAATATATCATTTATATTTTTTTATATTTTGTATTTTTATTTTTGTATCATTTTTATACTTTGAATCCATAGGTTTTGTATAGACATATTGTTTTACAATTTTCACACAAATTTTATTGAAAGTTTGTGGTGTATCACAATTTGCCCACAAATGCCATTACTAATGAATGCACCTAAAACTTCTTGAACCAATATGGTTTGAACATTAATATGTCTTGGCTAGGGACGTCTCAAAGGTGAAAGATGACCTTCTTGGCAACCCTCATCCCTTGGGTGATTCCTTGGTTATGTAACCAAACCTAGCCATCACCACATCATCCATCATGATCAACTACACATTCAAGTTACATTAAAACAATTTTGGGGCCCATTACACCATTACATACTTTTCAAGTAAATTCAATTACCAAAAATAGAGACTTTACACACACCATTCATGATGTAATAAACATTCAAGTCTAGAAGTCTAAATACTTTAAATCTTGTTCACATGACAAGATTGACAAATTAGCTTTTCACCTAAATACATTAGACATATTCCTCAAGACACAAATAGTTTTCCTACAACAAACTCTTGATAAATCAACCTTTTTTAGCACGATATATAACCTATATAATAGAATTCATTACAATATTGCATAAGGTGATTTAAAAGAATTTCCACCTATGCTTGCTTAACCAACATGTTAGTTTGTGCATCACTTTGGTAATAAAAATATTCCATATTGATGTAGCATGATCTTCTCATACATTTTGTGGGCTTGAGCTTTTCTAATCCATTATTGTCTTTTGGTGCAAATCATGCATTTCCTTTTTAGAATTGTGATAACAATTTGCAAAGTTGTTCCTCACAAGGTTTACATGAATTCAAATCATTCAAACTCCATGTTTGTACTGTCATAAGCCTTTGATGTGAAATAGTTAGTCATAGTACATATTTAGTCCTAACATCTTAATCCATATGTTGCACACATATATAGCTCACAATCATGCATAACAAACAATCTTATCTATAATCACGTGACACTCTTATTCATAGTCAAAAATCCTAGCAACCATAGAGGGTGATGGCCCTTCGTAGGGGCCTATTATACTGTAGACCATAATTGAAGTCATGGCTCAAAATCACTCTTGTCATAAAGGTCATCATCATGTGTCATACAAATTGCATGTTCCATATGTCATAGTGATATGTTCATATGATGAAAACATGTCAAAATTAGGCAACATCACAATCATATTTCATATCTAACACATATCGTAATCACATCATACATCATAATCATAGTCGTATATCATATGTTGTTGACATTCAGGTCCAGAATGTCATTAAGCTCCCAGATATTGTAAACTAAGGCAGAATTGCATCATATCCACTAAATCATAATGTAATGTGGTGTGAGAGTTGGGGAATTTGAATCATTAAGAAATTGGAAAAGTTGCAAATCAGACGCCCATTCCTATTTGCAGCTTCTTGAATTTCCAGCAATAAGGAAATGCATACAGAATGCACGTGCAAGCTTGTCCCACAAGTGTTCACCAAAAGCTGGTGAGGTCCAGGTTGGCATGATTCCTTTTTCTTTCTCAATCTTCAGCCTGCATTTCCCAGATGTTGGACATTAGTCATTGAGCATGTGCAACATGTAAATCCTAATTCCAGCATGCTAGACTACCACCACAAGAGTTTGTAAACAACTTTTGAATAAATCATTTTGTTATTTGTGTGGCCTTCCGGCATCTAATCTCACTCCATGACCCATGAGTGCATTACACTCCATAAGGTGCCTAGTCAGCCTGGCAGAATGGGTTACACTTCATACCATCCCTCCTGCCACTCGGAGTGGGAGATTTTTTCAAAATTCATTTACATGGGGTGAAGAACCCCATCTTGGGGCCTCATCAGTATAAGGGCACTGGTGAAGCCCCTCTATGGGCTTTTTTACCCTACTTTACCCTGCACATAAAAGATTGACAGCACATTGAATTTCAGGAATTGCTGAAAGAGAAGTTATCCTGAATTCTGAATGGGATTTTGTAACCAGATCTAATCTCAACTCCAAATCATTCAAGGTAAGGCCTTGGTGGCAAAAGGCCATACAGAAGCTCCAAGGCTTGCTACAAGTCAGTGATGTGTGTACCTGTGTCCTTGGGAGCAACTGGCCTCACTCCACTGCCACTATGGAGGCAATTTGCACTTTTAGAAACACTCGAAACATCCATTCTTTTGTGTCATTCCATAACAAGATCAAGGTGCAACTATGTACTGCAGAATAAATTAGAACCAACTTGAGGTAAAAATGTGAGCATAGAATTTGAGCTGTGTTGAACTTAAATGCTGGCTCATTAGTGCATTTGCTACTAAATGTGTCATCAAGTCATCTTCATCTTGCTGGAAGTTTTCTTCATGTTGTAGGGAAAAGCATCTGGTTGTCAGCAACTACAAACCCCAAAAAAAGGAACAGGCCTAGGACTCCTGAGGAGGATTGATGGACAGAGCTTCAGCCTCAGCTTGGGCCATTGGGTCAGTGGGTTCATCATCAACTGCCTCAGTTTCTCCATCACGAGCCTCAGTTAACTTTTTTCTATCTTCTGCCTCTGCAGCTTCTATGGTAGCCTGGTGTTCTGCTTGCAGGCGCTGAAGGCCCTCTTCTTGTTGCTGTCGCTCAAACCATGTGTCTGCATCTGCCCACACTGCAAAAGACATAGAGGAGAACCATGTAAAGTTAGAGAAATTTGCTCATTGGAAACAAAATCACAGAGCAGATTAAAGAGACCACTTTGTAAGCATTGATCAAATAGCCTCTCCCCTTTCTGCTTTGCCTTTTTGTCTCATTCAACATGCTGCCCTACCCCCTTAAATCTATTGGGCACACACATGATTACTTTCACATTGCCAATAAAACTTCCTGACGTATCAAGTCCCAACCTTCTGCAGGTGCACAAAGTGTGGAGCTTTATTCTAGATAGTCCATCCTGAAGAGGACAAAGCATGATGGACCTCCTTTGTGGATGCAACTGCTGACCAATGGCTAAGAAGATGGTAAGTTGCTGTTGTGCTCCTACCAACAATTCTTTTGACAAATTTGACAAGATGTAGATGCTCTACTCTTGCACTCATTTTACCTTCTCAAAAGAACTCCAGCTAAAAAACAGGAGGAAATCAGCTAGAAAATTTTCATAGCAGAAGATATGAGAGAGAACCACAAAAGAAATCAAAGGATTGCATACCTGGTTGTGAGGCCCAGCCCTGCTCACCACCTTTGATTTTGATTGGTTGTGCATAGTTGACAGTTAGAACACGGCCATAGAGCTCTGCATTGTGCATGTTATCCATGGCCGCTGCTGCATCTTCTTTATCAAGATAGGTCACAAATGCAAATCCACGATGCTTTTGAGTGGACTGATCTAAAGGCATACTCACATCTTTGATATCTCCAAATGGAATGAAGGCTGCATGCAGTACCCCTTCTGTTACATTTTCTTCCAAACCACCTGTTACAGCAAAATTGCTTCAAATTGATAACCGTCTAAATTTGCAAAATCTCTGATATCCTCCTTGAAAATGCAATAAGGCTTAGTAATGGAGGTGATTCCAGCATGGATTCATGTAAAATTGCAAATATGGAAAAGAAACAGCTGTAAATTGTCATACCAAATCACTAATTAGAATGTCATCTTCTTAGCCTTCCTCTGATGTGTTTCTATGCACTCGGAGCTTCAACCAGTGAGGGGTGTCCCATACACCTCTCTTGTTTGTGTCTTATAATGCCTTCTTGTATTACCTCTATCAGCAGGGACAAATCTCCTCAAGAGAAAGGGAGAAAGACAGACAGACAGAAAAAAGAGTATATAGAAGCTGTAGGAATCCACAGTACATCATCCAGAATGAAATGCTAGGCAAAAGATGAAAGACTCACCAACATAGAGTGTCGTCTTTGGATTGGTACCCATAATGACAGGATTTTCTAACTCCTTAAGAATGAGCACCACCACGGAAAAAAAAAGTCCTCTGCGCCCCAAAAATCTCTTGGACTGAAAAACTCAAGAGTGAAAATGCAAGCCACAGCAAGAGAAGAAGACAACGAGCGAAATTTAGGGTTGGATCCGAAACCCTAGTTCGAGGATCTGCACATTCGAGGTTTTGTACTAGTCTGGATTTCTAGGCACACAGTGCGTGTTGGGGGGGAATAGCTTGATTCCTACTGAAAACAGGACACGAGCATGAAATGGAACTCGATGTTATTGTCCACCTTTGAAAGCTGGTTCTAGGTTTCAATCCACCAATGTTCGTATGCTAAACCTTTGTCTGAAAATAGGATATGGAGAAGAAGCTCTGAAAATAGAGAAAACTTGAGCACGCTAACAGCTTGAATCCTGCTCTGACCAGCAGATCAGTTCTCGCCCACAGATCAAACCTCCTTTCCTCCCCTCTCCGTTGCATTCCCAAGCTGCTCACGCACTCGTGGACTGCGAATCACAACGGGAGAGGAACTGAACCCTAATCGTTAAACCCTTAACCCTAGTCCTTAAACCCTACATCCTAACCTGATAGAGGGAAAACTAAACCCTAGTTTCTTTTATTAAAGGTGTCCATTTGTTTTGTTTTATTTTTATGTTTTTTAAAATTGTAGGAAGTTTTTTAATTTCATGAGTTCATGTTTTCAGTGCCAATTGCACAAATCAATATTTTTTATTTTTCTTCACTTGGAAGTTGGCAATGTGCCATACTTATGTATTTCTTTACCCTTACTTAAATAAATTTGCAAAGCCTTTATACCTTTACTTGGCTGATATATACATATATATTAGATTTGATATTTTCCCTTATTAAATTAAATATGCCCACCCAATATAGGTTCAAATAAGAAGGTTCATTAATCAAATTTGAAAATGTGAAACTAATGAGGTACTTGTCTATACACAAATTTGGTTGGATTTTTAAAAATTATTACTTTCCCAATTACCAAAAAATCTTTCAAAAGTTAAATCAAGGCACCATGCTTGCATTATTTGCATAATTGGTTTATTTTGTCTCTCTAATGAAACATATGCTCCAATCGACGCTAAAATGATTTTAAGAAGTGGAATAATTAATGCATCACAAAGCTCCAACATATTTTATGCGCTTCTTGCATGTACATTTTGGTACATGCAACTGCCTTTTACAATGAAAATATAACTAATGAAGAAATTAAAAATTTTAAAGGCAATAGGTTTGCTAAGGCAAAAGGAACCATAATATGACTTGCCATGAATTTTGATTGAGAAAAGATTAAGTTTATGTACATGATTCATGTATGAATGCACAACCCCAAAAAAACATAAGTCTCCAAACTTATAAAAAATAATGTAGACTTGCCAAACTTTATTAATAAAGGCACCATTCAGAGAGGAAGTGAAAGTACAAAGTGAGGTAATTTGAATTCTTACTAGCTACATGTCATAATGGAAATCCTAACTAAAGTACCAACTCCTTTGTAATTTAATGGCCTTGCCTTCGTAGGCAAGCATATTGTGTTAAGATTCATTATAGAGTGTAATAGCTTAAGGGATTTTGGCCCCTAGGTAATAAGTCTATTTTTATATGAGGACTTTTGAAAGATGACATTTTGGCCTGTGTTGAAACTTGAGATTAGTTGTAGAGTTATTATATCTTGAAGGATTTTAGTTTGTTTTGGAGGATTTTTTTGGAGATTATATATTTTTGCATGGTGAAATATTTGATTTTTCATCATTCTACTTTCGCCTTAAGATACATCTTAAGGTAAATGGCAAGGCCACAGTGTGACACACCCCTTGTTGGAACTGCATAGGAATTGGACATGGGATGATATTCATATTGAGTTGCATTACACAATTCATTGAATGTTAAATCATTCAAATGAAACTTAATTTCTACAAAATCAAGTCTTTTTCATCAATTCATCACTATTACTCTGTGTTAGTGTGCAGCAGTGCAAACCCAAACGGACTAATAACAATCCCCAATGATTTCGTCAGTTCCTACAAGGCTCTTGTTTCACTGTTCTTGGTTTTCTATGCTCTACTCAGCTGTTCTTAGACTATTTTTGTTCAATGATTTAGGTTTTTCCAGTGTACATTTGATCGGTTCTTTGCCACAGGTTTTTCCCCAATGGGCACACCACCTCCTATAAAATGCCATTGAAGAGCTCTGAGCTACAATAATTATCTCTCTTCGGTTATAGCATCACATAGGTAGTGAGAAATGAAATGAAGAAACTTAACCATGAAATCTGATCTGGAGCACCAAACAGCTCAGATTGCCAGCTTCAAAATCCCCATATCCTGTTTCTCAAGGGCATAGAGTAGCCAAAAAAAGGACACCGAGCCACAATTCAATGGGCTGGCATATACAGGGAAGAATAGCCTATAACAGCAAAGCAACATGTATGAAGAATTACCTATATGCGGTCACAGAAAGCCAACATGAGAATTTGACTTAGAAAAGTTTCACCATTCCTTTCCTCTCAAGGTGCTTTCTCCCTCAGTAGACAGACCCCAGCAAACTAGAGGTATTTACTTCTAGAAGGGTATGAGCCTAGAGCCACAAACGCATAATAATGTGACATTCGTGCCACATGCCATAAGATAAACTTCATGCCAATGCTTTTGTGGATATTGGTCTCTCCCATGAGGTCTCAGATGTTGTCAAATTTCCATAGTAGACTTCTCCTGACTCATTGTCCCAATATGCCTGCAAAAACATTCCACAAGTCTATTGAAACCATTTTCATGAACCATGAGTAACTTTCCAAACAGGCCAGGGCCTAGAACAACACTTCCATATCCAAGGGATGTAAATGAAAAAGGGCAATGTGATTGCAGAGTCCATTGCACTGCTTGGTTCAAGACATTGCCCGCTTGGTTCAAGACATTGCCCCATGAACTCAGTTCACATTGTATCAAATTACGACTGAGACCAGTTTCCCTTGTCAACAGTACCTGCCAGCCAGAAGGAAGATCCTTTGAAAGCTCCTTAAGGTCAGGCCTCTTTTGCGTTTTACCATTGGCAACACCTGCAACTACAGCTGATGTTGGTTTTGTTGATGCACCCACATCTTTATCCGTTTTAGTGTCTGCTTTAGATTCAGCTTTGTTCTCAGCTTTCTTTGCATGTTTGACTCGCTCTCTCCTGCATAAAGACAAGCCCTCAGGTATGACAGTTGTACTTAGCCAATCACTTCACATTGACTAGTGCCACACAGGGTCTGAAGTAGCATTCAGCAAATCAATTCAGATAGCTGGAAGCCAAAAAGTGACACTATCCACACCAAGTCCCTCCACTCTTGTAAGGAGGCTAACCCTGGTTACAATCTATCTACCAGAAAGTAATGTCCAGTAGAGACAAACCAGTCCAAAGTGCCCAGCGGTTGGAAGTTTGCATTCTCAAGAGCTCCACCACTAGCCAACTGTTGACTTCGCCACTCCTGCATTCAATTTGTATATAAGCCTTCTGATTTTTCTGATAAAAGTGCCAGGAGAGACAAACCACCCAGGAAAAACCTAATCCTAACCTCAATTTCCTTCTGTCGCTTTTTCTCAATAGCCTCCAGATCAAACAATGCTTTGTCCTCCTCATCCTCCTCACTAGAATGTAGCTCCTCTTTTGCTGCCAGCCACTGCAATATACCATGACAACATAGGAAATTAACTTCTCATGTATCATGTGGGATCCATCCAAATCTGGTCTTCAAAGAATCACAATGCCAACATTGGAAACAAACCCACATGAAACAAATTCCAAATTTTTCCCTGCGATGAATATGAGAAGTTCACATGCAACAGAACAATGAATGTGCACCATACACACATTGACCTTCCAACGGCTACGAACCTTATTAACCATGGATGACACCTTCTTATTTGCCTTCAGTGATGCTGCAACTGTCGTGCTATGAGAACGTTTCTTTCCTCGTACTGCTGTATTGCAAAACGCATGAAACCATGAGAGATGAACAAATTCATGCCAAACAAGAGAGCAGCAGCAATCTCAAGACTGAACCACCCAATATATAACCTGCTAATGGAACATTCAGCCCCCCAGACCTAATTTGGATTGGTTACATTTCTGCCTGCCTTCAAAGATGTTCACATGAATAGTGGAAAACAATGAGAACCTCCTGTAAGATCCAACCCAGGTTACAATTGACCACCTCACAATTGCATAGATTCAAGAAAAGTAAGCTAGTGCATTGGCAAAGGAAGGTAACCATCATTAAAACAGATGCACAAGACCGACATATTCATGGACGCACCTTTCCCAGCCTTCTTTGCAGCATTGTCAGCTATTGTAGTGCTTGCCAAAGCTAATGCAGGAGCAGCATCACTGGCAGGAGGTGCAGTAAGATGATTCGTATTCTCCAGCTCATTGTATTTAACCAGCAGTCGTGCACTATCAGAATAATAAGTTCCAGCAACTGATTTGTCACCTTGGACAGTCTTAGTGGTCGATTCATCCCCAAACTGTGAATATAAACTTGGTGCAGCAACCATGTATTCAGAGCCAAACACAGGAGGTGATGAGGGAGGAGAGGGGGGAGGAGAGGCCAATGTAAAATGGCTCGCCTCTGGTGATGGTGGTAAAGGAGGGGGCTCTTCTGGTAAAGGTGGGGGTGCTGCTTCAGATTCTGGTGGAGGGGGAGGCTCCCATGCATCGTCAGGAGGAGGAGGAGGAGGTTGCCACAGATCTGATGTTGAATACAAGGGAGTTGCAACTGGAAACAAAGGCAAGGCAGCCACAGGAGGATGTGTGACAGGTGCTGGCAGGATTGGTGGGATTACAGGTGGAATGTAGGAGACCGCTGAAGGCAAAGGATAACTGTAAGGGGTGTAAGTGTTCTGAGGATGTATAAGAGACGACGTTGGTTGAACCTGTAATACAGGCACCACTGTAGGGGCTTGGAAAGAAATGACATCATCCATGTCCATATCTACTTCCATATCAACATCCATATCTGTGTCCAGCTCACTAGCACCTGGAACCTTTTCAGGTACAACCTCACCATTGGTGAGCTCAATCTTGGGTGTTGGGTTTACAGGTGGAGATACTTCCAGCCCCAGTTGTTCATTCAAGTTGTCAGTAGTGCCTTCACCTTTTTCTGAAAGCCTATCCTCCTTTGTGTCCACAGAAATTGGCGATCTGACAACTGTTACTGGTGGGCGCAGAGCTCGAAAACCAAGAGTTTTCTTCACAGGAAGAGTCCCTTTGGTACCTTCTTGCAATGAGTCACTGATAGATCTGTCCATTGCCACTTCCTGTGGCTTCTGTGCCTTAGCATCTGCTGATACCACAGCTTCTTCTCTAGACAATTCTGACTCTATCCTTCTCAATTGAGAGCCTGTATGGACCCAGAAATAATCTGTGGAGTTGTTGCATTCCTCTGCCATTGCTTTACAATCTGATAATCTTACTTCTGCCTCAATAGCTAGGCGTACCCGCAGAGGTACTTGTTGTAGGGCATCCCTGCAAACAGAAAAAGGGTATCAGGGTAGGTGGTGAGTAGTCACAAGACTTGTCAAACAGTGGGAACAACCCAAGACTGTAGATCTCTAGTGTTTGGGAAAGTTCGTATTGTATGTTCTTAAGTGGACCAGACAAACAGAAATGTTACAGTGCACACAATAGGTCCCAATTATAACCCAACAAGAGTTTGGATGTAGCAGATGGAACAGACTAAAACTGAGATTGCATAGAGCATGATTATCCTACCCTGCCAGAACCTTGGTCCGCTGTGCCAATCTCTCCCCCAACTCTACAGAGAGGGTCACACCTGTTAGAATTGGCTCCTCTACACCATTAAGGGGTCCTGCAATTTCACCACAAGTTATCAATAACAACACAGCAAAAACTTTTTCAGAGCAAATTGCACAGTATCATCATAACCATGACTGTACCCCCATACATATACATGGACGCTTCAAATAATCAAACTTTTCACAACTGTTATGAAACTTTCCATAACTTGACTAGTCATGGTGTTTACAAGCATATCAAATAAGCAAAACAAAAGCATAAATACAACTGCCTTCCTGGGAATTGAATACACCTATCAACTCAATCTGTGAAACACACCTGGCTTTTCAGAACAGCCTGCCAGATCCTGGTCCAGAGTGGCTGCTGGACTCTGTAACAATGCCACCGAAACCTCTGCTCTGTCATAAGATTCATTCATCACATCCTCATCTGCTTCACAGCTGTTAGGTTCAGGGGATGTGGTGAGACTGTTGTCATTTTGAACCTGATCTGCACCACTTTCACCATTGCCAAAAGCACTGGCAATCCCAGATTCTAGATCTTTATGTGAATCATTCTGAACATCAATATGAGAATCTGAAATTGGACTTGCCACTGGCTGCTCCAAGACACCTAATAGGGCCTTCACAGGTCCATCATGTTCACAATCTACCTTGGACTCAATTTCTGGCTCGATAGATGAAACAGAACTGCAGACTTTTCCAACATGCTGCTTCTCTAGCAGTTGTTCCTTGTCTAACTCTTTGGAGCTCTCAACTTCTCTGGCTTTCATTAGTGCCTCATGCTGTTGAAGAGCAACAGGTTTCTCCCATGTGGTTTCACCAGTAAGCTTGTTCCAATAGTAGTACTCTCCAGTCTCCTCAAGCAAAATGGCTTGCCAATCACACACCACATCACAGCCATGATCTGCAACTGTTCCAATAGACCTGGATGCCAACTGTGGCCCCTGCTTTCCCAGTTCTAACATTCCTGTCCCGCTTTGAAGAGATTCTGTGTTCTCAGATATGTCCCCATTCTGAGTGGAGATTTTACCATCTTCTTTGAGGACTTCTGTCAGGGTAAGAGAAGCTGTTGATTTGTCCCGTGGCACATCCAATACACTCTCACCTGTAGTGTTCTCATCCCCCAACATATTCGTTGTTTCCAAATCTGCAAGAAAGCTTGCCACCTTCACAATCAAAGTCACAGTCATCAGTGACATAAACACGGCAACACTCTTACATTTGCATCAAGATAGCAACATCCAGTCCTGAATTCAAGCAATCAATTTTTCAAGTTAAAGATGAAAACATAAACAGAATACTTTTGATCTTGCCATGTGGTGACAATTTCAAAAATACCTAGTGGTTGATAGATGACTGATGTCAACTGTGCACCATGTTTACCCATAATCCCCCAACAACAAACTGAATAATTTGATGTTGCCATCCAATTGTAAACAGCAAACCAGGATGACAAGCAAGAAAATACCTGTTCATCCACATGCTCTGAGACATTGGCATTGTTGAGACTTAAGACCTTTGTCCCATTCACAGCCGGTGGTGTACTGTCTCCATCACCATCATCATCACTATACTGTCCAAGTAATGACAAGGGATTTTCCTGCACATGCACTGCAAAGCAACACCCCAATGAGCAAGAACTGATAATACTCTTTACTTCTTTGTCAACTTCGAAGCTCAGACTACGAGCTTCAGCCTTAAGACCTTTACTTTGGATTCCCATTCTTACTACCGACCGTGACGAATAGTAGTTTGGTCAAAAGGTCAAAGGCCTTAACAGGCACCTTGCCTTGAGACCCCTGACACATATCATTGGAGTCAAGACATCAGGGACACCACAACAAGAGAAGGGGTTGGGTTCACAAACCAAACAAGCTAGAATCATACGAACCGAGTCCTGCCGGTCTGCAACTCTCCACCCGCGCTGGTTCATGGCACGTAGAGCCCAGCTGGCCCCAAACT